>Ga0302325_10022684_pt1 | contig 13125 bp, 21 predicted proteins | sample Palsa_T0_2_FD_201948 | JGI IMG/M metagenome (GOLD analysis project Ga0302325, IMG submission 201948) | Peat permafrost microbial communities from Stordalen Mire near Abisko, Sweden - Palsa_T0_2 | ecosystem: Environmental > Terrestrial > Soil > Palsa > Peat permafrost | place: Sweden: Abisko... | reverse complement strand
CCATTCTAACTGGAGCTAGATGCTAAAACACTCCCAAAAAATCCATCTGCTGCTCCCCCTATGGCTCCAAGAGCGACACATCGCACTATAGACCTCAGCAAAGACCCTCTTTGGCCTTCCAGTCTCAGCGCGCTGCATTGTCGTGGGCTCGCCTACGAGATTGCAGGTACTTACACTTGACACAGGCTGCGACCTCAGAGGCACGTGGTCATAGGATATCGTTGCACCTCATATTGCTTCGCAAAGACAGCCCACAGTTTCGTTATCATCTTCATTATCATCCGGTATTATCAACCTCTCAAATGTACTCTGACTGAGGCAGCCTTGTCAATTCACATACCTCTCCATACCTCAACAATGACAGCGATAGGAAACGCAGCCATGGCATCAACAGCGTCCGCAGGGAACACATCTCATTTCACTGCTGATTTTCATCGTTAACGTTAGCATTAGCGACCTAAGGAGCAAAATTTCGTTTGAACAAATCTGAAGGGTTGTCCTTGGCTACGCTCAAGAGTTTGTAACTTTGGCTCGGCAATATACGTCTTCCGAAGACGGCGAAGATGACGAGGATGAGGACAACGAAAACTACCAACTTGAAGACAACTAAGAAGACCAAGAAGAACTCGCTTGTGTAATTATTCGCGAATATAAGTTTGGTTTAAACGAGTTCAATATGTTTCTCGAGAAACTCCTGATGCAACTTGACAACTTTCTCCTCAAACTCGATTTATGGGATGAGTATCTGTCTGTTAGAACAGTTCTGGGCAATCCTCACGGAACAGCCGTGAGAGTCCTGGTTCGACAGATGATTTTGTGGTCCAAAGACGCAAATAATAGGACCATTGCTGGACAGCCTCTCAGAATGCCTATGGACGCGGGTATGTTCTTCTCATCTGTCCACTAATTTTATAGACTATTGTTACGCAAATTTGAGGACAAAATCACCCGACTGTCAATTCACACCAAGGTCTATAACGATTCCCCAAGTTTTGCCTAAACCCGGCACCATCTGACCTTGCTATGTGGGAACTCCAGTCTCTGTTACCGACGGTGGTCTTTGAAGTATCCCATAATAATAAAACCTGGCCACAGTTGCTTCTGTCACAAACCACGTCGCACAGCAATGTCATGTAGATAGGTAGGTTAGGGCGCACGGGACTGCTAAAACCCTGTCGCCGCGTTGTAGATTTCTTCATCTGGCAAGGTCACTTCTAATACACCATACCTTATTCGCAGCCTGTAGTCCCGTTCATGACAGTTTGCGGGATCGAAACGACTACCTGCTGCACCTTTGCATTCCTTTTAGCATCGCATTTCAGCCCCCTGCATTCTTACGCTTTGCATTCCCCCAAGTCCTCCCAAACATCGTCAAGCTCCTTCTACTCAACGACCATGGAAGACACACACTAGACCATGTACCTGGATCCTTCGTCCCTTCCGCGAACACCGGAACCTCCAAGGCTCCACGAGGAGGCAATCACTATGACGGCAGGGATGTGGGAAACTGTCCCGAATCGCCTGGCTAGCCAACAAGCCATAATCGAGGAGCTCAGACACGAGCTCCAAACCATTCGACACGACCCTCCTGCCGGGGCCATATCAAAGGCGCCCTCCGAGTTCGAGGCACCGGATGCGCCAGTGTTCAAGGGCGAGCGCAAGGAACTCCTTCCCTTCTTCGCTAAATGTCATTTCAAGTTCGAGAGTCAACCTTCTCGGTTTATTAGTGAACGATCAAAAGTCTTGTACGCCGGTACCCATCTGGAGGGCCCAGCCTTCACCTGGTTCCAGGCCCTCTTCCGCAAATGGTCAGCCGACCGTCCATTTAACCTCGTCCCTGAAGAAATCAAGGATTGGGAGACGTTTCAGCGCTCACTCACGCAAATCTACGGAGACCCCAACTTAGAAGCTACCTCGGAGCGAGAACTATGACGCCTCAGGCAGACGGGCTCCGTGTCGAATTACGCAGCCAAATTCGAGTCCCTCAAACAATACCTCTCCTGGAACGACGCGGCACTCCGAGACCAATTCCACCTCAACCTGAGGGATGACGTTAAGGATGAACTTGCACCCCTAGACTGGCCACAGACCCTCTCAGCGCTCAAGGAACTCGCCACGCGCCTAGATTCACGCCTAGATTCACGACGCCGAGAGCACCGCCATCCTTCGCACCCTCCAAGCAACCCCTATGCCCCCAATCGCCCCCAACTGCCTCCGCAGCCCCCTGTTGCCTCCAACACACGTCTTCTGGCCTTACGTACTCCATCTCACACTGCAGATGGCACGGTGCCCATAGAACTCGATGCAACAGGCGCCTGGCACCTGGCGCCTCAAAGCTGATGAAAAGGAACGTCACCACAGTCTCGGCCTTTGCGACTACTGCGGAGAAAAGGGACATTCCGTAGCTCGTTGTCCCGTCTACCCGCCCCCTAGTTGGAGACTTGGACTTCCAGCACGCCGGCCCCTCCTATCTTTCGAGCTCGCGGCGACTGTCACAAACCAACCTCGCTGTGCGACGTAGCACAGCAATGTATCATGTAAATAGTTAAGTTAGGACGCACAGGACTGCTAAAACCCCGTCGCCGCGCTGTAGAGCTCTTCATCTCGCAAGGTCACTTCAAATCCTCACCACCAACAGTCGTTCTCAGCTCCACACTAGCATCTCCGAACCCCTTCGCTGCCCTGGACACTGATACCCAGTACTCTCCGCTCGCATACATCGACGTCAACGTCAAGCTAGTAGAAGGTGGAGAATGGATGCCAGCCAGAGCTATGTTGGACTGTGGTGGCCAAGGTAGTTTTATTAATGACAAGTTGTCCCAAGATTACTAGCTACCGAGTGAGTCCAAACAATTCCCTGTATCCCTCGTGTTAGCCGATGGGTCCTCCTCTAGGATTGGAGCCATCACCGAATACAACCCCGTCCTCCTCCACACTGCGACCAACGAGGAGCCTTTTTGCCTCGACGTCGCCCCCATCTCATACGACCTCATCCTTGGCATGCCTTGGCTCTGGTTGCACAATCCAGCAGTCCGATTCGGCAGCAATCTCATGCTATTCGACTCGCCTTACTGTAAGGAAAACTGCAGTCACTACGGCAAAACCATCCCTTTACTCCCTGTTCTCCATCTCACATCGAGAACCAGGGAACAACCAGTCACACACGTCCCTAACCGGTCGCAACTAGTCGCAACCGGACCGGAACTACCCCAGCCACAAGTTACCTCCACAATACCCCCTTTGCCACCATTTACCCCCACAATACCCCCTTTGCCGCCTTCATTCCCTACGCCACCTCCGCCCAAATCAGCACCTGGGGGTGGGGCCCAGGGCCCCCTGGTGGCAAAAAGGGGTGCGAGGAGGCAAAAAGGGGCCTCAACTCCAACTCCAACTCCAACTCCAACCAAATCAACACCTAGAGGTGGGGCCTGGGGGCCCCAGGTGTCAATAATAGGAGCTCATGCCTTCGCCATGGCTTGCAACCATCCAGAAGCGCAGCTCTTCTCCATGTCCTTTGCAGCTCGTTCCACCGAACTGGTGTCCACATCCCTTACCACTGAACAGGACCCAGACCTTTCTCTTATTCCACCTGAGTACCATGAGTTTGCCGACCTGTTTAGCGAAACAGAAGCAAAGAAGTTACCTCCTCATCGCTCTTACAATCATCAGATTCTTCTCGAACCTGGCACCACCACTCCCTTTGGGACCATTTACCCTTTGTCACCTCCAGAACTGAAGACCCTGCAAAAGTACATCGAAGACAACCTCAACAAGGGATTCATCCGACACTCGCAAGCTCCCTGCGGTGCACCTGTCTTGTTTGTCAAGAAGGCCGACGGCGGCCTTCGCCTTTGTGTGGATCAGGAATGGGTTTAGGTCGGGATGTGACTGGGTTTGACCTCAATTCGGACCGAGCCGATGAAGAGCAGTCCTAGTATGAAGCAGACCAGTTTCTTGCCGGCTCGGGAATAGATCATAGTGAACCCGATCTGGTTCATCCTAAGAGCCTAGCTAGACTGAGCCGGGCACCGACAAAGTATAGGAGGTCCTTGACAAGCCCGACCATCTACCAAATCGGGACCGAACTGGGGAACCGGTGAATTCATGTAGATAAGATGGTGATGTGTCTATCTCACAGCGATGTAACGGGATGTAACGGGTATGGTAGTCTTTTTAGCTTAAAAGGGATAGTTTCCGTTACATTGCAACAATATGACGTTAGACTAGCCAAATGTAACGGGACAATGACTTCCTAGACCCTAGAAGTGTACTATCCCGTTACCATGCAACAATATGACATTATACCATCATGATGTAAAGGGGCGGTGACTTTCTAGACCTCAGAAATGCCATACCCCGTTACTATGTAACAATATGACGTTTGACCATTTAGATGTAACAGAACGATGACTTTCTGGACCCCAGAAGTGCCATAACCTATTACAATACAATAATGTAACGAGAAAGTGCATTTTAAAGCCTTGAAATATTGCTTTCCCGTTACAACTTGTAACGGGAATGCTGCAGAAACGAGTGTAATAAGATCCATTCCCGTTACAGACCGACCGAATGCCATTACTGTTCCTTATCTTTGCCAAGATTCTGTGGCTTGCTTGTGTCACTTACACAGCCTCCACAATCCAAGGTCTAGGCCTGCACTACCTCCACAATCCTTGGCTTGCTTATCTTGTGTTACTGCACAGCCTCCACATTCCTTGGTTTTCTTAAGTTCAAGATAGGAGATAATCCAGGCTTGAAACTGCCTTTATGGCCGGAATTTTTCAACTTAATGCAGTAGCACCACACCCCCCTGCCCCCCAAAGCACGTGTATAAGTTAGTATTAGTTTACTAGTCCCTCCGCACATATGTACAGCAGAACTTTCTCAAATCATCATGGGTTTGGTGTGGGGTCGTGAAACCTTCAAGTTACATATGTTTTTTTTTTTTCTTTTGTTGGTTTTTAGTTTAAAGATCAACTTGATGGCCACTTTAGTACTAGTGCCAGTGTGCCATTAACTACAATCACTGGCACTGGCAGTGGTACAATGTGATGTCTAGTGGATACTGAGATTCTGTCAATTACTCCAATCTGTTCAACCAGGTTGGCCTTGACAATCTTTTCCATTTTGACATTATGTAATATCTTGGACAGAAGAGCCAAATTTCCACATCCTGTCACATGTATTCATGACAATGAATGCCACATTGACCTTATGAATTGACAATGTCAACATCATTGACACAATGTCCAAGACTTGCTGTCTTTCTGCTAGTATGTACTAGTAGCAGTTAATAACTGATGGATTACTAACTTCAACTGTACTACTTATGTTGAAAAAGAACTTGAAAGCTAATACTAATACAAGTTATTTTGGTTGACTCAGAGTTCAGAGTTGATAATCATCACAAGAGCTAGTACCCCTAGTGCTCTACTACTAGTACTACTAATTCTTGAACCACTGCCAGTGGCATCGGGATTTCCGACTAGTAGTACTAGTAGTAGTACAACTTGAACTTGAAAATCAACTTGAATGACTGTCATTCAGATGGTAAAATGAAATCAACAACACTCGAAATGAATAATCTGTACTCCAGTAGTACTAGTAGTATGGCGCATGCAATTTTCCAGTTCAAGGTGATTCCAAACAAGAAGACCACTTACAGAAGCTATCGAACTTGAACTTGAATGATCGTTGAAGTTCGAGTTTGTTTCAGGGGGTACTAGTAGCATGATTCAAATTGAAGTTCAGCCACAGCTTCCAGCTACTAGTACTATACTAGTACTACTAGTACTACTACTACTAGCATTAATGATTTTGTAATACCTGGCAGTCGCGTTTCCGTGATTACTTCTAGTACTAGTAGTTATAAGTAACTCTTGTCGCAGAACGTATTGCCTTTGTTACTACAACAAGTAGTCGTGGTAGTAAACGCCGGGTATATATATCATCATGTAGAGAATGCAAACCGCATCATCGCCTCACGGCAAGGAAGTTACAATACCTTTTCCAGGTTAGTAAATTATTTCAAGTACTAGGGGAAGCTACCTGCACCAATCGTAAAGCCCTCGCTGCGCAGGACAATCCGACCTGTACTCCGATTTATATGGAATGGCTCCACAGGCATGCCCCTTTTATTTACGAGTTGGATCTGGACAATTGCAGCGCCTCCTGCAGGAATGTGCCTAATTGGTATCAGTCTCCAATCCAAGCAATGATGCAGAACCTTGGCTTGTTCTTAATCACATGCCCATCAGCCTTGTCGATCAGTGAAATAATTTGTTTGACAGATGCAGGCTCATCTATGCGTCCTCGAAGTACCACAAGCTAGAAGGCATGTCAGTGAAGAGGAAATGAGGGATAAACAGACGATCCTTGTATTATCGGGCGCGCGGCTTCAAAAGTGATGACTCGAGCGAAGAATGACGAACAAACGGTGATTGGACTATCAATATGACAAACGACGTCACCAGCTCTGATTTTAGCACGATGGAGATACACGATGCAAACCTAAGTGCTGACTGTTCAATCCCATGTATCCCAACAGTCACAACATCGCCGGCCACGCAAAAATCGGAGCTTCGCTCAGAGGCAATCGCTATAGATGAGTCAGGCAAACGAACCCATAAGGGGTTGTTACTCCTTACGGTTCCATGATTTCCTCCGGGCTCTGCAATGACGTTGTCTCCAACCTGTAGAAACCCAGATTCGACTCGTCCAACCACATTGACAACATTTGCTCTGGATCCCTTCGCAATGTCGGTAACTGAGATTCGCAACGGGCTATCAAGTGGCCGAGAAGGCACCTCGATTCTTTCTAGACTATTAGATTGACGATTGACGATAACCATACCAAGACACTCTAGGAGAGTGGGCCCAGTGTACCAACCCAGAGCTTTTTCATGAGATCGCGAGGTTAGATTAATCCCACTGAGTCCGCTGCAAGGTACAAACCAGATATTAGAAGACAAGTAGCCCGCCTGAGACAGAAATTGCTGCATCTGAGTCGTTATTTCGTTGAATCGCGCTCGAGACCAGTCAACCTAAGAAATAAGAATTCACTCAAGGATATATTGGAGCACCATGTCGAGTTTATTTACGGCCACAACGAGTCTTTGAACACCCAGACTTCGCACCAGCAGAGCATGCTCACGAGTCTGACCTTGCGGACTGAAACCCGACTCGAATCCGCCCAGGGACGCATCTAAAACCAATAATCCAAAGTCTGCCTGAGTTGCACCCGCAATCATGTTTGGAATAAAATCGCGGTGTCCTGGAGCGTCTAAGACTTGGAATAATCGTCTCGGGGTGGAGAATGTTTGACACGCGATATCAATCGTAACCCCCCTGAGAATAGTTAGCTGATCAATTCGAACTTAGAACTAAACCTTTTGCGTTCTTCCTCGCTCTGATCCATAACCCAAGCGAGGGCAAAGGAGCCCTTTCCTGCCTTCTGGCTCTCTTGTCTGTATTTCTGCATCGTTCTCTCATCGACAGCTTTAAGGTCATATAGCAACCGACCCATGAGAGTGCTTTTCCCTGCGTCGACGTGGCCTATTCAAATTAAATTTAATCATATGTCGGAGATCTTTACCAACAATAACGAAACTGACGGCAGAGCTCTCATCTGTTCTGACAAGTGATTTGATCTCCTCCAGGGTCTTTTTTTTCGCGTGCGAGACGCGCGATGCTTGTTGGGACCCTATTTCATCTACCTCGTTGGCATTGAGATCCACCAATCCCACATCCGAAGTCAAATTCGCGACAGAAACCGAGCTCGCTTGAAAACCATTGGTTTCCAGATTCGATTTGATAGACCGGGCGTCTAGATGTGAACTTCTAGCAATGGGTCACTGTACCTTTGTTCCGCTGCTGGGCATTCTGAACAATATCATCGGGACTAGGTGCCTCAAAAGCATTCTTGGGTTGTGAGTTGCCAACCACTGTTAATAGAGAAGTATTAGCATATATTCTTCGTAACAAACTAGCCGCGTTCTGCGGAATCTCCCAAAAATGAAACAAGGAGCCTGCAAGAATGGAAGGACGGGCCAAAAGATGATCAGCGCGGTGGTCAACGGTGGCTTCGACGGCTTGGTGCTCTGTGTTACATTCTGATTGTTTCTCGAGGGCGATGGAACTCGCGTCCTGCTGAGGTAGTGCTACACTGGTAGAAGAGGAAGAACGCGGGCTGACTCGGGGGGCGGAACTCAGAGATGAAAGTCGAGCGACTGAATCTAACGTAGAAGATGGCCACTTATGTTGAATTCCTTTCTTGTCAGAGCTACCTCGATTGGATTTCGCAAGGCTGGCCAACTTTGAAAGTTTAGGCTTAGTTTTCGCTGCGTTCGAGGAGCCACCGAGTAAGCCCCATTGACCACTTCCGCGCTGAAGACATCCTGATGTCCCGGAGATGGAGATTGCAGGTAGAGATTCCGCCGAAGACCACGGGCATGAGATCCTCGAGGAACCCAACAGAACGTTGAGATTCCCTACTCACAGCCAAGGTCAACTCATCCTCCAAATTCGACAGACAGGAGAAATAGTAATTCAAAGGATCGACAAGAGAGAATTTACCTTTGCTTGATTTTGACGCAGTCGGCCCCTTTTTTCCTTTCACAGTCTTCTGCTTCGTCCCCCCTGCATGCTGGTCTAGGGAAGTCAACATGCTTCTGGACGGCCAGTACTACCTAAGAGCCAAGCCACCGTCTTTTCTAAATCGAAATAGTAGTACCAAAGAGTCTCTCTAATTTCTTTGTCTGGAATATTGTGCTGTTCTCCAAGCAGTTCACGGACTTCACTGAGCCGCGTTTCGAGCATGTCTGGACCATATCAGCAAACGGATACAAGATAGGATATAGAGAGAACCAGTATCTTGGGTTGACATCTCTCCTGAATCGAATTAGCTGCCAGTCTCAAAAATTGGATCGAACCATTGCCTTCGTCTTCATAGAACTCATCATCACCGCCATCAAGATACTCTAGTAACGTGAGCACTGCAACGAGTAGTAGACTACCATCCAGGTCCAGATTCCGAACCGCTCGATGACGGGACATGGATGTGGATGTCCAACGGCCTTCAGAACGTCCACAGTCAATTTAATGTGATTCTGAAGAAATGGATGATCAGCAGCCCATTTCGGGAGAAGAGCCATGATTGAATATTAGAACCATCAGCTTGCGATTAGCTAACTACCGTCCCGTACTACATATAATGCTCGCAGTAATGCAAGGTCATCCAAACATAAGATCTCAACAACAATACACCCTATATACGCCAACAGATGCCCCAGCGGAGAACATTCAGGTTATAAATCAATCAACGAGCTTTCCTCCTTGTGCTGTATCGTTGACTGCTGTTGGTAAGAACCGCGGTTATCGCCATTCAACGAATATGAGTTTTGGGACTCAAAAGGGGCCTGACTTTGCGGTTGTTGATATTGGCTCGAAAGTTGGTGGTCGGCAGCGCTTGACCGCCCATAGTGATAAGGAACATGACTCTGATACTGAGGATTTGCACTTTTGGTCACAGCTGGGGTTGTTGAGGGAGGGGGGTATCCCGGATAGCTCCATTGTGGCGGCTGACTGGCATTGGGGTTTTGCAGATTAGAGTACATTGCTGGAGACTCTTGAGGAGCTTGAGCTGTAGGATACGGAGCGACATTATCAGTGACAGTTGAACGGCGAGAAGGAAAGTAATCGTGTCTCGACTGAGATGGGGAGGCCGGACTTTGCGGGGGAGGATGATATTGATATGTTTGAGGATTGTACGTGGGTATTCTATTTTCCTGATATGTTGCATGCGAATAGGTTGTAGCTAGGCGATCCTCAAGCATTTTATCATAGTATCGAACAACCGTATTCAACTTTGCATGCATGTCGACCAAAGATTCTATGGAAGATTAGATTCCAATTTGACTGCAGGCCAGGATTATTACCGTATGTTCCGACAACTGTGCCAAGTGTGCGACCGAGTTTAGGCTTTAGAGCACTCACAGCCTCGTATAACTCCTGAATTCGTGGCTCTCGTAGAATTGCGCCGGGGGGCGAAGATTGCATTCTTTCGATTAAAGTAGCGAATAAAGTGATATTTTCGGCTTCGAGGGCCGAGAGCTCGCCACTAGGGGACTGCAGGTTTGTAAGCGAAATTTCGTGGGGAATGAACCTGATACTGAGCAGATGGATGATTTGCTATCTTCGGTGAGGATGACACTCGCACTGGGGGGTATTCAACTGTCTTCTTAGTCTCCATGTCCTTTAAGCTCGCGGCGATCGCAGCCTTTAGATCTTCGTCTTCTGTTTCTTGGGCATTTCGAGTTGGATTAGTGGGTTGAATAATTGATTTTGCGGGCTCAAAGTGTGAAGGTGTAGTAGGAACGGGATGACTAGTTCGTTTCGCTTCTTCTAGAGACATCTGAAGCGCCATTTTTAAATCCTTGTCATCATCGTCTTCGACTCGAGCGTTTCTCGGTTGCATCAAGCGCGTGGATTGAACAGCAGGCGTGGAAGAGGCATTTACTGAGGCCGAAGTTGCCTTTGCCAGTTTCAGGTTCCTTTCTTCGTAACAGGTCTCACATACACGCACCGGTTGTACGATGCCAAGGTGAGGAAGTGGCATTGTCTTGGATGAACAATCTCCACAGAAGACGTTTCCACAATTTCGACAATGATGCTTCCGGTTGGTGAGCGTAAAGGGAGTATGGCATCTCATGCACGAATCAGAATCGGCCCATTCAGGTGGCTTGATGTAAGTTAACAGTGCAGGACAGGGTATACAGCGGAAGAGTCTACGAAACTTGCAGTTACAGGACCAACATCAGGAAATTGAAAACCTTCACCATTAGAGTTTGCATGAACAAGATGAACCATCTGATTTCAGTTTATTGAAGGTGGTTTTGACATAGGAAAGGTGAGGTCTGCCTTCAAATGCAAGGGTCCATGTTTGAATATCCTCTAGCACCTTACTTTTGACATCGATATTGATTCCAGCCTACCGCGGTGAGTGAGTGGGCGATACAAGTGAACAGAGGGTCATACAGGAGCTTTAAGCAATGATACGAGGTTGTCCATGAATTCTCTCGAGGCCACCTCTATTAGGAAATGGTCGCCCCCATTTTTGACGCAAGTATCGGTCAACTAGAAGGTTAGAGATGAAATGCGAATGAATACCTTGAGGGCAGCAAGCTGAACATTTGGATTTTTATGGATTATACGTCGTTTTAAAGCGCGCATGGCTTCCTTGGGAGCAACAGACTTACTCCTTATTTGATCTGCGACCTCAAGGTTGAGAAACAGATCCTCAGAGCCAGAAGGCAGCGATTCGGATGTTGCGCGTGCTGCAGACACAGTCAGTGGACACGCTTATGAAGATGCAGGCAAGGGAGACTTACCGATGAGTTCATCGAAGGGTTTTGACGTCCACCAGCCGGCCATCGATGCCAAGATGTCTGCGAGGCTCTGGAGTTGCGTTGGTTGACGGGGTGGTGGCAGGGACAGCCTACGTCGTGGTGATAGAACCACGCCGCATTTTAATCCCAGCCAAGCATATAATAATCATAAATCCGGGAAACGGTGAACCCTGACCGCAGCGTCCCGGAAAGAATGCGCCTCGCCTTGGTTAACTCGCCAAACCAACAAACGGCAAGACGATCGATCACGCCCGCAGCCTAGCACTATGGTCTGATGCGCTTCTGCCAGACACGCTGTGACCCATGAATCACGCTTAATTGTCTTTGCGCTGCGGCAGGCGACGTATCAGTGCATTCAGCGGTGAGTTGGATTGGAGCAGGCATCTCGGTCCAGCCATGGCTGGCGCAACTGATGGCATCGGCAAAAGCCTTCTCCTGGACAGACTGAACCAGGAAGCCAGCGTCGCCGCCCATACAGCAAACGATTTCTCTATCCGTGCATGGCTTACTTCCGCCAAGAAATGCCTTGACCAGGTTCCCCCCATCGTTGACTTTAGTCACTAATGCAATCAGGCCGAGGAAGACGTGAGAGACGATGATCCCGAGGCTGCCTATGTCAACTACGTCAAAGCAGTGACAATCGTGGCTGAGGTCATTCCACGACACAAGGGCATGAAAGAAATTGAGGAACGAAAGACGGTACAGGCCCAAGAATACTGGATTTTCCGGAAGGTACAATTCTCCCCATTAGCCTCGTACTGACGGACAGCGCATTTCCAGCGCCTTCACCGAGGTCGAAAAACTTCAGAACAAGCTTCAAGCAAGAGAGGCGATGTCTTTAGCACAGGTAAAAGAGAGCAACGCAATCCTTTCTACCTCCAAAGCGAATGGGGTGCACCCTGCTGTGACGCATGATCGTCCACAATCTAATGCTTCCAATCAACCGACTATCACACAAGCCGCATCTAACTCTATAACCCTCAAGATACCTAGAAAACGGCCAGTGGGTTCAAACACTCCGGACCTTGCATTTATCAACGGATCTCAAAGCCGTCCCTCGAGCTCATCTACCACTGGGCACGGTGTTGATCGTTCTTCGCCAGATCAAACCTCTCTACATCCTCTTCCTCGGTTACCTGATGGACCTATCGCCGCGTCAGCTCGGTCAAACCGTTTGGACCATGTCTTCCCCAAAGCCAACGTCATTCAACCGGACCTGCTCCTTTCTTACCTAAGTCAACCCAAGGCTTCCCGGCCCATGATCCTTCTCCTAGATGTTCGACCAAAAGAGCTTTACGAGAGAGGCTGTCTTGATGCGGAGTACGTGGTATGGATTGATCCGATTCTTCTTGATAATGAGTAATAATCAATGTTGACTGACATTGCTCATGATTAGGAAATCTGGACAAGAACTGGAAGACTCTCTTGTTCTTTCACCCAAGGAGCAGCAAGAATGGTTCTGCGTACGACATCAATTTGACCTGGTGGTTATATATGATGAAGAGTCGCGCATCAACTCATACGCTGGCGGCCCTATCTTCGACATACATCAAGCGAGACTGCGCAATCTGACGGTTGCAATTTTCGATTATGCAGGCTACCGCAAACCGCTGAAGCATGTGCCGATGCTTCTTGTTGGTGGTCTTCGGGGCTGGTGTCAACTTGTTCGTGAAAATCCATTACGCCCCGTTGCCAAAATTCAGGATGGCGTCATGGCTCC
>Ga0302325_10022682_pt1 | contig 13125 bp, 10 predicted proteins | sample Palsa_T0_2_FD_201948 | JGI IMG/M metagenome (GOLD analysis project Ga0302325, IMG submission 201948) | Peat permafrost microbial communities from Stordalen Mire near Abisko, Sweden - Palsa_T0_2 | ecosystem: Environmental > Terrestrial > Soil > Palsa > Peat permafrost | place: Sweden: Abisko... | reverse complement strand
GCGCCAGCGCCCATAAAATCTTTAGGGGTTTGGGCTCTGATGGGTGGTTCTCTTTTCGGTGACGTTGCGTAGTTCCTGTTGTCGGGGCATGCCGGTGGCCGGCGTGCCGTGCCGGTGTCGGGCCGGCTTCCACGGGCTGGCTGGGTGTTTTGCGGGGTTCTGGGATAATTCAGGAACAGTGGTGCCGGTGTTCCGGCTGGTCAGGCGGGCGTGTTCGCGAGTGTGATGACGGCCGGCGCGATCCGGGTGACGGTGTCCTTCAGCCCGGCGTGCGGGAACGTGCTCGGGGACTTGGACTTGCGGGCACGGTGCCGGTTCCGGTCGCAGGCGTTCCGGAACCTGCCGATTTCCCTGGTCAGCGCCTTGTACCCGGCTGCCCCGGAGCGGATCCCGGAGCGGATCCCGGCGAGGATGAGGCGGCGTGACCTGGGCAAGTCCTACGTCGTGATCATCCCCCGGGACTATAAGGTGACGCTCGCGCGCGGGGCGGATCCGGTCCGCGCGGACGAGGCGGCCGCCCGCGCCGTGTTCGAACGGCGGTCGGCCGGGAACGGGACGAAGGGCCCCGCTACAGCGGCTGGGCGCTGCTGGAAACCAGCGACCCGGAAGAGCTCCTGCTGGTCCGCCGCCTGGACCGCGACAGCAACGAGTACACGTTCTACCTGTGCCACGCCGCCCCGGGCTGCCCGGCCACACTCACGTATTTCCTCACGATAGCGTCCCGCCGCTGGCCCATAGTTATGTGATCTGTAGAGGTGTCTCATGAGACAAACCGGCCACTGCACGTCGGACGGAACCGCGCGGGTGTCCGGAACGTCCGAACCAGTAAAGAGCGGCACCGAAGAGAGGTGCGAGACACCTGAGGTTGGTCACATAACAGCAGGCCGATGAGACACGCTGGATAGCCAACATAACGGTCGAAACCACGTTCAGGACCGGGAAAGACGCGTTCGGCTGGGACCAGTCCCAGGCCCGCGCCTGGGACGCCCTGCACCGGCACACCCTGCTGACCGCCGCCGCCCAGCTCCGCGTCATCGCCCTCCGCAACGCCCTCACCAGCGGAAACGGAAACAACGGTCCCGCCCCGGCGGCGGAACCCGCTCCGGTCACGGACCCAGGAGACGACCGCGTCACCGATACTGACCTGCAGGTATACCCGGGCGCCACCGTCGTGCCCGCCGTCGGCGGGCTGCCCTGCCCCGTCACGATCCCGCCGGTCCTGCTGTCCGCCGCCGAGACCACCCGGACCGCCCGCCTGACCCGGCAATATGCCGCCGGGCACCTGACCCGCGCCCGGCTTGCCTTCCATTACCGCTGGTCAGCCTGGCGGCGCCGTCACCAGGCCCGCGCGCGCTGGCACCACTACGCCACCCGACTCGACGCCCTCGCCACCTGAACCCGCCCGACGAAAGGAGGTGACGCCATGTAACCACGCACCCGTGAACCACGCGCCACGCTGAGCTGCAACGCGCTCACCGAGTGATAAACAGCGACTGTAATATGTGTCAGGATGGTGTGACTTCTGGTTCAATAATGATGTGAGACTCACGTTTACGGTGGTAAAGAAAGTTCCACATCTTATCTACCCAACGCTTGGCTGCGGTTCGCCGTGAACTCGGCTCTCAAAGTCCGGCAACCTGAGTTGAAGTGGTCGCAGACATAAGGAAGTATGTCCCCATGTCTGTACCCCACCCCACCCCTATGGTTCCAGTTGCGCAGGGTGAAATTGAGGGCACCCGCGCCGCGTGGGAGGAGTTCGCAACCAGGAGACGATCAAGTTGATCGCCGAAATCCGCTGGGGCGCGAGTCTGATAGATTGAGCATGATATCAAACCCATGCTTAACGGTTGAAAAATGGAGTCAGATTGAGTCAACTGCTTCACGTCGTAGTAGTGGGTTTGCTAGCCGCTTTTCTGCTGTATCTGATGTTCACGAGAGAAAAGGGTGGGGGGCTCAGGGTCTATGTTGAGTCACGGAGAATATATTTCCGTGTGCTTACGGCAGTCCTAGTGGTTGTCGAAATGTGCTTGATTGCAATTCTGATTGTCAAGATGATAAAGGATTAATGTAAGTATTCGGCTCATTCGCGGGCGGGGAGGAAATGGGGTTTTCTCGTGCGCAAAGCAAGCCAGGAACGTGTTCCTGTTCGGCACGCCGGAGTACGAGCAGGCCGACAGGGGCGAGTCGCTGTTCTATGACGCGCTGCACATCGTGCAGACGCCATGAAACGGGCAGTTCATCGCGGTGTACGCGCTCAACGCGCTGTTCGCCGCGTGAGTTGTGGCCGTCGGCTACGGCTGGACCGAGTCGGTGCGCGGCGCCGCCAGCCTCGCCGCGGTGCACCCGGCGATGTTCAGCTCGGACTGTGGATGCCGTACACGTACATGCCCGCGTATTTAACGAGCCTGGATCCCGGTAGCCGCCATCAGCGTGCTGGCCGCAAGGCCATCACCGCGCCCGAAGCCTGCCCGGAACCGTCCCGAGACCGCCTAGCTGTTCTGGAGTGGTCGCCGGACGGCGACCACGATGTGTCCGTGCAAACCGGTGAAAACGGTGAACGCCTGGCGGTTGAACTGGGCGGGGGAGAATGAGATGGCTCCGACCGAGGAGTCGGTGGGTGTCCAGGTCCAGCGTTTCTGGCCGGCGTCGAGGATGAACACGTCGATGGGGCCGAACGATGTGTCGGCGGCGGCGGCGGCGAACGCGGCCGGATCGGTGACGCGGGAGAGCTGCTTCAGCGCGGCGTACCTGGCAGGCCAGCCGGTGTTCGTGCCCGCCGCCCCCATGGCGACGCCCATATAGCCGGGCCAGTTCACATAGGCGAACAGTTCCTCGGAGGGTGACAAGGTGACCGGCGAGGCACTTGGCCCAAGCACGGATCTGACGTCGTTTTCGATGGGGTCGACAGGGAACCAGGGCTGGCGCAGGCTGACGGGACCGAAACTCGGGTGGCTCCCGTCGGGCAGCGCGGTGGTGAACGCGTTGGTTGCCTCGTTCGGTGACGCGCTCACGGCGGGCTCGTAAAGCCCGCTCACGGAGGCGGGGGCACCAGGCATCCAGGCCTGCCATGACGTAACGGCGGTCCATATGACGAGCAGGCACAGCGCCACCGTCGGCAGGCCGGCCGGCATGGTCCTGGCGGAGATCCCTCACGGATTTATTCGAACGTTAAATTATTGAGTAAAGGCTTGATGCTCGTCATAAACGAACAAATATGCTATTATGAAGGAGATGTAGAAGAGCCCTCTCCCGAGGGGATGGCGGTGTCTCGTGTCTCAGTCTTCCTTCGGCGGTCCCGGCCAGGCGCCGTCCTGGGATGAGTTCTCCCAGGACGGCGCGGCGGACGGGCTGGCGCCCGGCCCGTGGCTTGCCGCGCTGGCGGGCGAGGCGGTCGCGAACCTGGGCGAGCTGGATGAGGGCCAGCTGCTCGGGGTGGGGTCGGCGGCGCGGCGGCTGGCCGCGCATGCGGGGTACCTGGAGCTGATGGCGGTGGCGGAGTTCGCCCGCCGCAGGGATGCCCAGCTGGAGGCGTCGAAGGCGCGCGGTGACCGGGTGCGGTCCCGGGACGGTGAGTACCCGGCCGAGGAGCTGGGCTTCGAGATGACCGCGACCGCCTACAGCGCTGGCATCCTCATCGACCTGGCGCGGAATATCGCCGGTCGGCTGCCGGGCACCCGCGCGGGGATGGCGGCCGGCCTGATCGACCGGGACCGGGCCCGGGTCATCAGCAACGCCACCCTCCACCTGCCCGACGATAAGGCCGCGGTCGCCGATGAGGTTCTCGCGCGGGCGGCGGCGGAGCTGCGACTCGCGGACCTGCAGCAGAAGGCCGCCCGGCTTGAGGCCCGCCTGGATCCCGAGGGCGTCAAGGCGCGCAGGGACGAGCGCAGGCGAGACCGGCGGGTCGAGCTGCGCCGCGAGGACTCCGGCGCGGCGTCGCTGGCCGGCCGGGAACTCGACCCGGCCGAGGCGCTGGCGGGCAAGGCGTCGATCGACGCGGAGGCGGTTAGGCTGCGCAACGCGGGCCTGTCAGGCACCCTGGGCCAGATCCGGGCGATGATCTTGATCGACCGCATCCACCGGCGCAGCTCCTGGGACCGCCTTCCGGCCCGGCCGGAACCGGAGCCGGCCGGGGACCGCGACCCAGCCCCGAGCCCGGAGACCTGCCACTCCGCCGACGCCGAAACAGAAGCCGGCCACCCCGCCGATCTGCCCCGCGACGACCCGCACCACGATCCATATCGGGATGGGCGGTTCCCGGACGGTGCGGGCGATGAAGACGACGCCGGCATCATCGATGAAAACGAAAACGAAGACGAGGACGAGGGCCGCCCCGGCGGCAGGCCGCCGGGCGCGCCACCACCCGAGTATCAGCCCGGCCGGCCGAGCGGCAGGACCCCGATGCCGGCCCTCATCAACGTCACCATCCCGGTCGGGTCGTTGCTTGGCTGGTCGCAGACGCCCGCCGACGCCGGGACCTGGGGCCTGCTGGACGCCGGCACGGCCCGCGACCTCATCAAGGCCGCCTCCCGACACCCCCGCACCCGCTGGTGCTACACCCTCACCGGCCCGGTCGGGGAGGCCGTCGCGCACGCCTGCGCCCGCGGCTCCCACCCCTGGCCACCGCCACCGCCACCGCCCGGACGCGACCGGGCCAGCCGCGACGGACCCCCCGCCTGGCAGGCCCGGCTCGCCGAGCTCCTGGCCGGGCTGAACGCCACCCCCGAGCCGATCGCCAGGGGCACCTGCGATCACCGCCATCGCGAGGACCGCTACACCCCCAGCAGGAAGCTGAAACACCTCATCCGCGCCCGCACGGCCCGCTGCTGCGCGCCCGGCTGCGGCGCCCAGGCCATCACGTCCGAGATCGACCACACCGTCCCGTACCCCGCCGGGGAAACCTGCGAGCACAACCTCAGCCCGCCCTGCGGCCGGCACCACCACGCCAAACATGCGCCAGGGTGGAGGCTCGAGCAGACCGAGCCAGGCGTCATGCGCTGGACCACGCCCTCGGGCCGGACCTACACCACCCGCCCCACCCAGTACGAAGAATGACGGACAAGCTCAGGCGCGGCAGGAGTCACGATTTTGGGTCAGGTGCGGCGCGACTGCGCCAGCTCTACCGCGTACTGCGTCCAGAACTGACCCGCCGCCGGGCCGCCGTTGCAGGGGCCATCGCTGACGCCCGGATTCTTGATCCACAGGTAGCCGTCGATCCCGGCAGGCCCCGGGTCGAGCCGCGGTGTTGGCCCGGGAGCCCGTCCTGGTGGGTTGCACCACTGTGGCGTCTCGCGGCCGGTGTAGGGGCCGTTGCCGTTGCGGCTTGTGTCGATGACCGCCCCGATGCCGCCACCGAGAGCGCGCTCAAGGCGCTGGCTCCAGCCCACCATGGTGGACGTCCACTGGAAGTTCGATACGTTCGCCGAGAAACCGCGGCCGTACCGGATGCCGGCCCGCGCTAGCGGGCCGGCCAGGCGTGCCGGATTCGGGAACATGCCGGGGTTTCCCGCGTCCAGATAGACCTGGGTGTTCGGTAGCTCGCCAAGCCGCCGCATCGCGTAACGGAGCAGCCGATAGCGCACGGCAGCCTGCGCCGGGCTCAGGCAGCCGAGGAGCATGTCCGCAAGACCATCCGGTTCCACGATGATGATGTCGTGCCCGGTGCCGACGGCGGCCGCCAGCTGGTCGATCCAGGTCATATAGCCCGGCGCGCTCGGCCCGGGGGCGGCCGAGTACTTTCCGCATACATCGCGGTCGGGCAGGTTGTAAGCGACGATTACCGGCGCGGCGTGCACCTTACCCGCGGCGAGGGAGATGCTCTTGATCCGTTGCATCTCGCCCGGCTGGCCGGCCGCCCAGATGCCCGAGGGAATCGCGGCGAGTGCCGCGAGCTCGGCCGCCTCCGCCGCCTGCCGCTCGGCCTTAAGCGTCGCGACGGCGGCGTACAGGCGGCCGTCGGGATAGGTGTAGATCTTGTGCGGGAAGTCCCTGACCTTAGCCGCGGCCAGCGATCCGGCCGCGACGCTGCTGGCCTGGGCCCTGCCGGGCGGACCCGTGCCACAGCCGGCCACAAGGGACAGTGCCATCATCGCGGCAGGAAGCACCGCAAGCGCGCGCCGGGCTCGTCGGCCTGGAGACTGCGGTGTGCGCATTTGCTCGCCTTTTCTCTCGCGGGTACTAGACGCGTGCCCCACAAAATCAGGGGACCCGGACCCAGTAGCCCGTGGACGGTAGGCCCTTGGAGTTGATCGCGAAGAGCATGTAGTAGCTCGGCGGGACCAAGTTGTCGTCCGACGGGATCGTGATCTTGAGGTATCCGCCGGCTGCCCGCTCGAAGCCGATGCCGATCGACCGCTCGTTGACGTCGGTCACGTGGGTGGGGTTGTCCGGCCGCATCAGCCGGAGGTAGCTGATGTCGGATGCCTGCGTCACCTTGATGAGGTAGCTGTGACCCAGTGCCAGCACCGCGGGGGCCTTCTCGATATCCGGGCGGGTGCCCTGGAACATGTACGGCGGGAAGTAGACGTCGATCTCCTGGTTGAACGTCTGCGGCTCGGTGTCCTGCGCGTTGCCGTACAGCGGGTTACCGCCCAGGGTCAGCACGCTTCCGTTGGGCAGCAGGAGGCCGCCGGAATGGTAGTCGCGCCCGGTGATCGAATTGGCGGCCCACGAGAACGCATTGGTCGCGACGTTGTAGATCCGCGTGTCGTGGTTGTCGCTGCCGTGCATGCCGCGGTAATACCGCGAGCCGCCGGTGACGAGCACCTGGTCGTTAGGCAGCAGCACGGTGATGGGGTACCGCGTCGGCTCCGCCAGGCTAGGACCTGCCACCCAGTGCGGGTTCGGTGCGGCCACGTCGATCAGCGCCGTGCGCGCGGTCGACGTGTTGGACTGCCCGACACCGCCGCCGCCCATGACCATGATGGTCTGTTTCTGCGCGGGCGGGAGCAGGACCGAGGCGCTTGTCTCCAGGTCATTCGGATCCTTAATGCCAAGCACAGGCTTAAAGACATTGGTCTTCACATTCCAGAACCCTGGCGTGCGCCACGCCGCGGTGGACGGGCCGTACCCGGCGTTGGAGCCGGTGAAGAACAGTTGCCCGTTCTCCGTCAGGAACGTCGACGGATAGGTCGGGAACCCTCGGTACGGCCCCTGAGTCCACTTCCCGTTGCTCGGATTGAACATCTCGCTGTTCATGGTGACCTGCCCCTGGTCGTTGAGTCCCGACATGGTCATGACCATGCCGTTGCCCATTTCGGCCAGGGTGGGGTACCAGCGGGCGTAGTTCATCGAGTTCACCTTGACGAACCGCTCGGTCTTGACATCGAAGATGTACGCGTCTTTGGTACCGAAAAAATTCTGCTTCTGCAGGGTCATCGGCGTGCCGACCCCGTAAAGAAGGGAATTTGCCGCGGGGCCGATCAGCCCCTTGACCTGGTATGTCTTGGTCGTCGCGACCAGGGAGCCCTTTCCCTTCTCGACGGCATCCACCCAGATGTTCTGCTGTCCCGCGACGATGGTCGGATTTCGTCCGTTGGCGTTGCGCTTCTCCGTTGCCTTCGGGACGCTCGTCGTGAAGGCGGTGGCAAATTGCGCGCCGTTGGGCGCGATGAAGATCGTGCCCTTCTGGAGGGTCCAGGACCGAGTCGTGTCGTTATTCATGATCGTCATGCTGCCGGCGGCGTAGACCGGGTTGAGGTTCTCGTAGCGGGAGGTGCCGCCGGCGACGAGAATATTTCCGTCGGGTAGCTCGATGTGCCCGGCGCAGAATAGGTCCCATGGCGTCGGAATCAACTTCTCCTGCATGGTCACAGGGTTAAGTAGCATGGTCTTAAACGTTCCCGCGTTGAAGAACGACTGGTTGTTTCCCGAGCCTGCCATGATAAGGACGTCGCCGTTGTAGAGCAGCGTCGAGTGAATTCCATTGATCTGGTATTGAGACGGGATGTTAAGTTTTGTCCATAGTCCGTATTTGGCCTCATAGGCAGGTCTGGTGATCTTATAATGGTCATACCAGTTTCCCACCGCCGCCCCCACGGTCGGAACGTTGGCGGACAGCACCCCGGCGATCGCCGCCAGGCCGACTGCGATGTTACGCGCACGCCGACCGGTTCTCCCGCGCGGACCCCGTGATACCGCAGGGTTATTCATCGGTTGAACACCTTCCTATAGTCGGTCGGTCGGATTTGCTGCGAAAAAGATCAAATAGCCAGATCGCTATCGGGGCAATGCAGGCGGTCAGGACAACACCGGTCCAGATCATCATCAGGAAGTAGGGCCGTTGGCGCATGATCGCGATGGCCAGAATGACAATCGGGACGACGGCCCACATCAGCGAGTAGCGGAACGTCGACAGGCTATCAGGGCTCGCCGATGATCCCTTGGCGGTCACGTTGAACGTGAGCTTCCTTCGGAAAGCCACCTTGAGCAGGCTGCGAGCGTATATCGGCGCCGTAAGCGCGGATACCAGCATTCCGGAGAGGCCAGATGAGCCGGCCGGCTCATGCGGGCTTACGTTATGCCGCCGCATAAACTTGTAGAGCAGGAATTGCAGGGCCGCTACATCGACGTAGAAGGTGAGCCACCAGCTTTCGCTGGAGCGCAGGCTGCTGATACCGAAACCAAGGTATAGGGCGCTGATGGTTATTCCCATTATCCAGCCGATAGCGACCGACGGGTAGTAGGTCAGCATCAGGAAATAATGCAGCATGGCGCCGGGCCTGAGCTTGAAACCCACTCGCCAGACCTGCGAGACGATGGCGTCGAACGTTCCCGCGGACCAGCGAGTCTGCTGCCCGAAGAACTCGGTCCACGACGATGGCCCCTCGCCGACCGCGACCAGGTCGGGGGTGTAGACCGACCGCCATGCCTTGCCTGTCGCCGGGCACTTGGTGGCATGAATCCGCAGGCTCGTCGCCATGTCTTCGGTGATGGAAGCGACGTAGCCTTCCCGGATGGCACTGGTCCGCACGGCGGCGTTGGTGCCGACGAGCATCGCGCACTGCTGGCGGTTGCCGCCGCGCTGTATGACGCTGTGGAAAAGGTACTGCGCGGATTCGGCCCACCGGGTGATTCGATTGTCCTGGTTACCGTAGAACTGTGGCGCCACGACGAATGCCACCCCGGGATCCCGGAAATATCCGAGCAGGCGCTCAGCCATGATGGGGAGCGGCACGTGGTCGGTGTCCACGAACATCACCACGTCGTATTCGCGGGCATGCTCCCACAGCCAGCGGTTGTGATTACCGTGCTTCGTCTTGGCGGCAAAGGTTCCTGAGTTAAACTCCAGGTCGCCGCGGCCCTTACGGCTAAAATGATGAATACCAAGCCGGCTGCACATCGCCCTGACCTCGGCCGAATCGCCCTCGTCGAGCAGCCACACGTCGAGCTGGCCGCGGTACACGATCTCCTTTGCGGCCTTGAGCGTCCGTTCCGCCATCGCGATCGGTTCCTTATCGGGGACGATCGTGGTGATGAACGCAACACGCAGCCGCGGATCTGGTGCGACCGGAATTGGATCGCGGGCGGCGAGACACGACCTGGAGACAGTTACCACGTTCATGAGCAAGAACAACTGCATGACGATCGAGCCCAGCGCCATAAAAACGAGCAAGGCGATGTGGGTATCGGTCGTTATTTCCTGCACGCCGCTCCGCCACACCCACCCGCTGACGTCGGGGTACTGTGATTCGAAGACGAGCCAGTAAATGAACCTGAGGTCAAGCGCCACGAGAGTCGCCACGATCAGCCTGGTAAACAGCCACTCGCGCTTGCCGTGATCAATGCGGCGGTACTGGACCCGATAAGGTTGGTCCATGCGAGGATGGGTCAGCGGACCGGCCAGCATCGTGAATTGCTCGTAGTCGAATTCGGATGCGGATATGCCTTCATCTACCGGAGCAGGAATACCACTCACGGTCATGTACTGACGCGGGCGAAACGCATCCGGTGTGGACGCCTGAGTGTTCAGCTCAGGCGTCGTGCCGACTCTGCCGCTCCCCCCGGCCATGACCCCCGTATCGGGATCGTGAACGGTCGACATTCTCGCTCTCTTTCGTTATTTTAGCCTTCGGTTACGCCCGAGAAGATGGTCTTCATGCGCACGGTCCCGTGTCGGGCGTCGTCGGAAGACATACCGCGAGCCAACGGGTGAGGCCGGACCGGTCCATGTCATGAAGACGCCTACACCCCCAGCTTTGGTTTACACATATCGCTCATTATTAGCGACGTGATCTTGATTTGGCAAAAGTCGATATCTGCCCCCATGTCTATGGAAGCAGATACTTGTTCGCTTATTAAGATTTACGATTTCCGCCGTAATGGGCTTAAAGCCACAGGTCTAATTTGGTCATGATTAAATGGCTAATCATGGTAAATGTCCGCTTTAATGCAGACGGAGAGGATGTCCAGCCTCGCCGCACGAGACGTCGTCCTGCCAAAAATCGATAGCGCTGAAGCTTTGACCGGCTATCGCCGGTCAAAGCTTCAGCGCTAACCTGATCTTGGTTAGAACAGCGTGCCTTCGCGTTCGATGCCGCGCATCGCGTCGTAGTCGAGCACGACGCAGCGGATGCCGCGGTCGGTGGCAAGCACCCGGGCCTGTGGCTTGATCTCCTGGGCGGCGAAGATGCCGTATACCGGGGTGAGCAGCGGGTCCCTGTTGAGCAGGTCGAGGTAACGGGTCAGCTGCTCTACGCCGTCGATATCCCCGCGCCGCTTGAGCTCGACGGCGATGTGGGTCCCGTCGGCGTCGCGGCACATGATGTCGACCGGGCCGATCGGGGTGGGGTACTCGCGACGGATGAGCCGCCAGCCGTCGCCGAGCAGGTGGAGCTGCTCGGCGAGCAACTCCTGCAGGTGCGACTCGACGCCGTCCTTGACGAGGCCAGGGTCGATGCCGAGGTCAACCGATGTATCGGACAACGTCTCCGAGACGGTGATCGTCAGCGTCTCGCCCGCCTTGTTGGTTACCGTCCACTTGCCCGGCTTCTCGGTTAGACGACACGGCGGTGACATCCAGTTCAGCGGCTTGTAGGAGCCGCCGTCCGAATGCACGAGGACGGACCCGTCGGCCTTGACGATGAGCAGCCGGAGGGCGGACGGAAGGTGGGCGGTGAGCCTGCCGTCGTAATCGACGCTGCACCGCGCGATAACGAGTCGCACGGAACGTCACTGTAGCGCCATCGCCAGGCGCGAGCAGCCGTCCTTTATCAGGTCGCGGCTACCCTTGATAGGTGTGAGCGCGCGTAAAGTTCGTCGAGGACGAGCCACCGCGCCAGCCGCGCCGCTCGGCCCCGAGCGGATCGAGGACTGGCCGGATGGCGACTGGGTGGTGCGCCAGGTACCAGGCGCCGCGGCGGGCAAGGCGTACCGCTGCCCAGGTTGTGACCAGGAGCTTTATCCGGGGATCCCGCACGTCGTGGTATGGCCGACGCATGCGGGCGCGGACGCGCGACGGCACTGGCATACGGTGTGCTGGCAGCGCCGCATGCAGCGACGGCCCGGTTGATCAAAATCCCCAGAAAGGAAAACGTGACTGAGATTAGAGCGGCGACGGTCCTGCCAGCCAGGCGGACCCCGATCACGCTGACCACATCGGACGGTCTTAACCTGGTCGGCGAGCTGGCCGTGCCGATCGTCGCGGCCCCCGCCGCGACGCTGGTGTGCCTGCATCCGCTGCCGACGGCCGGCGGCATGATGGACAGCCACGTATACCGCAAGGCGGCCAACAGGCTCCCCGCGCTCGCGGACCTGGCCGTGCTGCGGTTCAACACCAGGGGCGCCGAGTCCGAGCGTGGCAAGAGCGACGGCGAGTTTGGCGGCGGTGAGACGGAACGGTACGACGTCGAGGCCGCCGTCGCCTACGCCACGGCCGCCGCACTACCGCGCAGCTACCTGCTTGGCTGGTCGTTCGGCACCGAGCTGACGCTCAGGTGGGGGCTGCTGCCAGGCGTCGAGGGCGGCATCCTGCTCTCGCCGCCGCTCAAGCGCGCCACCGACGACGACCTTGACCGGTGGGCGGATTCTGGCCGGCCGCTCACCGTCCTTGTCCCCGAGTTCGATGACTACCTGCGGCCAGACGAGGCGCGGCAGCGGTTCGCCCGGGTACCCAAGGCGGAGGTGATCGGGGTGGACGGCGCCAAGCATCTGTGGGTCGGGGAGAATTACGTCCGCATCGTGCTCAACGAGATCGTCCGCGCGGTCAACCCCGCCGCGCTCGGCGACGCCGGGACCCTGTCGACCACCTGGCCGACCACCCTGCCGACCACCCTGCCGACAACCGGGCCAACCAGCGGGCCGACCGCCGAGACGGACGAGCAGTGACCGGCGGCCTGTTTAGCCTGGAAGGCAAGACGGCGCTGGTGACCGGCGCGTCGCGCGGCATCGGCCAGGTCATCGCGGTGGCGTTCGCGCAGGCGGGCGCCGACGTCGCCATCGCCGCCCGTACACCTGAGGGGCTGGCCGCGACCGCCAAGCAGATCAAGGACCTCGGCCGCAAGGCGATCGAGATCCCCGCCGACCTGACCAGTCGCGGCACCGCCGAGGGCGTGGTGCGAACCGCGCTCAAGGAGCTGTGCACGCTCGACATCGTGGTGAACAACGCGGGCGGCTCGAGCTTCATGGTGCCGTTCCTTGACATGCGCCAGTCCGGCTGGGAGAAGGTGCTCAGGCTGAACCTGGATGCCACGATGTGGATCTGCCAGGCCGCGGGTGCGCACATGACGGCCCGTGGCAGCGGCTCGGTGATCAACGTCGCCTCGGTGGCGGGGCTTGCCGCGGCGCCGTTCCTTGCCCCCTACGGCGCGGCCAAGGCCGCGGTGGTCTCGCTGACCAAGACGCTTGCCAGCGAGTGGGGGCGCAGCGGCGTCCGCGTCAACGCGCTCTGCCCAGGCTGGACCGCGACCGAGCTCAACCGGGTGCTGTGGGGCGCGCCCGATGGCGGTGCGTCGACGATCGCCAGCATTCCGATGGCCCGCTGGGGCAGGCCGGAGGAGATGGCGGGCCCGGCGGTCTTCCTGGCGAGCGACGCGGCCAGCTTCATGACCGGCCAGGTCCTCGTCATCGACGGCGGCCAGACCGTAGCGGTATGAAAGCAACGAAACGTGCGGTGCCCCGAGCCCAATA
>Ga0302325_10022681_pt1 | contig 13125 bp, 10 predicted proteins | sample Palsa_T0_2_FD_201948 | JGI IMG/M metagenome (GOLD analysis project Ga0302325, IMG submission 201948) | Peat permafrost microbial communities from Stordalen Mire near Abisko, Sweden - Palsa_T0_2 | ecosystem: Environmental > Terrestrial > Soil > Palsa > Peat permafrost | place: Sweden: Abisko... | reverse complement strand
CGGTGGTGGCGGTGGTGGTGGGGGTGGTGGGGGCGGCGGCGGCGGCGGTGCCGCTGCCTCGGGCGCGAGATCCGCCGCGATCTTCGATGCCACCGGCGGTGGTGGGGGCGGAGGAGGAGGAGGAGGAGGAGGAGGAGGAGGTGGGGGCGGTGGTGGTGGTGCAGCGGCCCCGGGCGCAGGACCCGCCGCGGCCGTCGACGCCACCATCGGCGGCGGGGGCGGCACCACACTGAGCTCGGTGTTCGTGTAGAGGGGCGCCGGGGGATCATCGATCCGCGCGTGTCGTGGCGTGATGACCTCGTCGGCACCGGTGGGGAAGCTCTCAAACTCCACCGGGCCCGAAGTCCCGGTCCGAAGGCCACCCTGAGGTGTAAGGCCGTTTCCGTTCCCCGCGTGGGCCTCTGCCGGCTGCACCATCCGATCGACCATCACCGGGTTGGCCAACACCGGAACCACCTCGTGACCGAGGATCCCGGTCAGGGCGGCGAGGTCATCGACCTCGGGCGGCTCGGCGAACGCGGTCACGACCTGGTTGCCCACCACCCGCAGGGGGATGGCCCTGTACTCCAAGGCCAACATGGGCGGCAGGAGCTGTCGCGTCTCAGCGAGCGGTGGTTCGACCTCCAGGTCGACGACCCGCATGCGGGCCAGCTGGCCCAGGGTGTTGAGGACGACATCCCTCAGCCGGGGCTCGCGCTGCATCAGGACCACGCTGAGGGGAATGTTGTTCTCGGTCGCCTGGAGCAGGTAGTTGGCCACGACGGGCTCGGAGACGAACCCTCCCGCGATCAACGCCCTGGCCAGTCGGTGCGACCAATCGGCACGTCCGGCACTCGTGGTCGGGCTCACATGACCACCCGGAGCACTTCTTCGAGCGTGGTGAGGCCTTGGACCGCTCGAAGCAATCCGTCGGCGCGAAGTGTTCGCATTCCTTGCTCACATGCCTTTCGTTCGATGCTGGCTATCGATTCCTGTTCGATAATCATTCGGTCGATCTCCTCGGTGACGTTCATGACTTCAGCGAGCACCATTCGGCCGGAATAGCCGGTATGCCCACAGGTTCGGCAACCGACGGCGCGATACAACGTCGATATGTCCAGGCCCTCGATATCCGATTCGCCGTACCCGGCCGCGTAGAAGTCCTTCTCGGAGGCTTCAAATTCCTCTTTGCACACGTTGCACAACACCCGAGCCAGCCGCTGTGTGAGGACGCTGCCGACGGCCGAGGTTACGAGGAACGGCTCGATTCCCATCTCGGTGAGCCGGAGCGGCGTCGCGGCGGCGGTGTTGGTGTGCAGCGTCGTGAGCACGAGGTGACCGCTCAGAGCCGCCTCCATCGCGATCGTGGCCGTGTCGGCGGAACGGATCTCGCCAATGAGCACGATGTCGGGGTCGGATCGCAGGATGGACTTCAAGGCGCTGGCGAACGTCAGTCCGGCCTTAGCGTTGATCTGGACCTGCGACACACCCTCAATCTGGTACTCGACTGGGTCCTCGACCGTGACGACGCTCTTTTCCGGGGTCAGGATCTCGGTCAACGTCGCGTACAGCGTCGTGGTCTTGCCGGCCCCGGTCGGGCCAGTGACCACGATCACCCCGTAGGGCTTGTTGTAGGAGTTTGAGAACCGTTCGAGGGTGTCGGCCGCGAACCCGAGCTCAGGCAGCGACCGCAAGGTTTGGGACTTGTCCAGCACCCTCATGACCACGGTTTCGCCCCACACCGTCGGGAGGGTGACGAGACGTAGGTCGATCTGGCGGTCGCTGACGGTGAGAGAGACGCGTCCCTCCTGGGGTATTCGGTGCTCGGTGATGTCCATGTCGCCGATGACCTTCAGACGGCTCACCACCGCGGCGGAAATCGTCGACGATGCAGTGGAGGCTTCGTGCATAACGCCGTCGATCCGGAACCGGATCTTGAGGGCGTCAGGTTTCGGTTCGATGTGAATGTCCGACGCCCGCTCGTTCAGCGCCTGGAGGATGAGAAGGTTGACATACCGGACGATCGGAGCGTCCTCGACCACCGACTGGATGTTCTCGATCTCCGATGCCGTGGTGGACGCCGCGGCGGCATCCTTTGCGAGCGCCGACACCTCCAGGCCGGAGTCGCGCGAGATGCGGTTGAAGGTAACCAGCTGCGACCGCGTGGCGACGACCGGCTTGAAATTCCTCCCCATGATCGTCCGGAGGTCGTCCATCGCGAACACGTCGGTCGGGTTGGCCATCGCGACGACGGGAACACCGTTCTCGAACCCGATCGGCAGCACCATGTGATGCTCGGCGGTGGACTGCGGGATGAGCGCGACTGCGGATCGGTCGATGTTGATCTCGTTGAGGTCGACGAACTCGAGCCCGACCTCCTGAGCCATGGCCCACACCAGGTCGTCCTCGGTGGCGATCTTGCGGCTGAACAAGTAACGGGCCAGCGACTCGCCGGTCGCGGCGAGGTTTTCCAGGGCGGCGGTCATCGCGGCCTGCGAGACTCGCCCAGCGTCGACCAAGAGGCGGGCCAAGGGCGGGCTGCCGGCGGGCAACGGGAGGCTCGAGAAACCGATCGACGGCGGGGCCATCGGGGGGGACCCGCTCGAGCCCGGTGGAGTGGGTGACAACGACTCCCCGATCGCTTCAAGCGGCGCTTCCGACTCCGACAGATTCCACGCCTCGCTCGATAGGGGGGACGTGGGCGGGGGGGCTACCGAGGCGGGCACCTCGGACATGGCTTGGTCCGGGGCGGCATGGCTCGGTTGGTGCACCGGGCTCGGGCATGCCGCCGAAGGGTTTTGCCTCGGCCCTCGGCGTGGGGCCGGCTGACCCGTTCGAGCTCGAGGCGGCAGCGCCCACGGGGGGTTCGGGCGAATACAGGCGTTCGATCGCCCGTTCGATCTGGTCATCGCGGGCGACCACCGCGAAGAACTCTCTGCCGAGAGCGACGCGTAGGTCGTCCATCAAGACGAGGTCGCCGGGATCGGCGACCGCGATCACCGGCGTGCCCAGCCGACGCCCCATCGGGACCGCTCGGTGGCTTCGAGCCAGCGCCTCGGGGAGGATGGACTCCGCGCCGGGGGCGAGAGCGGTGTGGGTCAGGTCGACAAACCGAAGTTTGTGCTCGTCGGCCATCCGACGGGCGTTCGCCGTCGCGGTGTCTGTCACGCCTGCCCAATCCTCGTACTAGCGGCCTGGCGGCACCCCCCCGTGCTCAGGCGGGGAACCGGCCGACGGCCTCGTTGCTTCGCCATGGCCTCCCCTCGAGCCGGCCCCACCCGGTCCCTGGACCCGAGCAGAACCGTGCCCGATCCAGCTTAGGTCTGCACCCCCCTCGAACTGGGGGACCATCCGGTCCAATTCCGGCCTGCTACCAGGACGTTTTCGGTGGCTCGCGGACGCTACAGTCGTCGGCGCGATGGAGTCCGCCGCCACCCGCCTGCTGGCCACGGTCACGAGCGGGGTGCTGGGGCTGGCGATCGGGTCTTTCCTGAACGTCGTCGTCTACCGGTTGCCTCGCCACATGTCGGTCTCGCGCCCCCCGTCGCACTGTCCGTCCTGTGACACCGAGCTCGGCGCACTGGACAACATCCCGGTGGTCTCATGGTTGGTGCTGCGGGGGCGATGCCGCCACTGCGGCGTCCCGATCTCACCCCGGTACCCGATCATCGAGCTGGCCACCGGAGTGCTCTTCGCGGGGCTCGCGTTGGCCTTGCCCAGCGTCGAGCCGATCGCACCACTGGCCGCGGTGCTGGCCACCACCGTTGCCATCACGGCGATCGATCTCGACGGTCAGGACGTTCCGCCGGTGCTCGGGTGGATCGCCCTCGCGTGTTCGGCCACGCTGCTGGCGGTCTCGGCGGCCTCTCTGGGTTGGCACCGCCTCGACTGGGCGGGAATCGGTGCCGGGGCGGCGATCGTCGCGTGGACGCTCATGCTGGTCGTCCGGCGGTCGTCCAACGCCTCGATCGTCTTCCCCGACCTCGCGTCCTGTGTGGCCTGGGGCTGGGCGGCCGGATGGATCGCCCAGGGTGGCGGGGTCGCCGTCGGGATCGGGCTGGCGCTCCTCGGGTTGGTCGGCCGGCTCGTGCACACGGCTGGTCGACGCGGGGTCACGGCCGCCGCCGGCACGCTGTCCATCGTGACTATCGTGGTCGGCGCCATCGCATCTCGATAGCCCGACTGGGCCTCGAGCGGTGGCGCTCCCTAGGCGATGCCGGTCCGAACCAGGCCACGCCGCTCGAGCACCACTCGAAGGTCGTGGGGGTTGCTTGCGTTTTCGAGCGCCTCTTGGAGCGTGATCACGGACCCCTCCATCAGGTTGGCCAGCGATTGGTCGAACGTCCGCATCCCGTAGTACTCGCCCTCAGCCACGATCTGCTCGATCTCCGAGGTCATCTCCGAGTCGAGGATGCATTGTCGGACGCGCCCGTTGACCACCATGATCTCCAGGGCGGCGGTCCGGCCCGATCCGTCGGCCTTCTTCACGAGTCGCTGCGCGACGGTACCCTTCAACGATCCGGCGAGGGACACCCGAATCTGCTGCTGCTGATGCGGGGGGAAGAAGTCGACGATGCGCGAGATGGTCTCAGTCGCATTGATCGTGTGCAGGGTCGTCATGACCAGGTGGCCGGTCTCGGCGGCGGTCAGTGCCGCAAAGGCGGTGTCTCGGTCTCGCATCTCGCCCACCAGGATCACGTCGGGGTCCTGCCGGAGCACCACCCGCATCGCGGTGGCAAAGGAGTCGGTGTCGAAGCCCACCTCGCGTTGTTCGATCGCCGAGAGCTGGTCGCGGTGGAGATACTCGATCGGATCTTCGATCGTGACGATGTGGCACGCCCGGGTCCGGTTGATGTGATCGACCATGGAAGCCAGCGTGGTCGTCTTCCCACTACCGGTCGGCCCGGTGACGAGGACCAAGCCCCGCTGTTCGGCCGACAGCTCGAATATGACCTCGGGCAGACCCAGTTCCTCGGCGGTCGGCATGGTGTTCCGAACGCGTCGGAAGACCAGCGCGACCGTGCTGCGCTGATAGAAGGCGTTGACCCGGAACCGGGCCAGCCCCGGGATGGAGTAGGCGAAGTCGACCTCGTGGTGGCGTTGCAACGCCTCGGCAACCCGGGGCTGCGCGATCGCGGCAGCGATCGCGGCGGTGTCCTCGGGGGTGAGGGGCACCTCGTCGACCAGCGTCCGCAACTGACCGTTGATGCGCATCCGGGGCGGAGCGCCCGCCTTCAGATGGAGATCCGACCCGTCCCACTGGTCGAGCAGCGTGAGGAGACGCTCGAGTCCTTCGCCGGGATTCATCGGACGCCGGGATTCATCGGAGTCGTAGCTTAGGTCGGGCCCCCCGAGTGACCGCGGGACGCTCGGACCGGCGTCAACCCTGGTTCCGCTGACCGGAACGCCGGGTCAGACGGAGGGAAGACCCAACTCAGCCGAGGGCGGCGGCCCGCAGCTCGTCGAGCGACAGTTCGGCCGTCGCCTCGCCACCGCACTGGGGGCAGTGTTCGACGTGGCGCCACGAGCGCAGCAGCCGGGTCCCCTCGGCGTTCAGCATCACCACGAACGACTCCGAGTAGGGGTCGAGCTCGAGTCCGAAGTAGGGCCGCCAGGCCGTGGACGCATTCCGAGCGTCGAGGCTGAGTCCCTTCAGGATGCGGCGAAAACGCATCTCCGTCGTGTCGAAGAGCCATGTGCTGTGGCACGACTCAAGAACGAGCGGCACATCAGGCGTCTGTTCCACGCCACGATCTTTACCCAGCGGAGCGACAATTGGAGCACGGGGCCGTTGCGGTTGCATGACGGTCTACAATCTCCCAGTTCAGAGGCTTGTTCGACCTTCTCGGGGGTTTGGCACCGGCCCATCGGCCTGCTACATGGGCCCGGCGTCGTGTTTGCGTCCGACCACACGTTCCCGGCGGCTGGCCACGTTGACCAGCGCTCGGGCCAGCTCTCGGCGGGTGTCAGCTGGATCGATGACCATATCGATGAACCCCCGCTCGGCCGCCTCCCACGGGGCCAGGAACCGCTCACCGTAGGCGTCCTCCATCTGGCGGCGCTCCTCGTCGCCGGCCGAGCGCTGCAGGATCTGCACCGCACCACGGGCTCCCATCACCGCCGGTTGGGCGCCCGGCCAGGCCAGGCACAGCGTGTTCCCGAGGCCCTTGGAGTCCATGACGATGTAGGCCCCACCCATTGCCTTTCGAAGGATCACGGCGAGGCGGGGCACCGACGCCTCGGCGTAGGCGAACACGAGCTCGGCGCCGTGACGGATCATCCCGCGCCATTCGAGGTCCTTGCCCGGAAGAAACCCCGGGGTGTCGACGAATGTGACGATCGGCAGATTGAACGCGTCGCACATCCGGACGAAGCGCGCCCCCTTTTGGGAGGCCGCGATGTCGAGGGTACCGGCGAGTGACCGCGGCTGGTTGGCCACCACCCCGACCGGGTACCCCGCGATCCGGCTCAACCCGGTGACCAGCTGGGGTGCCCACCGCGGCCACAGCTCGAGCAGGTCGCCGTGGTCGGCGATCGTGGTCACCACGTCGCGCACGTCGTAGGAGGCTGAGTCGCGTGCGGGCACGATCTCGCGCAGTTCGGGTGCGATTCGGTCCGGGGGATCGTCGCAGTCCACAAACGGGGCCGGCTCGTCGGTGTGCCGGGGTAGGTACCCGTAGATGTCTGCGATGGCCTCGAGTGGTGCGTCTGATTCGAGCGCGCACAACCCGCTCGATCGTGAGTGGATCCCGACTCCGCCAAGGTCGGCGAGGCTGACCCGAACGCCGGTGAACTGCACGACCATCGACGGTCCCGAAACGAACGCAACGGCGTCGGGATTCATGACCACCGCGTCGCAGAGGCCAAGCATGAGCGCCGGACCCGAGAGCACCGGCCCGGTGACAGCGGCGAGAACCGGGACGATCCCCGAGCAACTGGCGATCGCGGCGGCGGCGGTCCCCCAGCCGTGCAGGGCGTCGACACCCTCGGAGACATCCGCCCCGCTCGACGCCAGCTCCATCACGAGAGCGGTCCGTTGGCGCAGGGCCAGTCGGGCCGCCGACGCCAAGCTCTCCCCGTCCTGCCTCCCCAGCGCACCTCGGCGGCGATCCGACGACGATCGGGCCAGGACGACCGATCGCCCTCCGAGCTCGGCCACTGAGACGTCAATCGACCCATTGACGCCGGCACGCAGGTTGATGGGCGAAAGACTCACTCGGACACGGATCTCCCGGTGCTCGGCGTCGCGAACGGCCAACGATACCGGCGCCCGAGCCTCGTGACCCCGGCCCCTATTCGCGGTTTTGGGAAGGCCCGCCGGTACAGTTCTGCGAGTCGCCTGGCGGGCGGCCGACCGTAGTGACGAATAGGGCTCGCCGAGCGGGAATGGGCAATTTGAGCCTCCCCCGTTCGTGCGACACCCAGAGACCCCGAGGGGCTGGAAGAGCCGGATGGCACACCGGAGCATCGGTCTGGACATCGGCACAAGCGCCGTCCGAGCCGTTGAGCTGTCCGTCGACGAGGGACGCCTACCGGTCCTCGAAAATTTTGGCCAGGTCGGGCTGCAAGCCGGGTGCGTGGTCGCCGGAGAGGTGCGTGACCAGCACGGACTGTCCGAGGCCCTCCAGCGCCTGTGGAAGGAAGGTCGGTTCAGCCACCGGCAGGTGAAGGTCGGCGTGGCCGGGCTGCGGGCCATCATCCGCGAGATCGACATGCCGTACCTGGCGCCCAACGAGCTGGATATGGCGGTCCGGTACAAGGCCGACGAGGTGGTCCCGTTCTCCATTGCCGAGACGGTGCTGTCCACCAAGGTGATCGCCCAGGTCCAAAGTGGCGAGGGACCGTCGATGCTGCGGGTCCTGGTCGGGGCGGCGCATTCGGACGTCATCGACTCGGTCGTGACCACGATCGAGATGGCCGGACTCGAGCCGATCTCCATCGACCTACAGACGGCTGCGTTGGCCAGAGCCCTGTTCGACCCCCGGTTCCAGATGCCCGAGGCAATCGTCTCGATCGGTGCCGGCCTCACCATGATCGTCGTCCATCAGTTGGGCACCTTGCAGTTTGTGCGCACGCTTGACGTGGGCGGCGAGACCATCACGGCCGCCATCGCCGGTGCACTGGATATCCCCCTGCGTGACGCCGAAGCAGCAAAGCGTCGCCTCAGCTTCCCGGGAGCCCACGATCCCCAGGCGACCTCGTCCTGCGACCAGGCGGTCAACGACCTGGTCGGCGAGATCCACAACTCGATCCGATTCTTCTCTTCGCTCCCGGGCCGCCAACCGGTCACACGGATTCAGTTGACCGGCGGCGGCACCCAAACGGCCGGACTGCTCGGACTGATGCAGGCGACCGCGGGCATCCCGGTCGCCATGGCGTCGCCGCTGTCGAGGGTCGACCTTTCGGGACTTGCGCTGACCCCCGAGCAGGCCGCCGCCATCGACGGGGTGGTTGCGGCACCCATCGGCCTCGCCCTCCCCGAGCCAGGTGGTGGGAAGGCATTCAATCTCCTCCCCGATTCGGCCCGCACCCGAGCCGTCCAGAAACGGGTCCAGCGGTACCTGACCCGCGCTGCGGCCGTCGTCATCCTCCTGATGGTGGTCCTGACTGCCATGCGATACCTCGCGGTGAGCAGCGCCGAGGGACGCCTCAGCACCATCCAGGCCCAGAACGCCACGATCCAAAACGTCGAGATCCCCAAGTACGACAAGGCCTTGTTCCTGCGCAACCAGGTCGTCCAGCAGTCGGCCCAGGTGCTGCCGGTCCTCAAGAAAGAGGTCGACTGGCTGGTGGTCCTGAACCAGATCTCTCAGTACATCCCGTCGTCTGCAACCCTGTCGAACCTCACGCTCACTGCCGCCTCGACCCCGGGAGTAACCGCGGCGCCCGTGCCGGGGGCGGCAGCCTCGATCGGCTCGATCACCACCACCGTGTCTGCGACAGCCTTGACCGACGTCACCACCTGGGGGCAGTCCATGGCCAAGTCGCCGATCTTCAGCAACGTGGACCTGAGCGGTGGGGTTACCCAAAGCGACTCGGTGAGCTTCGGAGCTACCCTCAGCATCCTTGACGGTGCCCAATCCCAGCGCATCGCCGAGTACTCGGTGCCGACAAAGTGAACACCGAAATCCTGACCGGGCTGCGACAACGCAAGGTGCTCATCGCCGCCGGCATCGGGCTGGTCGTGTTGTTGATCTGGTTGGTCGCCGTGTACTCACCCGAAGGACACAAGCTCGCTGCCGTCAACGCCAAGGCGCAAGCGGCCCAGACGCAGAATTCGGCGCTCCAGCTTCGCCTCGCCCGACTGAAAACATATTCAAAGCAGTCGGCAGAGTTTGAAGCATTGAGCCAGTCACTCACTGCGGCCGTCCCCGGCACGATTGACGTCTACGACTACATCACCGCCATCTCGAACGCGGCGTCGGCCACCGGGGTGAAGGTCTCGGCCGTCAATCCATCCGATGCCATCTCAGCTGGCACCGTGGCGGCCATCCCGGTCACCGTCTCGGCGGCGGGAAACTACGACCAGACGCTCGCCTTCATCAAGGCCCTCTACGCGTTGCCTCGCCTCACGGTGATCACCTCGATCAGCATCACCGGCGGAGGCGCCAATTCAAATCGCTCGACCAGCCTGACCGACCAGTTCAACCTGGTCATCTTCGCCCAGCCCTCGGTGATAAGCACCCCGAGCTCGAACAGCTAAATGGGCCACCACCGCTCGCCTCGACTCGCCAAGCTCATGGCCCGACTTGCCGGGGTCGTGCTGGTCGGCCTGCTCGCGGCGGCCTGCGGGTCGGGCGGTGGGTCCGCGAACCCACCGGCAGGTGCCCCCAGCAGCGGCAACGCAACGACGACGACGACGCCGGTTACGACCACCACGTTGGGGACGCTGCCCCCTTGTGGCGCCACCCGTGACCCGCTCGATCCAACCGACGCCGGTCCTCCTTCAGGTTCGCCGGCCGTCTGCTGAAGCTCTTCAGACGAGCGCATCCACCGGCGCTCGCGAGACGTCCACCGGATGGTCCTGTAGGGAGATCTCGACCGCGAGGTTGTGCGTGCTCCGAACCGGCTTGGCCGCGGCGACGACCAGAATCAACAGGATCACGACCGGGACCCACCACCCCCATGGGCCGAGGTGCCGGTAGCTCCACCAGGTGAGGCCAGCGCTGGACACGAAGGCCAACCCGAGCCGCCATCTGCTGCGCACAACGAGTACAAACGCGATCGCGAGCGGCGGCCATAGGTAGTACGGGTTCATCACCGCCTCGAACACGCAACGCAGGCTCAGGGCGACACAGCACAACCAGACGACCTGCTCGTGGGTTGGACGGAAGCGGTAGACGTAGACGGCCAGCAGACAGGCCAGGACGATCGCGATGAGCCGCCCCGGGCCGGCCGCCACGGTCTCTCCGGCCACGGTCCGGACGATGTCGGTCGTAAAGCGGGTCGCGCCGCTGAGCACGGTCTCCGAGCCGAAGTGTTTGACCCGTATCGAGTGGGTCTTCGACAGGACCGGAGCCAACGCCATCCAGGGTGTCGGGTGATCGATGGTCGGGTAATTGGGCTGCTTGAAGAGCGCCGTCGTGGTCTGTTTCCACGACTGGATGAGGGGGATTGCGACCAGGGCGGCGGTCGGAAGGGCGCCTTTCAGGGCAAGCTTCGGCCATTCCCGCTTGGGCGCCATGGCGAGAAAGACCGGGAGCATGAGGACAACCAGCGGCTGCATGACTAGGGCGAATCCACAGAGCCAGCCGGCCGACCGCCACCGTCCCCTCAGCACCGCGAGGAGCGCCCAGACAGCGAACGCCATGGCGATCGAGTCCTCGGGGTGGCCCCAGATCGCTAGCACGGGCCAAAGGGCGACCGCCTCCAAGATCGACGACACCATCCTGGCTCGATGGCCGACGCCGAGCTCCTGTGCGAGGGCATCGAGAGGGATGAGGACGATGGCTCCCAGCGCGGCTTCGTAGGGCCCGAGCACCAGCCAGGCCGAAGGGTGGGGAATGGCAAAGGGAAATCCGACCCCGAGATTCAGGTGGCTGACGAGCAATGCCGCCGGGGCCAGGATCACGCTGATCCCGGGAAGGCTGACCAAGCCGCCGCCGCTGGAGTACACGTCGCCGATGTCCCCCCACCCGACGAACTGGGCGGTGTGGAACGTTCCCCAGAGATCGCCCGGGGTAATCCAGGCCGTGTGGTCAATCAGCGGGCCCCAGAACAGCGAATAGGCCATCGTGATGGCGACGGTCACCACGATCAGCACGATGGGCACCACCCGCTTACGGGCGACTGCCACCAAGGCCCAGCCGGGATCGCTGACCGGCTCGGTCGGTCCCGGATGCAAGCCGATCTCTATCACGTGTTCCCCTCACTCCGACAGCAAAGCGTTGGCCATAAAGCGGGAGGAGGGTCTCGCAACTGCGAGACCCTCCTCCGCTAACTCAATCCCTGCCTGGAGGGCTACAAGTACTCGGCCTAGTAGGTGGAGTGCCAGCCGCTAGTCGAGATATTGGCCACGTTGCACAGAGTTCCTGTGCCATATGACCAGTGCTCGTAGAAGTCGCCCTGCGCGGTATCAGCGCCCGTGAGCCCCGATGTCGTTCCTTCATTGTCCTCAGCGGCCCAGCAGATCCCACTCTGGGACCAGCCGACCAGGACCAGCTCCTGCCCGTCAGTGGACACGCCAACCACCACCGAGCTCCCGCCTGCAGTGGCCGGTGCCGCGGTGAGGAAGCTGAGGTTCGGCTCAGCCGAGGTAAGGATCGCAGCCTCGGATGACGCAGCCGTGGCGTAGGAACCACCGTTCGCGTAGCCCGCCTTCGCCGACGTCAGAGCGTTGGTCAAATTGGACTGCGTCGAACGGTCGTACGCGCCGCTCTTTACCCCGAGGAACGTCGGGATCGCGATGGCCAGCAAGATGGCCATGATCAAGAGGACCACCATGAGCTCGATAAGGGTGAAGCCAGCTTCGGCACCCTCAAGCTCGGTACGGCCCCTCTTCTGCTCGTGGATTGCACGCAGAGCGCGCACAAACCGCGGTGTACTCGTTACTTCCATGACGGAATCCTCCCTGTTGGATACTGCTCCGTATTTGTCAATGAATCGCGAGCCAATGGACTCGCCTCAAAAACGTAACTCCATTGACATGACAATTCGCGGATGGTCGCGTTTTTGGATTCACTCCCCTTGACCAGGGTGGATCAGGCACGGATAACCACGAATTCCCTATACCTGTCCGGTACGCTGCGCGACTAGGTCGACATCGCAGATTTCAGGTACGCCCGAGCCTGTGCATCTGCGCTAGGGATGCCGACCTGCACGGCGGACGCCACGGGGCAGGCGTCGGGAGGAGTACTTCGATGTCGATGCAAGACCTGCCAGCCGGCCGTCGTCGGGACGACCATACGGATCTCGTCCAACCAGCCAGCGTGACGTCGGCCCCGCCCTGGGACTCGGTTCTAGACAGACTGAGCAACCTCGAGCGAGCCCACGCGGACCTAGCTCGCATGGTGGCGAGTATCCACGAGGCACTGCCAACTGAGATCGCGGCCGCCACCGGTCGAGGGCTCGCCTTGGGCTCTCCCATCGACGCGGTCCGTCCGTCGATGTCCTTCGGAGTCGCTCCCCCCATTCTCGGGACGCCCCCGCCGCCGCTCCCTGAACGATTCGAGCCGCCCGGGTCGCTGAACGTCGATCCATTGGCCGATAGATACGAGGCTCCCGACCCTTGGGCGGCGCCTGCGCTCGGAGGGGAGTCCTTCTTTCAGCCGCTCGAGGCGCCCGGTCTGTCATTCCCGACCGCGGAAAGCTCCCCCAAGCGAGGGCTTTTTCGAGGGCGCCGAGCCGCTCGGGAGGCCAAGGCCCGTATCGCGGCAGAGTTCGCGGGGCCCCCGCCCCCGTCCGGCTTCTCGACGCATGAGGCCGCTCCGGCGGGCGCACTCGCTCCGCCCCCTCCTCCGGGATTCGGTCCCACCAACCCCACCGCGAACTTGGATTCGCCGATGGGGTGGGGCACTTCGGATGTCGCGCCCCCACCCCCACCACCCGGCTTCGGAGGGGACTTTGCCGTCGGTGCTCCCCCGCCGCCGGCTGGTTTCGCCCCGGACTTTGCCGTCGGTGCTGCCCCCCCCCCCCCCCCCCCCATCC
>Ga0302325_10022680_pt1 | contig 13126 bp, 17 predicted proteins | sample Palsa_T0_2_FD_201948 | JGI IMG/M metagenome (GOLD analysis project Ga0302325, IMG submission 201948) | Peat permafrost microbial communities from Stordalen Mire near Abisko, Sweden - Palsa_T0_2 | ecosystem: Environmental > Terrestrial > Soil > Palsa > Peat permafrost | place: Sweden: Abisko... | reverse complement strand
CGTCTCCCCCGTCTCCCATCTCCGTAGTCCTTATCTGACTCATAGTTCTAAATTCGACAGATATACGTAGTATGTACTCCGAGAACAACCTCTTCAACACGTATTTCCGCGAGAATGGGTCCAACTTCCTTCACTTCACTGAGTTTGCAAGACACCTGCGCCGGGACGAAAGACGTTTCCCATGCACATGACCGAGCGCAGGTCCGAGGTATTCGCATTTTGACAAAATTGTGTTGATTTCTGGGCCCGGTTGCATATTGTATAACCATACATGTGGGAAATCATATCGATCGATCGGATTGGATGTATGTATGTCCCCTTTCGCTATACTTCTTTTCCCTCTTGGTTTGTTTCCGCGCACAGATTGCTGATTCTAGGATAATATCATCGTTCAACTGGATCCACACATGGCGGGAGGAAAGAGGAAGGTGCAAACGGCACCGACTTCAAACCTGCCTGATCGATCAACATGGACGACCTCTCAAAAAAATCTCGCGCCATTGTCGTTCCGCAAAGTATGCTTGTTTTTGGCACTAAGAAGCGAGAGGATAAATCGACAGACCGACGATGGAGGGCTGAAAATACGCGATTCGGGATCTCGCAAACGACTAGATCGATTCCTCCATTCAAGAGTTCAGTCTACCATCCCCCTTTCAAGAACTTTGCCCCCGCGCAAGATCCTTCTCCAACAACCAATACTCAATCTCGCCACAGTCTGACTCATTTCACTGCCACCGCTAGTCCCAAATACTACTACCCGAAATCAGAGAACGGCTCACACACTGTTGGCTCACCGCTCGAGGCAACGGGCACCGAGGGGTCTTTCAAAGAGAAATTGGGCGATGCTCCCGTTGTCGATTGAGGATGATAACCTGAGACGGCGTTTCGAAGTTTTAGTAAGTTCTATTGGTTTGTGATTATATCCGGCGCGTGCTGCGAGGTATTCTGAGGGAAAGCTGCATGGTGGGATATTATCTTTCTTAGGAAACGGTTTCATCAATGCGCCTCCGTATCTTCATTGGTCCGACAACAGTGCAGCATTCCCTTCATTGATGCGGTCTTTTCCTTTCGGGCTTGCGTGGGAGACGACGCGTCGTGCAGATGATATTTCCGGACTGTTTCCTCAGCTCCTTTCCTGGCGAGATGTCAGCATGGCGGCGCACTCCAACAACACTCTCATTTAAAGCGCGATACTTGAATACGCAACGATTGGTATTTGTCAGGGGGATGTTATCTAATGCCAGGTCTGACCTTGTTCCATCTGACACAACAACGATACCTCGCCCGGAGCTGCTGTCTTCGCCAGACGAAAAATTGAAAGTACGAGCAGCCTGAATTCAATATTCGTCTGCGACTCATACTCCGATGCCGAAGAGATCCGGCCAATAGAAACCCAAACTAAGTTCAATGTTTTCGTCCTTTTGGTGCAGCAATTGGCCCGTAGTGGAAAAGAAGATCAACTTCGACAATCCTGTTGTCGAGCTCATTTTCATAATGCGGGGGACAAGAGTCGAATTCAGAACCTCACTTTCATCTCCCCGTTGGTCCTGTCAACTCGTTGGGGACGCCTTTGAGCGGCCATTGGAGAGTAGGTCGGCTAGAATTCAGTATCTGGTTGGATATTCTTGAACGGAGATATGTGGATTTCGTTAAGACCGCGGCGTTGAAGAGGTACGTCGGCGAATGGGGGTGCCTGAGGAAAAGATGGATATTGGTGTTGGAGGCACACATATCGAATACAATCGACAAACATCTGACGAACAATCGACTCGCAAGCACGCGTCCCGATAAACTGCAATCACATCAACCACGGTACTAAAACGACAGGCACTGTAATCTTATCGAGAAATTATTCATCTCACAACTATCCCAGTTATAATAGGCCGCGGAGATCAACTTTGTCTCAGGGATCCCGGTCCGTTCAACGATGGCGGTTGATAAACTCTCGCGCTTCAGTGATCATATATACGGTGCACCCTGCATGTGGAACCAACAATAAAAAACAAACTGCCACGAACAGCACTCCACGTCAACAATATCCTCCTCTGCAAAGCTCCTGTAAGACTCCCATTTCGCTATTTCAACTGATGGTTTCAGGTCCAAAGCCGGCGCTAATCGTTAACGTGTATAACACACGCTTGTGAAGCCTTCCTAGTATATCTGATCTCCACGAGACGAGCCTCCGATCATAGCAGGCGACTCAACACTCATCGTCCACTACCATTCAAATGGATACACCCGCGGTTACCCCCGGTCGTGGGATCCGGCATGGCTTTCAGGCACTCGAATTTCCTGGGAGGTTTCGATGAGATCAAGCCCTACCGGTGGCGACTACAATGTCTGCGTCGACGCCGGATGCGGGATGTCATGCATCGATGGAGTTTTCCTAAAAAAGGAATTCCCTTGTGCCAACTTTCAGGCCGTAGCACCCATTGATATCCTGGGACTCGGCAACAAGATTCGCCAGTCCAGCGAATATGCCGTTTTCACAATCCCTTCCCGGGTACAACAAAAAAGAGCCTCGTCTCGCTGCAATCACCAGAGAATGTCATCTCGTTGATATGCTCTTAGGCAACCATATCGCCGAATCTGAAGGTTCCTTATCGACATTTTGAAAAGGAACATCACCGTTCAAACATGTCAAAACATATCCAGATCACACCCCGGGGCAAGCCTGTCCAACATGGCATGGTCCGCACGAAACGAGATATCATACTTAAAAGGAACTTCAAACCCTGTTGTCTCCAAGAAACTGCCTAATGACCGCGATCACCGTTTCCTTCCACGTTACGACCATTCAATCGCTCATCTCGCAGTACATGGAACCTTTCTGGAGTCCGTTCTGGACACCGGGTCCATGTTCGTCGCCTACTATAATACCAGCGACGCCGACATCTTCCTACCCGCAAATACGAGAATCGGAGAGCCTTCGGAATGAGAATCCGACGAACTGGGAACTCGCGAGGACCCCAACTTCATCGACCATATTTACCTCTTCGGGACGGCTAGGATTATCCCATCCCTGAAGTTTGCAATGACCAGTGGGTTGACTGCCTTGCAGGCGGCCCTGGCGATCTTCCACCCTGGGGAGCTTCTCGATGCTGTCAACTCCTACTCCCGGCGACCTGTACGCTTCTCTTGCGACATGCCCGTACACGTTGTTCCCTCCTCTGGACGAATCTGGCAAAACCCGGCGATGTTCGGACCATCGGCGGTCAACGTCAATACAGACGACGATATTGCAAAAGAACAAATCCACGGGCTCCGTAATATCATCTCGGAATTCCGCGATCTCTGGGACGACCGCGTCGGGCGATCACTGAATGAAAATTCCCCTGAAGGAAGGAGCTGTCATCGAATCTAGATGCCGATATCGCGTATCCAAACGAGATGAAGCCGTCATCGATGAAGTCTTCGATAAGGCACGTCAGGATGGACGGATGTCCGCCGTTGAGGGCGTGGTGGCAGGTGGCTGGCCCGTGTTCGTGGTTTGGAAAAGCGGTAAAGCCAGACCTATTGTAGACCTTTGAGGCCTCAACGAGCAGACTGCCTTGGACGCCTACCCACTGCCACTCCAAGAGGAAGTCACCAATTGTATCGCGGGCAAGTATTGTATTTCCGATGTGGACCTACAAAAGCCTTATACCAGAGATACCTGGCCAAAAGGACCGCCGGAAACCTACTGCGGTTACCCATAGAGGTCAGGAATGGTTCAAAGTCGTTCCGATCGGCGCGACTGCAAGCTTCTTCCACATGCAGTAATACACGGATAAGAAGCTGAAGAAGCACAGGAACCACGCCAGGTGTTATCTCGACGACATCATCATCTTCTTAGATGATTGCGCGTCTCACATAGAACATCTCCGGGCAGTTCTCAGCGCATCATCTGAAGCGGGAATGACCCTCTCGCCGGATAAATGCTATATCGGATTTCATTCTGTCAAGTTTCTCCGTCACGTCGTCAATCGTTTTGGACTCTCTGCACTCAACGAGAAAGTCGAGGCCATCTCCGTTATCAAATTTCCACGAAATCTGCACGAACTCGAGTTGTTCCTCGGCTTGTCCGACTATTACGGGGGATTCGTCGCAAGCTATGCCGCGATCATGGAGCCCCTTCTGAACCTGAAAACAAAATTACTCAAGGGCTCCGAGCGAAAGACAAACAACGCGCCGTGTTTACCAAATCAAAATCATTGGACCTGCCGAACGAAGCTCAACTCTTCGCGTTTAACGCAATCAAGGAGAGTCTATGTTCAAAATCCCTGTTGATGCACCACGATTGCAGTCTCCCATTGTTTCTATACGTTGATTCTTCCGTCGAAGGCGGATTCGCCGTCGCAATGCATCAAGTTTCTAAACACATAATGGCGAAAGAAAAGCTCAGCAATGAGGACATCCTGAACGGTGGATACATCGAAAACTCGGACGGCCAGTTCTATACCTCTCCAAACAACTTAACAAGCATGAAATCCACTGTTGGCCAACGGAAGTGGAGATTACTGGCATCGTATGGTCCATACAAAAACCCCGCCATCTCGTGGAACGCTCCTACGCTGTGAAAGTTTTCACGGATCACAAGGCTGCCGAAGACATTCTTACATCCAAGATATTGAAGATCACTTCCTACGTCCGAATGAACCTCCGCTTGATACGCGCAAGCCAATGTATATTACAATACCCGATGGTCAAAGTTGTCTACCGCCCCGGTCGCGATAACGTCAATGCAGACGCGTTGTCCCGGCTTACCCAACTTCGAGATCATCACCCTGGTCCGAATGAGGATAACGGCGAGTATACGGCTGTCTCACCACTACGGTTGGGATTAGCATGGCTGATGAGGAGGTGTGGAGGGGGGAGGGGGAGGAGGAATCCACTCCCGGAGGACGAGGGCGAAAACGACGCAGGAGGGGAAGCGATTCTGAGGACAATGAAATTGGGCGCCGACGAATATGATAAGTATCTTGATGAGATCAATCCATGGCATTCCGATCTCCGACGGCCTCTGTTCCCCTCGCGAATCATAAGCTTCAGATGGATGACGGATCGACATGGGAAGGGCGGTGGGATCGTCGCAGTTAAAGTCGGCATCGGCAAGGTCAGGTCCCCGGTGCTTGAACTGATCCACAGAAGTACTCAGCGGTCAATTACGTCTTATGGCTGAGGAAACATTGAAAGAGAAACCCAAGTCCACCGTAACCCCGAACCCCCCTGCACACCGGGACCTCTGCCTCCTGGTGCCGGCTAGTATGGCGCTCACCAACGCGTGGATGAATACGTTAAAGAACAACTCAATGGCCGAGTGCCGAGAAGCCGATGAACAAAAAAGACGGCAGGAGTCCCAAGGCCGCGAAGATGGAGACTGGGGAAAGACCCTCGGCGACGACATTATTCTAGATGACGAGCAGACTGATGCCGACGAGTGCTGGCAGAGTGGCGAAGGACTGACTGTGGAACGCTACAGTCCAGGGAGTCAGTGCACCTGAATTTGACAACAGCGGGTGCTGCAATTACGAAGTAGTGATCATAACAGCACATGCTCTACAGAAGAAGTCACCATGGATAACACAGTATAAATGGCATACTATTATCGCGGATGAGGGATATGAATTTCTCCGGGGTCAACATAACAAAGCCGATGGACGGCAGTCCCTTACTCTCCAGGGTTGGCGTCGATTGCAAAGTTGCACCAAGTCCATGTTCATCATATCAGGGACCGCATTCGTCACCAAAATCAGTTACGACTTTGTGGCGATGACCAAAGCGGTCGCTAGAGCGGATATCAGGGCTCAATGGAGTCCCAATTGTACAGACCGAGAGTTGAAGAGTCTCACGACGGGATGGATATCAATCACGGATAGCCGCTGTGCCCGGGCCAGGGCCACGGAGGACGCCCGACGAGCCGCAATCGCCGAGTTGCTGGTTATTTTTATGATTCGTCGCACCGAGCGGAGCACGATAAGAGGCAAGCCCGTGATGGAGGATTTCTTCGCAATTGACTGTGGCTTTGGAGGGCCTGTCGCCCTTGAAGAATTGAACTCTGTATATCCTCAATATGGAAAAAACAGTCACACTCTCAACCTCCTTCCACCCGTTCTTTCTCTGTTCCTTCAGCCTGCTCTATTTCCCCCTGATTCGTCATCAACATGGGACTACAGGCCGGACGCAACGAAACCCGACGTAGTCATTCCACTGCACCTGATGCTTGTGCGTGTCAACCACCTCTAACTACTCCGGGGAACAATAAACATTCTCCCTTCACTCCGATCAATGCCCCGTCACTTCCATCCAATCGCCCAGCCTTATCGTCAGCAATCCAGCAACACTACATTATACTCTCCGGCCCAATGAGTGTCTTCCCCCGTCATGCCATCGCCTCAGAATCCCCATCGTCTCACAATTTCCAAAAATAATTTAGCTCAAACCTTATTTCGGTGCACAGCCCACCAAAGGCTAGCAGGGCGGTGAAATTCGCGGATGTATACCCCACCCTCAGTCGACCTCGCTAATTGAATAAAAGCTGGCCCCAAGCCTGATCGATCACATCCGCCTCCTCACTCACCATGATCCCCCCATCCCCAGTTCGCCCTTATTTCCCTGTCCGCACAACTGCTTTCTGTCTCGTGCTTGGTATTCTTGCCTTTCTCGGTCTTTCCCACTCCCTCCCCGTCACCGCCCCCTCCGTCACCGCCCCCTACGCCCACACCACAGAAAAGCGGTCCGACGTCGTTTGTGGTGCAGCAAGTTGGGAAGATCTCGTTGCCTTTTTCCTCCTCAACTATTTTGCACATGCAGCTACAATCCGCCATTTTCCTGGCGACAGCACCCCAACGCAGATTTGGTGGACGGCGTGCGCTCTGTTTCTTCCATTTGCAGGCGTTTGGAGAGCCTGTCAGTCTATTGCGAATGCTAGACCCTTTGAGAAAGATCCATTAGAACGGGCGAAATATGCCGGGGCGCTTTGTACGGCGCAAATTTCCGTCTTGTCGGGTTTGACCGAACTGCAGGGTTGTCAGCTCAAAGGCAAATTGGCGAATTCAAACGCTTCGGAAGGGGATGGATTTGTCCGGTGTGCGATCACGATACTAGGCAGTCCGAGCGCGACAAGGCAAGTTAGTAGAAGAACGGAGAAGATACACGGCGCTAATGAGCCCTCCGTTAGCCTTACCGTGGTACCTCCTTCTGTGAAGGTGGTGCCGAATTGCGAGATGACGAGGGTTCATCTGTCTTGTTCGAATGGCCTGTTGAAGTCTGCAACGGCCGTGGTGCAGCTTCTCTTCGCTTGTCTGACATTGTATCGGACGAAAGGCGATCAGGTGGGGATGTACGGATATGCAGCATTTGGACTTACAGTCATACCCTATGCAATCATGTCAATTCTCAACCTTACGGCAAACCTTCTGACTTCTGAATATCCTATGCTGTTTATGGTTCAGTCAGACGGTATGCGCCAATACCAACTAGGACACTCTAAGCCTCAGTATGACGGGACAGTCGGCACCATCGTTCCTAAAAATGCCAGAACCGATAACAGCGGCTTCTACGCCACGATTTCGGCACGAAATATACAACGGAAGGAGGGGAAGTGGCAAGGGATGGTTCAAATACCTGAAGATTATGTTGAAGATCAGTCAGATGGGGAATTGGAAGTGTTAGTTTCAACCTTCGGTCGCCACGAGACAACCCCGACATTCGACAGAACCCAGCGAATAAGAAACGGCGTCGTCATTGCCATCGGAATAGCTTCCCTTGTCACACCGTACGTCTTGATCGCAATCTTCAGTCACGGTTTCGAGACAGGTACAGAGTCGACTCCATTACAGCGATACTTCGTGCTGTGTTGGTTGATGACTGGACAGGTGGTGGGAGCAATATGGGGCTCGGCGGGTCATAAGGACAGTAAGGCTGGAAATATATTTTTTGAAAATAAATTGGGGACCAAAAGGGGCTATTTTTCTCTCCTCTGTCTGGTCGTGGTCATTACCCCGGCGGTGGGGGGTTTCGTGGTTGTTGGTCTGATGATCAAGCAATTTGGTTCATGCGTATTGGTCTAATGGCACTCGCGCACTATACTCATAGGTCAACTAAAATATATAGTAGAGGTAGTAATGGATTCTGAGACTTCGAGCTGTTCCATCTTGTTCGAGTTTGAAGCCGAAATGCACGACAAAGCATTTCAAGCCTGTATTTGTTGCAAATCCCCTCGAGCTCAAACATTTGCTCTCCTACGATATTAATAGGGGATCTTGAGAGTTCTTGATCCCCATCATTCTCCCTTGCATCCACGTGGGGAACATGGCTGGGAGAAATCCCCGCGAACGGCTTCCCTAGGCCTTGAAATCTTCCGAGTCGGAAAACCGATCGCCGCTCGCTACGGGGCGAAGAGTGGAAAGGGCGCTGGGGGAAAAACATGACCTCTGGGGTGATCCGTTTGACATATCAACACCAACGGGGTAATTGCCATGGCAATTGATCTGATCGGTGCCTTACCGATTTCCTCGGGAAGTCTGCGAAAACGTACAAAAACGGCTGCGATGGAGTATTTTCGAGCGGAGGTGATGATGCATAACCTTGCAACCTGGGCCTCCATTTTGTTCGCCGCGATCGATCCGTCCACATGGCATCGCCGCCTCGGTATAGAGAGGTATCTTGGTCGACGGCATCTCGCATCAGGCTCCTAGAGAAATGCAATCCCGAGTCCTGATCGATAGAGAGAACTCCATCAAAATCGCTCCAGTTCCATCATAGCACGTTCGACAAGAACTCCATCAGTCTCCGTCAAAGTCCACAAACACCTCTCAAAATCCTCTGCGCAAGCAATGGCAGCCCCCCATTTCCAACTACCCCTCTTTCGCGGGCATCGGGAAAGTCGAGGGAACCTACACTGTTTTTTAACATTTCTTTCTGTAAAAACATGGGGGTCCCTGAAAGTCTGTATTCTTGCAAACTCTCGAGATGTGAAATATCGTGTCTCGCACGGTTGGAAAAACTCGAGGTATTTCGGAGACAGAGTATTATTCTTTTCTTTGGAAATTACTCTCCGCTGAATCATATGGAGTTCCCGTTTCGTAGTTGACAAGATAAGATACGAGACTGTATGTTGAGTAACTTGAACTTGAAGGAGCAGTGTTCCCAGCAGCCGCTTTCTTTGGTGAAAGTCATCCAGAGCGAGTTAACCACGGTCGCAAAAGAAAGTCCTTCGATCTGGATCTGCTGGGTTTGCCAGAAGCGCAGTTACAAAGCACTCGGTTCTGATGTAGCGGCAAATATACGTGGTATGAGTATGAGGAGACTCGCTTCGAAATGGGGGATATGGTTCATTCGTTTTATTTGTCGTTTACCCAAGGTTGTGTGGAACTTTTCTTTTGGAGTATCCAGGTATATCTCTTGCGAATCGTCTGCAAGAAATCCATCCTCCTAGATCCTCACATTAATATTGTCTGAAATAGTCGATCAATCGGCAGAGAAGATTCGCCGTGCAACAGGATACTACCGTCGGGGACCAACGAGAGCGGCGGGGTTTCATTTCGAGTTATGGTGAACCGATCATAGAAACGCGAGGATGACTTAGTCTGCTAACTCTTCTGTCCGGATCCAGTGTTCAACGACTCAGGCCGCCAACGTCGTCGCACTTACCCCAAACCGACGTTGGCAGCTTGTGTCATCGAGCCATGGATCCGTACCAAAGTTGGAAGCGGTGCGTCTGTCGTGGAGGAAGAGATATCAGGTTTGAGGGCCATCAAATCCTAGCCCACCCAACTTGAATCAGACCAAGGAGACTGGAGAAGCTGTGCCAACCAGGGGGAACTAGTAGCAACAAGCCGGGCTCTCCCATTCGTAGATCCACCGAGGTGAAAATTAAAAGGAGGCGGTAAAACGATATTCCTATTGATCAGCAAGGTCCAATCAAGGTGTACAAGGAGACGGAATTACCGCCGATTGGACATGAACGTATCTAAAGAGATGGCGACGCCACGTCCCGTTCAACCTGCACTATCAAACAAACTGTTCCACAACCTCGTATCTTGCGTGCTTGCTCTTGTATCTGTCAATACAACATGTCGACGTCTGTAACGACATTTCCCAATTGTTCCGGCATGATTGATTCCCTCAATGTCATGAGTTCGACCAAGCCGTCACGGAGATCGAGGGGAGGTGTGGGCTGCTTTTAAAAAAAGCTAAGACTGGAGATTCGTAGATTTGCACCCTAGCTTGCAACATCTTTAGTCCTCCCACATGCTTAGCTCCATGTGCCTCGCTGCCTTCGCGCCTCCTTGAGCCTCTTCCCGCCTCCACCTAAATAGGTCTCCCACCCTAGCCCAAAACATCTTACTTACCCCGATCACGTCTCCCACCGCCCCAACCACCTCGGAAACCGTCGTCACACAGAAGTTCAAACGTCGTGTCTTTACATCCGTCAAGCATCTTCATGTCCAGTACCTCCCCTACAACTTGAAGCGTCGCATCAAGCATCATCACGTCGAGCGTCTTCTCGACTATCTCCGCTACAACTTCAAGCGTCGCAAGCGTCGAGAAATGAAACCTCAAACGTCACAGGGAATGGATCCGTGTCGCTATCTATGCTGTCACTTCATGCGTCGCATCTTAACAGGTACATTACGGATGGAATGGCTCTATTTCGCTATCTATCCCTACATTTTCTCTCGCCGTCATCGTCACCAACATTATCGCTGTCATGTGCCCGCACACGTTCGTGGGAGCGAAATGAGTCCCGAAACTTCAAATTGCTCAATTAGGAAACCGGTGGAAATGGCTCGCCACTAAAGTCACATGATCCTAAGCGATATACCGGGAGAGGCCTCTCTATTTATTCGGAAGTTTTTTGCTATCGGGAAAGTCGACTCTTTGGCGTTCGGAACAGTTATTTAAGTGCCGGCACGGAACTCCTTAACAGCGGCAGCTCTGTCTCCATTTTTGATTCACTGACGCGGCACTCGAAATGGCCATCCCGCTCGACCCTAGCATCCTTTCTGCGCTTGCTTTCAACAAGATTACGGACTTCGAAGAACAAGTGAAGGAGATCGCTCCCTACCATCTTCTCCAGATTGGACGAATTTTTGTCCAAAATAATGTTCACGATCGTTTGGCAGCCGAAATCCTTCACCGTCACATCGAACTTGAGGACGGCACCGTGCTGTTTCACGAAAGGAATGGCGACGGATTGGAGGTTTGCAGAGTTGCCGAGTTGCATGAATCCAATCTTCAAGGTCTCCGCGACCGCTTGGTACCTCACTGATCCTTAGGTTGCTCATTTTACCTCAACGAGGTAAACCAATTTCAAGCCTACGAATTCGAACAAGGGACCACGACGGACACAATTCCAACTCAGTTCGCTACCGACATGCGCGATTACTTGTTGAAGCACGGTCTCCGTAATCAGATCTCGATTGTTCAAAGGTGCTCGATCAATACCTGCGAATTTATGCTCCCGTCGGAACAGGGCAACGGAACTATTCGAGTCCCTATGGACCAAGTTACTGAGGACGCAGTAGATGGATGTCGACTCATTACCACTGAGTTCTATTTCGATGAAATTGACGGTGTAATTCAGTGTAAGGGTCTGACGGTGCATGCCCAACAAGTCAGTGGAATGCACAGGGTCTTCGTCGATACAAAGCTGCACAAGAGGGACTGATTGGATTCAGCGAAAACGGCAGAGCTAGCGTTTACGACGGAGTATAACATAGTCAATACTAGTATCAAAACAGTCTTGACAATCACCTCATTTTTCCCAAGACAACCGCTGCAATAACGTGACCAGAAATTTCTCCCACAGTCCCGCCTTGTCATTCTCCATTCTCGGGACATAATATTCCAGAAGACCCAGGGCTTGTGACAGCTCCATTGAGAAAAGAAATGATGCCAGATCCTCAATCCCTTGAGCCGACAGACGTTCGCATATCGATGAACGGAACTCGGATTCTATGCTTTCGCGCTCTGGATAATCCTCCCATCCGTCCAGTGTTATACATCCAAAGAGATGAACGGCAAAATGTAGATTGTGACCGACCCGTTTGGGGGTTGCACCATCCCAGTCGAGGACGGCCGTGACACGGCCAGTGGAGGGTTCGACGAGGTAATTGAAAGGTGTTAGGTCCTCATGAGCCAAGACAGTTGGAAGGGAGTCAATGAGAGCTGCATTACGTTGAATAGCGAACAGGGCACGGTCGAGCAGAGCTTTGCACTTTACATCGCACTCCAAGGAAGTAATTGCCGTTCGCAGGCTCGATACCGTCGAGTTGGCGGTGGGCGGTTTAGTTTGAGAGTCATCGAAACATAAACCTTGAACAAACACGAGAGAAAGGTCTGTGGCCGTTTGTATCCGGTGAGACACGGGTGGTTCGCCTTCTGGTCGTTGGAGAAGCTGAATGTACGGACATCCTAAACGATACGACGACGTGTAAACATGAAGCCCACGATGGTACCCCAGATATTTGACCGGTGGAACAATGATGCCGAAGATGGAGTGAGCCTTGCTATTTGAGGACGTATCGAACTCACTGTGCCGAAATTGCATGATTTTCCGTTCGCCGCAGTCATCGGAAACATCAACGAAACATGAGTAGCTGAGGCTGCCCTGGAAGTCGACCGGCTCGACCTTGACCGCAACGCCAAGAGGTACAGACGAAGAGAGAAGTTCAGTGCATATTTGATGGCAGACAGCTGGAGAGAGGCCGGGAGTCTCGGAGAAGAAGTCGCCTACAAGGCTCTGTTGATATTTATCCATTCCGCGAGAACCGACGTCGACGACGCGTTGAACGACACACTGAAGGGGAAGGGGTTGCAAGTAACGCAAGACGGGCTCCTCGGAAGGAAAGGTTTTGGGAACTCCGGAGAGCGTGACGGCGGGCGTTGAACGTTGTTGACGAAATTATACAGTCTCGTTCAAAACTATTGGCGCATAACCAATTTTACGAGTTCCAGAGCATTGAGCATCCTCAAAATCGAATCCATCGAATAACGCGGGTGTATCGAAGTCTCGTAAAGCCATGAAGGCCCCAACCGTCCTGCAACTAGTCGTCCACCATCAGACCCGAAGAACTCCTCAAATACAGTCGTTAAACATACCAAAATTGCCAAATTCGTTGATCCTGACACTTTTGGTTAA
>Ga0302325_10022679_pt1 | contig 13126 bp, 12 predicted proteins | sample Palsa_T0_2_FD_201948 | JGI IMG/M metagenome (GOLD analysis project Ga0302325, IMG submission 201948) | Peat permafrost microbial communities from Stordalen Mire near Abisko, Sweden - Palsa_T0_2 | ecosystem: Environmental > Terrestrial > Soil > Palsa > Peat permafrost | place: Sweden: Abisko... | reverse complement strand
GAGAATCAGCTAAATGGTTCCTGCGCGCCGCGGAGCAAGGCCATGCTACGGCGGCGCACAATATCGCTAGTTATTACGTCAAGGGTATCGGGGTCGAAAAGAACGCCACCAAGGCGGTCGAATGGTACAAACGAGCCGCCGATAGCGGATTAACAGCTTCGCAGGTGCAACTTGGAAAATTGCTGTACTCCGGCAAAGCCCAGACCGGGGTTGATCGAAAGTTGGCGGCCGATCTACTGAAAACTGCTGCGGCGGCTGGCGATAACGATGCGCAGGTTGCGCTTGCCGTCCTCTATCTAAAAGGCGACGAACTTCCACGCGATGTCGGTCGTGCAAAGGAATTGTTGGAGCAAGTCGCCAAGGGCGGCCATGTCGGCGCGGCTTTGGAGTTGGCTCATCTTTACCGTGGCAAACTAGCGGCCGATCCTCGGACAATCAATCTGAGTGAAGCGGTCAGATGGTACGAGGAAGCAGCAAAATCCGGCAATGCCGACGCGCAATATGCGCTCGGCATGGCTTATGTGAAGGGAGAGGGCGCCGCAATCGACGCGGCTAAGGGAGCACAATGGATAGAGAAAGCGGCGCACAATAATCACGCGCCATCGCAATTCCAGCTTGGCTTCATGTTCTACACCGGATCCGGCGTACCGCAGGATTTCTCACGAGCCGCCGCATGGTACGAACTGGCCGCCCAACTGGGTCACGCGCATGCACAATATAATCTGGCGGCCATGATCGCCAAAGGCCAAGGCTGCCCCGTCAATATGAGCGAAGCTGAGTCATGGCTCAAAAAGGCCGCAGCACAGGGCCTGACAATTGCGCAAACGGCACACAAACAACTTAACGAGCGCAACGTCACGGCCATGCCCTTGTGAATGGCTAATCTGGCGGTGAACTCTAAGCCGGTAGACCCGACGGCGCGTCACAAATCACGCCAGTTTTATAAGAATTGCGGACAATAGTCTCACGATCTGCCAGCCGTAAGATGATGCGTTTGCGCGGAGCGTATCGGCGGGTAGGAACATTTCAACCCATTGCCCTTACGAAGCTAAAAAGCAATTTCATCAGAGCCATGTTCTCTCTGAATTCTACGAATGTACGGCAGGTGCAGAGGCGACGGAAGCCAGCCACGATAGCTGGCTTTCAGCCGGCACGTTTCGTTGCCAATTTGGAATTCGCGTCCACCCGCATTCCCAACACCCTCGTGGTCGCTGGTTGGCTAATTCATGATTGCCATCGTCCGCTTCGCTGGGGATTACTTAACCGTGAGACCTACAGAGAAATAACGCTAAACGTGACAACATTCACCCGCCACGACTTACAAGGATACGAGGACGCATCGATGTATAGGCGACAGGGCTTCTTCGCCTTCGTCGACGGGGAATGGACCGGCAATGGAGTACAATTGACTATCGGGACCTTCGAGAATCCAACACAAATATGTTTGCCGGTGCCGAATGGTCATGCTGATGAACTCAAGTCTTATTTTTTGCAATCCCATCAACTATTTCGGTTTGCGACAATAAAAAGCATTTCAGCCTTAAGTGAAACTGACGCAAACGCTGTTGCCGATATTAACCACCAGAGTATTGCCATTTGGACGAACGAAATCCCGTTTTTCGACGGAGCTCTCCACGAAAAGCTACCGGCTGGCTTAGATCATCACTTTATTACTGAGCGTGGCGATTGCTACGTAGAGGGATGGATCAATCCGCTGACCAATCGGAATATTAAGTTTTCGGCCTGCTTGGCGGGCGTCGACTCCGGCACGACTTTGTTTCAGCGGTCTGCATTTCGTCGTCCGGACATCGCCGGGGCGGAGGAATTTTGTGGGTTCGCTTTTGTGGGCCGCGCGCAATTGACAACGCATCAATTGCCGATAGTGCTGCTGCAAACTCATTTCCAGGACACGGACGAGGTATCTTACGCGAAGATAAATTTGACAGGTGTCGACCATGCGAAATTTGCCGCGATATTTTGGTCAAGGGCTCTTGACACTCATTCAGTCAACGCTGGAGCGTTGCGTCACATCCTTGCATTTACGCACCGGACCGCCGTCGACATTCGTGCCGAGCAACCTAGAAATGGCGGAAAGCTCGGAAACAGCTGCGAGGAAATCAACGCGCTAATCATCCAAAACGATGATTCCCCATTACGCAATCTTGCTTTGCTAACGCTCCGAATGGCTGACGCGCCCTTCGCCAAAGTCATGATGCTGTCGCCGACGCTCGTGCCCGAAGAGGTTTGGTGGCCGAGCAAAGACAAAATTCTCATTGTGCGCCCGTGCAGCAGCTTTAGTGAGGTCCTCACCCGCGCAGGTGATGGACTCTTGTTGATTATGGAGGATACCTCGCTGACAAAGAAAGGGTTTATGTCCGATGTTCGGGCTGCCGCAAAGACGCTTGGCGCATGCGAAAATATGGCTGGCGTGGTTTTGGCGGGCGAAGAGTTCACGAGCAATCAAAAACTCCCTGATCATTTGTCGATCGAAATGACGACAGCCGAGCAGCAGTCTAGGATGTGGTTGAATCTGTGCAAAGGAAGCGCGTTGCCACCTCTCCTGATTCGGACGCGTGCCCTGCGCGATCAAACTATGCAAGGGTGGCCACAGCCGACTCATACTTTGACAGTTCGGAGCTTTCTAAAGTCACTCACTCAAAAACTCCTATGGCTGGAGACCGCCAACGTCGAAATCTTCTATGCCCGCGCAGCCGTGCCGGGGCTATCCAGCGCCCAGGCGGAACTGCTCTACCAAATTGACGCTCGCCTATGACCACCATTGCAATCTTTTCGCATGGGCACCCCTTCTATTCAAAAGGTGGAGGCGAAGTCGTCGCATTCAATTCGTTCGGGGCGATGCGAAGGGGCAATCTCAACGCTTACCTCTATTGCGCGGTCAACCAGGACCTAAAGCCGGAATACAATCTGTTTGCTGCGCACGAGCATTTGTTGGAGTTCAGAGCGCGCGAGTATCTCTTTCCGGCCCGGAAGCTAGATCTGTTTCTTTGTGCACACAATCATCGCGCTTTTTTCCCCGCGCTCATCCGGAAGCTGAGTGAGCAGAAAATCGATGTTTTCCATTTTCACCATTTCTGGAGCGTGGGCACCGATCTTATTGTTCAGCTCATGGAGTGTTTTCCCGCCGCGAAATTCGTTCTTACTTTGCATGAGCTGCTCGCCATCTGCTTACGCGACGGACAAATGGTCAAAAACAAGACAGATGAGCTCTGCTTTCGACCTAGCGATATCGAGTGTCACATGTGTTTTCCGCAGTTTGATAAGGATCAGTTCCGGGCTCGACGATTATTTCTCAGCGAATTCCTCCAACGGTTTGACTTGTTGATTTCACCGAGCGCATTCGTCGCTAAACGCATACAGGAGTGGGGTGTCGAAAAAGAAGTTCACGTCATCGAGAATGGATACACGGCGCCTTCTGCGGCGCCGCAAGTCGATGCTGATGATGAGGTTATCACTAGACGCTTTGCCTTTTTCGGACAGCCAACACCCTTCAAAGGCTTGGATATCTTCGTATCGGCAGCGTCGCAGGTCAGCCGCGGCGATGTAACCTTTTCTGTGTATGGCTGTGATCGAAGGAAATTTGTGGAGCAATTCGGTCCGCAGTGGGATGTAGTCATTGATAACATGGCGGGCCGTTTGCAGTTCCTAGGACCATACGATCCGCGAAGCGTATTTCAATTAATGCAACATAATGGCTGGATCGTTATTCCGTCCATTTGGTGGGAAAATTCTCCGTTGGTGATTCAAGAAAGCTTCTTGGTCGGCAGGCCGCCCATCGTTGCCGATATTGGCGGCATGCGCGAAAAGGTCGAAAACGGCGTCAACGGTCTGCATTTCACCGCCAGAAATTCCGCTGCGCTCGCTAGTGTGATGCGCAGGGCGGCAGGGAACGTCGATCTCTGGCACAATTTGCGCTTCGGAATAAATCCGCCTCCGACCATGGAGGAGATGACCAGATTGCTGACCAATCTCTACGCCTCAGTCGACAAGAACGCTAGCTTGGCGCCTGTGGCCCAAGGAAATTGCGAAAGGATGCGCCGCCTATGACCACGGTTCAATTGTTTGATAATCAAGACGTCGTCAAATTTCTGCAGACAAAGATCAGGCCAACAGACGACTTTCCGTGGCTGTTCATTTATGTGCCAGAGACCGTCAATGACACGATGCGCCGGCGTTTCGCAGATATTCTGCAGCCCGATTGTTTACTCGCGCCGGCGGAGGACCCAACCGCAAAACGATTAGATTTCGACGCCTGCATGTTGCGCGCGCTTGAGCAATTTGCAGGTTCGGAGCAGTTCCGACGATGTCGGTTTGCGGCGGGCCATTTCAAAGTGTTTCAGGTTGACGAAATTGCCGAGCTAGGCAAAGCGCGACTATTTACCGTACTGCGCGATCCCGTTGACCGTCTGATTGCCGATTTCGCGGCACAAACTTCCAGTCAGACACCCACCGCCGATAAATTTCTCGAGTTCGCCAAACTTCCTGCCAATCAGAATACACATCTTCAATTCCTGTGTCCAAAGGGAATCTGGAAACCCAAGGATTGTATCGAGTTTATTCAGGATCGATTCGACTTTATTGGTATCGCCGAGGATTTGCCGATGACCATAAAGATGTTTTACGCGATTCACGGTGCGCGCGTTCATGCCAACCCGACGGAATTGGAGCCGCTGCGACCACATTTTAATCGTACCCACTTATCAGCGGATCTCATCCAGACGGTGGCCCAGCTCAATGCCGTCGACTATGCCATCTTTCGCTACTTTCACGACCGGTTCATAGCTTTGAAAGAAAGCTTCTATGCGATGATTGATTATGACGAACTGTTTAGGAAACTGGCCTATCGTTGACGCGGTGTTAGATCGCTCGTCGAACCGCAGAAAATCCATCGCATGACAAGTTTAAGAAAGAAGAACTGCGTCTTCGTCAAAGCGGCCGGTCGACTCGTCAGCAAGCAATCAGCCGCTTGGTACGATAAGTCGTTTCGCGTTCTGATAGACGAATATTTCAACACCGGGGATATAGCCGTATACGATTCGACACTGAAGTTATTGGATTACGATAAACTCCGACATCTGGACATCGACCGCCCGGTCGATCACTCAATCGCTGCGGAGATAAACGAAAAGTACGATTATGTCTGCCTTCGAGCATCCAATTACATTCACGAAGAGATGCAATGGGGCTATCTCGGCGATTGGTTGGAGGCGCTAAGACTGCCAGTGCTCTGTCTTGGCGTTGGCGCACAGGCGGCCCGGCCGAGAAAGATGGACTTGCCGGCGGAAAGTAGACGCGTATGGCATATGATTGCCGAGCGATCACCATCGATCGGCGTCCGCGGCGCATTTACGGCATCGGTGCTCGCGGAGCTAGGTATTAAAAACGTGGATGTCGTCGGATGCCCGACGATGTTTCGCGGTCTGTCACCGAGGATTGAGCTGCGACACAGGACGATGGACCAGATCAAACGCGTCGGGTTCAGTCTTCGAAGAGAGACCGGCGCAAACTATACATCTGACGTAGCCGACTTTCTCGACACGCAGAAGCGACTGATTCTTCGGCTTAACCAACAGTTTTCGCTTGTCTTAACCGCCCATGGCGAAATCGAGGAGAAAGTCTACTACTACAATGATGTGACGCAGCTCGAAAAAGCGCGAAAGCACTTGATCGAGACCAACTGGTTTGATCCGCTGTTAGGCCAGCAGCTGGAGCAAATCTATGCGCTTCAGCTGTTTTTCACACCAGTGGTGTCGCATTACGACGAGCTCGTCAGTTCGCTGGATTTCACGATCGGATATCGGGTGCACGGGGTTTTACCTGCTATCGCGATGGGCACGCCCAGCGTCTTGCTGCGCTACGATGCGCGGTCGGCGGAACTCGCGGAAACCTTCAAGGTGCCAATTCTGGATCCAAAAGAGGCGCTTAATGCGCCGTTCGAAGATGTCTTCGATAAAGGACGCTTTCTGGCGCTGGAGGGACACTACCCAACCGCTTACGAAACAATGCGCGCGTTTTTAGACAAGCATCAAGTCGCCCATTGTATGAAAGAAGCGATCAGCGCTAGCGAGCAGACGTTGGAGCGCGTCGCATGACGACCACGTTAACGCAGGAAAGGGGCCTGCAAGAACTAACAGCGAAGGTAAAGAGGATTCAGGCCTTTTCCAACTCCTTTGCCGATGCGGGGGCAATGCTGGAGCCGGCATGTTGGGCCAAGGAATTGGCCGACATCGACCCGTTACAATATGGCGCAATATTTGCTGACGTTGGGCTCGATTTGAAGGAGCACGATATCGGCGGCAAGCTGCTTAAAGACGCTAGCCCAATTCCGCACCCAACCAACAGGGAGGGGTATAACGGCGAACACCATTTGGCCTACTGGCTGATGGGTTATCGCCTCTTTCTTCAGTGTACCGAGCTTTTGACAGCGCACGGAATTTCACAGGGCCGGTATTTTGATTTCGGTGGCTCGACCGGTCGGGTCTTCAGGCACTTTTACCACCAATCTTCGGCATGGGATGTCTGGTCTTGTGACTTCAAGCTGACGTCGTTTCGCTGGAACAGTGTGCACTTTCCGACCGCGATAAAATGCTTTCAAAATATGTACTTCCCGTTTTTGCCCATCCCGGATGGACATTTTGATTTTATAAGCGCCTTTTCGGTCTTCACGCATATCGATGAAACTGAAGAGATGTGGCTGCTTGAGCTTCGTCGCATCTTGAAGGACGGTGGAGCTATTATCCTGACCGTCCATAACGACGCGACTTGGCACACCATGGGCCCGGAATTGAGAAAGTCGGTCGAACGGTATCGTCCCGATTTGGCTACGTTGTCTTCACTTCCCGAGGGTCGTCATGTTGTGCAATGGCGGGATGACGATCCTTATAGATGCAACGTTTTTCACTCAAACGCATATTTGCGCAGGAATTGGGGTCGTTTTTTTGAAGTAATTCAGGTAATCGATCGATTTGCTGGTGCCCAAGCAGCGGTCCTATTGCGCAAGCACTGTTAAAAGTCGCGCTCGACGCAAATCGGCGATGGTCTATTTCGCAGCCCAACCAGACGTCCCGCCACCCGTCTCGTTGACGTAGAGCGTACTGTGCACAGCACCGTCGACCCGCAGATAGAGGCAACGGGTTGCACAGGTGACGCGGTCCAAAGGTGAGCCGGCGCCCGTCAAGATCGAGGCGCCGAATAACTTTATCGGCGTCGTAATCGCGGCTCCAGAAAGGTCGAGACCGGTATTGTGCCGTCCATTTACCGCGATCGACGTGGCTGAGGAGCTGTCATCGCGAAAGGTGGTATCCGACACGCTTCCCGCGGTTGCGGCGAAACCAGTCGTAAATTGCGCGCCGGCAACGTGACCCAAGGCCGCGCCGAAGCCGATCGTTGCACTCGGCTGTTTCGCAGCGGCCGTCAGCCACAGGGCTCCGCCATCGCCGAAGCTGTTTGAAAAATAGCGTTCGGCTCTATCGGTCATGTTCGCAGCCCGTATTTCCGCGCCCACTAGTTTTCCGGTCGAGGTAGACCGGCGACCCTCGATATATGCACCTGTTCCAATTCCTGTGCCGGAGCCGGTCACGTCGCCGATCAATGACGCCGCGACGACGTCGGTTCCTGTCACCGAACCTTTGGCTGCGGCGAATAGCGCGTTGGTTTGCATCCCGGAGCCAGGGGTCCCGACCGAATAAACCGCCAGTGCCGCGTTACATTCATTGTCGACTTTGTTGCCGTTGCAAGATGCGGGATCGAGAGCTTCGGTCCGCGAAATCTTAAAGAGTGGACCGGTGTTGGTGTTCGGTCTAGCGGATGTACCTTGTGAAAGCTCCCAATATTGAGCCGGCCAACTATTAAATTGAAATTGCGAAGAACCGTTCTGTGTCCAAAGCTGAGCTGCGGTGACAATGGCTGCCAAGGCTTTTGCGGCACCTACATCGATCGATCGAGATAGCGCGCCGCCGAGGAACCCGCTCCCCAGGGCCATTGAAAAAAAGATAGACGGTCGCGCAAATGGTAGCCCTCTGTGCCTAAACGTACTGGTCATTCCTGGTTCTCCTGTCAGGTATGAACGGGGTCCGATCGTAGCTTTTCGGCGTCGCTCTTTGGTTACGAAGGCAACTAGCGCATCTTAATTTATCAGCTGAGTGCGGCCGGTTTTTAATCGTTAAAAATTGCATCGAGAAATTAATTACGCAAGCCCAGTCGGGAAAGCGCACCTCCAGGAACCTGAGCTGTCTCGCGCGCCGAACGTAGCCACGATCGCCATATCAGAATAATATCGGCGCTGAGCTCCGAGAAAGCTTGTGATGATTCGAAATCGTATTGCGGAGGTAACAATGTCGTTCAGCTACGGCAACTTGCTTGGGCCGGTAATGCCGGTTCTTCTGATGCTGGGAATCGTCGTCGCTAATCATGTCATTGCAGGTAAACGCAGCGACAAAAAGGCCGCTTCTGAGTCGTTGCGTTTTTCTGCGGCGCTGCTCGCAGAGTTGGAAGCCATGCTCGAGCTTTATAAAATTAACCTCGACCTCATCGACAAGAAGGCCAATTATCTTTTATCAACGCGTACAATGATCGCCATCTACAAGAGTAATCTCGGCCGTCTCACCGTGCTCTTAGAGGATGGAGTCATACGGGACATTGTCGATGCTTTTGCAGAAAATGAGCGGATGGAATCACAAGTGGCCGCTCACTCAAACCTAAAGTGTAATTTGACGTACCAATTTTCGCCAGCGGACGTTAATTTTGATGAATGGAATCGAATGTATCGGCGGGCTGCGCAGAGGATTATTCAAGCTTGCCAGAAATTGGAGCACGGCACGGGCCCGATTGATGCCATCAGCAATCGCAATCAGATTGGGTCGCTTTCCTGGGCTGTTGCTAAATAGGTAGGTTGCTTTTTGCGAAGACTCCCGCAGCCGAGCCTCCGTCGGGCGATCGTGGTTTTCACGGCCGATTTTTTCGTGCAATGAGCGCAGCCGGCATCAGAGGCAACGATCAGCAACTGCTTTTCGGATAGCTTGCAAATATGAAGGAATTAGGCTTGAAAGGACCCGCTGCGGCGTTGGTTTTCCCGCAAGTCATCATGGACGTCAGAAAGACCACTCTTCCGGGTGTGCTGCTGCTTAAGCCGACGTATTTCCATGACAACCGCGGTTATTTCATTGAAACCTATAGCCATCGTATGGCGCAGGCCCTCGGCATTAGATCCGTTTTTGTGCAAGACAATCAGTCGCTGTCGCGCCGGCAGGGAACGATCCGCGCGTTGCACTTTCAGATACCGCCTCGCGCGCAAGCAAAGCTAGTGCGCGTGCTACGGGGGAGTATCTATGACGTTGCGGTGGATCTGCGCGTAAGTTCTCCCACCTATGGTCGCTGGGCGGCGCAGACGCTCACCGCCAAAAGCGGAGAGCAGCTTTTCGTGCCCGTCGGATTTGCCCATGGTTTCTGTACGCTGGAGGCCCACACCGAAGTTGCCTATAAAGTCGACTCTTACTACGATCCGGACTTCGAGCAGGGGCTCGCGTGGGATGATCCGACGCTTGCAATCACTTGGCCCGTCTCGGCCTCGGCGGCTATTCTTTCTGATAGAGATCGTGCTCGTCAAAGTTTTACTGACTTCGTTTCTCCGTTTCGGGATGAATGAGGACGCATGACGAAGCGCGTTGTCATCACCGGCGGCGCGGGATTCATCGGCTCAGCTCTCGTCCGCCATTTGATGTACGCGACCGATTTTCGGGTCTGCATCGTCGATAAGCTGACGTATGCCGGCAATTTGGAATCGCTCGCTTCGGTCACGGCAAACGATCGCTATGAATTCGTTCGTGCCGACATTGCAGACCGAGCCAGAATGAGCGAAATTTTCGACACGTTCCGGCCGGAGATCTTGTTCAATCTGGCAGCCGAGAGTCACGTCGATCGCTCCATCGACAGCCCGTCGCCATTCATCCAGACCAACATCGTCGGTACTTACACGCTGCTCGAAAGCGTGCTTGGCTACTGGCGCGCGCTCAGAAAGGGCGATCGGGATAGCTTTCGCCTGATTCACATCTCCACCGATGAAGTTTTCGGCTCGCTTGGGCCGGATGGTTCGTTCAACGAATGCAGCCGCTATGCGCCGCGATCACCCTACGCCGCCTCGAAGGCCGCCTCCGATCACCTCGTACACAGCTGGCACCATACGTATGGGCTGCCGACGCTGATTACGAATTCCTCGAACAATTACGGCCCTTATCAGTTTCCTGAAAAGCTCATTCCTCTGACGATCATCAACGCCCTCGCCGGCGACAGAATTCCGGTTTATGGAGCCGGAGCCAACATACGTGATTGGCTCTATGTCGCGGATCATGTACAGGCACTTTTGAAGGTGGCTCAGCACGGACGAACGGGCGCAACATATTGCATCGGCGCGGACAGCGAGCGAACCAACCTGGAGATCGTGCGTTGCGTTTGCCAGTTGCTTGATGAAATGGCGCCAAACGGGTCGATCGGCCGTCACGAAGGCCTTATTGAGTTTGTTACTGATCGTCCCGGTCACGATTTTCGCTATGCCGTGGATTCTACGCGGATTGTCAAGGAGTTGAATTGGCGGCCGGAGGAAACGTTCGAGGGTGGCCTGCGCAAGACGATTGAGTGGTATTTGGCGAACCGCTCGTGGTGGGAGCGGATTTGCAACAAGGCCTGGGCAAGAGAACGACTGGGGGTCTCGGCTTGATTCTCGTGTTCGGCGGAAATGGTCAACTCGGTCGCGCACTCGCGCGGCAATCGGTCTTGCGCGGGATCAAATTGCTAGCGTTGTCCCGCAGTGAGGGAGATATAACCGACCCCGGCGCGATCGAAAGCGCAATCGCGCAATGGCCGCCGGACGTCGTGGTCAACGCGGCTGCTTACACCAAAGTCGACTTGGCCGAATCGAACCTGGATCAGGCTCGCCTCAGCAACGAAATCGGCCCGGGAAGGCTGGCAAATGCCTGTGACAGAGCTGGTATTCCCCTTATTCACCTGTCAACCGATTACGTTTTTGACGGTCAGAAAACTGAAGCGTATCTCGAAACAGATCCGATCTGCCCGATCAACGTCTATGGTCGGAGCAAAGCCGCTGGCGAGGACGCCGTACGCAGCGCTCTCGACCGCCACCTCATTCTCCGAACGGCTTGGCTTTATGGCGAGGTCGGCGAGAACTTCTTCAATACAATACTTCGACTAGCGGTTACGCGCGATGAACTTCGGATCGTTGCCGATCAACACGGCAGCCCCACGTCAGCGCGCGCGATCGCTGAGGCTATTCTCCAAATTGCCCCATCGCTCGCGCGCACAGGCACCGCGTACGGCACCTATCATTTGACCGCCAGTGGCGCGACGACATGGCATGGATTCGCTAGTCGCATTATTGCCCTCTCCGCTGCAAAGATCGGTCGAAATCCAGTTGTGACACCGATTCGTACAGTCGATTTTCCGAGCGCTGCGAAGCGACCGCTCAATTCCGTTTTGTCCAGCCGAAAGTTCGCGCAAGCATTTGATATCAGCCTGCGGGACTGGGCCGACGAACTTCCAACAGTAATTGCGGGCGCTTTCGGCTCCAGCTCGCCGGCTTCACGCCATGTCGCGTAAGGGGATCATTCTTGCAGGCGGTGCCGGCACCCGGCTGCACCCGCTAACTATCGTAACCTCAAAGCAGCTCCTGCCGGTTTTCGACAAGCCGATGATCTATTATCCTTTGTCGGCACTAATGCTTGCCGGTATTCAAGATATCCTGATCATTACCACGCCTCACGACCAAGCCGTGTTTAAGCGTCTGCTCGGTACGGGACAGGAATGGGGGCTGCGACTTGAATACGCGGCGCAACCTGCGCCCGAGGGAATCGCTCAAGCCTTGATCGTTGCCGCCGAGTTTCTCCGCGGCCATCCCTGCTGTCTTGTTCTAGGCGACAACATTCTCTACGGACACGGTCTACCCGAAGTACTGCGCCAAGCGAGTTCTCGATCTCGTGGTGCGACGATTTTCTCACATTGGATCGACGATCCGAAGCGGTACGGCGTGATTGAATTCGCCAGCGATGGAAAGGTGTTATCGATCGAGGAAAAGCCGATTGCTCCGAAGTCGAACTGGGTTGCCATCGGACTGTATTTTTATGATCAAGATGCCATCGAGCTGGTCAAAGAGCTCAAACCGTCCGCTCGAGGTGAATTGGAAATCACGGACCTCAACTGCCTATACTTGAGACGGGGGCGGCTATCCGCGGAACAACTCGGGCGAGGATTCGCCTGGTTCGACGCCGGAACTCACGATGCGTTACTGGAAGCCGCCGAGTTCGTGCGCGTCCTCCAGCATCGTCAGGGGCAGTTGGTATGCTCCCCGGAGGAGATCGCTTTTTCGAACGGCTGGGTAGACGCGGAAGAGCTAAAGAAAATGGCAGCGAAGCTCGGCAAGAGCCACTATGCGCGACACTTGCTGTATAACTTTTAACCGTCTGCTACCGCGAGCGATTGCCGAGAGCGGGCGGGGAGGTACGAGCGATTGGCGTATTGTAGAACCGCCCCGACATTGTGCGCAAAGATGGTGGCTCGCCTTGGAAAACGCCAGCGTCGGCTCAGCTTCTGCTACGAAGCCGGTCCCTGAGATATGGACTTCACCGTTTGCTGCCGGTTTGAGGCACGACTACGTCGTGGTGGCACCATCGGCGATTCCGGAAGGCGGGCAACCGATCGACCTAGCGAGGTTTGCCGGATTCGTCTCGGCTCTCGTTCCCTCCGAAACGAACATCTGCCAGCTCGGGCGCTTTTTGAGTCGCGGCAAGCCAAGTCGTTTTATCGGTACAAGCGATGAACCGACCCGGTTTCGCCCGGAAACACCGGAACGGATGGTGTCAAAAGGGGCCGAACGTTACGAACGAGGTCGAATGGTTTGGATATTTTCGCAGAGCATTCCCGTCACAGGGAGAGGTCGTAGGTTCAATGACCCCTACGCCCACCAACGAAGCTACGTGTTGAATTTTAAGCGTTCTTCGACTTAAGAATTACGTAGCGGCAACGTAGCGTTGTCCCTAAGGGGAGTGGCGTGCTTGACCCCCGGGCGGTCTGAAAAACCCCTTGACGGAGCCCTATTGCCATC
>Ga0302325_10022677_pt1 | contig 13126 bp, 9 predicted proteins | sample Palsa_T0_2_FD_201948 | JGI IMG/M metagenome (GOLD analysis project Ga0302325, IMG submission 201948) | Peat permafrost microbial communities from Stordalen Mire near Abisko, Sweden - Palsa_T0_2 | ecosystem: Environmental > Terrestrial > Soil > Palsa > Peat permafrost | place: Sweden: Abisko... | reverse complement strand
CCGGTGCCAACACCGTCGCCGGTGCCAACGCCGGTGCCAACGCCGGTGCCAACACCGTCGCCGGTGCCAACGCCGGTGCCAACGCCGGTGCCAACACCGTCGCCGGTGCCAACGCCGGTGCCCACGCCGGTGCCCACGCCGTCGCCGGTACCGACGCCGGAGCCGAGCGGGACCGGAGGGCCGTCGCCGAGCGGTAGCGAGGCGCCGTCGCCCAGCGGAAGCGAAGCGCCCTCGGCGTCGCCGAACGGAAGCGAAGCGCCGTCGCCCAGCGCTTCGCCGGCGCCCAGCGGGAGCGCAGCGCCCAGCGCGTCACCGACGCCAAGCGGAACGTCGAGCGGGATGGCGCAGCCGGTCGCGCCGGTGCTGCTCAGCCCGTCATCGCAGCAGCTGCAGCCCGGTCAAACCGCTGCGACGCAAGCCTCGCAGGCCAACTACGGCGGGCCGTTCAGTATAGCGAGTTCGACGTGCGCGGGCGTCGCGACCGTCGCCAAGACTGCAAACGGCTTCTCGGTGACGGCGATCGGTTCTGGCACCTGCACGGTCACGATCGAGGGCGCGAGCGGGCAGCGAGCCGTGCTGACGATTACGGCGTCGCGTCCGCCCGTTCCAAACCCCGCGCCCGGCCCGGCACCGCACCGCCCCTAGCGCGCCCCTTGGCGCTCACTCGTAGCGCAGCGCTTCGATCGGGTCGAGCCTGGCCGCGCGATAGGCTGGATACGTTCCGAAGACCAAGGTCACGAGCGTTGCGAAGCCGACCGCGATGAGAACCGACTGCAGCCACGGTATTGCCGGCACGACGCCGGAAATCGCGACCAAAGCGAACCGGTCGACGAGCCCGCCGATCAGCAGCCCGAGTACCAGACCGATCCCGCAGCCGAACAGCGACAGCAGCAACGCCTCGATGAAGAACTGCGCCAGCACGGCGGAACTGGTCGCACCGATCGCCTTGCGCACGCCGATCTCGCGCGTGCGTTCGGTAACCGAGACCAGCATGATGTTCATGATGCCGATTCCGGCCACCAAGAGCGAAACCGCACCGATCAGCGTCACGACGAGCGTCAGAGCGGCGAATATGCCGTCGACCGTCGACGAAAATGATTTGCGGTCGAAGGTCTGGTATTCGGCCCGCCCGGCCTTGACGCTCTTGAGGTACTTGATCACCTCGATCTCGGTGTCGGCGATGCTGCCCGCATCGTTGACGAGGAAGCGCGCGGCGAACAGCGGGCGCGAGCGCAGGTACTCGTGCTCGTAGGTCGTGTACGGCACGAAAACGTCACCGCCGAAGTTGACCGGCAGAATGCCCTGCGTCGGCGGTCCCTGCACGCCGATGATGATGAAGCGGCGTTCGGCGACTCGCAGGCTCTGGCCGACGGGGTCGTCGCCGTCGGGAAAGAGCCGTTTGTAGGCGTTGTTGGTCAGCACGCAGACGTGGGCGCTGCTCGCGACGTCCTCGCTCGAGAGGTTGCGTCCATAGATCAGCGGCACCACGGCGAAGCTGATGTCGGAATCGGCTGAGAGCCCGAGCCGCGCTTGGTGGTGACCTGCGGTCATCAGCCGTCGCACCGAATCGGCGGGGATCGCCGACACGATGTTCCCAAACAAGAGCTTGGTCCGCTCCAAGTCTTTGTACTTGATCTCGGCCTTTGAGAAATCGGCTTGGCGCGTGTTCGGAAAAACGTAGAAGCTACGGTCGTTGATCGAACCGAGTACGCCGGTGACGGAGCCGGAAAGCCCCTTGCCGAGAATCTGAATCGCGATTACCGCAGCCACGCCGATGATGAGCCCGGTGATCGTGAGGATCGAGCGCGTGCGGTTTCCCAGCAGTACGCTCAAGGCCTCGCCGAAGAACGGGCCGAGCTGGCGTATCACGACCGCAGCGCCTCAATCGGATCGAGCTTGCCCGCACGGATCGCCGGGTACGTGCCGAACACGACCCCGACGAAGGTCGAGAAGCCGACCGCGATCGAGACGATCAACAGCCACGGGATCGGCGCCGGCCCGAGCAAGTTCGAGACGACGCCGTAAGCCAGCAGCACGGCGCCGATCCCGAGCACCATTCCGGCGCCGCCGCCGATCAGCGACAGGATCAGCGCTTCCATCAAGAACTGCGTCGTGATGTCGCTGCTGCTGCCGCCGATCGCCTTGCGGATGCCGATCTCGCGCGTGCGTTCGGTCACCGACACCAGCATGATGTTCATGATGCCGATCCCGGCCACCAAGAGCGCGACCCCACCGATCGCCGTGAGGCCATCGCCGACGACGGCGATCGTCTTTTCGAAGGCTCCGAAGAAGGCGTTGAAATCCTGCACCTGGTACTCGGCCCGCGGACCGTGCAAGTGGCGCAGTGTCTCCGTCAGCGTGTCGCGCAGTTGCGGCAGGGTGACGCCCGGCTGTGCGTAGACCGAGAGCGAATCGACCGGGCCCGGCGCGAGTTCGTGGAACGTCGAATACGGTATCTCGATGTAGTCCGAGGCGCCGGCGTTCGAGAACAGCGACGCCTTCAGTTCGTCGTAGACGCCGATTATGCGGAAGCGTACGCCGTTGATGCGCACCAATTGGCCGAGCGCGCTGCCGCTCCCGAAGAAACGCCGCTCGAGCGACTGGCTCATCAGGGAGACGTGAGCGGCGGTCGCGACGTCGTCCGCATCGATGCGGCGGCCTTCGTGCAGCGTCAGCGAGTCGAACACGACGTCCTCTTGGCTCGCAACGAGGCCGACGTAGTCGACGCCGTTGGCCTTGATGTGGTAGTTGCGCCCGAAGTTCGGGAAGACGTAGCGCACGACGCCCGGGTCTTGGGCGAGGACCGTCTCGACATCGCGATATTGAATCTGGGCCGCGTCGGGGTCGTCTTGTTTGGGATCGACCTCGACTTCGTAGCCGGGGTCGCCGAACGAATTGAGCGAGGAAGAGATGCCGTTGGAGGCGGCGTTGCCGATGCCGAGCACCGCGATCACGGAGGCGGTCCCGATGATCATCCCGAGCATCGTCAGGATCGAGCGCGCGCGATTGCGCCAAATCGCGTCGAGCGCTTCGCGAGCGTACGCGGCGTAGCGGTTCAAGGCGACCGCCTATTCGTTGCTGGTAACCGTCGGCGACGAACCGGGCGACGGCGTCGGCGCGGGTTTCACCGTGGTGCCGGCGGCGAGATCGGTATTCTTTTCGGCGACGATCGTGTCGCCGTCGTTTAGTCCCGACGTGATGACGGTGTCGGTGTCGTTTTGCACGCCGAGGGTCACGTTGGTGCGTTGCGCCCGGCCGTCGCGGACGACCAGGATGAAACTGCCCTTGTCGTCCTTGCGGATCGCGTCGGTCGGAGCGGCCAGCACGTGCTTTTGGTCGTGCGTGATGATGTCGACGTCGACGGTCATCCCGTCGCGCAGGAACGGCAGTTTGCGGTCGAGCGCGATCGTGGTCAGTACTTGACGCGAGGTGTTCGCGGGATCGTCGGAGCGTTGCGCGACCGGCGAGATCGAAACGACCCGGCCGGGCAGTTTGGCGCCGCCGAAATCCTCACCGCTCACGATTGCGCGCTGCCCGAGTCGCAGTTCAGCGACGTCCTGCTCGTCGACTTTGGTGCGCACGATGAAGTTCTCGTCGGCGGCCAGCGTGAAGAGGGGTTGGCCTTGGGTAACGCTGTCGCCGGGCTGCAGCGGGCGTAGGCTGTCGGTCGATTCCGCGGCTACGCTTTGGACGATGCCGGCGAACGGTGCCGCGATCTGCATCTTCGCGGCCTGTTCGCGCGCGAAGTCGAGATCGGCTTGGGCCCGGCCGGCGTCGGCCTGCGCGGCTTGCAGATCGCCCGCTTTCGATTCTGCCGCGTCGGCGCGGGCCGCGGCCAGAGCCGCCTCAGCCTGCAGCACGGCGTCGTGCGCCGAACGCAGCCGGTCGCGCAGGACTTGGGTCTCGCGCGTCAGTTGGCCGCCCAGAATCGAGCGCTCGCGGCGAGCCTGATCGAAGGTAGCCTGGGCCTGTTCGAGCCGCGCTTGCGATTGCATCAGCGCGTCGCGCGAGAGCCCTTTTTGTTCGAACAAGTAGGTGTCGGCGTCGTAGGTGCGCTTGGCTTCGCGCAGGTCGGTCGTTGCTTTGTCGAGCGTCGTGTCCGCTGTCAGGCGCTGCTCCTCAGCGGTCGTGCCGCCGTAACCGAGGCCCGATTGCGAACCGGCCGCAAGGTCTTGCTGAGCTTGCGTGAGTTGCGAGCGCGCGGCGACGACGTTGGCTTCCGCCTGCAGCACGTTCGAACGGTTCTGTTCGGGCAGGACGGCGTTGTTCTCACCGACGCTGCGGGCCTTGCCGCGCGCGGAAGCGGCCGTTTCCTCGGCGTCGCGGACGTTCGAGGCGATTTGCGCGTTCACGATCGAGCCGAGCGGTTGGCCGGCGTAAACGCGGTCGCCGGCACGCACCTCGATCGGCCCCATGTTGCCCGATACGCCGGCCGGGATCGTGATCGTGCGGGGAAGCTGCACGACCCCGGTCTCGGGCAGTTTGGTTTGAAAATCGTGGTAGTGCACGACCCGTTCTTGTACCGCGGTCGCTTCATGGCCGCGGCGCACGACCAGGCCGACGATGACGATGACGACGACGCCGGCGAGGGCGATGAGCGTATTGCGGCGGCGGTTCATAGACCTCGCAGATCGGCGGCGGCGGAGATGTTGGGTGGAGCGAGCGCGATGCGCAGCTTGACGAGTGCGGTGACATAGGTGACGCGCGCGGCCAGCAGATCGTTTTGCGATGAGATCGCCGTCTGCTCGGTCTGCGTCACGTCGGTAAAGGAGATCAGGCCGTTCTGGTACTGCAATTTGGCGATGCGCGCGGATTCCGTGCCCAAACGCGCGGCCAGTTTCGCTAGCTCCAGCTTTTGCGCCGCGGTCGCGAGGTTACGGCGCGCGGCGTTGACGTCGGCTTCGACCAGATCGTAGGCGTTGTAGAGGCCGGCGAGCGACGATTCGATTTGCGCGCGCGCGGCGTGGTGTGCGGCGGCGCGCTGACCGTAGTCGTAGAGCGGGATCGAGAACGTCGAAAGGATGTTGAATTGCCAAAAGCCGGGTACGTGGCGATCGACCGCGGGCAGCAGCACCGGCGGGGGAATCGTCAGCGTGGGAAAGAGCAACTTCTCCGAATCGTAGCTGGCGATCGCGGCCGCGTTGCTTTGGTCGATCTCCTCCTGTTCCTGTGAGAACAGCGTCGGCGATACCTGACTTCCGAACGAACCGTTGATCGTCACGACCGGCCGCAAGTCGTTGTCGATCGCTGCGTCGCCGAGCTTCGAGACGTCCAGGGCCGTGCGGGCGACACCGATCTCGGGGCGGTTCATCTTGGCGATCGTTTGGAGCTGGTCGAGCGGCGTCGTGGGCAGCGCGGGCTCGGGCAGGGTTTTCGGCACGTCGAAGGTCGTCGCGGCGGGCGCTCCGATCGCAACGGCTAGGTTCTCGCGATCGTTCTCGGCCGCAGCGCGCGCGCCGACCAGCGTCGCTTGACTGCGGGCCACGGCAACTTGCGCCTTGAGTACGTCGACGCCCGCGATCCGCCCGACCCGCTCTTGGGCTTGCGCGGTAGCGAGCAACTCCTGCTGGTAGGCGAGATCGTTCTCGTCGACGTCGACGCTGCCGCGATCGGCCGCCAGCGCGTAGAAGGCGTTGGTGACGTTGAGCGCCGTCTGCTCTTCCTGGCGCTGCAGCTCGAACTGCGCGTTCAAGACTTGTTTTCTAGCCTGCTGCGCGGTCAATTGCTGGGCGCCGTTGTAGAGCGTGTAGGTCGATTGTAATTGCGCCGTGTTCTGGGAGAAATTGCTGGCCGGAGTGATCCCGAACTGGGCAAACTGGCCCTGCTGGTTCTCGGACTTCGCCAGCTGGTTCTGCAGCTGGGCGCCGGCGCTAGGAAACTCGGCCGCGCGGGACTTCGTGAAGGTCGAGTCGAGTCCGAGCAACGTCGCGCGCTGCGCCAAGAGCGACGGCGCGTGGCTCAGGGCGTACGCGACGGCGCCCAGGGCGTCGAGGTGCTCGGGCGCGCGGTTTCCCGGTGAACCGCCGGGAACGCCGGGCACGAACACGGCTGGCGGCGGCGTGGCGGCGGCCAGGCCTTCGAGCGTTCCACCGCTCGGCCGGGTGTGATCGGCGAACGCGCCGGACGGTAAGGCCCAGCAAGCGAACGCCAGCGCGGCGGTCCGGGCCCGAGCGCAGTTCATTTGGCGAACGGCACCGCGAACAGCGCCCCGCCGAACGAGACGACCGCGGCGACGGCGTACGCAGCGCCGGTTCGCAGGCCGGAAACGGTTTGCAAGCCCAGCCCGAGCAGCACGAACGACCAGATTTGAAACGGGTTGAACGTTCCGAGCAGCACGGTCAGCTTGGGATCGGCACTCGGCGCAAACCACGCCAGGCTCGGCACGAGCTTGATCAGATCGCTCTGGAAATTGAAATCGTCCGGCCCGCGCAGCGTGCTCAGGAAGCCGATGATCAGGTACGAGACGCCGTAGTTAATGAGGGCGACGTGGGCCGCAAGCGCGAACGAGCGCGCGAAATTCGCCTGGCCGCGCGCGATCGCGGTTCCGGCCAGCAGCGCCAGCGCCGCGATCGAAACGGCGACCAGAACGATCAGGGGATAGAACAGCCAGGCCCAGCGCTGGATGCCGACGACCATCTCCGTCATCCCCTTGAGCTTTTCGGGCGACATCGTCGCCATGTCCGGGTTGTGTGCCGCTTCGCGCGCGAACGTGGCCGCGGCCAGATGCTCGCCCGCGGGGATCTGCAGATAGGCGCCGATCGTTCCCAACAGGATGGTGACGCCGAACGCGAGCAGCCAGCGCGGCCGTTCGCGCAAGGCGGCGAACGCCGCCGCCGGCGCCACAATCACGTCCCATAGCACGGCAAGGTTGCCGCGCTGTTGAGGTGCTGCCTCCAAGCTCACGATTTCTGCCTCCCTGCGGCTCTACGAGCCCGGCTGTGACGAAGTTTCAATCGAAGAAGAAGACCGCATAGGTGAAGTCCAGCACGAACGCCATCACCAGCGCCGTGGTGAAGCGCACGCCGGCGAGCGCCGAGAAGCCGAAGGCGATCAACACGAACGACCAGGCATCGAACAGGCCGAAGCGCGACAGAAAGTCGAGTTCGCTGCCGTTGCCGGGCGCCGCGAACACGCCGAGGCTATCGGGGAGGGCCAGCTGGAAGGAGCGCAGGTCGTTGTAACTGGCCGGGCTGTGCACCGCGACCGCTACCGCGTGGAGAAAGTCGCCCAGCGCCGAGGGCACGAGACAATTCGCGGCCAGCGCGAAGAAGCGCACGTAGGGCGCCTGGGGATCCTTGAAGCGCGCGACCAGTGTCAGCGTCGTCGCCGTGAACGCGATGATCAGCAGCGGCACGAGAACCACGCCGACCGTGAACATCCAAGCGACCTCGCGGATTTGAACGGGCGTTGGCGGCGCGTGCTTCGCGGCCGCGCCCGTGACGGTCGCGATGTGCAGGATGGCGGGCATCGCGAGCGCCGTCGTGCCGATCCCGAACGCGATGATCACCGCCAGGGCCGGCAGCCACTCGTTGGTCCGGGCGATCGCAAGAAAGGCCCGCCGCGGTGCGATGATGATGTCGCGCGGTAACGCGAAGCCTGCGCGAACGGGGGTTTCCGGCGCTGGGGCGGGCGGGATAACGGTCACGTTCGAGCGTGTTCGCCCTCCGAGCCGCAATGCTTCGCGGCAGAAGCCGGCCGCTCGCTCGCTCCCTAGTGAGAGCCGCCCAAGACGCTCGGGCCTAAGCGCCGCTCGACCGCATCCGCGGCCCGCGCCAGGCCTTCCTCGCGCATCTCGAGCAGACGCATCCGCAGGTAGGCGGCGATGCGGCGGCGCTCGCGCCGCGCGAACAATTGGTTGGCCGGGGTGCGGTCCGGCGAGCTGGTCGTGCTCCGGACGGTTGCCACGTGGCGCTCGGCCTTGGGGCGGCCGGGTTGCGGCGACGCGGAAAGAGTCAGGGCGAGCAGCGTAACGAAAGCGGCATTCGGCATGTTGAAGCCTCCTGCACGCCCCTTCACGCCCTGGGGGCCGTTCCGCAACCCGGGAAGAGTTTTTTGAATCAGCCGAACGGCCGCGCGCCGGCCACCTCGCTCGTCGTCGCCGAGCCGCCGGAGGGGCCGTACCTCCGAATCGTCCCGCTCGGCGGGTGCGGCGAAATCGGCCGCAACATGACCGTCATCGAGACGCGCGACGACATCGTGGTGGTCGACTGCGGCCTGATGTTCCCCGACGACGACATGCTGGGCGTCGACATCGTCATCAACGATTTTTCGTATCTGCGCGAACGCGTCGACAAGTTCCGCGCGCTGCTCGTAACGCACGGTCACGAAGATCACATCGGCGGCATCCCGTACCTCTTGCGCGAGTTCGACGTTCCGGTCGTCGGTACGCCGCTTTCGCTCGCGCTGATCCGTGCCAAGCTGAAGGATCAAAAAGCGGGCGACCGGCTCTTCGTCGCGGTACAGCCGGGAGAAACGATCCGCTACGGTGCGATCGAGACCGAGTTCATCCACATCAACCACAGTTTGGCCGGTTGCTGCGCGCTCGCCATCCATACCGAACTCGGCACGGTCTTTCACACCGGCGACTTCAAGTTCGATCAGACGCCGATCGATGGGAAGCCGGCCGATTTCGCCGCGATCGCGGGTATCGGCGAGGACGGCGTGCTGTGCATGCTTTCCGATTCGACCAACGCCGAGCGGCCCGGCTATACGCCCTCCGAACGCGTGGTCGGCGACGCCTTCGCGAACATCTTCGCGCGGGCGCCGGGGCGCATCATCGTCACCTCGTTCGCCTCGAACGTCCCGCGCATTCAGCAGGTCGTCGATCAAGCGGTGCGCTTCGGGCGCAGGATCGCGCTGCTCGGACGCTCGCTGATGAACGTCGTCCACTATTCGACCGAACTCGGCTACCTCAAACTCCCCGCCGACCGGATGATCCGGCTCGAGCAGATCGACGAGTATCCCCCGAGCGAAGTCGTCATCATCACGACCGGTTCGCAGGGCGAACCGATGTCGGCCCTGTCTCGCCTGGCGGTGCGGGACCACCCGCGGGTGAAGATCGTCGCGGGCGACACCGTCGTGATCAGCGCGACGCCGATTCCGGGCAACGAGCGCAGCGTCGGCAAGACCATCAACAACCTGTACCGCTTGGGCGCGACCGTCGTACACGGTACGAGCAGCGTCCCGGCCCACGTCTCGGGCCATGCGTCGCAAGAGGAGCTGCTGTTGATGCTCAACCTCGTACGCCCGAAGTACTTCATCCCGATTCACGGCGAGTACCGGATGCTGGTCATGCATGCGGGCCTCGCTCAGAAGACCGGAGTGCAGCCCGAGAACTGTTTCGTCATCGAGAACGGCGACGTGATCGAGTTCACGGGCCAGGGTGCAGAGAAAGTCGGCAAGACCTACGGCGGCAACGTCATGGTCGACGGCAGCGGCGTTGGCGACATCGGCGAAGCGGTGCTGCGCGATCGCAAGCATCTTTCGGCTGACGGCATCATGATGGTCGTCGTAACGATCGATGCGGAAGAAGCGCGGGTCGTGGCGGGACCCGACCTCGTATCGCGCGGCGTCTTCTATCTGCCCGACTCCGAGGACGTGACGCGCGATCTCGAACGGCGCGTCAACGATATCCTCAGCGGCTGCTCGGCCGAAGGTATTCGCGACGTACCGACGGTGAAGGAGCACATCCGCCAGGGTCTTTCGAAGGCGGTCTTCGACCGGACGCGCCGCAAGCCGATCGTCATTCCCGTCGTAATGGAAGTCTAGGCGGCGGAATGGCCGCTCGCGCGAGCGGGCCGTGAAGCGCGAACCGTTTCGAAAAGGACTTTCGGCCCATACCATGCGACCGTTTTCGTCGGCGCTTCGTACCGTACGATACGATCGTCTTACCGGCGCTTCCTACCGTTGCCTACCCGGTCGGCCTGCCGTTCGACAAGCCCGTTTTCCCAGATTCCCAGCCGCTCTTAAGAATTGTGGAAGTGTAAGCAGGCTTTAGAGCAACGGCTGCGTATTTCGCGTTCAGTCGACCGCATCACGAAAACAGAATCGTCCATCCGGTATCATTAAGGATAGGCTGGCACCTCTGTTTTCCCCGGTGGGGTCGTCATATACAACTTCATGAGGGGTCGGTCTCTATGATGCTTTCTCGAGCATCGCGTTACCAGCACATGGTCGCGCGATATATGGCCGTTGCGGTCGTGGCGCTCAGCTTGGTGCTGGGCTCGGTTGCTCCGACATTCGCGGCAGGCGGTCTAACCGGTAACTTGAGCGGTAAAGTCGTGGACGTCGCGGGCAACCCGATCGTCAACGCCAAGGTAACCTTGGCTTCGCCCTCGGGCACGTACCACCAGACGAGCGACACGAAAGGCAACTTCTACTTCTTCCAGGTCGCGGTCGACACGTATGTGTTGTCGATCGAGGCTGCAGGGTTTCACCCCATCGGGCGGGAGGGTCTGACGATCTCGGGCGACGTTTCGACCGAACTCGGAAACCTGACCCTCGAGAAGGAGAACCTGCGCACGATCGGCCGCGTCGCTGCGCGCTCGGCATCCAGCGCGTACAATCCCACCGCGACGATTCCGCAGACGACCATTAGCGGCAGCGTTCTCGAAGCGGCGCAAGGCAAGACTGCGAACGCGGACGAGCAAGCGGTCCTACTCGCGGCCCCGGGCTTCCAGCTCGACAAGATGGGCAACCTGATCCTCGAGGGCAGCACGACCGACGAAGTCCACTTCTTCTTCGACGGCGTCGACTTCACCGATCCCGGCTTCAACCGGAACGGCAACAACTATTTCTTCAACGGCATATCGAGCACGCAGATCGTTCCGGGCGCGGGCGATCCGAGCCAGGGTGACTCGGGCGCGGGCTCCGTCAACCTCGTGGTCCGGCGCGGCACGTATCCCGGAACCGGTCTGCTCGACGTCGAGGCGCTGTCCCGGCCGTTCGACCACCAGTTCAATTTGGAGTACGGGGCCGCAACGTCGAACAACAGCGTTTCAGACTTCTTCTCGTACTTCAAGCTCGACGGGAATTTCCAATACGGTCCCTACGGTTCGAGCGCGTTCGACAATAACCAGTTTTACAACAACCCCAACTATCAGGCCGAGGACGACTTCGTCAATAACTTCGTCGTGCGCTTCGGCAAGGATCAGAACCAGTCGCTGCAAGCGTTGTATTACACGAATGCGACCGCAACGTCGGGTGACTACGCCGGCGTTCCGATTCCGTTCGACAACCAGAACCCGCTCGTTGTTCCGATCAACGCGTATTTCGCCGGCTTCACTGCCATCCCGACCTGCTCTGCTGCGGTTGCCGGGTCGTGCGGCGGTCCCGGCGAGTTTGCCAATCCCAGCTACAACTATTACAACGTCACCCAGTCGCTGATGAAGAACGAAGCGGGTGAATATCCGGGCGGCGTGGCAACGCAGCCGGACGCGGTCGCCCAAACCACGCTGATGAAGTTCGAGTACGACAATCAGCTAAACGCGACGACCGCCTTGAGTTTGCGCTACTTCAACGCGAATTATTACGATTTCGAGGATCCCGTCGGCACGGAGACAGCGTTCGCCAATCCGTATCCGCTAGCGAGCCAGACCTCCGGCGGTAGCCGCACTGGGACCATTTTGCAGCTCACGAAGCAAGCGGACTCGCGCAACCTGCTTACGTTTTCGACCAACGTAGAATTCGCGCGCCCGAATTTCGGCGTACAATTCGCACCGATCGGCTTGGAGTCGCTCGGAACCAACGCCGACGTCTTCCTGCGGCCGGCGAATCCGAACGAGCCGGTAAGTCCCGCGAATCCGTGCCCGATCGTGCCCGGACCGGCGGGCTCGCCGACGGGCGGCGCGTGCTTGCTTCAGCAGTACTACTACATGTCCGGCGGCACGCCGTTACCGCCGTCGCTCGACCTCGATTCGAAGAATCTCCAGCATTTCTTCGGTGCGGGTCTTCGCGATCAGGTGCAGTTCAACTCGCGGCTGCGGCTCGACCTCGGCGTGCGCGTCGACTACATCGACGAGGGCTTCGGAAACAACGCCTTCTATGAGGACGAAGACGTCCAGCCGGTTCCCGGTTCGCCGTCGACGTACTACGTCGCGGACTACGGAAACGTGGAGAAGCCCCACTTCATCGAACCGCGCGTGGGCTTTGCCTACCAGCCCACCAACAACGACTCGGTCGCCTTCACCTACGGAAGGTCGATCAACGAAACCGGCTCGGGCGAACAGGCCAGCCCGAACGCCTTCGATCAGTACGCCCCATTCCAGAATATGACGCTCAACACGCCGTCCGGGCCCACAGCCCTCGGAACCGCGTTAACGAACGTTTGGCAAGAGAACTCAGGTACGTTCGGTCCCTTGTTAAATCCGCAAACGTGCTATCCGACGATACCGTACCCCGTGGGAGCGACATCGGCCAGCAACCCCTCGTACAAAGGTAGCGTCGGGACGAACCTGCAGCTGGGCAAGCCTTGTGCGAACCTCGCTCAGCTACTGTACTTCCAGGGCGATGCGTACTACCCGGAGATCGCGGCGGTCGTTCCCGCAATCTTCGAGAACTACGACTTCAACTATTCCCACCAGTTCAAGAACGGTTCCGCGATGAAAATCGCGCCGTTCTTCCGCCAAGGTAAGGACGTTCAAGTTGCGACGGCACCGCTGGAGTACAATCCGGCGACCGGTGTCTACACGTTCGGTTCGCTCGTCAACCAGCCGGGCGGAAGGAACGTGACCACGGGCTTGTCGCTCCAGTACACGCTGCCGGAGCGCGCGGTTGGCTGGACCGGCTTCGTTTCCGCCACCTATGTCAACGAGTTCACGAACACGCCGCCGGCCGGCGACAATCCCTACGGGCAAGACTTCGAGCCGTATATCTTCCCGCAGTCGTATGCTACGGGGGACCTCTACCGGGCAGGCTTCGTCAGCCCGATGGTGGTGAATCTTGGTGCGCAGTACAAAATGAAGAGCGGATTCCGGATCAACCCGGTGCTGCACTTCAACGTCGGCTACCCGTATAACGCGGGTTCGCTGACGCCGTACTTCTCGAGCATCTACGGTCCGCAAAACGTTCCGAGCACGAACCTCACCGACCAGTACGGGGCTGCTGGTGCGCCGAAGTACGTCGACCC
>Ga0302325_10022675_pt1 | contig 13127 bp, 12 predicted proteins | sample Palsa_T0_2_FD_201948 | JGI IMG/M metagenome (GOLD analysis project Ga0302325, IMG submission 201948) | Peat permafrost microbial communities from Stordalen Mire near Abisko, Sweden - Palsa_T0_2 | ecosystem: Environmental > Terrestrial > Soil > Palsa > Peat permafrost | place: Sweden: Abisko... | reverse complement strand
GGGTTCCCCGAGCGGGCCGCGGCGTCGATCGGGGGGCCGCCCGGGAACGGCAGCCCGAGCAGGCGGCCCACCTTGTCGTAGGCCTCGCCCGCGGCGTCGTCGATGGTCGCGCCGAGCGGCAGCATCTCGGCCGTCACATCGCGGGTCAGCAGCAGCGAGGAGTGGCCGCCGGACACCAGCAGCGCGACCGCGGGCACCGGCAGCGCCCCGTGCTCGAGCTGATCGACGGCGATGTGCGCGGCCAGGTGGTTCACCGCGTACAGCGGCTTGCCCAGGGCCAGCGCGTACGCCTTCGCGGCGCACACCCCGACCAGCAGGGCCCCGGTGAGGCCCGGTCCCGCCGTGACCGCGATCGCATCCACGTCGGCCAGCGTGACCCCGGCGATGGCCAGGGCGCGATCCACGGCGGGCACCATGGCCTCCAGGTGGGCCCGGCTGGCCACCTCGGGGACCACGCCGCCGAACCGAGCGTGCTCGGCCACGCTCGAGGCGACCGCGTCGGCGAGCAGTTCGTGCCCGCGGACCAGGCCGACTCCGGTCTCGTCGCAGGAGGTCTCGATGCCCAGGACCAGAGGCCCCGGTCCCGGCCGCGCGCTCACCCGGTGCCCTCCATCCGCTGACCGCCCGTCCGCTGACCGCCCGCCGGCTGACCAGCGGAGGCGCTCTCGGCGGCCCACCGCATGACCAGCGCGTCGGTGCCGGACGGCTGGTAGTAGCCGCGCCTGACGCCGACCTCGGTGAACCCGTACCTGCGGTACAGGCTCTGCGCCCGGGGGTTGTCCACCCGGACCTCCAGGAAGACCTCGCGGCAGCCGCGCCGCGTGGCCTCGGCGAGCAGCTCGCTGAGCAGGGCGGCGCCGATGCCCTCGCCCCAGCGGTCCTGGGCCACGGCCATGGTCAGCACGTCCGCCTGGCCGCCCGCGGCCAGCAGCCCCGCGTAGCCCACCAGCGTGGAGTCATCCTCGGCCACCAGGTAGTAGCGGCTGTCCGGTACCCCGGCCAGCTCGGCGGCGAGCATCCCCTCGGTCCACGCCTCGTTGCCGAACAGGGCGTCTTCCAGGATCAGGACGGCGGCCAGGTCGCGGTGGGACATGGCCCGCAACCGGACGCTCACGAGGGGGTCACCCGCTTCGGCGGCCCGGGCCCCCGGGCGTCTGGCCGGCGCAGGTACAACGGCTCCGGGGGGAACATCGGCAGCTGGGCGGCCAAGCGTTCGGATGCCAAAAGGGCGAGCGTGCGGGCGGCCGGATATTCCGGGCCGATCCGCTCCCCCAGCAGGCCGGGGTAAAGGATCGCGCCGGCGCCCGCGACCGGGCCGGCGCCGGCGACCGCGGCGGGAGCGGTCACCGCCGGCTCGGTCAGCCGCTGGCCGGCCGCCGAGTAGCGGGCCCAGTACAGTTCCTGGCGCCGGGCATCGGTCGCCACGACGAAATCCCGTCCTCCGGCCCCGGGCACGGCGTCGCGGGCGATCACATCGAGCGTGCACACCCCGTACGCCGGGACGCCGAGCGCGCTGCTGAGCACGCGCGCCGTGACCAGCCCCGCGCGCAGCCCGGTATAGGGGCCCGGCCCGGTCCCGACCGCCACCGCGGTGATGTCCGGCGCCGTCACGCCCGCGTCCGCCAGCACCTTGTCGATCGCGGGGGCCAGGAACTCACCGTGCTTGCGGGCATCGGCCGACGACACCTCGGCGAGCACGTGCGCCCCGTCGTACAGGGCCACGGTCACGGCGGGCGTCGCGGTATCGAAAGCGAGCAGCAGCACGGTTGGAAAGCCTAGATGACGCCGGCCGCCGGGCGGGACAGCCGGACTCCCCGGCCAGGTCCGGCGGCACGGGCCGGTCCCCGGCCGCGGGTCACTTCACCCGGGCGAGGATGTCCCGGGCCGCCGCGAGCGCCCCGGTCCTGAGCTGGCTGGCCGAGACGGGCCCGTACCCGCCCGTGCTGGAATGGTCGAGCCCTTCGAGCATCACGGTGATCAGCACGTTCCGGTCGCGGACCACCACGGTGAGCAGATCGGTGTCGTCGCCGCCCGTCGTGCTCACCTGGAAGGCGGAGAACGCCGCGGTGCCGAGCCCGTGGATCGTGGTCACCGTGGCCTTCGGCAGGTGGCTGGCCTTCGGCGGGTTGGCCTTCTCGGCCACGGCCTGCTGGTAAGCGTCGATCGCGGCGAACGTCGCGCTGCCGTTCCCGCTGGCCAGCCCGTTCGGCGCGTACGCCTGCGCCTCCACGTCCAGCAGCCGGTACAGCGGCCGGGCGTCCAGCGTCCAGTCACACAGGCTGTCCGAGCTGCCGTCGAGCGAACTCGGGACCACCTTGGTGCGCTGACCCGGCAGGTACTGGTCCAGCGTCGCGGTGGACACCGCCGAGCACGCGTTCGGCACGGTCTGGAACTCTCCGGGCAGGAAGCTGCTGACGATCTGGCCCGGCAGCGGCGCCGGGGTGTGCTTGCGGGTCAGCAGCAGCAGGGTTCCGCCGGCGATGACGACCACCACCACGACCACGCTGGCCCAGAGGTAGACGCCGCGCCGCGTCTTGCGGGCCCGCGCCGCCGCGAGCCGGCCGCGGGGGCGCTGCGCGGGCGGGGCGGGCTGGTCGCCATCATCCGGCCCGCCGGGACGGCCTGGCCGGGTCCACCTGGCTGGCCGGGACGGCCTCGGGGACTGGGCCGGTCCGGGGCGCCGCGGCGGCTGGTTCGCTGCGATTGGTCCGCCCAGCGCGGGTCGATGGCCAGGCCCGCCCACGGCGGCAGCTCCTCCTCGTCCGGGAGGCCAGGATCCTCGTCCGACCAGCGGGGGGCGGCCCGGCGTGGTTCGGGCGTCCTGCGAGACCGCGGGGGAGGAGGCCCCTGCATAGCCACGGCGCGCCTCCGGAAAAAGGATCGGATGGTGCTCGACGGAGCGGGATGACCACGACGGAGCCTACGTCCGAGATGGAGCCGACGAATGCACGATGGGAACAGTGGGAAACTATAGGGCTTCGGACGTGGTGACCAGGGCACAACGCACGGATTCCACCGCTGGCCCCGCCCAGCGTTCTCCCACGCCATGAAGCCGCACCGTCCGCTGGCCGCCCGCCATGTTCTCCGGGTCAGCCGGGGTTTCCGGGTCAGCCGGGGCCACCGGGGCGATCGCGATGGTGATGTCCAGCCGATCCGCGGCGAGTCCCTCGACCAGGCCCTCGCCCCACTCCACCACGGTCACCGAACGGCTGAGGTCAGCGTCCAGGTCGAGGTCATCCACCTCGGCCGGGCTGGCCAGCCGGTAGGCGTCCGCGTGCACCAGGGCCGGGCCGCCGCCCAGCGGCGGGTGGACCCGCGCGATCACGAAGGTCGGCGAGGTCACCGGGCCGCGGACATCGAGGCCCCGCCCGATGCCCTGGACGAGCGTGGTCTTCCCGGCGCCGAGCGGCCCGCTGAGCACCACCAGGTCACCGGGGCGGAGCAGCGCGGCCAGCCGCTCCCCCAGGGCCCGCATGCCGTCCGCGGTCGCGACCTCGATGCTCACGGCGGTCGCGCTCACGCCGAGCGCTCGCGGGCCACCGGGCCCTCGGTGGCCCGCGCCACCAGGGCCGTGATCGACTCATTGACCAGGTCGGGGCGCTCCAGGATGAGGGCATGCCCGGCACCGGGGACCCAGACCAGGTCCGCGCCCGGAATCTGCGCGGCCACCTCCAGGCCGAGCGCGGGCGAGATGAGCCGGTCCCGCTCGCCGACCAGCACTGTCACCGGGACACGGCCCAGGATCGGAAGGGTATCCCGCATGTCCCACTCATACAGCGCCTGGCTGTACTCCGCGACCACGTTGATCGGGGTCGACAGGATCATCTGCTCCAGGAAGTCCACCACCGCCGGGTTGACCGCCGGATCCCCGAACCCGATGTACCGCGTACTGAGGAAGGCCAGTTCGCTGGACACCCGCCGGCCGCGTTCCACCAGGATGGCCCGGTAGCCGGTGGCCGCCCCGCGCAATACCAGCGGCAGCGTCCGCTGCAGCACGAGCCTGAGCGGCCCGGGCATCCACGGGCTGCCCGCGTCCAGGCCGCCCGCCGCGGTCGAGACGAGCACCGCCCCGATGACCTTGGGGCCGAACAGTTCCGGGTTCCGGCCCGCCAGGGCCATGATCGTCATCCCGCCCATGGAATGGCCGACGAGGACCACCGGCATGTCGCCCGGCGCCACGGCCTTGATGACCAGGTCCAGGTCGGCGGCCAGCCGGGCGATGCTGGCCGGCCCGCCGGGCGAGCGTCCGGAGCGGCCATGGTCACGCAGGTCCCAGAAGACCAGCCGGTAAGCATCCAGGTCGCTGCCACCCAGGTCGCTGCCACCCAGGTCGCTGCCACCCAGGCCGAGGCGCTGGAAGTGCCAGCTGTCCTGGTTCAGGGTGTAGCCGTGGCAGAAGATGATGGTGACCGGGGCACCGGGGGGCGCGACGGCATCCGGCGGCCCGTCCACGGCGTCCGGCTCGTCGATCTCGACGTGCAGCGGGACCCCGTCGTCCGCGAGCACGGTCAGGACGCGCCCGCGCAGTGACCCAAGCGGCCGGGGCTGAGGCTCTGCGGCCCCGCGTATCGCCCGGACATGCCCGACCGCCACGCGCTCAGCCGCCAGGATCGCTCCCGCTCCCGCGGCGGCCGCACCAGCAGCCAGCCCAGCTACGCCGGTAATCCGCTGCCAGCTAGCCATAGATCCTCCAGCCGCGAGCCTGCCGCGTCCGGTGACATCAGCCGCGTGGCGCAGTCACCGCGCCCGCCATCCCCGTGGCCGAATCTTCCTGACCGGGGAGCTCCGGGCCTGACCGACCTGTGTCCGCACCGCCACCCGCAGACTCTTCCTCGTATGCTACTCCAGAGTAGGTTCGGGGCAGCCGGCCGCCGAACCTGGTCACGATCTCATATGACAGGGTGCCGAGCACATCGGCCCATTCCTGGGCCGTCGGCTCCCCCGCGTCACCCGGCCCGAACAGCACGACTTCGTCCCCGGTCGCCGCGGGCTCGGTGCCGAAATCAATCACGAACTGGTTCATGCAGACGGTTCCCGAGATCAGCCAGCGCCGCCCCCGGGCCCCGACCTCGACCGCGCCGAAGGCGTTGCGCGGCACACCTTCGGAGTAGCCGACCGGCACCAGCCCCAGGGCGCTGCTCTCACCGCGCGTCACGTAGCGGTGCCCGTACGACACGGCCGTCCCGTCCGGCACGTGCTTGACCTGCACCAGCGGTGCCCGCACCGTCATGGCCGGGCGCAGCCAGCCGGGCGCGCCGCCGGGCAGCGTGGACAGGCCGAACACCGCCCCGCCCGGCCGGACCAGGTCGAACCAGGTCCCGGGCAGCGTGAGGGTGGCCGGCGTGTTGGCCAGATGGCGCACTTCGGGGCGCGCACCGGCCTGTTCGGCGACCAGGACCGCATGACCGAACGCTTCCTGCTGCGCGGCTATCGATGGATGCCCGGGCATGTCGGCGCAGGCCAGATGCGACCAGAGGCCCACGATGCGGACATGACCGGCGGCCTCGGCGGCCAGCGCGGCCGCCACCACGCCGGGCCAGTCGGCCAGCGTCGCGCCACCGCGCGCCATCCCGGTGTCCACCTTGAGGTGCACCCGGGCCGGCCGGCCGGCCTGCGCCGCGGCGCGGGCGATCTCGCCGACCATCGCCGTCGTGGCGGCCGACAGGTCCACGTCCTGGCGCACCGCGTCCTCGTGCGCGGCGCCGGGCACCCCCAGCAGGCACAGCACCCGGGCCGTGATGCCCGCCCGGCGCAGCGCCAGGGCCTCGTGCACGTGCACCACGCCCAGCCAGTCCGCGCCCCCGGCCAGGGCGCCGACCGCGCCGGGAATCATGCCGTGCCCGTACCCGTCGGCCTTGACCACCGCCATCAGCTGCGGGCCGCCGACATGCTCGCGCAGCGCCGAGACGTTGTCCCGGACCGCGCCCAGGTCAATGAGTGCCTCAGGAAGAGCGTCCATGACGGTCCAGTGTGCCAGCCGCCGGCCGGTGCGCCCGACCAGCCGGAGGCTTACCGCGGCTGGCCGCGGCGCGCCACGCGGATCGCGGCGGGCAGGGCGCTGATCACGTCGGCCGCGCCGATCGGCGCATCCGCCCCGTCCCGGGCCCCGCGGCCGCCCGCCCACCCCGGCCCGCCCTCGGCCGGGCCCGGCCCGCCGCCCTGCCCCGCGGCGGCCAGCCGCGCGGCCAGGCCGTGCAGGTACGCGGCCACCCCGGCCGCCTCGACCGGGTCGAGGCCCTGGGCCAGCAGGGATCCGGCCAGGCCCGAGAGCACGTCCCCGGTCCCCGCCGTGGCGAGCCACGACGTGCCGGTCGGGTTCACCAGGGCCGGCCCGGCCGCTGAGTCGCCGCCTGCGGCGGCGATGACCGTGGTCGAGCCCTTGACCAAGACCGTGGCTCCCAGCTCGTCAGCGGCCATCCTGGCGTGCTCCAGGCGGTGCGCCTCCACGTCGGCCGGGTCGACGCCGAGCAGCCGGCCCAGTTCTCCGGCGTGCGGGGTGAGCAGCGTCGGGGCGGACCGCGCCAGCATCCCCTTGTCGGCCGCGACCAGCGTGAGCCCGTCCGCGTCCACGAGCACGGGGACGTCGGTGGCGAGCACCGCGGCCAACCGCGCCCGCGCCTCGTCGTCCGTGCCCATGCCCGGGCCGGCCACCCAGGCCTGGACCCGCCCGGCGGCCCCGATCTCCTCCCCCGCCGCCAGCTGGCCCCCGGTGACGGTGATGACCGTCTCCGGCCAGCGCTCCCGGACCACCGCCACGGCCGAGGGCGCGGACACCAGCCGGATCATTCCGGCCCCGCCGCGCAGGGCGCCGCCGACGGCCAGCGTGGCGGCGCCGGTGAACCGGTCACTGCCCGCGACGATGCCGACCACGCCGCGGCGGTACTTGTCCGAGTCCTCCGACGGCTGCGGGAGCAGCGCGGCCACGTCGGCCGCCTGCAGGCCGGCGACATCGGGCGGCCCCAGGTAGGGCCCCAGGCCGATGTCGATCAGTTCGACCACGCCCGCGTGCCGGGCCCCGGGGTCGATGAGCAGGCCCGGCTTCCAGGTGCCGAAGGTCACCGTCACGTCGGCGCGCACGGCGGCGCCGGCGACCACGCCCGTGTCCGCGTCCACCCCGCTGGGCAGGTCGGTGGCGACGACCACAGCCGGGCACCGCGCCGCCAGCCCGGCCAGCGCCGCGGACGGCTCCCGCAGCCCGCCGTGGCCGCCGATGCCGAGCAGCCCGTCGATGACCAGGTCCGCGGCGCCGATCGCAGCCGCGACCGCCGGGTCGCCCGCCTCGGTCAGCCGTCCGCCCGCGCCGCGCAGCGCCGCGGCGCCCTCCTCGTGCACCCGCTCAGCGGCGGCGACCGCGAGGACCACGGCCCCGCGGCGGGCCAGCCGCGCGGCCGCAAACAGCGCGTCGCCGCCGTTGTCGCCACTCCCGGCGAGCACAACCACCCGGGCCCCGTAGACCCGGCCGACCAGACCCGCGCACACCGACGCCAGGCCGGCCGCGGCCCGCTGCATCAGCGTGCCCGGCGGCAGCCTGGCCATGAGGGTGCGTTCGGCGATGCGTACTTTTTCTGTCTGGTGAGCGTTCCTCAAGACTCAGCCACCACCATCGCGACGCTGGCGCCGGCGTCATGGCTGAGTGAGAGGTGCCATCGGCGGACACCCTGCTGCCCGGCGACCTGGGCGACGGTGCCGCGGACTTCCAGCACCGGCCGTCCGGCCGGGTCGTGCATGACCTCCACATCGGCCCAGCTCAGCCCGGGTGGCGCGCCGAGCGCCTTGGCCACGGCCTCCTTGGCGGCGAAGCGGGCGGCCAGCGACGGTACCGGCGCGGCCCGTTCGCTCTCCGCGAACAGGCGCTGAGCCAGGGCCGGCGTCCGGCTCAGGGCCGCCTCGAAACGCGAGATGTCCACGATGTCCACGCCGATGCCCACGATCACAGCCCAAGCCTGTCACGCCGCGCGGCCGCCGCCATGGCCAGGCGCAAACCTGTTGCGCGTCGGCCCCGGGATTACTCGACGGTTACCGACTTGGCCAGGTTGCGGGGCTGGTCAACGTCGAGGCCCTTGGCGGTGGCCAGCTCGCACGCGAAGACCTGCAACGGCACGGTGGCCACCAGCGGCTGGAACAGCGTCGGGACGGCGGGCACCTCGATGAGGGTGTCCGCGAACTGCTTGACCTCGCTGTCGCCCTCGTCGGCGATGACGATGACCCGGGCGCCGCGGGCCCGGATCTCCTGGATGTTGGAGACGAGCTTGTCGTGCAGCACCCCGCGGCCCTCCGGGGAGGGCACCACCACCACGACCGGCATCCCGGGCTCGATGAGCGCGATCGGCCCGTGCTTGAGCTCGCCCGCGGCGAACCCCTCGGCGTGCATGTAGGCGAGTTCCTTGAGCTTGAGCGCGCCCTCCAGCGCGACCGGATAGCCGACGTGCCGGCCCAGGAACAGGACACACCGCTCATCGGCCAGCTCCCGGGCCAGGGCGCGGACCGGCTCCATCGTCTCGAGCACCCGCTCCACCTCGGCCGGCATCTGCCCGAGATGACGGATCTCGTCCCTGATCTCGTCATCGAATTTCGTGCCCCGCACCTGGGCCAGGTACAGCCCGACCAGGTAGCAGCCCACGAGCTGGGTGAGGAACGCCTTGGTGGACGCGACCGCGATCTCCGGGCCGGCGTGGGTGTAGACGACGGCGTCGCATTCGCGCGGGATCGAGGAACCGTTCACGTTGCAGATGCCCAGCACCCGGGACCGCTGCTCGCGGGCGTGCCGCACGGCCATCAGCGTGTCCATGGTCTCGCCGGACTGGGAGATCGCGATGACCAGCGTGGTCCGGGTGAGGATCGGATCGCGGTAGCGGAACTCGCTGGCCAGCTCGACCTCACACGGGATCCGGCACCAGTGCTCGATGGCGTACTTGGCGATCATCCCCGCGTGGTACGCCGTGCCGCAGGCCACGATGATGATCTTGTCGATCTCCCGCAGTTCCTCGGCGTCGAGGCGCATCTCGTCGAGCACCAGATGGCCACCGGACCCGATCCGGCCGAGCAGCGTGTCGGCGATCGCCCGGGGCTGCTCGGCGATCTCCTTGAGCATGAAATACGGGTAACCCGCCTTCTCCGCGGCCGACACGTCCCAGTCGACGTGGTATTCCCGCACGGCGGCCGGGCTCCCGTCGAAGGAGGTCACGATCACGCTGCCGGCCCGTACCTCGGCGACCTGGTCCTGGCCGAGTTCGACGGCCTCCCGGGTGTAGGCGATGAACGCCGCCACGTCGCTGGCCAGGAAATTCTCGCCGTCGCCCCGGCCGATGACCAGCGGCGAGTTGCGGCGCGCCCCCACCACCGCTCCGGGATCCCGCAGATCCACCGCGACTAGGGTGAATGCCCCGTCCAGCCGCTGGCAGGCTTCCCGCATCGCGTCGGCCAGCGAGCCCGGCGGCAGCGGGGAATTCCCGGCCGCCTCCTGCGCCACGGCCATGTACTCCTCGAGCAGGTGCGCCACGACCTCGGTGTCGGTATCCGAGCGCATGATGTGGCCGCGGCTGGTCATCTCGCTGCGCAGGGTGGCGAAGTTCTCGATGATCCCGTTGTGCACCACGGCCAGGTGGCCGGCGCAGTCGGAATGCGGGTGCGCGTTCTGGTCGTTCGGCGGCCCGTGCGTGGCCCACCGGGTATGCCCGATGCCCACCGTGCCGGGCAGGTGCGGGCGATCCTCCAGCGCCGCGACCAGGTTCCCGAGCTTGCCCGCCCGCTTCTCGGTGACCATCTCGCCCGCGCCGATCACGGCGACCCCGGCCGAGTCGTATCCGCGGTACTCCAGGCGGCGCAGCCCCTCGATCACCACGTCGAGCGCCTGACGGTGTCCTGCGTACCCCACGATGCCGCACATGACAGCCAGGCTAACGGGTCAGCAGGACCGGCCCGGCGGCTGACCCGCCGCGAGCATCCTAAACAGCTTGTGACACTGCCAAAGCACTACGTAACGGAATTCCGCGCCTGATCACGACACCGAACGGACGACCGCCGCCAGCCGGTCGGCCAGCTGCTGGGCCTGACTGACGTCCGCGGCCTCGACCATGACCCGGACCATCGGCTCGGTGCCACTCGCCCGGACCAGCACCCGGCCGGTCGTGCCCAGCTCCTGCTCGGCCGCGGCCACGGCCGCCGCGAGCTGCGGCGCGGACATGACCCGGGCCTTGTCCACTCCGCGCACGTTGACGAGCACCTGCGGGTACCTGGTCATCACGGCCGCGAGCTCCGCCAGCGGGACACCCTGGCGGGCCATGGTGGCCAGCAGGTGCAGAGCGGTCAGCAGGCCATCCCCGGTGCTGGCGTGGTCGAGCATGATGATGTGCCCGGACTGCTCGCCGCCCAGCGTGTAATGGCCGCTGCGCATCGCCTCGAGGACGTACCGGTCTCCCACCGTGGTCTCGATCACCCTGATGCCGATGTCACGCATCGCCACCTTGAAGCCGAGATTGGACATGACGGTGGAGACGACGGTGTTACCCGGCAGCCGGTCTCCGTCGGAGAGGGCCAGGGCGAGCACGGCGAGGATCTGGTCCCCGTCGATCACCACCCCATCGGCGCCGACCGCGAGGCACCGGTCGGCGTCCCCGTCGTGCGCGATGCCCGCGTCCGCGCCGTACTTGATCACCGCGGCGGTCAGGGTCTCCAGGTGCGTGGAGCCACAGCCAGAATTGATGTTCAGCCCGTCCGGCTCCGCGCCTATCGCGATGACCTTGGCGCCCGCCCGCTCCAGCACCTGGGGCGCGACGTCGGAGGCAGCCCCGTGCGCGCAATCGACAACGACCGTGAGCCCCTCCAGTGGAGGGCGCCCGTCGGTGTCGGCCCCGTCGGGCAGGGAGGCCAGCAGGTGGTTCTTGTACCGCTCGCGCTCGGCCGAGGCATCGCTGACCCGGCCGAACCCCCCGGCGGGCGCGCCCCCGGTGGTGGGCTGGCGGCCGGCCGCGAGCATGACCTCGATCTCGTCCTCGACGGCGTCGGGCAGCTTGAAGCCGCCATGGGCGAAAAGCTTGATCCCGTTGTCCTGAGCCGGATTGTGGCTGGCGGACAGCATGACACCGAGTTCCGCGCCGAGATCGCTGGTCAGGTACGCGACCGCGGGAGTAGGGATCACGCCCAGCCGCAGTACGTCCATACCGGATTCGGCCAGGCCGGCCACCACTGCGGCTTCGAGGAACTCCCCCGAGGCCCTCGGATCGCGCCCAACCAGGGCGGTCGGCCGCCGGCCCGCCTTCTCGGCCGTGCCGAACGCGCCCGTGTCGCGGAGTACGGCCGCAGTAGCCGCGGCGAGGTCCTTGGCCAATTGGCCGGTCAGGTCATCGCCAGCCACACCACGTACGCCATCAGTCCCGAAAAGCCGGCCCATGAAAAGTGCCCCCGTCCTCCGTGCCTAGTGACTGAGGGGTTAGCCAGCCGCTGCGCACGACCCGGGTCAGCGCTTGGAGTACTGTGGCGCCTTCCGGGCCTTCTTCAGCCCGTACTTCTTGCGCTCCTTCACCCGCGCATCGCGGGTCAGGAAGCCGGCCCGCTTCAGGGTGGGCCTGTTCTCCGGATCGACCAGGATCAGCGCGCGGGCGATCCCCAGCCGCAGCGCGCCCGCCTGCCCGGTGACGCCGCCGCCGGTGATCCGCGCGACGACATCGAACTGGTTGTCCGCCCCCAGGCTGACGAAAGGCTCACTGATGAGCTGCTGGTGGACCTTGTTGGGGAAGAAATCGTCCAGCGTCCGGTCGTTGATCCGCCATTGCCCGCTTCCGGGGACGATGCGGACCCGGGCGATCGCTTCCTTGCGGCGGCCGGTAGCGAGCGCGTTGCCGGTTACCACCGGCTTGCGCGTGGCCTGCCGCGTCTCGGCGTCGACCGTCGACTCGGTGGTGTATTCCGACACGTGCTCCGCGGCGGTTTCCGCCGTCTCCACGCTTGCGTCGTCAGCGACCGCCTGCGTGCCAGTGGACTCGGCCACGGTTTCCTTCCTCGTACTTCCTCAGTTGGTTCTGGGCGACGCGCCTGGTTCTCATCGACGCGCCTGGCCCCGTCTGGCGCCACCGTGCATATCCCGGCGGGCCAGGGTCGCGACCTTACTTACTGGACTTGCGGCCAGCTCCTGCTGTGTGCTCCTGCGCCGTGTGGTGCTCGGCGGTGTGCTGCGCGATCTGCTTGATCTCGAACGGCGCGGGCTGCTGTGCCTCATGGGGATGATCCGGGCCCGCGTACACCTTCAGCTTGCGCAGCATGCCCCGGCCCAGCGAGTTCTTCGGGAGCATGCCCCTGACCGCCTTCTCCACCACCCGTTCCGGGTGCTGGGCGAGCAGGTCGCCGTAGGCCATCGAATGCATCCCACCGGGATAGCCGGAGTGCCGGTAGGCCCGCTTGTCTTTCAGCTTGTTGCCGCTCAGGGCGACCTTCTCCGCGTTCACCACGATGACGAAGTCACCGGTGTCGACGTGCGGTGCGAAGATCGGCTTGTGCTTGCCGCGCAGCAGGGTCGCTACGTGGCTGGCCAGACGGCCGAGCACCACGTCGGAGGCGTCGATGACGTGCCACTGACGCTGGATGTCAGCAGCCTTCGGGCTGAATGTGCGCACAGTCATAAGCCTTCGCGTGGTGGGGCCTGATACTTGGATCCGCATCCGGGGCAACCGCCCGATACGAGAGTCCGCCGCATCCGCCGCCGCGTAACGAGCCCCGCTGAGCGGGCACCGCGGGCATGCAGACGCGCCATGGACGCTACAAGAGGATACCGGCCCCGGCGGGCAACGGTCAAAGCGAGCCCAACGGCGCCCGCATCGCCGGGGCCACAGTACCTCTCCGATGCCGTCCCGGCGGGCCGGGATGCCCCGGTGCGAGGCGGCCCGGCCGGCCGGGAGGCTCCCGTTCCCGGCGCGGAACCATGCTCCAACCGGGCTGAAATGCCACCTCTACCGGCGCATCTGCCAACGGAAACGCCAAACCGGCCGGAGTACGCCTTTAGGCCTTGGCTGGTTCAGATCCACCGGACCAGCCGTGGCTTCGCCGACTGGAACGATACGCTCACCGCATGGGCTATCCGGGTGATGAGGGCATCGGCCCGCCGGACAGTCGGCCGGAGCGACTGTCACGACGTC
>Ga0302325_10022674_pt1 | contig 13127 bp, 15 predicted proteins | sample Palsa_T0_2_FD_201948 | JGI IMG/M metagenome (GOLD analysis project Ga0302325, IMG submission 201948) | Peat permafrost microbial communities from Stordalen Mire near Abisko, Sweden - Palsa_T0_2 | ecosystem: Environmental > Terrestrial > Soil > Palsa > Peat permafrost | place: Sweden: Abisko... | reverse complement strand
GTACGAACCCGCCCAGCATCACAGTGGTCACAGGGGCCACGCAAGCAGCAAAATGGAAAGACCGCTCCGGTTACCGCGGTGGATCCGGGCTCCGTGGCGGATCCGGTGCATCCCAGTGCCACATGTCAAATGTGAACGGACTGGCCCGGCCCGGCGGCTCGCCATCGAAGCGACGATACAGCTTCGACAGTAGGTGACGAATATTGCCCTGCTCCCGGTCGTCAGACCGGGGAGCAGGGCCGTAATCCGTCGGCCAACGGAATAGCCCCGGAACCCGAGCTATCGCGTTGGTCTGTTCGCCGGACCGGGCATAGATCAGAACCAATACATCCACCAGCACAGACAGAACCTTCCCGCCGCCGACCCCGACCGTGGAACCAGCAAGCCCAAGGGAGGCGACCCGCCCGCCCGCCCTCCTGGCGGCCCAGACCCGCCGCACGGACCGGTCGCGCTGTGGGGCACGCTCGCCGCTGCCGCGCATGACCCCCGTACCGTGCTGAGAATCAGTGCCGTCGCGATGATCATCGCGGCAGCCAGGAACGCGAACACTGCCACGGGAGAGAATGCACCGGCGGCCCACGGTCCCCCGGCCCGCCGCTGAGGAGCCGAGGCTCCGGCCGTAGCCCAGGCCAAGATATCCCGGTCATGCGCCTCAGCCGCTTAACGGCACGACCCATCTCCCTGAGGATAGGCTTCTTGGCGCACTACGGGGTGCGAGGGCGACGAGACGCCATGAGTAGGAGGCTTTGATGACTATCTGTCTAGGTGCTCTCTGCAGGGAGAACGCCGACGGGGACACTGTAGTGCTCGCTTCGGACCGGATGGTTACGTGGATGGGGCTCACTGAGTTTGAGCACCAGGTACCGAAGGTTCACCAGGTCTCTGCAAGTACCTGGGCGCTAATCGCTGGCGACGCCCTGGCTGGGGCCCGGATCGCTCGCGATGTGGCACGCGCAGCCTCTACCTCGGGCGTCAGCGTCGAGGACGTCGCTAATCTCATCGCGAACCGCTACGCAGAGGTCCGCATTGAGGCCGCAGCAGCGAACATCCTTACCCCCAGAGGTATGACACTGCAGCAGTTCTACCAGATGCACCAACAGCTGCTTCCTCAGATAACAGGCGGCATTGACACAGCCTTGGCTAACTACAACCTCGGTGTTGACATGATCGTGGCCGGGGTAGACGGCTCGGGTGGCCATCTGTTTACAGTAGGCAATCCTGGCAGCATGGCACAGTGTCACGATGTAATCGGGACAGTGGCTGTCGGCAGTGGCTTCATTCATGCGATTCAGTCCATGATCGGGTTCCGCCACGCTTCCATGGATCCGCAGAAGGACGTCCTGTTCCGCGTGTTCGCGTCGAAGCGCCGCGCCGAGCTGGCACCGGGCGTGGGGCACGAAACTGACCTTGCCGTGATCAACATCCATGGAGCACGTCATCTCTCCCGCGCGACTCTTGACGAGTTGGACCGCATCTACGCTGCGGTCGGGGCGGCTTCCGAGACCCGCCTCGGCGAGGACGTGGCCAATCTCACCCTTGAGTTTGATCCGGAGGACGGTGACAATGGGGGTCCGGTTCCGTGAGCAGGCGAGGCGGCACGATCATGACCAGTGAGGAACCCGACCCTGTGCATCAGGATTTCTTTGCGACTGAAGTGCAGCTCTTTCAAGCAGATGTAGATCTCGCTCTGCGAAGCGGGCTGCTGCCCACACCCGCACCTCGGGCACAGGAGATCGAAGACAGCCTTCCTGCCGACCTTGGCCAGTGGCCGTAGGTCCTTCAGGGGTACGATTTTCGGCGAAAGGCGCGCGCCAGCGTGTCCCGGACATGCGGTCGTGCCGACACGGATACACCCGCTACCCGGACGACTTGTTACAACTTGCGGGCCGGCCCTATGTAGATGACTTACACTGGGTCGCGTGCAAGACCTCGACGTCACCCCCAAGATGGCCAAGGTCCTCAAGATCTTCCTCGAAGACCCGAGCAAGCCCCGCTACGGCTTCGAACTCATGCAGCTCACGGGTTTTGCTAGCGGCTCTCTATATCCCATGCTCGCCAAGTTCGAAGGAGCCGGCTGGCTTACCGGCGAGAAGGAAGACATCGACTCCCACGCCGAGGGTCGGCCAGCGCGGTACACGTACACCATTACCGGCGCGGCGGTCACCGCCGCACGCGTGCAACTCGCAGAACTCAGCGACCTATACCGGCCGCCCACCCCGATACCCGCCCGCCTCAGATCCCAAGGCAGCACGTCGTGACCGGCTTCCTGTACGCGGGCCTCCTGCTCCTTGGCGGTATGGTCCTGGCCGCACTCGGAGAGCTGATCAGCGAAGAAATGCGTGGCTGGCTGGACCTCGCGCCGCATGCCGTCCTCCGCCTTGCCGCTCGCCGGCTTTGCTCCAAGGGATGGTCCACTATCTACGAAGACGAATGGCTGCCGGAGCTTGCCCACATACTGCGCGGAGCCGAAGCACGACCCATCACCCGCCTTATAGCCGGGACCAGATTCTCCTTCGGCATCCTCATCAGCGCCAACCGCATCGCTGGGCATCTCCGCCGGAAAGCCCCAGCGGAAATTCCACCCTCCCGCCATCTCTTTCAAGGGGATAAGGAGCCCACCCGGCTAATCGAACGGCGCGACCCCGACAAAGACGATCTACTGGGGCTAAACAATCTAAATCGACTGCCTGGTTCGAAAGCTGCCTCAACTATCTTTAGGAGCTTGTCGCAAGAGTCCGTGGATATGTTGCTTCCCAGCATGAATATGCAAGTGACGCATCAGCCCCCGATTGCTGAGGCCGTCCCGACCTACACCACCGATTCAGACGGGACGATACGACTTACACCCGCCGCTCTCGAAGTCCGCAGACAACTACAGCATATGGCGGATGAAACCCGAGGCAGGATCTTCGGCCGCCAGTAATCAACTCCAGTCCGCGCACTGGGTCAACAACGCCCGCACATGGGCCGTACAGCGCAGCGCCCGCCCGTGCGGGCGCTGTGCGCCGCGTTTCCGGCCCGATCCCCCCTCCTGCCTGCGCTGACGCGCTCGCTCCGTGCCGCCTCCGCGTTCCCGACCTCACTCCCTAAACAAGACAAGAGAGCGAGGTCGGTAACACAAAGGCTCTACTACACAAGTAAACAGACAGGAGGGGAGACCAATCCGGAAACGCACTGGGGGAAAACCCGGAACCCCCCCGGCCCCGAAAAACCACGGCCCGGTTCCAGGTTCTCCCCCAGACCCCCACTCCTGCCTCCCCCCAAAAGCAACGACGGACCCCGTCGCACCAATGACGGGGGAAAGTGGGTGGACCCCGGTCCCGTCCGCACCAATGACCGTGGAAAGGGCACGGACCCCGGTACTGGCCGCGACCTTAAGCGTGGAAGGTGCCCAGTTTGCTGTCCCGCGCTGCGCGCGGGACAGCAAACGATCCAGACCGTGCAGGTGCAAAGCTTGGGAGGAAGCCTGCAAGGTACCCGCCATTTACTGGGGGAAGCGGACGCTTCCCCCAGTAAGCGGCGGGCTGGTGTTCCGCTGCTGAGCGTTGCTCAGCAGCGCGGCGCCTTCACCGTGCCGGTGAACGTCGTCCACCGGTCCGGGATAAACCCAGTGCCCGGCCCCGTCCGGGTCGCTGGAGTCGCGGTCGGACCAGCTCAGCCCCCACCCCGTACGGAGGGCCAGCCGGTAACCCTAGAGTCACGCAGCCGGAACCCCAGCCTCTCGTACGACCGGCGAGCCACCTGCCACGCCCACGCTGCCCGTCGGCTCACCTATGGAGGCGATGGGCCTAGTAGGGTCCGCATGCCCGGATACCTGCGGAGTCGGTCGGATTCTGATCTGGGGTGAGCGTTACCGCGCCCTCGGTGGCGTAGTGCACGAGTTCGGCGAGCTTAGGGCGAAGGGCGGCCCGGTCAGTACCGCCAGAGCGCTTCGGGTCGGCGAGCAGCGCGATGACGCGGTCGAGCGCGGGTATGACCAGCAGAAACTGGCTGCCTGTGCCGTACGCGGCGAACGATCCGTCGGGAACGGCGGTTCCGGCGAAGAGCTGTCCGTGGTGCGCTATCCACCAGAGGTAGCCGTAGGACGGCCCGTGGCCGGTTTTCGTGTGGGCGCGGGTGCTGGCCATAACCCATTCCGGCGGGATGATGGTGCTCCCGTCGTGCTGGCCGCCGCGCAGGTATAGCTGGCCGAAGCGGGCCAGGTCGCGGGTTGAGAAGTGGAAGGCGTAGGTGCGGTGTTCCGACCAGGGCTCGATGTCGTAGTGCTGCCGGGAGGGGTCGAAGTCCTGCATGCCGGATGGCGTAGCGATAGTGTCAGCGAAATCCTCGAACATGCTTTTGCTGGTGTGGCGCTCCAGGATGGTCCCGAGAGCGTTGAAGTCCCAGTTGTTGTAGAGGAAATGCGTTCCTGGCCGATGGGTGCCGCGCGGCGGCAGAATGACGCTCCGGGCCTGGTGGTTGGACGGGTGGTAGACGCCCGAGCGGCAAGTGAGCAGGTCGCGGACGCGGGCTGCCCGTTCGCTGCTGGTCAGTGGCGGGGGCACGTTATCGTCGATGCCCAGATCTGCGAGCGTCGCGTCGAGGTCGATCCCCCCGTCGATGACAGGCCGTCCGAATAGGGCTCCCATCAGTGGCTTGCGGATGGACCGGCAGTGCATGGTGGCAGAGGCCTCACCGATGCTCAGCAGTTCGCTGTCGCTGTCGCTCACCACGACGGCGGTAGCGCCGATCTGGCCAGCCAGCTCCTGCACAAGGACGGCGGATTTTTCTAGGCGCACGCCTTGGTACCCCCTCCTGGCCGCCGGGCGCAGTGAAGGGGCGCTCTCGGCACGAGAGCGCCCGTACAGATACTGGCCGCGTCAGATCGGGAGATGCTAGGAACGCTTCACATGGTCAGCGAACTTGCGCCACGCGGCCGGGGAGAACCGGAGCAGCGCAGCGGCGCAGTCCTTCGTGTCGCGCACGGCGATGGCGCGCTGGACATGGCCCACTTCGACGCACTCGCCGCCGTTGCCGCTGAAGCTGGACTTGCGCCAGCCCCGGCCTACGTCTTCCATAGCTCATCAGCCAATCTGAATATCAGGTCCCGCGATTGCCGCCGCGACAGCGCATCCCCTCGCACGCGCTCAAAGGCTACCGCCGCCTTGCGGACCAGTGCCCGCCGCTCGGTGGTCTGCCCCTCAACCGCGTCCATGTGCACCACGTCGGGAGTACCGTCACCGCTCGCGATGTTCAGCGCTCCGCCGAGCCCCGCGTTCGCCCCGTTATCCGCCGGGACGACCTGGACGGATATGTACGACCGCCCGGACAGGTCCGCTATCTGGGTGAGCTGCTCATGCATCACCTGCGGCGACCCGACCAGGCGGCGGAGCACCACCTCATCCAGGACCACCACCACATCGGGCGGGTCCGGCTTGTCGAAGATGGCTTGCCTGGCCAGCCTCGCGGCGACCAGGGCGCCGATGGCCTCATCTGAGGTATCGGTCTGCGCGGCCAGCAGCAGGGCTCTCGCGTACTCGGCCGTCTGGAACAGCCCAGGGACGATGATCGGCTGCCAGTACCTGAGCGTCAGCGCCTGCCGCTCAGCTTCGAGCCAGTCCTCAAACCACGCCGGGACGGGACCGTCAGCGCGACGCGCCAGGCTCGCCAGCCTGCCGACCAGCCCGGACGGGCTGCTCCCGAACAGCTCGGCCTCAAGCGCGTCTGCCACCTCAGGAGTCGGCGGGCGTTCGCCAGTCTCGGCCTTGGCGATGACAGTGCGGTCATACCCAAGCCTCGCGGCCAGGGCCTCCTGGCTGGTGAACCCTGCGGCCACCCGCGCACGGCGCAGTTCAGCCCCGAGGAACGCGGCCGGGTTACTCGCCGGGTCATACATGAGACACCCTCCCGGTCAGTCGTGGCTGATCGTGGCATGCGCCCCTGCCACATAGCTGATTGTCCTCTCCGGCTGCCACCTTAGGAAGCAAGACCAGGCCGCCCGATCCCCTAAGGAACAGCCGCCGATGCCCGCCGTCACCACAGGCCAAGCGCCAGCCGTCGACCAGCCGCACCACGCCCTGCACGCGCTCACCACGTTCGAGCTGCGCGGCTACCGCCGCCAGCTTGAGCAGGCGATCGTCTACTACGACAAGAACCACCCCGCAGCCCCGGTGCTGGCCGATCTCCGCCAGCGTCTCGGTGACGTGCAAGCCGAACAAGACGACCGCGCCAGGATCTCCCATGCCTGACCAGCCCCGGCCCCAGGTCGTCCAGCTCACCAGCGGTGAGCTGGACCGGTACGCGAACCAGCTCGCCCGCTGCCTCAAAGCCCTCGACACCGGCGCGCCGATCCGCGCGCACGTCCAGCGCGAACTGGCCCAGGTACGCACCGAACAAGACAACCGCGCGAGGGGCGCCGAGCCTGCCACGCGAGCCGCCTGCCCGGCCTGACGGCCAGCCAGACTCCCCGCTTGCCTGATCCCCACGCGGGCACGCGGGTTGAGGGGGGACGCCCCGGCACCTTCGGGTGCCGGGGCGCTGGGCATTCCCGTGCATCAGCCGTCCCGGCTGATGCCACCCGGCGCATCCCTGGTCACTCACGGCGCTCCCGCACCGTGAGTAAGCAATTCCTAACGGCCTGCTTACACGATCGCCCGGCCGGTGCCGCACGGCCTCCGCCCGCGCCACAATCAGTCACATCTCGTGTGCTTCCGGGCACACCGGGACAACAGGTGACTTACGGGATTCGTGTGACCGCTGGAGAGCCATGACCGGACAACTCCACGCCCCCGCCGCGCCCGCCCCCGTGAGCGGGGCCGCGCGCCGCGCCGACTACGGGACGGTGCGGCTGGGGTACCGCGACATCGACGGGCTGATCTTGTGCGCCGAGCACTACGGCGCACCCTACGACCTCCTGGCTTCCGCGCTGGGCGCGCAGCCCGCCCGGCTCCGCGCGATCACCGCGCGGTGGCGCCGGGCCGGGTACGCCGCCACCGGCCGGCTGTGCCCCGGCCCGGCCTGGTGCTGGCTCACCCCGGCCGGCATGACCGCCGCCGGGTTCAGGTACCCGGCCGCCCGCCCGCCGCTCGCCCGGCTGGCGCACATCCGCGCCGTCCTCGCCGCCCGGCTCTGGCTCCAGGCCTCCCCGGCCTGGGCGCAGGGCCGCCCGTGGTGGAACTCCGAACGGCGTATCCGCGCCGCCCGGCCGCCCGGGCCGGCCGCCGGGCACCTGCCCGACGCCGAGATCCACTGGCCCAGCACCGGCACCAGCCCCTACCCCGGCCAGATCTGGGCCATCGAAGTGGAACTGACCGCCAAATCGCTCGGCCGCACCACCGCCATCATGGCCGGGCTGCTGCGCGGACCGGGACGGTACGCGCAGGTCATCTACTTGACCGCGCCGCCCGCCCGGCCCGTCGTGACCCGGTCCGCGGCCACGGTTCCCCCCGATCAGCAGCCCCGGATCGTGATCCGGGACCTGCCCGCGTCCGCGTTCACCCCCGAGGGGCCGCCGTCGTGACCGTGATGTCCTGGCTCAGGCTCACCATCAGCCTGTGGCTGATCCGCAAGACGGCCAAGGCGGCCGGGTGGCTGCTGCTGGTCCTGCTGGCCCTCGCGCTCTGGCCCCTCACTGTGGTGACGGCGGCCGGATACCGGGCCGCGTCGATGCGCGGCTGGCCGCCCGCCCGGCTCTACCGCGCCGCCGCCGCGTCCCTGCTCGTGACCGCCGGGTGGGTGGCCGCCGCAGCGGTCCGCCCCCAAGTCTGGCGGGCCGCCGCGCTCGTCCTGCCCCGCACCTGGGCGCACTCCTGGCACCATCTGGCCGCGCTGACCATCGTCAGGGTGTTCCTGCTGGCGGCACCGGCCGCGATCCCGGCCGGGCTGGCGCTGGCAGGCGGGCTGTGGTCCTGGCGGAACTACGCGATCTCGGCCGGGATCGGCGGCCGGATGGCGTCCGCGCCGGTCACCTTCGACGCCCGCCAGTGGCGCCGCCAGGCCCGCGCCGCTCAGGGCCGGACCGCCGCGCCCGGCACTGTCCCCCTGCTGGCGCGGGGCGGGCGCATCCCGGTCGGCGGAACCATCCGCGCGGTGGCCTGCAAGTGGCGGCCGGTGCTCACCGTCCCCGCGTCGGCGTGCGGGCGGCACATGGTCATCATCGGCGCGACCGGCGCCGGGAAGACGAACCTGATGATGCGGCTGTGGGCCGGCTGGTTCACCGCCGCCCTCGACGCGCACTATGCCGGGACCGGGGACCGGCCGCTGCTGGTCGTGCTGGACTGCAAAGGCGGCCGGGACGCCCGCCGCAAAGCCGACCGGACCCGCCGCCTGCTCTACGGCGCAGGAGCCCGCCGCGTCGCTATCTGGCCTGATGAGGCCCGCCTGTCCCTGTGGGACCTCCCGCCCCGCGACCTGGCCGTGCTGCTGTACCAGATGGTCGAGACCGGGGAAGGCAACGCCGCCTACTACGCCGACCTCTTGTATGCCGTCACCGTCCTGGCCGTCACCGCGCCCGGCGGCCCGCCGTGGAGCGCCGCCAGCTTCCTGGAACGCCTCGACCCGGCCTGGCTCCAAGGAGCGTGGGGCGATGGCACCCATCCCGGCGAAGCGTCGCGGGTCCGCTCCGCCGCCCGGCACATCGGCGACATCCAGCTCCGCTACGCCACCCTGCTCGGCCGCCTCGGACCGGCCCTGGATGGGCCCGGCACCCTGGACGACGCCGACGCCTGGTACTTCATCTTGGGTGCGCCACGAGGCGCTGTGCATTCGTGTGGAGATGGAAGGGCTCCACCGCCGGGCCGTCGCAGCGGTCTGGTGAAGCTGGAGGCAGCCTGATCCGGGGATCGCCGGGGAGGGCGGGAAGCAGCCTCGACAACGTCGGGACGGGTCGGCACTGCCAGACGGCCCGGGTCCGGCTAGCAAGGTCAGAAGGCGTAACGCGAGTGAATCAGTGGTTGAAGCCCCGTAACGGTGCCTCCGGCTCCAATCTGGCGGATATGGGCCGGGATGCAGTACGTGACCCGATTCGAGGATGCGGGTCAACTCCGGAGCCGGTTCCAGGAAACGGTGAGGAGGCCATGCTGAAAGCCTGCGGCGTAGGCGTGGCGATGCTGCCGGGGTATAGCTGGACGCCGACCTGGCCGAACGATGCGCAGTGAACGTGGGAACCGTCCGCGGTTGCCCTCCCCGCCGGACTTCCAGTCCGGTGGCGGGCAGGCCCGATGCCGGCTGATGGCCGTGGACGGGGCGGAGGCCTCGTAGTAGTCCGGGCGCGCGAAAGGCGCGTGCATGGCGAAGGAGGCCAGCAAGTCAGGCAGGAAGGATGCTGGAATGCCGGGAGGACGTTGGTGAACACCGACGAGCTGGAGCAAGCGGTCTATATGGCCGGGCGCCGGGTACTGGAGATCCAGGCCAAACTGCACCGCTGGGCCGTCGATGACCCTCATCGCCGGTTCGGCGACCTGTTCAACCTTGTCGCCGATCCCGCGTTCCTGCTAGTGGCATGGGACCGGGTCCGGGGCAACAACGGCGCGAAGACCGCCGGGGTGGACGGCCACACGGCCGCCTCCATCCAGGCACGGGGCGTTGAGGAATTCCTCGGCGCGCTGCGGGACTGCCTGAAGGACCGCAGTTTCTCCCCGCTGCCGTCGCGGGAGCGGCTGATCCCGAAACCGGGCACGGCCAAGCGCCGCCGCCTGGGGATCAGCACGATCCGCGACCGGGTGGTCCAGGCGTCTTTGAAGCTGGTGCTGGAGCCGGTCTTCGAGGCGGATTTCCTCCCGTGTTCCTACGGGTTCCGCCCCGGCCACCGGGTCCATGACGCGGTGGCCGAGGTGCGGCACCTGGCGTCCCACTCCTATGAGTGGATCGTCGAGGGCGACATCCGGGCCTGCTTCGACGAAATCTCGCATGTCGCCCTCATGGACCGGGTGCGGGCTCGCGTCGCAGACAAACGCGTCCTGGCGCTGGTGAAGGCGTTCCTGAAGGCGGGCATCCTCACCGAGGACGGCACGCTGAAGGACACCGACACCGGTACTCCACAAGGTTCGATCTTGTCGCCGTTGCTCAGTAACGTCGCCCTGTCGGTCCTGGACGAGCATTTCGCCCAGGCACCGGGAGGCCCGGCGTCCACGTCCTGGGAACGAGCCAAGCGCCGCCGTCTAGGCCTGCCGAACTACCGCCTGGTGCGGTACGCCGACGACTGGACGATCATGGTCGCGGGCACCAGGAACGACGCGCTGTCCCTCCGCGAGGAGGCCGCGCAGGTGCTGGCCCGGACCGGGCTGCACCTGTCGGAGGAAAAGACCCTGATCACGCACATCGACGAGGGCCTGGACTTCTTGGGGTGGCGCATCCAGCGCCACCGCAAGCGAGGCACGAACCAGCACTACGTCTACACCTACCCGTCCAGGAAGGCGCTGCGCGCCGTCATGGCCAAGGTCAAGATGTGGTGCCGTCAGGTCGACACGAACCAGCCGCTGGACATCCTGCTGGCGCGGATCAATCCGCTGCTGAAAGGATGGACGGCGTTCTTCCGCCCCGGGGTGTCGAGCGCGACCTTCCAGTACCTGGGCGCCTACGTCTGGCACCGGGTAGCTCGCTGGATACGTCGCAAGCATCCCGGGATCACCCGGAAGGAATTCCGCCGCCGCTACTGCGACGGCGGATGGCAGCCCAGGGGCCGGGAACTGGCGCTGTTCCAGGCCGGGCAGGTCACCACCACCCGGTATCGCTACCGGGGATCGGTGATCCCCTCACCCTGGCCGCTGGCAGCGGCATGAGGACCAGGTAGAGACCCACCGGGACCTGCGGAGAGCCCGTTGCGGGGACGACTCGCACGGCGGGTTCGGGAGGCGGTCCGGGGAAACGGGCTGGCCGGAAGGCCAGTACCGCGCCCCGGGCCGATCTCACAGGGGACCAGCCAGAAGTCCGTCGCCGAAGCCCAGGCGATGGCCATCACCGAGCTGGCCGCCCACGCCGCCACCGACCCGGCCGGCCAGCCCCGCGCGATCCTGCTGGCCGCCGACGACTACAGCAGCGTGTCCGGCCGGGTGCCGCTGTCGAACCTTTACGAGCGGGGCCGGTCGCTGGGCATCGGGGTGCAGGTCTCGGCCCAGTCCTGGCAGGGCCTGGGGGCCAACGAGGACGAGCGGTACCGGATCGCGGCCACCGCCGACGGCGGCGTCTGGGTGATGAACACCCCGTATCCCGAGCCGCTGACCGGGCTGGCCGGGCAGCGGCGGGTGCTGGAGACCGCGCGCAGGATGGTCGGCGCGACCTGGGGCGACGAGGGCACCACGCGTGAGCACCGGGTCTGGACCGCGGATCCCGAGCTCATCCGCCGCCTCGACGTCGGCCAGGCGTGCTACATCCACCGCGGCGCCGCCACCTTCGTCCAGGTCGCCCGGCCCAGGCCGTCGCCGCTGACCCTCGCGGCTAGCCGGCCGGGCGGGGACGGCAGCTCCGGGCCGGGCCCGGACGGGATCCGGCTGCCCGCGCCCCGGCGCGAAACCAACCCCGCGGCCGAGTCGGCCACGGACCGCCTGGACCACGTCACCGGGCCCGGAGGCGCCCCGTGAGCGCGGACCCGTTCGCCGCGCTCGGCTTGCCCGTCCGCAACGACCTGACCAACGAGCAGGTCCGAGCGGCCTGGCGCCAGATCGCCGCGGCCACCCACCCGGACCGGCCCGACGGCGGGGACATCGCCCGGTACACCGCGGCGGCCAGCGCTTACGCCCAGCTGCGCACGCAGTGGGGACGCAGCGAGGCCTACGCCGACCAGGCCGAGGCCGCGGCCGGATACGGGACTGTCGGATACGGGACCGGCGGGGCGGGAACCGTGCCGCTGCCCGTGGTGGGCGACGACGGCGACGAGACGCTGGCCCGGCCCGGGGCCGCCGCGGCCCGGCTGGCTGCTGCCGGCCCGCGTCGCCCGCGGGCGGCCGCTCCGGCTGGCCCTGCGCGGGATCGCGGCGGCCATCATGTCCGCCATGGTCATGCGGCTCATCGGCGGCCAGCCCGCGGGACCGGCCGTCGTCACGGGGATCATCACCTGGTTCGTGCTGACCGGGCGCGGCGACCTCGCGCCCCCGCCCGGACGGTAAGGGCCCGCTGAACAGGGGCGGGAGGGTGCTGAAAGCTACACGGCAGTCCGCCCGGGACGAGTACTCGGCACGCACGCGGCGGGCAGCCCGGCCGTGCTGCGGATGATCCTGGCCCGGCGGCTGCAGGCGCTGCGGGACAAGGCCGAGATGACCTGTGAGCAACCCGCCGGCGCGATCGGCTCCCTGCGGATGGACGAGGCGCCGGATGGAACGCGCCGAGGGCGGCCTCAAGCCGCTGACCGCCAAGAGCCTGCTGCTGATGGCTTACGGAGCTATCTGGGCCATGAACATACTCAGCACCGGGACGTTCGAAATGATCCTACAGGTCGTGGCAATCTGGTCGTGTACAACATGGCGACCGGCGCAACCATATGGGCGAGGAACACTGCCGGTGAGATCTGAGCCGTCGCGAGGACTACTGGATTTATGGAATTTTCCGGCGGAGCGGGCTCCTGGCGGGCGTTTGGCTGTCGAATCCATACTCATCCAGGAGCCCTTCTGCTTTCATATCGGCCCGACGCCGTTGATGCAGGCCGGACAGGTGTGTCTCCGGATGCTGGAATTCCTGCGGAGGCGGCGGTGGGCTGGACGCACGAAAAACCATCGGTGTTAAAGATAGGGCTAATGTCACTGGCAAGATGAAAGTTGCCGAAGTAACGTTTCAAGGCGAGAAGCGAGCATAGTTGGCTGCGTTGTGTATGAGTATGGGACACATCAGGCGAGCAAAGCAAATTTCATACTCCGAGTGTTGAAATATGCGAGTGTATCCGTCATGATTTGGCTGTGCCTAACGTGTTTATGACCCACGGAAGGCGACCGCCAGAGACCTGAGGAACGGGCCATGACCTGGCACGGCTCCGTTCCGCCAGGTCGTAGGAGGTGATGGCATCACTGGCGTCCTGGTCCGGTAGTCGTGTCGCAGAGCCAGGTTGGGGGGGCTTTTCTGTGGTTATATCAAATTCTCTCTACCAGACTGGGCATCCTTGCCTAACGCATCTGCCGCCCGCGCGTCAGGTTCGAGACGCCTGTCGCTTGAGTCTGAAAAGG
>Ga0302325_10022672_pt1 | contig 13128 bp, 11 predicted proteins | sample Palsa_T0_2_FD_201948 | JGI IMG/M metagenome (GOLD analysis project Ga0302325, IMG submission 201948) | Peat permafrost microbial communities from Stordalen Mire near Abisko, Sweden - Palsa_T0_2 | ecosystem: Environmental > Terrestrial > Soil > Palsa > Peat permafrost | place: Sweden: Abisko... | reverse complement strand
CTCTCTTTTGGTGCGACATCTTTTTGGACTCGTCCACTATGACGTGTAGAACTAGATGGACGCCTCGCAGAGACCAAGACTGCGCTTCCCTCATTCCGAAGATGTTATGAATCCGGTGAAGCTCGAAGCGTTCCGCCAACTCCGAACCGAAGCCATCAAATTCGCACTTTGTCCCGGGCAACCGGGCTCCCTGAAGGTCCGACCAGACGGAACCGTTCTCGATGGTCATCATCGGCTGTCCGTTCTTCTCGAACGCGGCGAGAACGTCGATCGGCTTCCACGAGAGATAATAGAGAAAGAAAATGAACCCTGACCTGTTCTGGATAGCTGGCCCGTGGTGTGGTCGGCTAGGTATCCTTACTCGGCCCAGAGGAGGGGACTGGCTTCAGGTCGAAGTAAGCGGCTGGGGGCGTGCGGGTATCGATGTCGTGGTCTCTCTACTGGAAAGCGACGAGGCAGATCAACTCGGCTTACTTGAGGAATCTAAAGTGGCCGAGGAAAATGGCATCCGTTTCATCTCATTCCCGATCCCAGATCGAGGCGTTCCGGCATCTGTGAAGGCGGCCGTCTCGTTGATGGCCAACATAGCAGGCGCATTGGAAGAAGGAAAAAACGTTGCCGTGCACTGCCGTCAAGGCGTTGGCCGCTCGGGCTTAATCGCAGCGGCAGTTCTGGCCACTTCAGGAATAAATCCGGAAGATGCAATTAAGGCCGTCAGCTTCGCTCGGGGTCTCGCCGTCCCAGAAACGTCCGACCAGCGTGTATGGGTGCAGCGATTGGCTTCGAGACTTGCTGTGGCTCGGTAGCGCTCTTCTGATCGCTATCGCCATAGGCGCGCAAGCCTGTTACGGTGGTAGGTAACTTTTTGAAGCCTCCCCTTTTTACTGCGCGTATAATTTACTTGGGACCGGTCAAGGTCGATACTCCTAAGCAGGTGTTTTATATGGTTTGTCGATTGGTTACAGAGGAATTTCAAATGGATTGCTCACCGGAGCCGCCTCAGATTGTGAAGCGCGGAGCCGGGATCACCACTCAGCCCACCGCTGCATTTATTCGCAGGTAACAACGGGCTGTCGGAGATTAATTATCACGGCAAGCGTGGCATAGCGCAGAGCGTTGAAGTCGAAAGATGCACTGAAGTGTTACCGGGACACCACGCTGTTCCTCTCTCGTAACGCCTTTAGATCGGATCCGGCGCTCTGAATAACGATAAATGACCCTCGACGAGAACGCGGCGGCGTACGGCCTATTTCAGCTCACTTTTGCAAATCTGGTAGAGCGGTTTGCCGTAAAGGATCTGAAAAAGGAGCTGAAGGAATTCGAGAGGCAATCGTTACACGATGTGGTAGTCAGAGAGATCAGAAACGCATGTGCTAAGGCCGCGACCCTCGCAGCGTGGCGGAATCCGAGAATACACGCGAGGGTACAGATCAGCGACAACGGCATCAGGATCTATGATCAGAAGACGCGGAAACCCCTAGCAGTTAATCGCGACGAATGCATAAAGAAGATCGAGCAGACCCTAAGCATCAGAAGTAATCTTGACTATAGCGCCGGAGAGCTTCTGAAGCACGTCCACTCAGGCGCCAAAATCAGGGCACGGCTTAGGGAGATCTTCAAGACGATTGAAGACCGCAACTAGCGAGGGCTCGGCCTTGGCCGTCAAATCGTTCGCCCGAGTCGACAACGTTGCCGCTGCCAGTGACTCATCATAATTGACCGGCTCCTAATCTCTGCGGGCAGGTTGTGGAGTCGTATCCAGACCTAAATTTCTCGGTCTTGGGCGGACAGGCGTCCAGCACGTTGACGCCGGCTGTTACTACCGCCGGCGGCGCGCCGGTACTTTGCGCTTGGTTTCCACCAGCTTCACTTCAGCCGAGAACGCCTGCTCCAGCAACTCCGCCAGTTCCTCCTGGTGGCGCTTCAGCGAACCGGATGCTGGACTGGCGCTGGGCGCGCGGCCTGCGTAGCGCAGCACGCGTTGCGTCGATTCCAGGACGGGCTGCATTTGCTCCTGCACGAACCTCCAGGCTCCCATGTTGCGTGCCTCTTCTTGCACCCATACCACGTCGGCGGTTTCTGGATACCGCGCCAGAATGTCGCGCACCTGCCCTGCCTGGAATGGATAAATCTGCTCCAGACGAACAATGGCGACATCTTGAATCTGCCGCTGCTCGCGCGCGGCCAGTATGTCGTAATAAACCTGCCCCGAACACATCAGCACGCGGCTGACACGCGACAACTCGATACCCGTGGTGTCGTCGATCACCTCGCGGAACGATCCGCTCATCAAGTCGTTCAGGCTAGATACGGCCTTGGGGTGGCGCAGCATGCGCTTGGGGGTAAACACGATCAGCGGCTTGCGGACGCCACGGCGATCGGGTCCGCCGTGCATCTGGCGGCGTAGCAGATGGAAATATTGCGCCGGAGTGCTGGCATTCACTACTTGCATGTTGTCTTCAGCGCATAGCGTGAGGAAGCGCTCGATGCGCGCGCTGGAATGTTCGGGGCCCTGTCCCTCGTAGCCGTGAGGCAGCAACAGCACCAATCCGCTGGGCTGGCCCCATTTCGATTCGGCGCTGGCGATGAACTGGTCGATTAAAATCTGCGCGCCGTTGACGAAGTCGCCGAACTGCGCCTCCCACAGCACCAGTGTGAGCGGGTCGGCCACGCTGTAGCCGAATTCAAAACCCATTACCGCGAACTCGCTGAGCGAGCTGTCATAAACATCGAAGCGCGCCTGATTGGGCGCCAGATGCTGCAGCGGAATATATCGTTCGCCGGTTTCGCTGTCGTAAAGTTCCAGGTGCCTTTGGCTGAAAGTGCCGCGGCCGCTATCCTGGCCGCTGAGCCTGACGGGTGTGCGTTCCAGCACCAGCGTCCCGAATGCCAAGGTTTCCGCGGTAGCCCAATCCATGGGCGCCCCACGCAGGATCTCTTGCCGCTTTTTGAGCGTTCCTTCCAACTTCGGATGCACGTGGAATTCGTCGGGGAAGGTGGTGATGCTGTGCACCACGCGCTCCAGCGCCGCTCGATCCACGGCTGTATCGGGACGCGGTGCGATCATCTCTTCCGGGTCCACCGCGCTCAGTTCCTGAACCTGATACTGTTCCCGATTTTGCTTAGAAGCGTCGTAGATAAGGTTCAACCGCTGATTGACGCTCGCGTGAAGCTGCGCCACATTATCGGAGTCGATCAGACTATCGCGAACCAAAGCCTCCGCATATAAAGTCGCCACGGAGGGATGATTGCGGATCTTGCGGTACAGAATGGGCTGCGTGTAGCTGGGGTCGTCGCCTTCGTTGTGACCGTGCCGCCGGTAACAGAACATGTCGATCACAACGTCGCGCTTGAAGGTCTGACGGTAATCGTAGGCCATCTGCGCTACTCGAATGCAGGCGTCCGGATCGTCGCCGTTTACATGGAATATCGGAGCCTGCACCATGCGCGCCACATCGGTGGAATAGGGCGTGGACCGCGCTTCGTTGGGGTTGGTGGTGAATCCGATCTGGTTATTGATTACCAGATGAATGGTGCCGCCCGTGGTGTAGCCTTCCAATTGCGAAAGATTCAGCGTCTCCGCCACAACGCCCTGTCCGGCGAAGGCTGCGTCACCGTGAATCAGGATGGGGATGACGCGCTCTCGCTCCACGTCGCCCAGCCGGTCCTGCTTGGGACGCACCAGACCTTCCACCACCGGGTCAACAGCTTCCAGATGGCTTGGATTGAAAGCTACTGAGACGACAATTTCGCGCCCGGAAGACGACTTACGCACGCCGCTGGCGCCCAGGTGATATTTGACGTCGCCCGACCCTTGCGTGCTGTCCGGATCGATGCCTTCAAATTCGGAAAACACCTGCACCATCGATTTGCCGACGATGTTCGCCAGCACGTTCAGTCGCCCACGGTGAGCCATGCCGATCACCGCTTCGTGCACATTCATGGCCGCGGCGCGGTCCAGGATCTCGTCCAGAATCGCTATCGCCGATTCCCCGCCTTCCAACGAAAATCGTTTGTGTCCAATAAAACGCGTGTGCAGAAAGCGCTCGAACTCCTCGGCTTCAATGACGTTTCGGAGCGCCCGAAGTTTGGTCTGCGGATCCAGCGGCCAGCGATTACCGGTGGGTTCCATGCGGAGCTGCAGCCAACGCTTCTGCTCGGGAATCTGGATGTTCATGTACTCGCATCCGATTTTTCCGCAGTAGGTCTGGCGCAACGTTTCCAGAATTTCGCGCAGCGTGGCCATCTTCTGCGGCTGATCGTCCTCAGACATCAAGGTACCGGTCAGAAATTCACGATCGAGATCCCATATGGTCAGGCCATAAGTTGCCGGGTCAAGCTCGGAATGATAAACCGGTTCCGTGCCCAACGGATCAAAGTCGGCAATCAGATGCCCGCGTACGCGGTATGCATTGATAAGCTGCAAAACCGCCGCTTCCTTGACCACTTCGTCCCGTTGAGCGCCACGCAGGCCCGGGACGGAAACGGTCCGATCCGGCTCCCAGTGGACGGGCTTGTGAGGAATTTTGAGATCGCTAAAAATCTTCTCGTAGAATCCGTCTTCGCCCTCGAGCAGCGCCTGCAGACGGCCCAGGAAAGTGCCGGACTCGGCGCCCTGCACCACACGGTGATCGTAGGTGCAAGTGACCGTCATCACTTTGCTCAAGCCCAGCATCGCGCGCAGTTGCTCGGTCACGCCGTGATACTCGGCCGGATAATCGATAGCGCCGGTGGCGATGATGGCGCCCTGGCCCGGCATGAGACGTGGCACCGAGCCTAAAGTGCCGACGGTTCCCGGATTCGTCAGCGAAATGGTGGTGCCTTCAAAATCCTGCACCGTCAGCTTGTTGCTGCGCGCGCGAAATATGATGTCGTCAAAGGCCTTGACGAACTGCGCGAAGTCCACCGATCCGGCGTCTTTGATGTTGGGCACCTTCAAAGAACGCGAGCCATCTTTGCCCGCAACATCCACGGCGATGCCGATGTTCACCTGGTCGCGCACTACGCGGAACGGCTGGCCGTTGGTCTCGGCATAAGCGTGGTTCAGCGAAGGGTTGCTGCGCAGCGCCTTGACGATGGCCCAGGCGATGATGTGCGTGTATGAGATCTTGCTCTTGCCAAGCAAAGCGCGATGCTCGTTCATTACGCGACGATTTTCGTCGATTACCTTCACCGGCATCACGCGCTGCGAAGTTGCCAGCGGAATGCTGAGGCTGGCATTCATGTTCTCGGCAATGCGCGCGGCGGCGCCACGCAGCGGCACTAACGTTTCGCCGTCCACCGGACGGTGCTCGGGAACAGAGAGCGTGGTTGAACCGCCGTTATGCAGCGCGACTGCTTGTTGCTGCGGCGCGTGAGCACCGTTACCGGGCGCTAGGGCCGGCGCAGGAGCAGCCGCCTGGGAAGCAGTGCCGCCATTGGTCTCGAAGACCTCCTTCCAGCTCTCGTCAACGTTCTTGCGATCGTTTAAATACTGCTGGTACAGCTCGTCTTCGAGCCAACTGTTGATACCCAATTCGGGTGCACGTGATTCTGACATGGAAATATATGAGTGCGATCATCTTCATCATAGCGTGCCTGCGATCCACAAGCTGGTGCGCAAAGACGCGGCTCCCGGCTGGCGTGCCACACTGAATCCTGAACCCATGAAGATCCGCATCAAGAAGTTGCACCCCGACGCCATCCTTCCCAGTTACGCCCATGGCTCCGAAGAAGACGCCGCCATGGACCTGCGCGCGCTAGAACGCATGGTGCTCAGCCCAGGCGCCGCGCAAGCCGTCCCCACCGGCATTGCCATCGAGCTTCCACCAGGTCACGAGGCACAAGTGCGCCCCCGCAGCGGCCTGGCGCTCAAGCACTCCATCACCGTGAACTTCGGCACCATAGATCCCGGCTATAGGGGCGAAATCCGTGTGGTGATGTTCAATCTGGGCCGCTCCGATTACGTCGTCGAAAAGGGCGACAAGATCGCGCAGTTGATCGTGGCTCCCTACGACGCAGTGGAATGGCAGGAGGGCGACGAATTGACCGAGTCGGTGCGCGGGGCGGGTGGTTTCGGCTCGTCGGGCCGGTAACGCCGCTGCCCGCGGAAGCGTTAACATAGTTGGAGAGCCTATGTTGATTCGAAAAGCCCCCGATCTTCGCTATTCGGACGTTACACCCAAGGAGTTGTACGTCAACCGCCGACGCTTCCTGGCCGGGTCCCTCGCGATTGGCGCGCTCGCGGGAAGAGCGCGAGCCGGCACGTTCGGTGATGTCAAAAAGAGCTCTTACAACGTCGGCTCCGACAAACTAACGCCGCTCGAAATTATCACGCATTACAACAACTTTTACGAGTTCGGCACCGGTAAAGACGAACCTGCCGAAAATGCCAAAAACTTCCGCACCTCGCCCTGGACGCTGAAGGTGGAGGGCGACGTGGCGAAGCCCATGACGTTCGACCAGGACAGCCTGCTAAAGATCGCACCACTGGAAGAGCGCATCTACCGCCATCGCTGCACGGAACGCTGGTCGATTGTTGTGCCCTGGATCGGTTTTCCCCTGGCATCGCTACTGAAACAAGTGGAGCCCACGCCCAAAGCGAAATACGTGGCTTTTGAAACCTATTACGACACCAAGCAGATGCTCAGCTCTCGTTCGGCCGGCATTGAGTTTCCCTACGTGGAAGGCCTGCGCCTGGACGAAGCCATGCATCCGCTGGCGCTGCTGGCGGTGGGTCTCTATGGCGACAAGCTCCCCAATCAGGACGGCGCTCCTATCCGCTTAGTTGTGCCGTGGAAATACGGATATAAGAGCGCGAAGTCGTTGGTGAAGATTCGCCTGGTGGAAAAGCAGCCGCCTACCACGTGGAATCTGTCCGCGCCCAATGAATACGGCTTTTACTCCAATGTGAACCCGCAGGTGGATCATCCGCGCTGGAGCCAGGCCAAAGAGCGCCGCCTGCCCGAACTGTTCACGCGCCCTACGCTCATGTTCAACGGATACCCCGAGGTTGCGAGCCTTTACGCAGGCATGGATCTTCGGAAGTACTATTAGATTCACCTTGAACAAGCTTCTCGGCGACATCCTCTCCAACCGCTGGACGAAGATTGTTGTGTTTGCGGCCTGCCTGGTTCCGTTCGTGCTGCTCGCGTGGCCCTTCTACAAGCTCTTGACTACCGGCAACGCGCCGGAGCTGGGCGCCAATCCCGTCGAATACATCACGCACTACACCGGCACTTGGACCATCCGGTTCCTGCTGCTCACATTGTGCATAACGCCGCTGCGCAAGATCTTCAATCAGCCGAGACTGGTGCGCTATCGCCGCATGTTGGGGCTCTTCGCCTTCTTCTACGTCTGCCTGCATTTCATGACGTGGTTCATCCTGGACAAATCGTTCAGCGTGCCAGACATGTGGGCCGATATCCTGAAGCGGCGCTACATCACCGTCGGCATGCTGGGTTTTGCGCTCCTGCTGCCTTTAGCGGTTACGTCGACGGCAGGCTGGGTGCGCCGGATGGGATTCGTTAAATGGCAGCGCCTGCACCGGCTGATCTATTTTGCGGCGCTGGCCGGCGTGATTCACTACATGTGGCTGGTGAAATCCGACGAGCGTTTGCCGCTGATGTACGGCGCAATACTGGCGGTGCTTATGTTGTACCGGTTTTTCATCTGGAAACAAATACCGCCCAAGCGCGCGGTTTCTAATCCAGCGGCTGGCCCGCGCACGGCCGCTACCACTCCGAGTACGGCGTCCCTTCCAGACTAGTTCCCTCCGCGCCGCTGCGTACATCGAAAATTCCAGGCATAGTTTGGTTCACGGTGTTGCTGGCATCTTCCATAATCAGCTTCCAGGCATCCGCGTTGCCGGTCATCGGATCGATGGGAACCTGCCGCAGATAACCGTCGCTGACCAGATCCTGCAGTGTTTGCGGCGCCTTCTGCTTGTCGTAGGTATACTCGTCGATTACCGTCCGCAGCGTAAACAGATTATTCTTGAGTACGCTTTCCTTGGAACGGATAATCGATCGGTTGTAGATGGGCAGCGCCACGGCCATCAGCACCGCGATAACCGCCATCACGATCATCAGCTCGATCAGCGTGAAACCGAAGCGCCGGCGGCTCGAACGCGCAACCGGTTTCGTCATAGCGTCACCATTCCGAATAGGCAGTTCCATCGCGCGCCTTATCCATACTCTTGGTGTACACGTTGAAGACATTCTGGCCGCCCCAGGACTGTGAGTCAATATCGTCGCGGTCGCTGCGCAAGCCCCAGTCGTAGGAATTGGTCATGGGATCTTTTGGGATGCGCCGCAGGTATCTCATCTTCTTATCCACCGATCCGGTGGCCTTGATTCCGTCCACCAGCTGCTTCAGGCTCTCCGGATAGTTGTCCGAATCCAGCTTGGCCGGACCGATTTTCTGGGCGTCCATATCGTCTTTGAACTTGTCAATCGCATTCCGCATCTCAACCAGCGCCCGCTCCAGATCGCGCTCCTTATCGCGCTGCACTTTGTAGCGCGCCAGCGGAACCGCCATGGAAGTCAAGATCATCATGATGGTGAAGGCCACGATCAGCTCCACCAGCGTCAGACCGCTTTGTCCTTTGCGCCGCATCTGCTACTCCGAAGTTTTACTGCACCGTGACGGAAACCGATGGCGGCTGCACCGCAATGGGCTGCTTGGCCGAGTTCTTCAGCGGAGCTTCCGTCACGCTCACGGTTGTAGTTCCCTTCCCCACAGCCGTGAAGGTGAGCTGTAGCAACGGACCCGTGCCGTTGACGCCGCCCGCACCGGCCACGCGATTAACTTCAATGCTCGCGTCGCCTGTGTCGTTGCGAATGTCCAGACTGGGAGCTAAGATTTTACCGTCCTGCGTCAACAGCGCGCCCGGCGAAATCATCTCCAATCGCAGGATCTTCGGATCCCACCGAACTTTCACCGGCACGCTCGCCAGATCCGCCATGTTTTGCGCGTCGATAGCGATCTTTACCTGGCTGCTCAACTGCGCTTGCACCCTGGCCGGATTGAACGCCAAGCCTACAGCACCCCCCGGAGTGACCGGAGTTATCGCGGGCGCCGTTACCGCGGGCGGCGCGACGCTGGCCCCAGGTGCCCCTGGCGTTGGAGCGGGGGGCGGAGCGGGCTGCTCAACTCTGGGCGCATAGCTAAGCTTCACCGTCGCATCGGTTCCCGCCGAGACGCCCTTAAGGTCCAGCCCGGTAATATCCGGCTTCCGTACGATGTGCGGAATCAGAGCGATCATCAACTGTTCCCTCTGTTTGTCTTTGGAGGTGTTTCCGAACAAATATTTACCGAGAATCGGGATGTTTACCAGGCCGGGTATTCCGCCAATGACGGTGGAATCCTGTTCCGACATCAAGCCGCCCAACAGGCTCACTTCGCCGTCCTTCAACCGGATGTCAGCCTCGTTCTTCTTTTGTCCGATTACGGGCTGGCTAAGACCGCCCAGATTCAGGGTGGTGGCAATGTCGGAAATATCAATGCTTACGTGCAACGTTACCTCGTCGTCTCCATGCACGTGCGGCGTCAGTTCCACATTAACGCCCACGTCGACGAACTGAAACTGCGTGCTCACCAGCGGACTTACGCCCACAGTGCCGACGCCCGGCTGAAAACTGCCCGTGGCATATGGGTACTTCTCGCCGATCTTCAAAGTCACCTTCTGGCCGTCGGACACACGGACTTCCGGAGATTCCTGTATTTTGGTTCTGGAATCCGACATCACGGCTTGCAATGTCGCGCCGGGCAAGCTAGTCGAAAACTGGTTCGTCGACAAATGGAGTTGCGAAAGAGCGACGTAGGTGGAAGTGGACGCGGTAGTCCCGGTTGTGCCGGTAGTAGTTGTGCTGGTGGCGCCGGTTCCGCCGGTCCCTGATGCCCCGGTGGTTGAGGCTGTGATGGGATTAGTGGGCGAGAACTGAATCGGTAGATTCAGACCGTTGGTGCCGTTGGACACCAGCCCGGCCCCGATCTGGTGGCTGATATCGCTAGATACATCCATTACGATCACGTCCACCACTACTTCGGCCTTCGGTTTGTCGAGATTGTGCAGTAGCTTTTCCACCAGCGCCACTTTATCCACCGTGTCGCGCACCACAACCGCGTTTTCGCCATTGAACTGGAACATCCGGCGCACGTCGGTAACCGACCGCACCGCCGTCACCATCTCATTGAATTCCTGCGTCGAGGTGGGATTCTTCAAATAAAAGACCTTCACCACTTCGTCTTCGTAGTCCCGGCGCTTGGTAACGTTATCTTCGGTGACGAAAATGGCATTACTGCTCACCGGCTTCCAATAGGTCTTGGTCAATAGCGCGGTGTAATCCAGCGCTTCCTGTAATGTCACGTTGTTCAAATCCAAATTCGCGTTCTTGCCGGGCTGCATCGTCGGATCGAACAGCACGTTGATTCCCGCCAGTTTGCCAACCGTCTCATACAGCACCTTGGGCGGCTGATTGTTCATCTTCAGCAGGCTGATCTGGTTGGTTACCGGCCTCAACTCCGGCACGGACTGGAGCGACTGGATCATCTCCAGGCTCTCTTTCTGCGCCTTCTCGACGGATGTCAACGGCTTTTCGCCGGGCGGCAGCAATCCCTTCTGCTTCTGCTCCAGCAGTTCCTTGGTTTGCTGCATTTCTTGCAGCGCGATCATAGAGCCCGGGTCCGTTGCAAACGCCTTTTGAAACTCCGCCAGAGCCTTTTCCAGATCCTCTGCCTTCAGCAGCTTTTTTCCCTCCGCCACGTGCGCCTGGCCCGCCTCGGCTCTCACGCGCCGCGCAGCCAGCTCATAGGTAGTTTCCTTAGGATCGATATCCAAGGCTTGCTGGAAATACTGCAGCGCTTTGTCATAGTCCTTGTGCGCTTCGGCTTGCTCTCCCAGCTTGTACAGCTTGTCGGCCTTGCGATTGCTGGCTTCCAAGCCACCGGCGGGCAACAGCAACAGCGCCACGCACAACGGAGCAATGGCATGTAACCTATTATAAAGAATCATCTTATGCTTTATTAATGCCCTATGTTACACTAAACGTCAGGTCTGGCTGGAAACTTCCACACAAACGCTTGACGCGGCGTGCTTTCCTGGCGTTGACTAGAAAACAAGACCTCCGGCGGCTGGGCATCAAACGGTAGCCTGAGACCAAACAGGGGCCTATAATAAACCGGAGCCTTGTATTACGAAAGCCGAGCCTGGTATCAAAATCTTGAGCGACAATCGCCATGCCGGCCATGATTATCATTTGCTGGAACGGTTTGAAGCGGGTCTTGCCCTTACCGGCACGGAGGTTAAGGCCGCCAAGGATGGCCGTGTCCAGCTCAAGGATAGCTTCGCCGAAGTACAAGACAACGAGGCTTGGCTGCTGAACGCCCACATCGGGCAGTACTCCCACGGCAACCGGGAAAACCATGAGCCTACCCGTCGGCGCAAGCTGCTGCTCCACAGAGAAGAGATCGACAAATTGCTGGGAAAAACGCGTGAAAAAGGGCTGACGCTGATTCCCACCAAGCTGTATCTGAAAAGCGGGCACATTAAGGTAGAGCTCGCAGTGGCTAAAGGTAAGAAGCTGCACGACAAGCGCGAAGCCGAGCGTACCCGGGAGATGGAAGCCGAAGCGCGCGCGGCCGTTGGCAAAAGAAGATAGAAAAGGAGCGGGATGCAGATCAGGCTGGAACCGAAGAAACTGACGGAAGTGGATTCGGATGCGTTGGTAATCCTGGGATTCGATGGAGCGCCTCCCGAGGCCCCAGCCGCCGACCAGGTGAAGGAGCTTTACGATTCCGGCGAGTTCTCGGGAAAAGGCCTGGAGATCGCGATTCTGCATCGCCCCGCTGGCCTGAAGGCCAAGCGCCTGGTGCTGGCGGGCGGCGGGAAGCGCGACCGTTTCGATGCGGCCGAGCTGCGCAAGCTTACCGGCGCGGTGGTCCGCTCGCTCAAGAGCAAGGGCATCCACAGCATCACGCTGGCTCTCGACGAGCCTTGGCGCTCCGACGATTTCGTGGCGTCCGCCGTGGAAGGCGCGGTACTGGCCGATGTCGAAAACGACCGCTATAAGACCGATCCGAAGAAGAACGAGAAGCAAGTGGCTTTGTTTTCGGTATTGGGCGGCTCGCAAGCGGCTGTCGACCGGGGGCGCATTCTGGCTGAGGCGCAGAACTTCAGCCGCGATCTGGCCAACGAACCCGCCAATGTCCTTACCCCCACCCTGCTGGCCGAGCGCGCCAAGCAAATGGCAGCTGAATTCGACCTGGAGTGCGAGGTTCTGGATCAGGACCGCATGCGCCAGCTCGGCATGGGCGCTTTGCTGGGCGTCGCGCAAGGCAGCGCCGAGCCTCCTGCGCTGATCGTTATTCGCTACAAACCCGCCAAGGCTCCCGAATCCAAGGATCACCTCGGTCTGATCGGAAAAGGCGTTACCTTCGACACCGGCGGGATCTCTATCAAGCCGTCCGACGGCATGGAAAAGATGCGTTACGACATGGCGGGAGGCGCGGCCGTGCTGGGCGCCATGCGCGCCATCGCGCAGATCAAGCCGTCCATCCCGGTCACCGCTCTGGTTCCCGCGGTCGAAAACATGCCCGGCAGCAAGGCGCAGCGGCCCGGCGACATCGTGAAATCACTCTCCGGCAAGACTGTTGAAGTTTTGAACACAGACGCCGAAGGCCGGCTCATCCTGATTGATGCGCTCACCTACGCCCAGCGCATGGGCTGTACGCACCTGGTGGACGCCGCAACATTGACGGGTGCAATCGTCGTCGCGCTCGGAAGCGTCAATATCGGCGCTTTCACCAATAACGAAGCTTTCTTAGAGAAGCTGCTGACCGCTGCCAAGGCCGAGGGCGAGAAGACCTGGCAGATGCCCATGGACGAAGAGTACAAAGAACTGCTGAAGAGTTCTTTTGCCGATCTTCACAATATCGGCGGACGCGCGGGCGGCTCCATCACCGCAGCCTGGTTCATCCGCGATTTCGTCAACGAAACGCCCTGGATCCACCTGGACATCGCGGGAACCGCGTGGCTGGACGATTCCAAGCCGTACATGGCCAAAGGCGCGACGGGCGTGGGGCTGCGGACGTTCGTGCGCCTGGCCGAGACTTGGTAGGCCGCCGAGGGCCGTAGCTGTTCACTTCCGG
>Ga0302325_10022669_pt1 | contig 13129 bp, 12 predicted proteins | sample Palsa_T0_2_FD_201948 | JGI IMG/M metagenome (GOLD analysis project Ga0302325, IMG submission 201948) | Peat permafrost microbial communities from Stordalen Mire near Abisko, Sweden - Palsa_T0_2 | ecosystem: Environmental > Terrestrial > Soil > Palsa > Peat permafrost | place: Sweden: Abisko... | reverse complement strand
GTTATGAGCGGAGGCAGTTCTGCGCTCTCACCCTTCGCGCGCGCAGCAAGCGCTTTGTGGACATTCCAGAGGTAAATCCCGAAGGTTTTGATTTCGAGAGCGACTTGCCGGATGTCCTCTTTTGAGCTTGGAATTGGAATTGGCTTTCCAGAAGGTCCCTTCATTCGCACGAAGAAAACCTTTTCTAGGTTCTTTGGATCGTCCGGCGGAGATTGACCGGTAAAATGGGTCAAAGTGTTTCGTTTGATTCTACAGACGTTGTAGACCTTGAGTGTATTTTCGATGAGGGTTGCAATATCCGGGTCGGGCGGATGCAGCTTCATTTTCTCGGTAATAATTGTTGAAATTGATATGTCGCCGAGATCGTGAGCGATAATCCATCCGACGCGACTGCTGACGCCGAATACATGGCAAAATATGAAGAACAGGTCTCGTTCGCATAAATTCCACCAAAGCGTAATGACGCCAAGCGCGTGAAGGCGTTCCGGGTCTATGATTGAATGCTCTGCAATCCAGGGATCATTGGACAAGGTCATGGACATTCTCCGCAAGCGACCGTGCTGTGCTTCGCCGGCCCTTAGGGAGTCCAAACGCAATCGCCGTCCACAGGAAACGACCGCCTGCGCAAAACAACGCGGGGTGAGTAACGCAGCCGGCCCCAGTTGCGACGTAGCCGCCTTCAACAGCCGAAGAGCGAATATTTGTGCTGCCTGTCACATCCAAATCCCTGGGATGGAGTGCCTATGCTGTTCATGACAGTGGAGATGACAGCGCTCCATCCGCTTCGGATCAACTCTAGTGGCGGGGGTTAATGTGAATGCTCAGAAGATCATCGGACTGGCACTGGGACTGACGGTTTTGGCAATCGTGCTGCCCGGCTTTACACCTCGTCCATGCACAGCTATCGGCGGCGTAGTGGGAGCAGTGCCAATGTCAACATGCGACATGAATTTGGGGAGATAGAGCATCCTTTGAAATACGATCGCAATAGCTCGTCCCTATGCCGCATCTGGACCAAGGGGGAAAACGTGGCAATCTCGAAAGCGGACAAAGCAAACGAATATATGCGTTACGCTGAGCACTGTCTGGAAACGGCAAGAATATTACCCGAGCAGGAAGCTCGTGTGCTTCACCGCGAAATGGCAGGCGAGTGGACTAATCTCGCTCAGGGCATAGTCAACGATGCAGCGTTCGGCGCGCGGGCACCGGGACAGCGCCGCAAAGCCAGCCAAGGTTAAATCGTAGAAGCAACTGGCGCCCTCGTTGTTTCAGACGCCCCACATAAGACGCGCAGCTGGCCAGTCACAGCCGGCCCCGGCTGTTATTCCCCGAGAATGCGCCGCGTATGCTGTTCGCGCATCTCGTCGGCGATGGTTTTGCCCGAAAGCCGCACAAGCTCGGCGAACGGCGCTTGCGGCCGGCGCGATCGGCACGACAGCGCCGGGATGAGGCCGGTGAGACGGTTCGGCACGTCGGCTTCGGGGCCATAAGCGGTCATCTGCGTGCGACGAGCTGCTTCAGCACTGTCTTTAGCTCGGTGTGACCTTTGCGCGAGCTCTGCTCGCCTTTCTCGAACTCAATCCAGCCCTCGTTGAAGCCATCGAGCATCTGCGCGCGGGGCGTCGGGTTCTTCATGCCTTGCGACGCGAACAGTCCCTCCCAGGCGTCACGGGGAACGGCTTCCATGCGTACCGGCCGGCCAAGGATTTCGGCGAATGTTCCTGAGATTTGATTCGGAGTGATGCGTCGCGGTCCTTCGAGTTCAACGATACGCCGGCCCGTCCATGTCTCTTGCAGGAGCGTAGCCGCCAAGTGGCCGATGTCGGCCGTCGCAACCATTGGCACGGGCTTGTCGAGCGGTTGCAGGAAGCTCGGCACCACGCCCACATCGCGCGCCGGCGCGACGTCCCCGGTCGCATTTTCCATGAACCAGGCGGCACGTAAGAAGCAGACCGGCGACGGCAGGGCGCCCAGCGCCTGCTCCAACAGGCCGAGTTGGTTGAGCAGATTCGGCTGCGTTGCCTGCGCGCCGATGGTTGAGAGAGAGACGACCTTCGACGGTTTCGCGACCTCGAGCGCTGTCGTCACGGCGGCGATTATGGCCCTGGCCTCGGGAAAGCCTGGCGTCGGGTCGAAGATCGGCGGAATCATTACAAATACGCCGTCCACGCCGCTGAGAGCGGCGGTCAGCGCCTCAGCATCCTTGACATCAGCAAGGGCGCTCTCGCAGCCGCGCTCCTTCCAGGCGGCGCCCTTGGCGGCGTCGCGCATGACGGCGCGAACCGACAGGCCGGTATCCAGCAGAGTGCGCGCGGCGGCGCCACCGACCTGGCCGGTAATTCCCATAACTGCAAACATGTGCTCTCCAATAATACCCGAGGCTACTTTAGGCGAGTTAGGCGCGCCGCGCTGAGTTGCAAGCGCCGCCCGCTGATGTCAGCTAAGGGTCATTCCGACCGTGGTCGAGCTAGCGGGAAGTCTGGTCATGTCCGCTATGCGTCCGAATACGGAAGTAAATTTAGAGCATTTGCGGATCCGCCACGGCCGCTGCGGTCTGATGATACGGCCGTTTCCCACGGCACGCAGTGCCTCCGTGCAACTAGCACTCGCTTATTTGTTGTTGCAGAGCTTGCTTGCATTTACAGCAGCTAGGCTGCGGCGCGAGATCTTCGAGCAAACAAACAGACAAGCTGCTGTGTGCCCCCTATTGGTTGCACCGGGGCTATACATGGCTAGGCCGGGGGCCTGTTCTATTTAAAGAGAGTGCCCTGTCCGGCCGGTCGCGAGCCCGCTCGAGGCGGACCGACCCCATACCTGCTCGACCTCCGCCGCCACCGGCTCATTCATCAAATAAAACAACCGCCGGCCCGGCCCACCGCTCGGCCAAGATTCACCGGACCGCCGCCAATGGATAAAGTCTGGCCCGAAACTCAGAGCGAGCACACGCCGGTGACTCGCCATCGGCCGGTCGGCCACGGAAAAGCTCAGCGCGAGCGCGTTCAGAGGACACGGTCACTCGGCCGGCGGTTTCGATCGGCTCGCGCCAAAGCTCGCGGCCGGCGCCGCCCGGATCGAAACCGCTGGCCGAGGGGCCGCCCTCGCGCGCGCGAGACAGTGGCAGCGAGAAGGTCAACGCGGCAAAGGCGGCTTTTGGCCGCGCGCTTGCGCGCGCCAGCATTGTGCCTACCTGATACCGAGAACTCCGTGCGTATTGATTTGGTGACAGCTATTTCTAGTCGCTGCGGCGAGCCTCCTCGCGACCCGGGACTTATGGCCGTCGAACTTAGGCTTATCCATCCTCTCGAAGACATGAATCTCTTCGTCGTCCAAGCGCAAGCACCGGACATTAAGACCGCAATTTATCGTGGCATAGTACCGTCGTTGCCGGCGCCGTTGGTCCTTATCGCTTTGCTGTGGTATTTTCCGGCTTTGATGGATGCCGGAAGCCCTCTGTGGTTGAAACCGCGACGATCAAAGCCGATACGCGCGCCAGTGCCGTCATAGTTGCGAAGCAGGCGCTCACGCAGGTGCGCCAACCCGTCACCTTACAGCGATTTAGACAATGAATGCCGCTCCGCAAATCGGCTGGGTCGGTCTCGGCAGCATGGGAGCCGCATGGCACCCAATCTTGTCACGAGCGGATACAGCGTTACCGGATTTGATATCGATCGGAACCGTATCGCGGCCGCCGCTTCGCAAGGCCTCAAGGCTGCGACATCAATGTCTTCGTTAGCCGCCGACAGCGATGCGATCGTGTCGATGATTCCAAACGACGACGCGTTTTTGGACGTCGTTCGCACTCTGTGCGAGAGTTCCAAGCGCTCAGCTTGTCTGATCGACATGAGCACCATTTCCCCGGACGTGTCTGCACAGGCGGCACAGCTACTGGCGGCCGCCAACATCGCTTACTTGCGTGCGCCTGTTTCCGGCAGCACGGCGCTCGCCGCCGCCGGCACGTTGAGCATACTGGTCTCAGGGCCGGAACGGACGTTCCGGGCGTGGCTACCGTTGATCGGCGGGTTGGGAAAAAAGATCACGTATCTCGGCCCCAATGAGGAAGCGAGGATCATGAAGCTCGTGGTCAACGTCATCGTTGCCGCCATCAATACGTCGCTTGCAGAGGCCCTCAATCTTGGGCGGCGCAGCGGCCTTGACTGGAGTGCCATGATTGATGTGATCAACGAAAGCGCGGTCGCTTCGCCGTACGTCGCTTCCAAGGTCGCTAAGCTCAAGGAACGGGACTGGTCGCCGGCCGCTACGGTCGATGTTATCGCCAAGGATATGGATCTGGCGCTCGAGCTGGGAAGAAAACGAGGCGCGTTCCTGCCGCTCACCGCTCTCGCGCGTCAGGTTCTTGCAGCTGTCGAAGGTCAGGGGCACGGACAATTGGACATGTCCTGTGTGGTTATGTTTTTCGAGTGAAAGTGAAAGGCGGCACGAAAACATGCTTTTTGAGCGACGCGCATACACCTTACGACCAGGCTGTGAAGACGGTTTTTGGCAGCTGCAACGAAAGTGGAATACTCCGAAGACTTACCGTCCTATGCTCGAACGCAACATTGGCTACTTTGCGATGGCAGCGGGACCCGCGGAGTGCATAATCCACTTGTACCGCTGGGACAATTACGAGGATGGCAAGCAACGTATCGCGGCGATCGCAACGCCGGAACGCGCTGAATATTTCGCCGCTGCCCGTAATCTCATGCTGGCCCAGGAGACCATGCTGCTCGATTCTGCCCCGATCGCCGAGCTCAATCCGCTGTGGAACGGCGGCGACGATTGGCTGCCCGGGGACCCGCCTTTCAAGGGCGCGGCAGATGCAAACACGTTGGCAATCTCGGAGGGTGTGCTGGATTTCCTGCCGGGCGGACTTGCCGCCTATTGGGACGGATACCGTAAGCTCGATGTCGAGACGAGGGAACTGACGCGCTTAGGCCTCATCGGGGTGTTCTTCGTAACCACAGGACCGCTACATCGCGCGATCCACTACCACTGGCATCACAGCTGGCCTGACGCGGAAAATCACCGCAGGGCACTAGCCGAAAGACCAGCGTGGCGCGCTTTCGCCGAAAGGTACAGACCGTGGGTCATTGGCAGCCACGTCTCCTATCTTCGGCCTAGCTCGGTGCCCTGGATGCGGCCGCTTTTCGAGTTCGTCGATTTTTCGTCGAATTGACAAGGCGGACAGATTTAACGGCCGCCGGCCGCATGAGCGCCCGCGTTGCCTAACGGTCGCGGCCCCCGCTCTTTGGAAGGACCGAGATGACCGGCCACACGCCGCATAAGGTCAAGCAGAAAACTCGCGGCAGGTGCGAGCGGAACGCCGGACCTCGTGACAATGATTATAGACGGCGCGGATAGCTCTTCCTTGACCTGGATCTGAGTGAGGATGCGATCGGCAAAGGGGGACAGCGTCCATTGTGCAGGAGCCATCGCAAGGAGGTCCGAATGCGTGAGACAAGTCAACAACGTGAGCGCCGATTGGCTACGCATCGCCAGCGTCGGCTCCGGCAGACCGTAGCGCCTAAAAAGAACGCCGAGCTCTTTTTCCGCCTTCGGTGTGATCGACGTCGTAATCCATTCAGCGTTGGCTAGCTCCTTGAGTGATGTTGCGCTTGCAAGCGGATGTTTTGCCCGGCACAGGACTGCTCGCCGGCCTGCCAGGAGCGTCTCCCTATCCAGGGCGCGCGGGAGTGTCAGGCCAGGATCGGGACCGACATAAAAATCGAAACTCCCGTCCTGAAGACCCTGCTCGAGCGTCGGATAGAACCCCTCGATAATATGAAGGTGAATTTTCGGGAAGCGGCGCCGAAAGGGCAGCAGCACCTTTGGCAGCAGCCATAGGTGTGCAGCTATCGAAAGACCGATCGTGACCTGACCGACGGCATTGCCGCGCAATTGCGCGAACTCGTCTTCCGCCCTTCGAACATCATTGAGGATCGCCGTCGCTCTCTTCACGAATGCTTTGCCTAGCGGGGTGACGATCATGCCCTTCGATCGGCGCTCGAACAAAGCTGCGCCGAGTTCCCGCTCGAGTTCCGAGAGGCTACGCGTAAGGGTCGGTTGCGCGATACCGAGATGGCGCGCGGCGGCGCGAAGACCGCCTTGCTCGGCAATGGCGACGGCGTTGCGGAAGTAATGCAGCTTCATTACAGCGCTGTGCGGCTCGTACCTGCGAACGATAGTATTTTGCTATCGGACGGGCTCTAACGCTATCTTACCCTAATCAGAGGGTGATCTAAACTGAAAATGAGAAACAGCCGCGCTCTTAATAACCGGGCGGCTATAGCGAAGGGGGATAACGTGTCACACTTCTTGTTCATTCATGGTGCGTTCCACGGCGCGTGGTGCTGGCAAAAGACCATCACCGAACTTGAGAAGCGCGGCCACTCTGCGAAGGCGATCGATTTGCCAGGTCAGGGTGAGGACCATACGCCCCTCAAGGACGTTACCCTCGACACGATGGTCGACAAGATTGCCGCAACGCTGGCGCATTCGCCCGCGCCGGTCGTTCTGGTTGGACATTCCCTCGGGGGCATCCCCATCTCCGTGACCGGTGAGAAAGTCCCCGAGCGCATCAAGACGCTGGTTTATTTGAGCGCGTTTCTGCCGCGAGACGGGGAGTCGCTGCTCGAGATCGAGGGCCGGAACCCGAAGGCCGTCGTGCCGCAGAGCATGGTTTTCGATGCCGATCGCATCAGCGGGACAATCATGCTCGATAAGGTCCGCGATCTTTTCTATCACGATTGCACCGATGCCGACGTCGCCTTCGCGAGCGCTCGTCTGCGTCCGCAGGCACTGGCAGCGTTGATGACAAAAGTACATCTGACAGAAGATCGGTTTGGCCGCATTCCGCGAGTCTATATCGAGTGTACCGACGACCAGGCGCTCTCAACCGAAATTCAACTCGATATGATCGAGAAATCTCCTCCGGTCGACGTTCGCCGCCTGCATGCAAGCCATTCTCCCTTTCTGTCGATGCCGGACAAGCTCGCAGAGGCACTATCGGATCTGTGAGGTCATTACGACCCGATGCGGCGAAGATTGCAGGAGCGAATTTTGCTGCGTCTATGCCCACGACAGCGTGAACCGGGGTGTAGGCGGATCACGGCTGGGACGAGGCCTGGGCAACTCGATGACAAAACCGCGATGCGTTTTGCTATCATTCGCTTCTGTAGGCCGCCGGCCTCTATTGCCTGGCGCGCCATTCAGGACAGCGGCCGACGAAGAGCGCCGCTGGCGCGGCAAAAGGGAGAAAATTGCCGATGATTAAGCCGAAGCTGCATCACGTCACGATGAAAACCAGCCGCCTCGACGAAATGATCGCGTGGTACGGGATCGTCGTTGGCGCCGAGGTTCAGTTCAGGGATCAGTTCAATGCGTGGACGACCAATGACGCCGCAAATCATCGGATCGCCTTTCTAGCTGTGCCGGGACTCTCGGACGATATTCAAAAAGTGAACCACAACGGGATGCACCATTGCGCGTTCGAATATGACAGTTTCGCCGATCTGATGTCGACGTACGGCCGGCTGCGCAAAGCCGGGGTGGAACCTGCGTTTTGTCTCGACCATGGCCTCACAATCTCGCTCTATTACAAGGACCCCGAGGGAAACTTCGTCGAGTTGCAGAGCGACAATTTCTCCGATTGGGCGCTTTCCACAGAGTTCATGCGCACGTCGGCCGATTTTGCTGCGGACCCAATCGGGACGTTCTTCGATCCGGGCCAGGTATACGAAAAGTTTCAGGCCGGAGCCGATTTCAAGACACTGCAAAAGGCGATCCGCGCTGGCGCCTACCTGCCCGATCCAATTCCCAGCAGTATCGGTTTGCCGGCGCCGTAGTAGCAGGCCACCCCCATGGCCGAAACTGAAGACGAACGGACTGAGGTCCTCGTCGTCGGAGCGGGCCCGGTTGGCCTCGCTGCCGCTATAGAGCTCGGGCAGCGCGGGATCCGCTGCGTCGTCGTCGAGCGCAACGATCGCGTCGGCTACAGCCCCCGCGCAAAGACGACGAACGTGCGCACGCGCGAACATCTGCGGCGCTGGGGCATCGCCGACGCGCTTCGGCAAGCATCGCCGATCGCTCCAGACCGTCCTTCGACCGTTCTGTTTGCCACGCGCATGAACGGACCGCTTATTGCGCGTTTCGAAAACGCATTGAACGGCATCCGGGATCGCAACAATCTTTATTCCGAAGAGGCGCAGTGGGTACCGCAATATATTCTGGAGGAGGTGCTGCGGCGATGCGCGCAATCGCTTCCAGGTGTGACGATCCATTTTGAAACGGAATTTGTATCGTTGGCCCAGGCGTCCGACGGCGTCACTTCGCGTTTGCGCCACATGCGCACCGGCCGAGTAATGAACGTGCACAGTTCCTACATGATCGGGGCGGACGGCGCGCGCAGTACCGTTCGCGACGCAATCGGCGCGACGATGACCGGAGAGGGGGCATTCTCCCGAAATTTCAGCATCATCTTCCGCGCGCCCGATCTGGCATCGCGCAATATTCACGAACCGGCGATCATGTACTGGATGGTCAACGAAGAAATGCCGTCGGTTCTTGGACCGATGGACGAGCTCGGTCTTTGGTTCTTCATGGTGACCAAGCTGGTCGACGACGTTGAGCCGGCCACCATCGATGCTGTCGATCTGATCCGGCGCGGGACTGGTCTTGTGGATCTCGACATCGAGGTCGTCGGGACGGACCTTTGGGTCGCTCACCGGCTTGTCGCGGACAAATACGCTAGCGGCCGCGTCTTTTTGGCAGGCGACGCCTGCCATTTGCACCCCCCTTTCGGGGGCTTCGGCATGAATATGGGGATTGGGGACGCGGTCGACCTCGGCTGGAAGATGGCCGCTCGCCTGACCGGCTGGGGTGGCAGCAATCTACTGGCATCCTATGAGCTTGAGCGGCGGGCCGTGCATGAACGAACAATCGCCGAGGCGGTCCATAACTTCGGCCTGACCGGAAATCAATTGGTGCGGCCGGCTTTGGAAGAGCCCGGACTGGTCGGGGATGCGACGCGCCGCGAGGTGGCCGAAATCATCGAGGCCACGAAAGTGCGCGAGTTCAAGACGCTCGGGATTGTCCTTGGAATGCGATACGAAAATTCGCCGATCATCGTCGCCGATGGCAGTGAACCGCCACCGGATCATTTCATGCTTTACGTGCCGTCGGCGCATCCAGGTTGCCTGGCTCCGCATCTTTGGCTGGCTGACGGCTCATCGCTCTATGACCATTTCGGAAGTGGCTTCACATTGCTGGTTACTGATGGCGACCTCCAGGAAGCAAATGAACTTCTCGCGGTGGCGGCCAATCACAATGTCCCGCTAAAGATCGTTGCTCTGTCGGACCAGCGTTTGAAGGGGCGGTATGAAGCGCGTTTGGCGCTAATTCGGCCTGATCAGCACATCGGATGGCGCGGCAACTCGCTGCCGGCGGACAAAGACGGCCTCCTCGAGCGCTTGACCGGCTCTGATCATACGCCGTCGCGCCGCCCCATTGCTGGTCCGACAGAGCAATAACGTCCCAAGGAGCGAACCATGGTTCGTGAAAAATCTCGCCTACTTGCGATACTCACCTTCGCCTTCGCGCTTCTCGGCACCGCTGCGTCGGCACAGACCGTTGAACTCAAGCTGTCGCACTACCTGCCGCCGAACCATACCATCCACAAGATACTCGAAGCGTGGGCCAAGGAGATTGCGCAGCGTTCTGGAGACCGGCTCTCGATCAAGATCTATCCTACGTCGCAGCTGGGACCGGTGCAGCGTCAGTTCGATCTCGCACATACCGGTCAGGCTGATCTCGCAGTTGGCTTGACCGGCGCTACACCCGGCCGTTATCCGATGACGGAACTAACAAGCCTGCCTTTCGTGTGGCCGAAAGCCGGCTCGACCAGCGCAATCATGTCCCGGCGCCTCACTGAGCTGGCGCCCACATATCTCGCCAAGGAGTTCGATGGCGTACACATTTTATGGATCGGGGTCACACCGGCAATCAGCTTTTTTACCGCGCGACGCGAGATCAACAACCTGAACGACATTCAAGGTTTAAAGATCAGATTTCAGGGTGAGCAGCACGCCAAAGTTCTCCGTCTCCTTGGTGCCGTCCCGCTTCAGGTCCCTCCCGGTGAGATCGCGGACGGGATGAGCAAGGGCGTAATCGATGGCGCGCTGTTCAACTACGAAGCGGCGCAAAGTTTCGGGCTTGGTACGGTTGTTCGGTATGTGTCGGAGCAGGGCGTTCTTACTGGAACTTTGGCTCTTGTCATGAATTCGGCAAAATACGATTCACTTCCGCCGGATCTACGTGCCATCATCGACGAGACAACCGGACCACGCGCGGCCGAATCTTTGGGGCAACGCTGGGGCGAGGCAAACCAAATTGGCCGCGAGTACATGTTGGCCAACAAAGTCTCGATCAAGCCACTCCCTCCGGATCAACTTGCCGCCATGAAATTGAAACTGGAGCCCTTGCTCGAGATCTCAGTTGATGCCCTCGAAAAGAACGGAAAACCCGCCCGTGCGTTCCTGGACGAATACAAAAAATAGCCGCCTCGTTCGATGCCGCATTTTTCAAGGCTCGCGATATGAAAGTGGTTGCCCGGATCGCCAACCTGCAGCTCGTGATCGCCATGCTGGCGCTTCTGGTGATGGGCGCCGTGACGGTTGCGGATGTCTTTTTGAAGTATGTTTTCAATCGACCGATCGTTGGAGCTTACGACCTCGTTGAGAGCCTGTTGCCCGTCGTGATTTTCTTCGGCCTACCGGCGACGTTGCTACGACGCCAAAGCGTCGTCATCGATCTGATCGATCACGCCGCCGGACCTCGCGGGACCCGAAGACTGATCGCCGCCAGCGATGTCGTGGTGCTTGTGCTGTTTGCAATAATGCTAGCGGCCTTCCTCGCGCCGGCAAAGATGGCGTTTGACTACGGCGATAGGATAATCGAGCTTGGCCTGCCGATCGCCGCGATTTGGGCGGCGGTCATTGTCGGGATGGCCGGGGTTATTTGCGTCGCCGCGGCGAACGTGATCTCTGCGAGCCGCCACGAAGCGCCACGTCCCCCCCCATGAGTCCCCCGGTTATCGGAATTATCGGCGTGTTAGCTCTGTTCGGGCTTCTATCGCTGCGCCTGCCGGTCTGGGCAGCGCTGGCGCTTGTCGGTTTTGTCGGCAACGTGGCCCTTTCGAACTGGGCCAGCACCTTGGCGACCCTGGGACAGGCGCCGTTCGACACGGCTTCGCTTTATACGTTGTCCGTCGTACCGCTCTTCATACTAACCGGCGGCGTTGCCTCGGGGACCGGTCTCTCCAGCGATTTGTTCAAGGCCGCCAGAGTAATGATGTCGAACCTGCGGGGTGGACTCGCTGTCGCGACGATCGGCGCCTCGGCTTGCTTTGGAGCCGTGTGCGGCTCGTCCATCGCGACAGCGGCGACAATGACGCCGATTTCGCTGAAGGAGATGAGAGCCGCCGGCTATTCGGACAGAATCGCAACGGGCGCAATTGCGGCCGGAGGTACTCTCGGCATTCTGTTTCCGCCCTCGATTATTCTGGTAATTTTCGGCGCGATTGCCCAGCAATCCGTGCCAAAACTATTCGCTGCGAGCCTCATTCCCGGTTTCCTTCTGACCGGTTTTTATATTGCGGTTGCGTTGGTGGTCGCTTATCGCAGACCGCACGAAGCGCCGCCGGGGCCCAAAACATCGATCGTCGAGCGCTTCGCCGCGTTGCGCGGGCCGTGGCAGTTCCTAACGCTTTTCCTCGTCACCATCGGCGGCATCTATGCCGGCGTCTTTAGCCCGACCGAGGCCGCGTCCGTCGGGGCACTTGGCGCAATCCTTCTTGGAATCGCCGGGCGCCGTCTGCGGTTTAACGAACTCTGGCAGTCGATCGAAACGGCGGTTGTTACGAGCTGCATGCTTTTCATCATCATCATAAGCGCCAACGTATTTTCCTATTTTATCGTTCAGACCCAGCTTCCGACTCTTTTGGTGGAACAGGCGCGCATTCTGGCGTTGCCGGGACCTCTTGTCATGCTGTTCGTGATCATTGCGTACATAATCATGGGCTGTTTTCTCGAAGCGATCGGAATGATCCTGATTACCGTGCCGGTTTTTCTTCCGTTGGTAACAGCTTATGGCTACGACTCAGCCTGGTTCGCGATAATTGTAGTCATCGTCGTTGAGGTTGGGCTCATTCATCCGCCCGTCGGCATGAACCTCTTCGTTGTGCAAGCGCAGGCACCGGACATCAAGACCATGATGATCTATCGAGGAGTTGTGCCATTCCTGGTAGCGCCCTTTGTGCTTATCGTTTTGCTGGTCCTCTTTCCCGGACTCGCCCTTTGGCTGCCGCGACTGCTTTATGGCTAGGCACAAGAGGCATTAGTATTGTTGTAAAGCCGGTAAAGCAGCACGACGAAAGCCGGCGCCCAATGACCTGCTGCAACGGTGGCTGGTGTCCGTATATGTTAACAGCTTCGATCAGGATGATGCGGCACGCATTCCTCAGGCTTACGAGCGAAATTACAACAAACTTTCTGCGGTCGAGGCTGCTTATGTCCAGACAACCGCTTTCGCCGCAACCAAAATATCAAACCCCAGGCCAAAAGTTGCGGGGGAGACAGAGCTGTCGGTGCTACGATGGCGCGAGGATAAACGAATGGATTTACCCACCGGTCGCGAGCCCGCGCGAGGCGGACCGACCCCATACCTGCTCGACCTCCGCCGCCACCGGCTCATTCATCAAATAGAACAACCGCCGGCCCGGCCAGACCTCGGCCAAGATTCACCGGACCGCCGCCAATGGATAAAGTCTGGCCTGAAAGTCAGAGCGAGCACACGCCGGTGACAAAGACTACTAGTGCGGCGGATTTGGCGATCTGTTGTCGAAGGCCCTGTAGCTGAACCTCGCTGAGCTCGCCCGCGCCGACCGCACCATCGCCGCCGCGGCGGCGACATGATCGATCGTTCGCCCCGACCGCCCGAGCTCCATCTTCGCCCCGAACCGGATTCGGTCTGCTGACCGAACGCGCTGGGTCGGCGCGCCCCTCGCGCGCGGGAAATGGGAGAGAGAGCGGTTAACGCGGCTTAACGGCAGGTTCCCTCGCCGGCAGGTGGTTCA
>Ga0302325_10022667_pt1 | contig 13130 bp, 13 predicted proteins | sample Palsa_T0_2_FD_201948 | JGI IMG/M metagenome (GOLD analysis project Ga0302325, IMG submission 201948) | Peat permafrost microbial communities from Stordalen Mire near Abisko, Sweden - Palsa_T0_2 | ecosystem: Environmental > Terrestrial > Soil > Palsa > Peat permafrost | place: Sweden: Abisko... | reverse complement strand
ACAAGTGTGCTCGGGATCCCAGAAATCCGGGACCTTCAAGCTGGTATAGTCTAATATAAGGATCTAGACCTTTGGCTCATATTCTCAATACTTTATTTTCGCCTTAATTTCCGTCCTCTGGGGAAATCGTCTACTGCGACATCCATGCGCCTTATCGAAGGGCTGGAATGTACACAACATCATCTAGTGGTGTGACTCCTCATGGTTCTCGTGCTTTCTCCCTTGATCTTTCAATATTTAGTTATTCTGTTCCGAACCCATTCTCGCAAACACTTTTAGGAACCCGTTGTCGCCCAAATGTCATGGCCAGACGTCTTCACAGAATCCTATCCTGGTTCGTTCAGTCAGCATTTGCAAGTGCTGTAAAATGGACAGGACCCTCACCCACGGGCCAGAGCAAGCACTCCCATGTGACAAGGGCGTCACTAGCCACAGAAGCACCATCACTCGCCACTCGTGCGCCCGTCGACATTCCGTCAACTTACGAAGCTCCCCATGTGTGTGGCTACGTTAACTTTGACTTAAGTATGAAAATTCTCCTTGGAACCTCCTAGGCTCTCAATGCTAAATTTGAGCTAGATAATCCTTACACATGTGCTAGCTCTAATACCTGCCTCTGGAATTCTCATCTGAAAATAGTCGGTTGCGGAAACCCAACCGCCATCAATTACATCACATCATGCATTCCCTATCGAGACTTAGACGACTGTGACGACGACTGCTTTGCTAATCCCAGCATTATACAATGGTAGGCTTCTCTCTCCTCCGCCATGCATTCAACAGCACTAACTCCTCGTAGCGGTTCTGATCTCCCTCATTGCATTACACCCCGCGTGGGGCCCTCAAGAAGATACTCAATCTTCGCTTGCCAATCCACGCACCACCAGTCCCGCGATGATATTCATATGATGTATCATGGTCAAACGACAATTGGACACCTGCCCCGGTGGCTGGGTGATGATGGAAATATTACCTACGGCACGCGAATCCCGCATATTGTTACCTTCACCGCGGCAAGCGGAAGATTGACCTCTCAAGAGATGGAAACATTATATTTAACCTCTATTTTGACTGCCGGGATCACTAACATAGGAACAGGTTCGGTGATCATAGCAAACGGGGTGGTGGTGCAGGAGACTCAGAGTAGTGCGCCTGGTCCTGACGCAAATATGTATGCAGTGTATGTAGAACAGCAAACACACAAGGAGATTGTGGCTGGGAGTGTGATTGGGGGTTTTATGGGGTTAGTTATTGTGCTGTTTGTACTTGGTGTCTTGATCGCATGGAGGAAAAAGGTCGAGAGAGAGAAGGAGAAAGTGGATGAAATGGTCGAGTTGAGAGGAATGGAGGCTGGATAAACGGAAAACCTACCGAGAGAGAGGAAAAGCATGTCATGAAATAGGAGGCAAGAAATTGAATGTTCTGCCAAGCTCTAGTCTTTAAGTCGAATTGGTTGACATCGGATTACAAGCAATTTCAAATACCTTGCACTGAATTGTTAAATCCCACGCAAGCAACATCCTCGATGAGGTAAACAGGATAATATGTGCGTGTCTCTGTGCCTCGACAAGTGTTAATGTCAAGCATTCAATCCAAACTAAGTGAGCCTAGGTGAGCTATTTCTCTTACCAGGAATCCATGAATCATCTAAAGCTTTTCACTTTCCATGTAGATTTCTCAAACTTTTGCAAATTTTACCAATCCATCGCTGAAGCTGGTACCAGTCTGCAGGGAGTGCTTTTGGCTTGTCTTCAGACAGTGCGAGAGTATGTGTGTAGGATGCGAACACCGATAGATTGATACAATAAGGTGTTGTATCCTGCTGACAGCGGTGGTGCTTGTAGTAGGATTGTTTGCAGCAGCTTCAGTTGTCTTATTAGTGCGGTTTGACCGGAGCGTGGCCGACGAGCTTGTTGCCCTGGATGCAGAGGCCGAGCTTTTGTCCAAACATGTTGGGGCAGTTGGCCCGGGAGCGTCATCTGGGATGATGCTTCGTGCCAATTCAGAACATGTTTGCCTAGTATACGAAAATGATGCTGGTATTCATGCGTCTTTCTAGCTTTTGGGGAGTTTTGGTAACATCCGGTAATTACACGGGAGCAAAATATAAGATATGATCGTTGAGTTTGGGTTTGAACAAACAAAATATTGGCAGTAGGGTACAAAACCAGGCAGGGAAATCACGATGCGCAGCGGTAAGGAGATATGAAGTGATTGCAACAGTAGAACAGTGGATATTGAAGTGAGAAGGTTAGTGAGAACATTTGGGACATTGTGGGTGCTAAACTCACCTGGAACTGCTGACCTTTCCCGTTCTAGTGTTTCGAGGTCACTAGTGAGCAAACAGAAAGCAGACTGTATCAAGAAAAAAAAAACAATACAGTTCAACATTAGTCACACCGGCAAGTTTAGACTTGGGTCTCGCCCAGTTGTCGCCTTCCTCGGAATCATATTAAGGAAGAACTGCTGACATTCTTCCAGGACCTCGTTCCTTAAATCTAAGCGAAACTCCGTTGCTTTGGTTGAGGTGGAGTGGCAAGTACCTGCGAGTTGGGAGTTAACCGCAGGATTAGTGCAGCAGATTTCTCCTTTGTGTTTCAATTGACGTCTCTGGGGCCTAACTGAAGTACCACTTCATCAAGTATGTTTACCCGTACGGAGTTGACTTTAACTGGTACTTCCCTTTGCTTGAAAAAGGGCGTCGTCATGACTTTGTCTTGTTTGACACAAACAATTGCAGAAGTGATCCGAGGAATGAGGTCTGCGCCTGCTGCTTGACTCAATGTAGCTTGCTTTAGCTGAATTTCTTAATCTTCACCACTTCTTGCTTTCCAATCTTGCCGGTCCCTCGCAGTGACCTTGCTGAATGTCTTTTCAAATGTGGGATAACGGCAAAAGTCAAGAGCGAATTGAACATCGATGTAGCCGATGTATTCTACCTAACATGAACAAATTTCAGCAAATCAAGAGAAAGCAGTCGGGGGTACCTTTGACACTTATTGGCTGTGAACGACTTGGATGAACTACTGCTAAGAAATCAACCTGTTTTATCCTTTCAATAATGTTCTCGTAAAAACTGGGTTTGAAACCGGTCTGGCGGGAAAGCATGGCATCTCATGGTGAACGCCACCGACAGCATTCCCCGGTTCTTGGTACCGAAGGTGCGTTGAGGCTCAACGGCCGGAGATTGTTCCGTGGCCTATCACTGCCGCGGTTCCAATCTTGGCTTGCACTGGACCAAGAACACTTGTTAAGGCATCAGCCATGGCCGTCTCACAATTTCACAAAGACCTTTTCTGTCATATGTTGATCCGAAAATTATTGGTAGTAGGTGGAAAAGTCAGACCAGGACACTAACCCTCTCGGTGCATAAGCATAGCCAATGAATGGCATCGATGGCCATAATACGTATGTTTGTGCCTGAGAGTTGTGTTGTCATGAGTAGCGTTGGCATCAGGAGCTCCGTGAGTAGCGTGTCCTAGATAATATGCACCGAATTCGTCCTCTTCCTCATCTTCGGTCACCCCGCAGGATAGTCATCATGCCAGCAATGCTTAACAGAATGTTGAGACGTGAAGACAATTGGAAGAAACTTCTGGATGGATATGAAATGGTTTCAGAGACGCCAGGTCCACCTGATAAGAAGCTTGGTGGTGGTTGCTTTGTGCAGACCACCATTTACGAGATTGCTTGTGAACGGAAGAAGTCCACGGCTAATCATATTTGGACATACCCCCAACAATAAAGATGGCTCTTCCGGAAAGGTCTTTAATGTCAGTATGTGGGTTGAACTTCTGGGTCGAAAACCTCTTAGACAGCGTGAATCGACGAGACGCGAGAAGGCAGATTTGACAATGTGAGACAGATAGGATGAAACAGAGCTGTAATGATATATAAGGAATAACTTTCATCGCCTGATGACAAACTGATAATCACCATTGCACTTGCAATATGGTTTATAGATATCTGAGGGCAGAACCTGGCCATGGGCAGAAGCCTGGGATGTTGTCGGAAAAGTGACCAGTCCTTTTCCAGAATGTGTTTAATCGCTTTGGACGAGGGGGGAGTAACCCAAATGATACCCAGATGTGCTTGATTTAACATGAAAAGCCACATAGCCTATTCTAGTCAGACATGACTACTCTTTTATTGAAGCGTCAGCCCGTATCCGATGTTGAAGAGAAGTGGGACTTGATTCTATCACTGAAAAGCTATAGACGTCATTGAGCCCGACTGGTTATATAACTCTAGGGAGGGACCAGGGTGTACTGAACTGGAAAAGATGTAGAATGGTTGAGTTTACTTTCCGCATTTCGCATTTCGCATACTAACTGGGAGCCAATGAACCAACCAAGCACTTTAATCTCTCCTTACAGCCATATTCTCCTCTACTTCCTCGTCTAGACAACTGTCAGTACAATGTCATCGATTCAAATTCACGAGAAGTAGAACCTACTTTCCTCTTTCCAAATTGAAAGCCGTTCAGCATAGAAAGGAGCAAACACAACCTCACTTCTTGCTTGCAGTCTGACCACAGCCATATTGATCAAGGTTCCCGTCTTGAATCTCCCAGTCCAACTTAACCAATCTTTCTGGCATGTCGACCATCGAGTTGCGAGTTTCGTACACCCAGCCTTGGAGCTGGTGCTGGCTTGCAGCTTGGTCTTTAGAGTTATCTTCGGATAACGCCAGCGAGTGTGTGTTGGATCGAGAGTCCGAAGGACAGATTTCTTCTGGGGCAGGTGCGCCGTCTGAGGTGAAGGCAATGCTTTGTGGAGGGTTTGTTGTAGCAGATTCAGTAGTCTCGCCAGGACGCTTTGGTTCGTGGGTGAGGGTTGTGCATGATGAGCTCTTGTCTGTTTCATTGGGGGACGGTGGTGTTTGAACTTTCTTTGGACTAGCACGGGAAGGCGGGTTAGAACCATTTGTACGATGAATGGAGTTTCTACTAGTGCTCGTTCATACCTGTTGTTGGGTTCCTTTGGACTTGGCCCAGTAGCTTTCTCTCCTCTCTCCATAGAAAGCAACCTGAGGGTAGATAGAGAGTCTAAATTTTTTACAGTGCAAAATGGTAGCACGGACTAGAGGGTAGTCCAAGATGTCGAGAGGTGTTCTAAAGGTCCGACCAAGTGGAAATGACAAGTAGAGAGTATGAGCTAAGGGACAAACGGTTGAGGAAATGGTACATGTAATATACTTATCTCGGACTCGCCGTTCTTCTTGTTATATTGCATCCAAAGGAGGATTGGTTAGGTATCATGAATAAAAAAGAAATACCTATTCAACTCGTCGACGTAGACGACGCAGATAGGGGTTTCGGAACTTACTGGTTAAGCGTCTCAACGCCGCCTTTCAAGTCAAAAACAAAGATTGATAGCCGTTTGCGCCAGAGCCAGTGACCTTGGGAAGCGGTCATATCCCCGTTCGACAACGAAAATGCTACACTCCTGAACAAGCGTGTAGCGGTACGGGCGCTTCCCAGACGCACGGTCCAAGAAGTGACTTAAGAAAAAGGCACATATCCTGTTGAAATCGCCACACGCGGTAAGCTGACACCCATGTAATTTTCAGAATTGTCTTTCTTCAACATGCAGTCTCCGCTGAATCTGTAGATCTCGGTTAGGCAGGGTGTCAGTCAGTCCCAGCATTTTCGATTCCGGAGACAGGCGCGGATGGCCCCATCCACGGGGAACGATTACTGTCTGCCCGCCCCCTCAGCTGCTCGTCCTTGATCCCCTGCTACGCTGGACTAAAGCGGAGAGTAGTAGCATTGCTGCACTTGAACGGCTAGCCATGGCTGTATACCCGTGACAGACGGGACCGCTTTCAACCCAGCCTGATGGCACACTAAACCCCCTTTCGCAATCTGGGAGTTGCGTCCGATCTTACTTGAATTAGTGAACCTGCAAACCTACAAAGATCAAACACGTAAGGATAGCTTCAGGGGCGCTGATAGAACAGGAGTGAGGCCATCGGCCCCTCCACCTCCAACCCCACCTCCCAGAGTGCAAGGCATTCGCGGGCGTGCCGCGTAGGCCTGGTCTTGAGCGGCAGGAGGTCTCAATCCATGTGAATGGTCTCTAACGGATTCTTTGACGCAGCTCACCGAAAAGATCCCGCCTTTCTTACTCCATGCCCCCTGCATGGTGATCAGGTTCCGATATCCTTGGGACGACGAAAAAATATTATCGGATGAAGCAATTTTGGTACTGCGACACCACCATCACAGGCGAGCAAAGTCTCGAGAGCGTAGTGGTCAGCTTCTAATGCCAAGAACTACGAAGATAGCCAATCTTCGTCCACAATTGCAGTCGATCGGGTTTGGAGAGCATGGTGTCAGTCAGTCCATAGCTAGAAGATAAGCAATGTCCACACTTGAGTTATGCTAAATCTCATGGTTGAGCTGTTCAGATGCCGCAACGAGAATGTCTCCTTTCGCGCGTTAAAAGCTAATTGCTGTGCAGTCTCTGGGCTCTAAAGATAGACCCAATGATCAGATCGGAGTAGGTTCAAGCAAGAAAGGTCTAATAGATTGAGGGGAATAATAATTTTGAGTATCCTGCAGGAGAAGCGAGGCACCCTGGCAAGACGTTCGTGCGGATGGGCATCTCTTGCTGGAAAAGTCGATCCCGGCACGGCACAGACAGTTCACCGGTCTCGTGGTGCCGTGATCCGCAACCTTCTAGAAGCAGCCCCCCGGAAACTTTAGCCGGAGATTCAGTTGCTGTCACGAGCTCATCTTTCAGGGCTGATGATCTTCGTCGACTAGCGGTGAACTCGATGCTTTGACGGGTTAAAGCAGCGCTGGTGGCAGAGCAACTTCCTCGCTCGAGTCTACTACCAAGCTTTGATATTTTTGATTGGCAAGGAGGAATTCATGTTAGGAGAAGCAAGGACATGGCAAAGAACATAGTGCCGATCCTAGAACCAATTTAGTCCTGACCGGTTCACCCACACCTCACAGGTTCTCAGCCTGCAGCCAGGGAGTTGTGGCCTAAGTGCGCCACAATTGTTGCACGCAATTCACGAAACTTTCACTTTGAGATCTCCATTCTCCGGAGGGTGGTACGGAAAAGAGAATCCATGGAAATGTATGAGCGTTGGGGGCTGGGTGGGAAGCTACATCCTCGTTTCAAAAGCGCCTGTCGCTGTGGCTTGAACGGCAACGGGACTTCCCTTTCGCTCGAGCAAGATGATGAAGAACTCGATTAGCTGCGTGGACTCGGTTCTTACTGCAAACGGCAGTGGGCACTTGGAAGTTCACGGCCATAGCTTGTGTCACCTGAAGATACTAGAAGCAAAACATGCATGGTGCTGACTTATCGTGAAACACGGAACTAAACCTTGAATCCGGAGGACACACTCTTCAACCACAGAAACCCTCACTTGAGAAAATGTATAGCGCAATAATCTTATCATCAACATTTCTCAGAAGACAGTATGATCTCTGAAAAGTAGGTCCACGGCCGACGCAGCAAAATTTTGAGTGGCTCTGGTACATCAGTCAGTAGCTATTCCCTGCAAAACTTGTGACGTGCACTCACACCATCTTACAATCGCTGCATTCTTGTCGCCTCCCAATTGGACTTCTCCAGTCTCTCGGCAAATGTGATGTTTATGTTGGAGGTTTCGTAGACCCATCGCTGGAGTAGGTGTCTGCTGGGAGTAGGATTTCTGCCGTCGAGCTCATCGATCCGCCACTGAGGCGGCTCAAAATTGCTGTTCGAGGAATGCAGGAAGAGGTCATGCCAATGCTCATCGTCGGGACCGCGTTCAATATTGACGGGTATATTGGTGATCTGGGAATTAGACGGGGCGGCGGAATGAAGGTAAGTGAGCTCTGTCGCAGATCCAGAACTTGAATCAACTTGTTTTATTTTCGCCATGTCATGGACATGCGGATGTTCCGGGGCAGTATCTTGGTTGATTTGATACGACTCATTGGTTCGAAGGGTATCATGAGGCAATTGCTGAGGATCACATGTCTGAGTCGATGGAGTAAAAGATCTCGAAGAAGACCTGTTATTGAGCGGGTAATTAATCTCTGTAAGACGAATCAACGATTTATCTTGCTACTTACGTTGTCTTACACTTCTTCGTAATTCCTTGGGAGACAAGCCTGCTTCGAGGCATGGTGTTGCCGTGATGGCTATGCGGTGGCAGATCAGTGTACACCGGGATACTTGGAGACGCAACAGGTACAATTGGGTGAAATAATGGAAGAGCAAAACGTCACGCGTATTCGCGGACTCAATGGTAACACCGAAATCAGACAAGTATTGGGATAAGTGAGGAAGATCGGGCTTTCATGATTCTGCAGGAGTAGCATCTCAGAGATCAGTCGACGATGCAATAACTCCACGCATGCGGCAGATGCCAAAATAGTACGAGGCAACTAGGTCGGAGACGGCCAGATTTCAAAATAACGTTCGGACTGACTGCTCATCCCGCACATTGCTGGTAATCTTCTCACTAGGCCTCGAGGCTGTACATCAGCCTTGCATGACCGCCTCTCGGTCAAGAGTGAGGCAAAAGGGCTAATAAGGTTCGCCTGCGGTGCGAACCACTTTTTGGGATACGGCGCTGTCCCCATTTCGCTTTTCTTGGAACCTCGCCCAAGATCTGCCCACTCGAGCTGCCGCGTGACATCAAAACCATGTCCCAAGGCGTTCTCTCGCTTGAGGGGAAGGCAATGAGGATTTGTGGGTTTGCTAAATGCGAACCATGCAGGCGGGTAGAATCAAGTCCCCTCCCCCTTTTTCAAATTTCTTTAACAAAATCCTCACGGCCGTTGCGCAGCCTCCTGCCGCTAAGACACTGCAGAACTCTTACGGAAACCTCGCCATGCTACCGTCACTCGACCTTTCCACATGCCAATAAGGACGCAATATATTCTGGCTATGTTTGAGGTTCCCTATTGTGGTAGTCATAAGAGGAATCCCCCGACACAAAGAATTTGTCTGATCTGTGCTCGAGTTCAAAGAGAAATGCTTCATGCACTGTAGATTCCAAGTTTAGCGTTGATGGTGCAGATTTTAAGGGAATCGTTGGGCCGACGACGCTGTTCTTGTCGTATCCGCATGACGGCAGGTGAAACCGTTGCCTTATTTCGCGCTGCATATGTCAACCCGACCGTGTGGCCGTGGCTTCGGCAGACTCGGGTCTCAAGTCGGTCAAAAGCGCCTTCATCATGAAAGGTCGACAAGATGAGCTGTCGCGGATCATCAGAGCAGACGCCACAAGGAGTCAATAGCCGTGGATATGTGACAGCCAAAAGACGGCTTCGCCGCTTCGCCCGGTACATGTACAGAGAACAGAAAGGTGCATAGGTATATCCGCTTAATTATATGGATTGCAACAGGGGAGTCAACTCGACAGCGGTTGCCATCGCGCTGGCGCGGGAAGATACCGAGCCGACGACACAGGCGATCATCACATCAGCCTGCCCTCTCTGAGCGAGGCTCTGCAACAGGTGGGGGATAGATCCATTGGGACAGAGGGATGTCGATGATACCGTTAGTGTTGTTGGTTGACGATGTTGGAGGAAGATTGCTTGCAAGACTCGGCTGGGAGTTGGAATTAACAACGCTAAAAGAAAAGTGGGGCAGGTTGTTCAAACTTCAACGCCAGACCTCATCAATTCGTATGAACAGCAGCCTCTTCCTTCAAGAGCATATTCTGAAACCATGCGACGGGTGCTTATTATTGGAAAGCCTTCTCAGCCCGGTAAATTGCTTTTACGAACCTGATAATCCAAGAATGATGCCAATACTTGGACGAGCTCGGATCTCCTAGGGATTGGAGATACTGGAGATATCTACTGCAAATCCTTATGAAGAATCAAACCGGCGAACATGCCTATATGCTTACATGAGCTGCCAATTACTTTGACTGAATATTTTCTCTCTTTCCGTTGCCCTTATGCTCCTATCCTCAAGTGGAAGATGATCGACATACCCCGCGCACGAACCCGTTGAGCTAAAGTCAAGTGTTACCCCGCTGTGTTGTCAAGAAGGAGAAGACAGAGGCTTGACTGCAGGTGCGGATCAAATATTCGCATCTTTCTTCGTAATCATTGGAGCAATCTCGCTGTTTCTCGTGCAATACTGTACCGAGATGCTTCCGTGTGAAGTCCATTAGACGGAGCTGCCGGTAGTCCGGATGCGTATTAAGCTCAATAGAGCCATTTTTATTCTGGCGCTGTTCTTTCCCATCACTCAAGCAAGTTTCAAGTCTCCTTTCAACATGCTTTCAGCTTCTTTACTACAATTGGTTACGTCTCTAGGTTTGCTGTTCAATAATGTTAATGGCTTGCCAGCGCTAAGTTATGAGTCTCTGGGTCAGCCAATTGTTGACCTTGGCTACTCTCAATACCAAGGCAAAACGCTGAGCTCAGGTGTCAATCAATATCTAGGGATGCGGTTTGCTGCTCCACCAGTTGGCGATTTGAGATTCAGAGCTCCAGCAGAGCCGCTGAAAACCACTGGCCTGCAAAATGCCACAGCAGTATGTTGTATATGTCACTCCTAACATCCTGTTGATGATTGAGTAGTTCCAACCTATTTGTCTCGGTACTAGCGTCAAACTTCCGTCGTCAACTCAGGCCGAGGATTGCCTTTTTATTAACATTTGGGGGCCTGCTTCTGCTACTATTGACTCGAACCTTCCTGTTTGGGTTTATATCCAGGGTGGAGGTTATGTAGGGAACTCAAACGCAAATTACAACGGCTCCACAGTAGTAGAGAATTCCGGCAAGAATATCGTCTTCGTCAATTTCAACTACAGGGTTGGTTCTTGGGGGGTAAGTCACAACCTCACCGATTATTCTTCCCTTGCATCGGTTTTAGAGTCTATAGCAATGTCGCAAGATCTTGATACATCCTATTCCGGAAGTTCTCATAATCCCTTGGAACATTATGATCTTCTCTAAGCCCAAAGATTCTCGAAAGCAGTAAGCTGACGGCTATATCTGAAAAAAAAAATAGTTCCTGGCCAGTGAGAACGTCAGGCAGGATGGAGATCTCAATGCCGGATTGCTTGATGAACGTTTTGCTTTGCAGTGGGTTCAGAAGTATATCTCGAAGGTATGCAATTCCCACTTGTTATTAGACGTTAGAGCTAAAGCCTTGTCATAGTTTGGGGGTTAGTTCAGCTCCATTTCTCCATTTCGCCTGCCTCGTGGCTTGGAAGCAAACGAGCTCATACACGTCTCATTATTCCCGAAGTCTCCGCCAGAAGCAATCTAACTCAAGATATCGGAGCAGGTAATCCAGAGCACGTGGTAATCCACGGAGCATCAGCCGGCGCAGGTTCAGTAGCACTACATCTCACAGCATAGTAAGCTCAATAAAGCTCCACCTTGAGCAGCTGTTCTAACATTTTGAAGTGGCGGACGAAACGACGGCCTATTCGTCGGTGCGATCGGCGAGTCGGTCTTCTTCCCAACACAACCGCAAGTCTCAGAACTCGAATGGCAATTTGAGACATATGTGAATGCAAGTGGCTGTTCTGGAACGACGGATGAACTCAAATGCCTGCGATCAAAGGATACGACTGCTCTGCAACTTGCAAACGTCCCCCATCCTTACCCTGGTCATAGCTTGGCACCATTGTTTTACTGGACGCCAACTATTGATGGGGACTTCATCCAAGACTATCCTTATTGCTTGTTTGAACAGGGGAGGTTCGTCAAAGTCCCAATAATATTTGGAGGTAATGCTAAAGCCTTCGGCTCTTATCAGAACAATGCTAACCAAAGCACCTTCAAGACGATACCAATGAAGGTTCGGCCTTCGCAGCCAATGCCTCATCTCCAGCAGCCGTCGCAACATTCATGCAAAACAACTATCCACATCTCACAACTGCCGACACTGATGAAATAAACCAACAATACCCTCTCATGCCACCACTGCCCAAACATGCAGCCTACTTCCCTTCCGCGTCAGCAGCCTATGGTGAAGCAACCTTCACATGCCCAGGAAACTTCATCGCCCTCACCTTCGCCAAAGCCCTTTCCCCGTACAAAGTCTGGAACTACCGGTATAACGTCCTGCAAGCCAACAACGTCGCCTCTGGGCTTGGCGTTCCCCACACCTTCGAGTCTCCCGCCATATTCGGTCTTGGGAATGCTAACGACAACGTTCTCTCGAGTTATGCCACTTACAATTCTGAGATTATTCCGGTGGTGATGGACTATTGGATCAGTTTTGTGCGAGAGCTGACGCCGAATCGGTATAAGTATAGCGGTGCGCCGCATTGGGAGAGTTTTGGGGACGGGAAGAATGGTGGGAGGAGGATCGTGCTGCAGACAAATGAAACGGCTATGGAGAAGATTCCAGCAGATCAGGTGGAGAGGTGTGAATTCTGGAGAGGACTTGCTATCACGATGGAGCAGTGATTGAAGTTGTTGACCGTCTGAATTAGAGCCTTAAGCAAAAAATTCAGGCGGACAGTTGCTCTCTTCCATAATTTTCCAAGGTAACCCACCATGCCCCTGTCCCAGGTCCAAACCACGGTACCAATTTGACTATCTCTTCGTCGAAAAGGAGAGAGCGAGAATAGGCGGAGTAATACTACTCAAAGTCAGGCTCATTCTCACCGAAGAAGAATTATGGAGAAATAAGGTCAATGAAGAATACTTCAACACTTTCCCATCCGAGAGGATAGACTGCTAATCTCCCTTCCCCTTCCGGGATCAACCTTTCATCTACAGCTTCGCTGAGGAGCTCATCAACATCATTCGAATTCACTGCATAGGCCCAGTTCCCGCCGCTGAAACCTTCTGCAGAGTAGCAATCGGTGTATGTTTTGTGCATGGATTGTTTCAGGTCTGCACTCTGGAGAGGCGCAGCAGGTGAAAGCTTGATGATTGCCTAAATTAGTGTTAGAAGCCTCCAGGCAACTTCGCGAGAGGTCAATGGAGTGGACATGCAAATTCGGTGATTGGCGCTTCCAGTCCTTTCTTGAGTTCCTCGTTTTGGGAGTCACTGTACTCAAACACAAGAGACTTCGTAGCTTTGCCTTGAGTGACTTCCCTCAAATGGTCCTTAAACGAAGCACTCGTTCGTAGGTCAGAACCATTGGGCCACTCTAGGTTCGAGAAGTCAGTTTTGGACACGCTTAGAAATATG
>Ga0302325_10022666_pt1 | contig 13130 bp, 14 predicted proteins | sample Palsa_T0_2_FD_201948 | JGI IMG/M metagenome (GOLD analysis project Ga0302325, IMG submission 201948) | Peat permafrost microbial communities from Stordalen Mire near Abisko, Sweden - Palsa_T0_2 | ecosystem: Environmental > Terrestrial > Soil > Palsa > Peat permafrost | place: Sweden: Abisko... | reverse complement strand
TGGTGGGGATATGGCTACGCAACGTCGGTCGTGGTCTTACACCTGTTCGTGAGCTTGCCGCATTTGATTTCTGGGACCTTTTGGTTTTCGTTGGGTTCGATACCGCAGTGGGTGGCCGGGGACGGACTGAGGTTCCTGCCGAGGGTGCCAGCGTTGCGGTGGGGTGGGTCAGTCCAGCTGGGGATGAGCGGCGCCGGCGTTGGGTGGGTTGAATCGACGACGCTGGGGTCACGGGCGGAGCCAGGAGCGAATGTGGCAACGCGGCGTTGCCAGATTGCGGTGGGCGAGGTTTCGCCGCACCGAGCCGGAGCTCGAGATGCTCCGCGACGGGCTTGAGGAGCCTGGACGGCGGAGGGGTGGTGTTCGTTCTCGCGCCAGGTTTCGGCGCGGAGCCCCCGGAAACATTGGGATCTCGAAAGTTTTGGGCCCCGAATCGACCGTCCCGTCCCCGCCATCTGCTTCGATGTCGTCAGTCGATCGCAGGACCCCTGGTCGTAGTCACGGCTTGCACGGAGGCCTCTCGAGAAGAGGCGCGGATGTTTGCCAGACGCCAGGGTGGCGATCGCAGATGCAGGGGCCGCTCGAGATATGCGGCCACCATCGTTTCGCAGTTCCGCAGCATCCGCAGCACTTGGGCCGAAGTGTGGCCTGGGGGTTTTTGATAATTGAATAGACGGGTCGCCGACGGCAAGCCGGAGCGGGCAGGCGAACGCGCTGGTTTTGCGAGATGTAGTCCCGTTTCGGCGCCGTCGTCGGATAAGCAGATGGGATGGTCACTCCGGCAGAACGAATCTACGACGCCGCAGCGGCCGCGCTGGCCGCGCAGCAAGACGCGGTTACGCGGATCACCAGCACGGTCGCCCCAGTCGGCACTGCCGCGGCGGCGGCAGCGCTGCTGATCAAGCCGGCGCTCGTCAAAGTCGAGGAGGCGGGCGTGTTACAACTCGCCGGCCTGGTCGTCGGTGCAATCGGAGTGCTGCTCGTGTTGACGGCAGCACTGGCGGTACTGCGCGGCGTCGAAATGGAGCGTGTCGAACCGGCCAAGCTACTCGAGGTCACCACCACCGACCCAAGCCTGCTCACAGACGGCGATCGCTTCCACATCGAGACCGCCAACAAGCTGATTCAAACGAAGACCGAAAACGACCAAGCCCTCAAGCAGCTGCAGGCGGACTTCGCGCGAATGACCGCCGGGCTGGTGACGGAGATCCTCGGGTTCGCGCTCGCCGCCGGAGTACACTTCTAGCCATGACCAAGGACAAGACACAAATGATCCAAGCCCTTCGCGACCGTGTGGGCCTGAGCGAGGACGACGCCAAGCGCACCGTCGAGGTCGTCGACGAGGTGCTCGCCCACGAACAAGCCCAACAGCCCAAAGCTGCTCCGCTACGGCTCGGCGACAGCAACCCGTTCAAAGATGCGGTCGTCACCGAACGCACCGGGCTGAGCTTCGGGGAAGTGTTCGGGCTCCGGCGGCATCGCAAGCGCCGCAAGCCCAGCGCGACCGTGTAGTAGCCGACGCGGCCAACCCCCTTACAACTTTTTGTTATGACTCCCGAACCGGGATCTGCGGGTCGATCAGCGCCAGCTTGTGTGAGCGGGGCAGCATCTTGATCCTCGCCTCCTCACGACGCGCGGCCGTGCGATCTGGCATCGGTAGCGCCAGTGCCAGCTTGACCGGTAGGCGGCTTGCTGTGTAGCGGCTGGCCTTACCCGCCTGGTGGCGAGCCATCCGTCGGTCGAGGTCACTCGTCCAGCCCGTGTAAAGGGACCCGTCGCGGCAGCGCAACATGTAGACCCAGGCGTCAGGCACGTTGGTTTATTTGACTTGGAGGGGGTGGATACCTGCCGGGGGGGTGCCCGTCGGGGTCTCAATGCTCGCTGGGGTCTCAATGCTCGCTGACCCCTATTTACTTTCCGGATTAGTATGTCTACCTCGTGAACGAGGATGGCTCCGGCGTCGCTCGCTACGGCACGGCAGCCTCGACTAAGATCGAGCGATGTCCGAGACCGAGTTGCATCGAGATCTCGTAGCGTGGCTCATGAGCTACACGGCCGGCGAATACGGCGAGGTCACCTACGTAGCCGGACGAAGCGAGTATCCAGATCCCTACGCCATCGGACGTCACGAGCCGGATCTCATCGCTGAGTCTTCGGGCGGACTCGTAGTCATCGGTGAGGCGAAGATCGGCGAGGACCTCGACGCTGAGGGCTCCCGCGAGCAGCTCGCCGACTTCTCCACGGCGGTCGATTCCGAGACGCAGGAGAGGGCGATGTTCCTGCTCTGCGTTCCGGTGGGATGGGTTCAGGCCGCAGAGCAGATGATCGTCGACGCCGGCGGCGAGCTTCACGATCGCGTGACGGTGCTCGGCGTCTAGGCAGACTGTGGCCCATTTCACTAACCCCAGTAGGGATAGCTTCGAGGTCATAGTCGCGGCGTGGGGCCCAGCGTTTGGCTATCCGGATCTGCACGTCTTCGACGGTGAGCAATTTGCCGACCAGGGACCCGACGTTCCCTACGAGCAGCGAGCAAAGGTATCCGTTCAGGCTTCCGACGGGACAACCCTGGGCGAAGTTATAGACCGAGCCGCTGAGCACTTCGATGTCCATATTGAGCCTGACGACATTCCCATGTCGCGTCGGGTGCCTTGCATCGCGTTCTTTCGCCCGAGCGACGGATCGAGCGGGACCACCGAGCAGATCGGGGCGATACGCACAGTTGATCCTGAGGGTGGCCCTTCATGGGCGGTGCGCTGGTCTGAGATTCGCCTCGATGAGTTGGTGGCTACAAGCGAAGCCGGCTTGCTTGAGGGAGGCGAGCCGTTGCGTCCTTATTTCTGGCCAGTCATCCCGCAAGGCCTTTTCGGTGATCTTGCGGGCTCGCTTACATGGATGTGGATGTACTGGGAGCAGGTGCTTGCTGCCCTCGAGACGGTCAGCCTGGTTCGCACGCTCATCGAGCGCATCAAGGCCGGACAGTCAGTCGCACGAGAGGGTAGTCGTTGGAGTGACGCGCTCAGGCGCCCACAGGACCTGATGCCATATCTCGATCGGGACGCACGGACGACTGCGGAAGTTGCGAGCTACACCGGATTCTCAGACAAGGAAGTCAAGGGCGCTCTATGGGCGATGGGCTACGCCCTTGGCGAGGACGGTAGGTGGAGGCCTGGAGCAGATCGAGCCGCCGCCGTTCTACAAGCCGGATTGCTTGACATCAAGCGCCTCGGACGTGGCCCCTTAGATCTTGAAGAAGCCGCTGCCAGAGTCCGGGAACTCGTCGAAGCCTCAGAACGTGAATGACTATGTAGTACCTCGTGGATCAGGCCACAGCACCGTTCTCGAGGCTGGCGGATGGGATACGCTGCTCCTATGGTCCATCCGTTTCGCGCACCCGGTGAGTCGGAAGATGACGCCTCGGCGCGGCTCTCGCAAGAAGCCGTCGAGGCTACACCTGAGTGGATGGGCAAGGACGCGGTAGTAATCGAGATTCACCACGGGACCGGGTCCCTTGTTTCCTTCGCTCGTGGCACTGACGAAGATAGAAAGGCTGTCTGGCGCGAATCTCAGCCGATGCGCCCCTCTCAGACCATCAAGGGTGCTGTGGATCTGGCACCTGAGAAGCTTCTAGAGATGTTGCGCGGGCCGCTCGGGGCATAGCTTCAAGAGCAACCACATTTCGCCCTCGATGATGTGATCGTCGCGGCCGACTTGTCTTCGCCCGCACGTGCACACGCCAGCAGATCCAGAAGGACTCGAGCTGGAATGGCGCGTTGCGTTCTCGTCTGCTGACAACGGCAGCCGGTCGGCGGCGTAGCCTTCGGACTCGTGGAGGACACCGCAGCCAGGAAGCTCGTTATGCAGTGGGAACACGCGGCAAGCGTGACAGACACGCGCATGCTTTTCCTGAACGCGAGAGACGACGCGGCGCAGGTCCTCGCCGACCTTGTGACGGACGACGTCCGCGCGCTCGCCGTGACCCCTCTGACGCTGGCCCTCGTGGCCGGGGAGGCGATCCTGAACATGACGATCTCCGGAACCCTCACGGAGCCTGTGATCACTGTTGAGTTGTGGCCAACACGCTTGCCTACGGTCAAGGTCACGATGGTCGAGCAGTTCGAGAGCCCCGGGAAACCCGACAGCCCCCGGCAGCGCACCTGGACGTTCTCGCCGACCGACACGCAGCCGATCACCGTCTCGCACCGAAGGATCGCCCCTCCGTTCCCCGACCAGTCCGAGCGCGCCGAATTCGCTCGCTTGATCGCCGAGAAGGCGGGCTGGCCCTTCCCGTCCCCGACCCCACCACAGTCCTAGGCTGCTGGACAGTCCTAGGCTGCTGGATTGTGGAGCCCGTCTTCATCAGCTCACTCGCGCGAGGCGAAATGGTCGCAATCCGGGCGGAAACGAGGGCGGCGGTGGAATCTCTGCAGATGCGGCCGGTTATGTTCGAGACCACGCCTGCGAGCCGCGACGACTCCCGCCGAGCGCTGCTGGACGAGCTCGGTGGCTGCGACGTGGTCTTGCTGCTCCTCGGTGCCGAGTATGGCGAGCGCACTGAGCGTGGCGTCAGTGCGACCGAGGATGAGTTCAATGAGGCCACGGGCCGCGGCATCCCGGTTATCGCATTGGTCCAGGAGATCCCACGATCCCCGGAGCAGGATGAATTCGTGGGTCGGGTGCGCGGAACCTGGAGCGAGGGCCGGTTTGCTCCGACGTTCAAGGATGCGAGTGGCGTCGGGTTCGCGGTCGTCCGAGCGCTGAACGCGTGGCGACAGCGCGGGGTGACGAACGAGCACCAGGCAGCGGCGCTCGAGCGTGCAGGCAGGCTCGCCGTGGGATCGGGCCAGCCGGGACAGAGCCACACGGGTGCGAAGGCACGTGTGGTCATAGTGCCGATCCTGGGCAAGCTGATCATGGATGCGGTCATGCTCGGCGAGCCTGGCCTGGGCGACAGCCTTGGTATGTCCGCACGCACGAGCGGCCTCGTCCGTCACGACATGGCGCTAAAACAGAAGCTCACTGCCGACGGCATCGAGTTCGAGGCAGCTGACTCCCGCGGCTACGAGCACCTGAGATTCGTGGTTGCCACGGATGGCGCGATCCTCGCCGAAGGCGCCGTGTCCGGCTCCGGCATGCTCGGCTCGTCGGTGATCGAGGGCCCTAGTGTGCGCCGAGTCGTCGAGCAGAGCTGCGCGTTTGCCCTCAGTACATGGGAGCAGATTGACCGCCGCGATGACGTCCGTGAGGTCGCAGCGACGGTCGCGATTCCTGACGCGTCGATGAAGGTTTACAGCGACGTGGAGTTCACCGGGAACTCGTTGAGCATGGGCAGCATGATGGGCTCGCCTGCGGTGCTCGTATCGCCCAACCCGCCGCGCGTCGCCCGGCGTGAGGACCTAGGCTCGCCCGAGCTGGTCGAGCAACTCGTCGCTGAGGTCCGCCACGCCTTCTTGCTCGAGGGGCGTGCGCGGTGACAGGCAGCTTCCGGAGTGGTGCCCCGGAAGCCCGTCTGCGGAGTACGCGCGGGCGGTGCTGGTGTCGGCGGCCGCAAAATGAGTCAGAGGGCGCGCTTCGGGTCCAGAATCGGTGGCGGATGCTCGCCCGTAAGGTCGAATCATTTTGGTAAAACACCCCATGTGGCCGTCTCGCGGATAAGGTTCACGCATCTGATCAGCGGTCCCCTCGCACTACTAGCGTGATGCAAGCGCTGTTGGCTGAGTATCTCCCCGCCCGGCCAATGACCATCCGCACACACAACCCCGACCAGATCCTCGACCTGCAGGAGCACCTCGACCTCGCAGCCGCGATCCACCCGGACACCCTTCAAGCGCTGCAGACGCTCGCCGCCCAGCTTCACGGCAAGTCCGTGCTGCCACTCATCGGCGCCGGTGGCTCGTTTGACTGCGGCATGCCGCTCGCCCGCGAGGTCGGCGCCGACCTGCTCCGCGACTATCTCGCGAACCCGGATTTCGCGCCCCACGCCTCAGGCCTCGGCCCGGACATGGCGGACGTCACCGAAGCGATCTACACCAGCCCCGGCCACAGCCAGCTATCCGTCGTAGATGCGCTCGGGCTTCCGGACCCGGGGCTATGGCCCGACGCCGAGCACATCCACCCGCACTTCTGCGCCTACCGGGTACTCGCGCGCCTGGCCCGCGAGCAGTTCTACCAGGAAGCCGTCTGCCTCAACTACGACTGCGCGTATGAGGCCGGCCTTAAAGCCGAGGGGTACATGCTCGCGCCGCGCTCCGCCCCCGGCGCGCTGTGGCGCGACCACGTCACTCTGATCGCTGACCCGCAGGCCGAGTCCAACACCACCCTCCCCGGATCGATGCAGCTGCGAAAGCTCCACGGTTGCGCACAGCACTACCGCCGGGAGGCGCTACGCGGCGCCGGAAACCACCCGGAGGAACGGATCATCGCCCGACGAAGTCAGCTCACCAACTGGCGAAACGACCAATGGGCCCGCGACTACCTGCGGGCCGCCGCACGCCCTAGCATCATGCTGCTGATCGGGTTCTCAGGCCAGGACCCCGTCATCGCCGGCGAGCTCACCACGCTCCTGAAAGACATCTATGAGCAGACGAGTATCGACGGGGAACCGCGCGTGGTTGCGATCGACTACGACCCCGACACCGCCGCGCTGCGCGGCCTGATCCATGCTGGCCTCGGTGGCAGCCCCCCAGCTGCCAGCACTATCACAAAAATCGAAACGAAACCCGCCAGCACCACCGCCACCCTGCTCGCACTCCTCACCGAAACCCTGCGAGGCTACCTTGAGCCCCGCATGAACGACCACTACACAGTCCCCAGAACGCTTGAAGGCCGGATCGCCGCGTTCACGCTCGCCGCGCCCGTGATGCTCCGCTGGTCCTACCTGCTGCGCCAGCCCGAGGACGACAGTTTCAACCAGCGCACCAACCTGAACGCCGCTGCCCGCCGCGGCTACGTACCGCTACGCGCCGACCCCACCACGACCGTTCGGGCACTGCAGACCCGCCGCGAACTCCGCACCGCGCTCGGACACACAGAAGCGGAGAGCACCCGCGAAGCGCTCATGAACCACGGCTTTGTAACGGGCGATGTGAAGGGGAAGGCCTACCTGCCAAGCGGCCTCGATTTCGACACGTTGCGGGGAGGCGCGCGTCCTGCCGGTGAGCTGGAGATGACCCGCGAAGTACTCGACTGGCCCACTGGCCTTGACTGTGTGCTCGTTGCCGAGGACGCTGCGGGCTGGCGCGGAATCAGCGTTCAGCGCGGCCACGAGGTCTCCATCCCATGAGCGTGGCAACTGACCGCGTCCTCTCACGGCTCGCCGCCGTCGGTTTCGAGACTCGCGACGCGGCGATCAAACCGTTCGGTGAGCCGCTCGCCCTCGTCAGCGCGGTCGCGTGGGACACAACTACCTCACAGCTCGCGCTGATCGCTGAGCTCGATGCCAACCAGGAAGAGGAGACCTGGCGGCAGCTGCTGTTCGCCGGCTCCGGTATCCGCCACCAGCTCGCGGGCGACGGGCCGAGCGCATATGGCACCCCGGTGATCCTCGTAATCGTCGATGAGCAATGCGAGCGCCATATGCGCGATATCGCAGAGGATCTCGCCGAGAACTATGCGCTTTTCAGCCGCGTCGAGGTCAACCTGATCCGCCACACGGATCTTGCGGATGACGCCGGCCTTGACGTCGCGCTCGCCCCGTTGCTCCCCTCCTGCAGGCGGATGCTCGGTCAGGAGATCTCTCGTGGCGAGGTCCAGCGCTTCTGGAAAACGCTGCGAGAGGAGATCCATAACGCCGCGGTCGGGCTCGCCCCGATCTTCGCCGCCCACCGCGAGCAGGCCGCCGTTGATTGCGCCCACCAGCTGATCGGTGACAGTGAGCAGGCGCCCGAGCTACCCGCGCTCGCGCCGCTCGTGCAAGTCGAACTCGACAACTTCCGGACTTTCGCGCACGCCGAGGTCGACCTCGCGGCGGTGACGGTCCTGCATGGCCCAAACGGAAGCGGCAAGAGCAGCATCGTTGAGGCGCTTGAACTCATCTGGGCGGGACGTTCCCAACGCCAGCCCGATGGGGTGAAACCTGAGGAGTACGCACGCCACCTGCCGAAAAACGGAGACGGACAGTTCACCATCACAACCCCTACAACCCATCGCACGACGGTCGCGGACGCCGCGACAGCTGAGCTCCCGCGCTGCGTCCTCAGCCAGGAAGGGATGGCGGAGCTCGTCTCGTCTTCCCCGCAGGCCCGATATCTGGGGCTGCTTGCGACCACCGGCCTTGAGATACCGGACCTCAAGGCCCGCACCGACGAGCTAGTTAAAACCGCCAAGCGCGAGGCCGACGCCGCACTGCTCGCGGCGGGCCTTCAGCCCCTCAAGCGCGCCGACAGCGACGCGTACAAGCACCTGAGTAATGAGTTGGGCGGGAGCTTCGCCGGTCGCCTACCCGCAAACGCAGAGCTCGCCGCGGCCGAACAGACACTCGCGGGTGCAGCCGGCGGTGCATTTGCACCGCGTAACTGGGGCGCCCAGTCCGCGAGCGCGACCCTCGCCAGCCTCGACACGTTGATCGCGCGCGTTCTCGGAGAACCACAGACACCCGGTCTCACCCAGGCGCTCGAGGAGGCGCAGGCGACCCTCACGCGCATGGCCAGCGAACGGCAGGCCGCGGCACAGAGCGCGCAACGATTGCTCTCCGTGTTGGCTAGGCCGGCCCCGACGCTCCTCGCGGCGAGCGGCCCAGCGCCGAGGGAAGGACCGAAGGATCCCGCGCTCCCTCCCGCCCTGGCTGCTCGGTGGCTCTCCCATACCCGCAGCATCACAGCCGCAGCGGCCGATTTCCGCACCGAGGCGGAGGCGCTCGACCAGAAACGCTGGTCGGACCAGCTCGCTGCGTACGCCGATGCACTGGAGGCCGCGGCCAACGCGGTGCCCCAGGATGCGCTCGAGCCCCTGACTCGCGCGGCTTCGATGCCTGCCTCGGCCCGAACCCAACCTCGGCACGACCCCCCGAGCGAGCTGTTCACAGACGCAGGCTTTACCGATGTACCAAAGCAGCCGATGGCGATTGTGCCAGCACTCGAGGAGCTGGCGAACGAGCTGCAGCGACACGCCTCGGCGCTCAACGCGCTCGCGAGCGAGCTCACAGCGCATCCGGCGCGCAACTTTGCCGAGCACTCCGAACGTGTTCTGGGCGCCGTATGCAAATTCGAGCTTGCCCGCAGCCTCCGACGCGAGGGGCCGATCATGCGCGCCAGCGAGACGCTCGTCGCTGAGCTGCTGCAGGCTCGCCTCGCGCCGGTCCTACGTGAGTTGGTCGCCGCGACCGTGCGCTTCGAGTGGTATTTCAAGCCGCTGCAGATCCCGGAGCAGGGTCGCAGCCTCGTACTCGGAGGCCTCTCTACCCCGAGGCCGGATCTGGATGTCCGCATGACGCTCAACAGCGCCGAGCGCCACGTCCTCGGCGTGGCCTGGTTCCTGGCCCTGCATCTCCTGCAGCCGCCCGAGCGCCGCCGCGTCCTGGTTCTGGACGACCCGACCTCCGGGTTCGACACGGTCAACCAGGCGGGATTCATCGCGACCCTCCGAGCATTTGTCCGCCTGACCCGCCCAGAGCAGCTGATCCTCGCCACCCAGGACGACACGCTCGCCGCCGTACTGGCAGAGGAACTCGCCCCCGTCGACAGCTGGCCCCATACGGCAACCCGGATCCGCTGCAGACGCGACAAGGACGACACGAGCACGACGGCTGTCTTCGAGTGCCCTCCGGCACAGCGAGCCACGAGCGAGGAGACCGATGTGCTCGGCCTACACGGCGCCACCCCCGCGCCCGCCTGACATCGGCTGAAGGAGAATATTGTCGCGTCGCTCGCCGAGGGCAACCTGGGACCGGGCGAAATTGCAGCCGTCTACCCATCGTTCGACCAAGAGGCCATCGGAGACACCGTCAGCTTCGCCGAACAGGTCACCGCCGTCGCCTTATGCGAGTCCTCGTCGACGAGGGATACCCGTCCAAGTGCTCCCGCCGCTACGGCTCAACAAGAGCCACGAGTACGACCATATCAACGAACTCAAGTGGAAGGGCAAGCATGACATTCAACTCTTCGCGGACGCCGCGGAGCGCTAGCTCGGAGCAGCGACGACCTCGGCTATCTGTGAAGCGATCTCCTCGATCGTAGAGTCTGCAGTCCGCAACGCCAACTTGTCGGCGAGTGATGGGCTGTAGCCGATGACATCATCCCGCGTAACGTCATGCCAGATGGGCAGGATGATTTGACGGTCACCACTCATCTCCCGTGTGACTAGGCCGTCAAGCTCATACTCCGACCAGTTCTTCGAGAAGAAGCTCGGCGAGAGCACCACCACTCCGAATCGTGATGTGGAGAGGCCAACGTCGATCTTGCGCCGTAGTCCGTCACCGACGCGTAGTGCGAACTCGTCGTACCAGACCTCCAGGCCACGGCGTCTAAGGGCGTGAGCGAGATCACGAACGATCGCGTCCTTGTCCTCCGAGGCATGCGAGATGAACACGTCGTACGTCTTAGGCACTGCGGACGGCGCAGGCGCGACGGCGTTTACATTCTCGACGATGTTTGCGAGTGGACTGTTTTGAGCGGGGACCTGGCGGATCGGAGGGAGCGGGTCTGGCGGCGGCGGCTCGACCACGATGCTTGAACGTACGTTGCCAGCGAGACCCATAAGGTCCACAGTCACGTGCCAACGGCCATCGTGGGGAACTCCCAGTCGAACGGGGGATTGCTTGGCGAGACCTCCGAAGTAGCGGTGCTGGCCGCCTCGTTGATAGCTAGAGAAGTTCGAGCTGTCCAGCAGCCGGACGTTCGCCGCATTGCCAGAGAGAGTCACAACCACGATGCTCCCGCGCTTCAGATGCCCAAGGTCGTAGTGCGTGAAGTTCATCGGCTAAAGGTTACGGCGTGCGTGGAGCGGATGATCGTCGGGCATGGCTCGGACGGGAGCGCTCGCGCTCTATGGGAGGTAACCGATCGTCCGGCCGTAGTTGCGCAGCTTTCCAAGTGCGTAGTTCGCGATGTCTGCGCGACCGCTCTTGCTCCGCCACATCACCTCAACGCGGATCGGCTCTCCTGCACGCACCAGGTACAGATCGCTGGCGAACTTAAGTTCGCCACCGACATCCTTCTCCGTCTCGTAGTGTTCTATAAGCCCTATGTCCGCTAGCCCCTCACCGATGGCCCGGTTGATCGCTCCGTCGTTGATCTTTGCGATCTCCGTAAGCGACGCGAAGGCACTTGTGGTACCACCGCCGGGGCGCGATCCGCGCTTGCGTGTGCCCAAGGCGTTGGCCGCCAGCAGAAGACCGAGCTCGCTCGATTCAAGCCGCGACGACACCGACTCGCCTGTCGACGGCTTCGTCGCCATACCGACGGATCGCATCAGGTCGTGGAGCGTCGCATCGCCGTGCGTGCGGGCCACGGCGAGCGCCGTCAGCATGTCCATGTGGAGGATTCGCGCGTCGAGGTTCGTGCCGAGAAGGCCCAGTCTCTCGGGGTATTTCTTGAGCTCCTTGACGACGTTGGCTCCGGTCGCCGACAGCAGACGATCGATGTCGATGTAGCCGTGACTGCCTCGCGTAACAGCCGCGACGTCGTTCTCTGGTTCGTTTCCGGCGATCACGAGCGTCCATAGGCGGTAACGCTCAACCTTGAGAAGCCCTGTGACCTCGGCTCCGTTCGCGATCAACGTTTCCCGAATCAGCGCTATGTAGCGCCCGATTGTGGTGGCCTCTCTGGCCATCTCTCCAGCATGCTCGTCCGAGATTCCCATCGCGGCCAGCGACGCACCGCGGTTCAGTGCTTGGACGGTCTGCTCGGCTATCCGGGCGAAGGCATCCTGCGGAGGCCCGGTGAACTGCTCGACCGGCTGACCAACGCCGAACAGTGCCTCCGCTCCGAGCTGTCCTGCGACTCCCTCGAGCATTTCGGTGAGATCATCGGTGTTCGTAGGCCACACCACAAGTGTGTTGGCGCCGGCGTCAGCACGTACAAATGCATTTACTGCGTGAAGGACTGCCTCGATTGCCTCGGCAGGCTCTGCGCGCAGGGCCTCTCGACCCTCGAGGACGAGGATTCTCGGACCATCCGCGGGTCCGAGTGCGTCAAGCATCGACTCGACATCCGCGGTACTTGGGATTCGCTCGGTGACGACTTCATCTCGAAACAGGCATACGGTGTCGAGGAACGTTGACTTGCCCGCGCCCGACTCTCCGCGCAGAATCGTCAACGCGCCGCGGCGGGCGACTCGCATCTCTGCAAATCGTGCGTCCAGCGATGCGAGGGCAGATTCGACCGGATGAACGATTGCGCGGAGCGCATCACCTCCAGCCTGTCGAAGTCCCTCGAACCGGTCTGGAAGATACAGATTCTCGCGGGCAAGGGCCGGCGTGAGAATGCTAGGCGATTGGTTCTGCTTCGACACCAAGGAGGTCGATTCTAAACCGTCCGCTCAGACGTTACACAGCCGTTGGTTCAGACTGTCCAGGCTGTCGCATTGCGCGATGATCCGAGCGTCTCGGACGGCGTCCTGCTCGATATCGCGCCGAGTTTTCTGGTGCTTCCCCGGGAAACACGGGCTTTTGACTATCTCTCAAAAATTTCTCAGCCCCAATCGAGCGTTCCATCCCAAGGGCTGATTACTGTCCTCTGCATGGATCTGACTCCACATCTCGCGGGCTCTTCTCGCGCACGTCGCGGGTTCCTCGCGCGCGCACGCGCGCGCGTCATACGGAACACCCTGCGGCGGGGCGCCGTGGGGTGTTCGTGGTCCAGGTGAGGAGTCACGGGCTACCAACAGCCCGTCGGCGATCTCGGCTACCCCTCAGGCCTGTTCCTGATCCTTGGGCTCGAGCATCCCGGCTCTTTGACCGGCGACACTCACCCTTGTTCGGGCGACTGGTGTTGTTGTCTCCCATCCAAAACACCTCATATCCCTTTGCGAGTCTTGGTTCTATGGGCCTTCCCTCTACAGAAAAACATCTCCCCCACCCCACCTGCTCCAGCATCACCCAGGGCAACTTCTCTCGGCTGAATGCACGCGTCGGCTTCTACGGCGAGCGGGTGTTCTAATCGTCGAAGTCTGAGAGATCGACCTCGACCGGTTCCGCC
>Ga0302325_10022665_pt1 | contig 13131 bp, 15 predicted proteins | sample Palsa_T0_2_FD_201948 | JGI IMG/M metagenome (GOLD analysis project Ga0302325, IMG submission 201948) | Peat permafrost microbial communities from Stordalen Mire near Abisko, Sweden - Palsa_T0_2 | ecosystem: Environmental > Terrestrial > Soil > Palsa > Peat permafrost | place: Sweden: Abisko... | reverse complement strand
TCCAGTGGTATAAAACCCGATACTATGATTTGAAAGCGCCTCACTACTCTCCTTCGTCTTCGTCACAATCAAATCCATAGCCTCATCCCACGAAGCCGGCTTCAACTCCCCATCTTTCCTCACAAGCGGCCTAGTCAGGCGATCTTTGCTGGAATTCGCCAACCAACTATACATCCCCTTAGGTCCCAGGCGTCCTTTATTTACTCTGTCCACTTCGCGTCCGCGGACGCCCACGATCTTGCCGTCTTTGACGCCAATGTCCAGGCCACAGCCATTGCTGCACATCACGCACGCTGATTGGACCCATTTGTCTGGTTCCTCGGAATAGCGATAATCGACTCGCGGGGGCCAATGCTCGTAGTAGCCCTTGCGGGGACCCCAGATGTCTTGAATTGCGTCGCGGGTCTCGATTGTTGTCATCGAGAAGAGAATCTGAGAAGATGGTAATGTTGACGCAATAGATTTGGGTTAAAAAAGGCGACATGATCAGATGACGTCTTGATCAATCTTACTCTAGCCCCACCATTCCGGAAATTAACTGAGCGATCAACAAGGGCGTTGTAGAGTTTTGAGAGAAACTTTGAGGCAACATGAGGCTGTTCATTGAACTGAGATATCAATGTAGAAAAACATAACAGTAAATACACGTGATATCCTACGGCTGTATATCCGTCGACAGTCATGAACTCCCGACTAGTAGTAAGGGGATCGTTCAGTGCCAGGAAGCCAACGAGACCGATAATGAGTCTAGTTGGCATCGTTGCTCTCGACTACCCCCCTACTTCTAACAGCTCATCTTAGACCTGCATCAGAGAGATGTCTCTCGTCTCCCACGAATAGAGCGACAGAGCCTTTGGATACAGAGCACACTCGTCGCGAGAAGTTCCGAATCACGGAATCCCGTTTCTTGCGCTTGTTGGTGATTCGCATTGCGCTGTCCATGCGCAGAGGACATCCTTTGTAATGCACTTGACAATCGCATAAAAAGTCGCGTCCCAGAAGGACGTTGACCGTTATGGGTGGTGAATCGATCAGAATTGATTTTCTTCGACTCTAGCGCGTCTAGAGGAATAGTTTTGTTGCACGGCTATGCCACATAAGTGTCCCGTTCAAGTGTATCCCAGATAATCCACACTATCCGTTTGAGAGTGAATAATATAATCCGACAAGCCATTCCTGGGCCTTTCCCATCAATGCAAGGAACACACATGCCTTGCGCGCCACATTCATTTTGCAGTCAGCATGAAGCTCGGCTTCTTTCATGACTGTAATAAAAGCGGTGCGCGAGGCATGTGGGTTCCTTGCATTGATAGGAAAGGCCCAGGAATGGCCTGTGATCTCAAATGTTGCAAGGGTATGAGTACTCGATATCCAATTTTGCAGGGAATAAGTATAGCCCAGCTGACTCCCTCAGAATTCTCTATTTTTAAACGTTGACCACAAGAATCTCCGTCTGAGGTGGTCATCTGTAAAAATTGCGTGAATAGTAATGCCGTCGAACCGGCTGGTTTGGTTGAATAACTCTACACAGTTGAATAACTCCGCAAAATATGATTCAGCCAGAATTTCAGCATTACATTCGAATGCCTTTCATGGGATGCAAGTCTTTAAAATCAATATACAATCGGAGAAATTGACGACCCCGAATGTATCAGTATCGAACGGGACCTCAACTATTGAAAGACGTTGTTACAGTCCGGTTTCGAGAATAATCTAGTGAATCCGAGTCCGTGAAAATCAGATATGTGGCCCAAGTATCATTTGATGCAGAAGGGAAAGGCCATTTTTGTAGGTCGTCGCTCACTGCACTCTTACCGACATGAGGAGACGGATCCGTTCAGGAATCAATTCAGCCGTGTTGATGAATACTGGAAAGTTAGCTGGCGCAACTCACCGATGCACCGATGACGATAATACTCTTGTGATGTTCTGAGGCATAGTCTCGTATTTCTCTTGTCAGAGCCGTATCGCTGTGCCTGATACGTGCGGTCCGCCGATCTGCTCGAATCTCTGCGCATCAAGAAAAGAGGGTAGGGTTTCTGTGACGGCTGATTTCCACGCCCACCGCAACATCACAATTTCAGCTAATCAGCAAGCAGTCACTCACTCACCTTCAATCCCGTCCTCGCCGTCACAATGAACGCCCAACCCGTCAAACTCGCGAAAGTCACAAAAGTCCTCGGCCGAACAGGCTCAAGGGGAGGCGTCACACAAGTCCGCGTCGAGTTCATCGAGGACCAATCTCGATCGATCATCCGAAATGTCAAGGTATACTAGACCCGCGCTTTGCTAGACCCGCGCTTTGCTTGACCGCACCGCCGCTGTGTTTCTGGACCGCCGCTGATGATGTAGGGACCCGTCAAGGAGAACGATATCTTGGTGCTGTTGGAGAGTGAGCGTGAGGCTAGGAGGTTGAGATAAGTGGACTGTCTGTGTGTGTGTGCGTGGATGGGGAGTGGTGGGGTGGAGCATTTTAGCAGGAATTGAAAGACCATTTTCAACAGACTGAGCCTTGGATTCTTGTGTGTGGTCTTTGATGATGAAGACTGTTTCGTTTTGTGTGAGTGTCTGCTTGGGAGATTTGCTTGGTTCGCCAAAGGAAGGCATGCTGCTAGGCTCCGTCTGCGAAAAACACCGCGCAGCACTTGCATTACAGGTTCCATTTTCTGTGTACTGTCCGCCTGCATAGGCGAGGAGTTTCTTCTTTGGCCTTGGTTTTCATCGGACACATCATCGCAGTCTCCCAGCCGACTCAACTCTGGTCACTTCGTGGGGCGTCCGTATCCTTACCCTTTCACATGGGCACGACAATCGTGAAGTCTCCGTAACCATACGTCAACTCATTAGAATACATTGTGCTATTTATCTCCCGCTCTAAAGGGTATCTTGAACCTACTGAATTCAGCCTCAACTGACCAAGACCCATAACAAAAAGAAGATTATTAGAATCCCAAATATTTTGATCATCAGCCACCGATTGCTCGTTACTCGCGCATAATATTTCAACAACTCCCTCTGCGCACCTCCCACATTGGTCACTATATCATCCGTGTTCGCATCAATCCTATCATCAGCATCACCCACTTATACGCAGCACAATCATAGCAGCATCACAAGGGATATGGGCAAAGGGAGACATACCGCTGCACAGTGTCGGCTTGTTCAGAGACCATCTGCGCTAGTTGTTGGAATATACTGCCTAATTCATGGATCGTAGATTCGATGCTTTCGATTGCTTGGCCTCGTTGTGAGAGGTATTGATCTTGTTGTTCGACGAGCTGCATTTGTTGGAATTGGGGGGTGCCGATGGTGGCTTCTTCTCTGTCCATGTTGATTTTAAGGACATCTGAGCGGCCGTTGGAGGAGGGTTTGTTGTATGGTTGCGCGGAATGTGGTCGTTGGATAGGATTGTACAGGGGCGATGAAGGGGATAATACTGATGTTAGCACTTTCCAGTCTTTTGAAGGGGGTAGATACTTGGTGGCGGTGTTGCGGATTGTATGGCCCCGGCAATGAATTGCTCGGATCGGTCTCTTGAAGCTTTCATGTTCTGAGGATTAGCCGAAGTATGCGCGCCAGAAAAGTTACCTGAGTTCTAATTTCCAAGACGTCCTTGAACCCCATACTTGTGTTGGCGAGTTTACTTTGCAGTAACACAACCACATTGTCACTATGTTCATCGACCTCCTTATTCCCCTTCCCTCTCGACGACTTCTGCTGCTTCACAAACTGCTGCAAGTTGCTGATATCGTTATTCAGCTCGGAAATATCATGTTTAATAACATATATCAATTCCTGAATCTGGGTAGACTTGTCATCGAACAACGTCTTCCGCTTGGCCACTAGCAGAAAGTTAGTCGAGTTCTCTAAGAGGGGATCCAACATTGCGCAAGACGCTGTAGTTTCACACTTGTAGCAGCTATGTCATGTCCAATCTTTGACGCCATGCGAGAGAACTGGGATTTCGGGGTAGGTTTGTTGTGGGAGACATTGCTGTTGAAGGACGACGATGAGGAAAGAAGACGACGGGACTCGAGCGGTGATTTAGACGCTCTTTGTGATATTGACTGGACGGCAGCATGGAACTCTGCTGTTCTGTCGACGCCCATTTGAAGCACCCGTTGTCAACACACAATGAGACGCACAACAACAAGTCGACAACGTGTCTCGGTGGCTCGACTCGGACAACTCCTTTGATCAATCGCGACCGACCACGCTGCCAACTTTCCGCCAACAGAAAACTCGTGGTGAATTCGCTTCCCTTGAGAACTTTCCACCACAGCCAAAAACCAGCGCGATTCGGGGCGTATGAGCCTCGATTTGAGTTCACAGGAGCGCTGAAACAAGGAATGCGGTCAATGAATCCCAACGTGGATGAAACGATTCAGAACCCTGCAACTGCTACTTGACTGCCTTTCCGATGCAGCGCCCTCCCCCTAATCCCTTCCTGGCCGCATTACTTACCACTGCGTCTGTGCACGATAAACGCCTTCGGGAATTGTATGCGAGTCTCACCCCGGCATGGGGATGGATCGTCTTGGTCCCTACAGCGGATAGTCTCGCGAAATACGATCTGTCGATATTCTCGGAAGAAGTCATTGGTATTTTTGAAGAAAGGGAGACGGACTGATAATTAGCGAGCCATATCATTAAAGTTCCAGCGATCGGAGGCAAGTTGTTGAGCGTCAGGAACAAGAGTCGGCATTACGTTACGCACAATGGACGCACCGTGGTCGTCAAAGATGATCTTGTATATACAAATAAAGGTACTATCGAGGGAGGACGGCAGTTGAATTTAGGATTCACGGACTTTCGACAGGCCAAACTGTTACATGATACCCTGCTATACCCGGACTCGCCTGATGCTGCTCCTCTGGTAGTATACTATATAGATCGAATGCTTCTCTCGATCCCTACTTCGACAGCAATAGCTGTACCGCGGACTAGTACGCCGCGTCCCACCGCGCCAATGTTTGCGCCAAAACCTATTACTACTCTCCCTCAATTATTCGATGAATTCCCCTCTGTTGCCAAGCAGGTCGTTCCAAGACTTACTTCCCTGCTAAGGGACTTGAACGACAAAGATCCCACCGATACGGATCTCTCCTCCGGCACCGAGGCCATCAAACGAGTTGTCGATGGAGTCATTTCCGCCGTCGTAGATACCTTCCAATCGGTCGATGCAGGAAGCATGAAACGGCTCTCCGAACGCACAGATATCAATGGCGAGAAATTAGGACGGTTAATTGAATCATACGTCCTTGATGAGACTTACGATCTCGTCTTTTTCTCCTTCTCCAAAAGTTATCACGATATCGACACTGATCTCTCCGATAAGATCCTCTCGCTGAGATCCCTGGATGTACACCAAGTTGGAATTCCATACGTCGACTCGGATATATTATCGAGACTAGCGACTGCGATCGAGCGATTCAGAACATTCGGTGCAGCCCGCACACCAAGAGAAAAATTGGAAATCTTGCTAGAAACAGTCAATGTCCTGAGTGGTGGAAAAACCGTCCCACAGGAAAGCGATGACGAGAAACCCGTTCCTGAAGCATTGAGTTCCGATTTCCTTGTACCGCTACTGCTGCTTGTCATTATTCGATCCAACGTATCGAATTTGGAGAGTAATTTGGCGTATGTGCGAGAATTTTCCTATGGCGATACCGATGGTGGGATCGTTGGTTATACCTTGTCTAGTGTGGAAGCGGTATTGTACCATATAAGCCAGGATCACGTTCGACTAGCGGCATTAAGTCATCGGAATGAGCGATTCTGGAAGGCTATTCAAGAGAACGATGTTGCTGAAGTGGAGTCCGTTTTGGACACTGTTCCGGAGATCGAGGCTACAAGTCCTGTGTCACCGACTCGACATCGTTCAGGAAGTATCAGGGACTTACACCTGAGTGTCTTTGAGAGCAGAGACATGGATGGAAACTCATGTTTCCTAATGGCACTTCAAGGGAATAACATCGACGTCCTGCAATACCTCCTTTCTCGTCCCGAAGCCCCCAAATTTCTCGCCACAGACGAAAATTACCAACACGATATACCTCTTATTCTCGCCATGCAAACCGAGAACCAGAAATACGTGTCTTTAATAACCGATACTCTCCTCCTTCTTCCCTACCTGGATATCCGCCAAAGTCTAGAAAGACAAGATAAAGACGGCCGAACAGCAGGCCACTACCTTTTCCATGCCCCCGAATTAATATGGAAACTCGGAAAGTACATAGGATGGACAGCAAAGGATAAACTCGGTCAAACCCCCCTGTCGGTTCTTGCAAAGACATGGGATCACAAGGATTACCAAGCCATGCTTCAAGCGGCTATAAGCGCCTGCGTCGAGTCAACAGGTATGAACGGACAGGATCACGTGGACGGCAAGGGGAATTCTCTTCTCCATGTCTGTGCAGATGAAGAATGTATGAGACGTCTCTTAGAAATGGATACCGTTGATCCCAACGTCGTCAACGCAAAGGGTCTCACGCCCCTTCTCCACTGGTCAAAACTAGCGTCCGTCCGAATCGAATTGGTCAAACTATTATTTCAATCCCCCAGAGTCGATGTATATGCTCGAGATACGAGGGGTTTGACAGTCCTGCATCTCGCGGCGTGGAAGGGACATTTTGAGGTTTTACAAGAGGCAGTCAAATGGATTGATGTGAATGAGCGGGCGGGAGGGAGCGGTGTTACTGCTTTGCATGTTGCGGCGCGGGAGAAAAGGACCGAGTGTGTTGAGTTTCTGGTAGGGGATTGGAATGCGGATTTACATGCTTTGGAGGCGCGGGGGTTGACTGCGTCGGATATGGCCAAGGATGATGAAGTCAGGGAACGTCTTGATGGTAGTGACCTATTGATGTATTGCTGATGGTAGAACTGGCTCTGTTTAGACGGGAACCACTTGATGGTAATAGAGTAACTGGTGTCATGAGAGGTGTTATTGGCGATGATCTGAACATCACCTACATCATCAAAACCGCGCTGGTAAATCTTTTGAAACAATAAGGCTAATCCCAGAAACCATATGATCTCACTTCAATGATCACTACAAAGCGTACTTTAGAAGACTTCCAATTCCTTCGCCACTGGCTGCACTACGAAAACCCCTCATCCTGGCTCCCATCCCTCCCGTCCATCGACATTGACCCTTGCGCAATTCCCTCCCGTCCAGCCCGCTCCGTACTCCACTACCTCGAACACCAGCTCGACTCCTTCCTCATCACTCTTCTGCGTCATCCAACTATGGCCACCCACGAATTGTTATGGGAGTTCTTCATGGTCACGGATTTACAGAAAGACCTAATCATTGAACGTTCGAAAAGTAAGGTTCAGAATATGACGCCGGCTTGGGAAGAAGAGATTCCGTTGGAAGAGACATCTGGGTCGGAGCTTTTCTTTGATCATGCCAGGGGACAAGTTGAGCGGTTAAGAAATTCGTATCAGATGATAGGACGGAAAGCCCAGGGTGTGGGTGATACGTTATTCTGTATTTCCCCGTGGAGGGACAAAGCTAACTTTAGATTTGCAAGAGGCTGTTCGATTGTCATCCAAGGCGAATGGGATATCTGGACTTGAGGAATTGGAAACTTCGGGCCATATGACTGCCTTGGATGAGTTAAGTCAGAGGATGTTACAAAAAGTAAGAACGAGATCGTCGACTTCTGTGCTGATTGCAGGAACCTTCATTACTCACCGGCTTAATCACGCGACTAGCAGGGCTCGAGAATTCCATTACCGGAATACTGGTAATCCGCCCACAGTCAATCCTGCTAACCATCAGACGAGTCTTGAAAAGCCGAAACATTTAATCCAAGCCTTCAACGAAGTCAAGAAAACAATGTCCAAGAAAAATAATTCCTGGCGCCGGTCCGAGAAATGGCCGCTCGGTCTCCTCGACGAAACCCGCAAACGCATCGCCGACGAAGCGGAAGAAGGTCTCGTAACAATGAAACAAGATCTCGTCCGCACGGGCAAAGAACTAAAATACACACAGGGCGTAGTAGCCAGTGAACTAGGTGCCTTTCAAGCTGAACATGCCGAAAGGGCACGTCATGCTATTGTGCAATTTGTTACAAAGCAGGTGGAGGTGGAGAGAGGGCGACTAAGGGGGATGGAACGTGCGTTGAGTTTGGTCAAGACGAAGGGGAAGCCGAGTTTGCCTTTGCGGTTAAGGGGCCTGGAGTCGAAGAAGATGGAGAAGATGGATGCATAGACTTGTATGTTGTTTGTCATGTTGGAATTTGGTTGGGGCAGCATGCATTGGATGGCGTCTGGGATTTTGCATAGTTGTGTGATTTGGAACATAGTTAAAGATATAATACCCAGATCGAGAAATGCGCTATCAGTACTACCAATACTTTAGGTATCTACAACATATCGTCATCTTCATCTTCATCTTCCTCATTTTTGAATTCCGGATCATCCCGAAGTAGTCGATGAATTTCGCCCACAAGGTACAAACTCCCCGTCCCGACTAGCATGCCTCTTTGTTCCTTTGTCTGCTTGACAGCCCACTTGATCCCCTCCTTCACATCCTTACCAAAAGTTTTCACATCCTCCCCAGTCAATCTGTTTGCTACGTACCGGATTTTCGCTGCATCAATCGGCTTCACCCATTCCATCCCATCGACATTCCCGAATTCCACACAAGCAACACTGTCTCCTGTCTTGACATATTTGGCCATACACTTGTCTACATCCCGTCCTTCCGAAAATGCAATCACCCAAACCACAGGAGACTGCCTTCGTAATCCTTCCACAGACTTCGCTAACGCAGCACAGGAAGCAACATTATGTGCTCCATCGAGTAACATCGGGACTCTCCCCTCTGGTAACTCAAAGCGAACCCACTCCATCCTGCCAGGGATACTTGCACTTGCAATCCCCTTCTGCACCGCCTCCTCAGTAATACTAGGAAACGTTCCTCTTAGAACTTCCAAAGCTTTCACCGCGGCAGCAACATTATTCCCCTGCTGAGCCCCCGCAATCCCAGGAACAACACCTAGTATCGGCGTAGCCAACGGATCTGCATCCTGAAACCGTACATTCTCAACCATATAACGCATCTGGGAATGTGGCGTTCGCCAGTATCCGGAAGCAACATACAATGCCGCGTTCTTTTCTTTTGCGGCTTGTGAGATTACGGCGTCTGCATCAGCGAGTTGCTGGATTGTAACGACTGGGCAGGAAGGTTTGATGATTCCTGCTTTGTGAGCTGCGATTTCTTCGAGCTTGTTGCCTAGATAGGCGGTGTGGTCAAAGGATATGTGGGTGATTATACTGAGTAAGGGGGCTGAAAAAACGTTTGTCGCGTCAGTGAGACCGCCCATACCCGTCTCGATGACTGCGACGTCGACCTTTTCCTGCTTGAAGTATTGTAACGCACAGGCAGTTAGAATTTCAAACGAGGATGCGCCGATATCGTTATCTTTGCTCGTTTGTTGCACAGACTTTTCGATATCAAGGAATATCTGTTTTGGAATGACGGTGTTGTTGATGGTGATACAATCCCATCGATCGATGAGGTGAGGTGAATTGAATTGACCCACTTTCAAACCTGAGGCAACAAGCGAGGAAGTAAGGTAGGCGCACACTGACCCTTTTCCATTTGTTCCGGAAACATGGACTGCTTTCAGAGAGTTTTGGGGGTTATCCATCTTGGAGAGAAGAGAGGTGATTTTCTCGAGACCGAGAGTAATGTTCTGTGATCCCGTCATGGTGCGAGGGACTGGGTAAGCAGGTCTTGCGTCTGGGCGACGAGGGCGGTTATATGGTTCGCGAGGGATGTTTTCTAGAGTTCTAGGTCTTCTTTCTGATGAATCAAATTGAACGCCTCGGATTGAGGAATCGTACGTCCTGGTCTCCTTGAATCGTTCGGATCGGTCGGGTCGTGTGAATTCTTTTTCTCTCCAGGTTGATAACTTCCTGTCCGGTCCTTCTTCCTGCCTTTCAGAGCGCAACTTGGTTTCCGAGAACTGAGCTCCGTTCTTATATCTTCCTTCAGCTGCTCTCTTCGGGTAGTCTTTTCTGTCGAGATCCGCGTCCTCAAAGGAATCCCAGTCGGCTCGTTGGTTGCCTTCAGACGCTGTCTCTCTCCGTTGAAGAGCTGCACGCGTCTCCTTTATGTACTTCTCTATTTCTTCAAACCTCTTTAGTTCCTCCCTAGTGTCTCTTTTGGCCTTTTCCACAAAACTGTCAAAGGACTCTTGAGGCTCCTGCTTCCTGGTCTCCCTGTCCGGAAACCTTTCGAACCGGTCTTCCCTTTCCCGTCGTTCTCCCCTCGGCTCTTGCCCTTTCAATGCCCTGTCCCCTTCGTGCCGATTCCTGTCCCAGTCGTCGCGATGAAACCGTCCACTCCCTCCGGTCCGTTCCTCCTCGACCTTTTGGCGAAAATCTGAAAAATCGGTATCGAGATTCGCGCGTTTTTCCTCCACGTACGTCTTCCAGTGCTCCTTATTCCACGGCGTGAGACGGAACTTCCAGTCCGCGTCCTCTTCGATCAGGCGTGAACGTGCACGATGGAAGGGATTCCCTATGCGCTCTGTCCAGTGTCGCTTTCCCCGTACAGGAGTCCGGTCCGGCTTGGGGAAGTATTTTGTTTTGGGGATGTCTTTGATAGGGTAGCCGGACGGGCCGGATGTGTGGAAGAGGCGGACGCAGGAAGAACTGCGCTGGAGCGGTGGGCGAGGCACTTTGGCAATGATGAAGACGGTCAGGGCCGGTGGTGGTTGCGTGATGGGACTGTCTGCGTGCGATGAGTGGTGTAGGGGAAATTTTTAAACAGCGATCGGCGGAAGCGGTTAGAGAAGATTTATCTGACCAGAGTTTGGACGGTATAGCCTGAGAACATACTAACTGCTAAAGGCACCGTACTTTGCCTATATGTACATTTCTTGAAGCCCAGGACCCTGGTATTGAGACGCTAACTTTGCAGTTCATCCGAAGCAGGAGCCCGCCATGGCTGCCCAAGACACTGCGAACAAATGATTGCTTTTGCCTCGTATTGTACTCATTAGTGCTTCTAGGTATCTACATCCTATCCTACAGTCCAAACTAAAAACACACTGTTGCTGAGGAGAGTGAAACAATTCCATATTGCAATGCCGACAAGCTAAACTATCGCTTGTAAATTCTCGACTGGTATCCCTTTATCGCCCATGCGAATGCAACATCCCCCCCCAGCATCCGACCCATCTGCCCCGTTCTTCGCTGACTTCTCTTCATATCATAGTTGACAGATGGTTACATCCTCATGTCGTCGTTGTCAGACCACTTTTGTCCTCCCTGTTTAGCAGCCTCTTCCTTCGCCTTCTCCGCTTCCTTTTCCACTTTCGGCGCTTGTTGCTGTAGTTCCATCTCTATCCGCTCCTTGGCACGAAATACTTTGGCCTGCAAATACGAGCTCCCCCCCTTCTTCGGATCATTCTGTTGGAACAGATGATCGTAGCGCTACCAATTAACACCGTCTCGCACCAACCACGCAAGTGCCAGGCTCGGAATAGTACCTTATTTAGTTCCTCGAGGATTAAACTTTCTTTCTTGACATTCAAGATCTTGCATGCCTCATCTAAATCAATCCCCAACTGTTTCGTCAATAAATTCGATCCCGACATGCCGGCCGTTGCAGCGGCTTTTCCTCCATTTGCCGAGGCGGCGGCACTGTTGGCTGCGGCCTGTCGATAAGCCTGCATAAAGGCCCGTCCGACAACTTGTCCTCCGACCAGCACGATCTGTGCTATTAATCTGTGTGCCTTGACGTCAGCCTGGAGTACTCAAGAAGGCTACCATTGTGGGAAGCGAGGTTGGGGATCAGATCAGGTGTGTCGTTGATTTTCGAGAAATTCTTTTTCCGCAGCGGCTGATGTAATAATCCACCTGGAAGCCTGGATTCTGGATTCTGATTGGCTTGCCACCAAGTGCAGAAACGATGTCGATCGATCAAAGAGTGACAGTTTTGTTGTTGTGCGAAGGACACCCAACGAGGCAGGGAAGCGCAGAGATGTCAGCCCAGCTGCCTGTCCTCACACAACTCTGTCCAATCTGCCACACAAATCCCCCCAAATACAAATGTCCCCGTTGCGCCATGCGGACCTGTTCCATGGCCTGTTCACAGACCCACAAAGTCCGGGCATCCTGTTCCGGCATCCGCGATCCCGCAAAGTACATCCCCAAGCGGGACATGAAGTCCTCGACCGTGGACATGGATTTCAATTTCCTCAAGACTGTGCAGAGTACGCGCGATAAGGGACTTGGCCATCTGGACAGGCTGGAGAAGGGCGAGTCGTTGACCGCGAGGCGGAAAGTCAGTATTGCCAGGAGGAGGGCTGGGCTGAGTAGGGCTGGCGACTGCGGCGTGCAGGTACGCAAGATGTCGAAGGTGATGGAACGGGCTCAACGGAATATGACTTGCTGGGATGCGAAGTAGACGCTTTGGGTGTGTGTGATACTGATTTTTAGATCAAAGTCTGTTTTGTGGACGATAGAGTGGATCATCACTATCGATAGCGAGACGAATACTGTTCTAGAGCACAAGTATCTAACGCTTTTGGACCATCATATTGACTTTAGGATTTCCGACCACAATATCCTTAACGAGGTTTTCAAACCACATACTGTCGCCGATAAACATTTAAACTTTCTGATGAAGAAAGTTGGACAGCCGGTAGGAATTCCTTTTTTTCGTAACTAACCAAAGGCAAACGAGACTGTATATCTTCGTCTGGACCCAGAGAAGTCGTTACTGGACAATCTAAAAGGGACCACAGTGTTGGAGTTTCCGAGTATCCTGGTGGTAGATGAAGTACCGCAAGAGTGGACGATCGAGACGCCGCCTTGAGTTCGTTGTCGTCAAACTACCCCTCCAGGGGAAGTCGAACAAGCTAAAACTGTCGTCGATCTTCATCTGTATTGGATCCACTGGGATACTTCTATTAATCTTGTCATCGGAAACCGGGGACCCTCTGCTAAGGAAGGATCGCGAACGTTGAGCCATCAGATTTACGGAATCGGCTGGTCGAACCTGGACCATGTAACTGTACATTTTGGGGATACCCGGGAGTTATATAGTGCGTACAATATATTGCTTGCCGCGTTGTCTAGCGATGTATGAATATCCATAGACCCATC
>Ga0302325_10022664_pt1 | contig 13132 bp, 15 predicted proteins | sample Palsa_T0_2_FD_201948 | JGI IMG/M metagenome (GOLD analysis project Ga0302325, IMG submission 201948) | Peat permafrost microbial communities from Stordalen Mire near Abisko, Sweden - Palsa_T0_2 | ecosystem: Environmental > Terrestrial > Soil > Palsa > Peat permafrost | place: Sweden: Abisko... | reverse complement strand
TGGTCGTGGTGACGATGGGGGTGGTGTGTCGATGCCCGGCCGCCGGGGGGTGGGCAGGTCGCGCGTCGACCCCGGACCCGGGGTTTGGCGCACAGCGCGGCGGCGAGCGCACAGCGCGGCGGCGAGTGCTTACGCGGCGGCGAGGCCGAAGGCGGCGAACATGATGTCCGCGATCTTGTCCGACATCTCGGCCACCGGCAGCTGGACCTCGGTGCTGATCAGGTAGTTGACCCGCTCCAGCATCATCAGGCAGGCGACCGCGGTGAGCTCGGGCGTCTCCTGGTGCTTGCCCGCCGCGGCCGCGGCCGCGGTCATCCCGGTGGTCATCGCCTCGGCGATCGCGAAGAAGAGCTGCAGCCCCTCGCTGAAGACCTCGTCCGGCACCAGGTCGGCCGAGCTGAGGATCCTGATGACGGTCGCGTGGGCGGCGTAGGCCTTGAAGAACTTGCGCACCCACTGCCGCAGCACCGTCAGCCCGGTGGCGTCGCTGGTGACGACGGGGAAGTCGCCCGCCACGATCTCCATATCGTGCAGCGCGTCCCGCAGCAGCGCCTTGAACAGGTCTTCCTTGTTCGCGAAGTACAGGTAGAACGTCCCGTGCGAGATCCCGGCGCGCTTCACCACGTCATCGACGCGGACGCCGCCGAAGCCGCGCTCCTCGAACTCGATCATGCCGGCGTCGAGCAGCTTGCGGACCGTCTCCCGGCCCTGCGCCCGCAGCTCGCGATCCTGGGCCGGCGCGCCGCCGCCGAGCGACGGGCGCGAGGGCTTGCGCGGGACGCGCCCGACAGCCCGACTTTTCGCCGCCCCGCGGGCCGCCCCGGTCCCCTGCTGCGCGATGCTTGGCTGCGCGGGACTCTGGTCTGCCTCCTGCGTCATACTCAGAGCGTAGTCGTAGCCACGACAGTTCCTGCGATTACCCGATAGATGCGGCCCATCCTCGCCGTCGCGGTCCGCCGTCCCGCGTCTCCAGCGGGATAACAGCAAGAAGCGCGCCGATGATCGGGCCTAGGGCTAGCGTCTCGGCGGAGGCTTTGTAGAGTTGACCTCACTGTGAGGCTGCTGAGGGTTAACCGCCGCGCGAGGCCGGCCGTCGTGGGAGGCGGGCTGGTGGCCCTCTGCGCGGTCGTCGCCGCCCTCGTCGCCGCGCTCTCCGCGGGCCCGGCGCCGTCGGCGGGAGCGCTGCCCGATGCGGCGACCGCGAGCGCCAGACCCAGCCCCAGCGCCAGCTCGGCTGGAACGGGCGACGGCAACCCGACGTCGAGCGCCACCCTCACCGGCGCCACCACCCCTCGCCTGATCGTGCCCGACGTCATCGCGTCGGTGCCGGGCGGCGTGACCGGAGCCGACCTGACCCGGCTGCGCAAGCTGACCGGCGTCCGGGCCGTGCTCGCCATCGACGGGGCGAAGATCACCGTCAACGGCCGGCCGCTGACCGTGCTCGCCGCCGCCGAGTCGGCGCTGCGCCCGTGGACGCCGCCCGCGACCGCGAGCGACGCGCGGGTGTGGTCGGACTTCGCGGCCGGCGACGTGATCACCTCGGCCGCCGCCAACCAGGCGGCGGGGCTCGCGAGCGGCGGCCGGTACCCGGTCACGGCGGGCACCAGGACCGAGCTCACGGTCGGCGCTCAGGCGCCGGCCGGGATCTCCGGCGTGGACGGCATCGTCGATGCGGCCCGCGGCCGCCAGCTCGGCCTCGTCCGCAACATCGCGGTCCTCGTCAACGCCCCCGCCAGCAGCCCGCTGACGCTGGTGAGCCAGGTCGAGACGGCCCTCGGCGGCAACGCCACCGTCATCCGGCTGGTCCCGGCTCAGGTCAGCACCAGCCTCCCGGTCACCGCGGCCCCGTCCACCGGGCGGCCGAGCAGCTACCTGCAGCTCTTCCAGGAGTCCGCCGCCCAGTACTGCCCGGGGCTGTCGTGGACGGTGCTCGCCGCCATCGGCCAGATCGAGTCCGCCGACGGCCAGAACGTAGGGCCGTCGACCGCCGGGGCCCTCGGCCCGATGCAGTTCCTGCCGTCGACGTGGCAGACCTGGGGAACCGACGGGTTCGGTGACACCGGCCCGCCGAACATCATGAACCCCTATGACGCGGTGCCGTCGGCCGCCCGGCTGCTGTGCGCGGACGGCGCCGCCAGCGGGGGCGCCGGGCTGCGGTCCGCGATCTTCGACTACAACCACGCCGGCTGGTACGTCAACGAGGTGCTGACGCTGGCCGGAGAGTACGCCCAGGAAGGCTAGGCGGCCCTGCTGGCGGCCGAGGCGGCCACCGGCGTGGCCGGCTCGGCCCGGGCCAGGCGGCGCAGGCCGGACAGGTAGATCACGACGGTGGTGACGCCGGAGGCGGCCGCGAACGCGTACCCCCAGCGCGGCCCGAGCGCGTCGAGGATGAACCCGGCCGCGGTCGCGCCGAGCGCCACCCCGACCGAGATGCCGGTGCCGAGCCACGACATCGCCTCGGTCGCCCGGCCCGGCAGCGCGGTCGCCTCGAGCAGGCTGTAGCCGGCGATCAGGGTGGGGGCGATGGTGAGCCCGCACAGGTAGATCACGATCGCCAGCACCAGCAGGTTCGGCATCGCCCAGAACGTGCAGACCCCGGCCACGGTCAGCGAGAGGGTGACCGCGAGCCGCTTCCAGGCCGGCGCCCGCCAGCTGCGGGACCCGTACCAGAGGCCCCCGGTCGCGCTGCCGAGCGCGTAGCAGCCGAGGATCACGCCCGCCAGCGGCTTGTAGCCGGACCGGGCGGCGAAGTCCACCGTCGACAGGTCGACCGACACGAACATCGAGCCGAGGAACAGGTACGCGGGCACCAGCACGACCAGTCCCGGCGCGGCCAGACTGTATCCCCCCCGGGGGACGACCCCCCGGTGACCCCCCGCACGGAGGGCTCCCGCCCCCCGTACCCCCCGGCGCACCGCCTTGACCGGGGGCTCGGTCGCGCGCTGGGCCGCGAACCACAGCGTTCCGGCCAGGCAGCAGATCGCGGCGGTGGCCACCCCGGCCGCCGGGTGCACCTGGGTGGCGAGCAGGGTGACGGCGGCGGGCCCGACGATGAAGCAGAGCTCGTCCGCGATCGACTCGATCGAGAACGCGGTGTGCAGCCGCGACGTCCCCGCCAGCAGCACCGACCAGCGGGCCCGCGCCATCGGCCCCAGCTGCGGCATGGTCGCGCCGCCGACGATCCCGCACGCGAAAAGCGTCCAGACCGGAAACCGCAGCTGCACCGCGGTCACCAGCGCCACCACCGACAGCGCGAAGATCACGCAGATCGGCACCAGCACCCGGTGCTGCCCGAGCCGGTCGACCAGCCGCCCCAGCTGCGGCGCGAAGAACGCGTTGCCGAGCGCGCCGGCCGCGGCGACGGTCCCCGCCAGCCCGTAGCGGCCGGTCCCGGCCGAGATGAGCAGCACCGTGCCGAGCCCGTACATGGACATCGGCAGCCGCCCGATGACGCCGGCCACGGAGAACCGCCAGGCGCGCGGTATCGAGAAAATCTCCGCGTAGGGCCTCAGAAAGCCACGCGCGCCTGCCTCGTCAACACCCGTCATTCGACGCCAAACCTCACAAAAAACTCAAAAGTCGTAAGATACACCAGGGTCCGGGGTGCCAACATCCTTTCCATCCCCGCTGTTCCCGATGATCACCCGCCGGTCGCGTGCCGGCCTGCGGCGCGCTCCTGGTTGGATGGAGGCATGCCGTCTTACGACGCGTTCCTGTTGCTGTCCTTCGGCGGCCCCGAGGGGCCCGACGAGGTGCTGCCGTTCCTCGAGAACGTCACCCGCGGCCGGGGCATCCCCGCAGAGCGGCTGGCCGAGGTCGCGGAGCACTACTACGCCGTCGGCGGGGTCAGCCCGATCAACGCCCAGTGCCGCGAGCTGCTCGCAGGAGTCCGCGCGGCCGGCCTCGACCTGCCGATGTACTGGGGGAACAGGAACTGGCGGCCGTTCCTCGAGGACACCGTGCGGCAGATGGCGGACGACGGGGTGGAGCGCGCGATCGCGTTCGTCACCTCGGCCTACAGCTCCTACTCGGCCTGCCGGCAGTACTACGACGACCTCGACCGGGCGATCGCCGCGGTCGGCCCGCGCGCGCCGGTTATCGACAAGATCCGCCCCTACTTCAACCACCCGGGCTTCATCGAGCCGTGGGCGGCCGGGGTGGCCGACGCGCTGGCCACGCTCGAGCCCGAGGCGCGGGCCGGCGCCCGCCTGGTCTGCACCGCGCACAGCGTCCCGGACGGGATGGCCGCCGCCAGCGGCAGCCACACCGGCGGAACGTGGGTCGCTGGGGGGGCGGGCGGGGGCGGCTCGGTCGGAGGGAGGGTCGGCGGCCGCTATGCGCAGGAGCTGAGGGAAGTCTCAAAACTTATCGCCGAACGGACCCTGGGTGACTCTGCCCCGTTCGACCTCGCCTATCAGAGTCGCAGCGGCCCGCCGAGCGTGCCCTGGCTCGAGCCGGATGTCAACGAGCACCTGGCACGGGTGGCCAAGGAGGGCGCGTCCGGCGTCGTGGTGGCGCCGGTCGGGTTCGTCAGCGACCACATGGAGGTCGTGTTCGACCTGGACGTGGAGGCGGCCGAGACGGCGGCCTCGCTCGGCCTGCCGTTCGCCCGGGCGAAGGCCCCCGGGCCAACCCCGCGGTTCGCCCGGATGGTGTGCGAGCTGGTGGCGGAGCGGACCGAGGGCGCGCCCGCGCTCGCGCTGGGCGACCTCGGCCTCGGCGCCTTCGCCGGCGGGGCGCTCAACTGCCCGGCCGACTGCTGCCGGTACGCGCCCCAGCGTCCGGGGCGGCCGGCATGAGCGGCGTCACCGGCGCGGCTGGTCTGACGGGGCGCGAGCTGCTGGTGATCGCGGTCGGGGCGGCCCTGGAGGCCGGCCAGCTGCTCGCCTCCAAGGAGGGCCGGGTCGAGGTCGCGGCCACCAAGTCAAGCCCGACCGACGTCGTCACCGAGATGGACGGCCGGGCGGAGGAGCTGATCAGGGCGCGCATCCTGGTCGCCCGGCCCGATGACGCGATCCTGGGCGAGGAGGGCGGCCAGGTCGACGGCGCGGCCGACGCGCCCGCCCGCTGGGTGGTCGACCCGCTCGACGGCACCGTCAACTACCTCTACGGGCTGCATGACTGGGCGGTGAGCATCGCGGCGGAGGTTGATCACGGGGCGGCGGGCGGGGGTGTCGGCAGAGAGATAATCGCGGGCGCGGTCTACGTGCCGATGCGGGGCGAGCTGTTCACCGCCGTCCGCGGCGAGGGCGCCTGGCTGGAGTCGACCCGGGGCTCGGGCACGTCGGGCGGGCCGGGTGAATCCGTCATCCCCGATTCGACCTTCGAGCGGATCCCGCTCCGCTGCCGGCCCGGGGTGCCGCTCGACCAGGCGCTGGTCGCCACCGGGTTCGGGTATCGGGCGCAGCGGCGGACGGTGCAGGGCGAGGTGGTGGCGGCGCTGCTGCCCAGGATCCGCGACATCAGGCGGAACGGGGTGGCCTCGGTCGACCTCTGCGCGGTCGCCGCCGGGCGGCTTGACGGTTACTACGAGCGCGGCCTGAACTACTGGGATTACGCGGCCGGGGCGCTGATCGCGGAGGAGGCCGGGGCGGTCGTGGGCGATTCGCGGGGCGGCCCGCCGAGCACCTCGATGACCGTCGCGGCCGGCCCCGGGCTGTTCGGCCCGCTGCGCGACGCGCTGGCCGAACTGGACGCCGAGCGCGATGGATGACGCAAGCCTCATGACTGTGTAAGGTGCTCGCGTTGGGCGGAGCCAGGGTCCGTTCGATATGGCCTGATTTGAGCCGGGCGCCCGGGGGCAGCTCCGCGCGAACCGAGCCACTGACGGGCCTGCAGGGAATTTGGCTAGAGCGCGGAATAGATGCGGGGTATGCGAGGTTTACCAGCGGCCGGAAACCGTCTCGGCGGGACGCACGAGCGTCGGCGGCCGCGCTGCGTGCGCGGGGGCCGCGAACGTGACAGAATTCGCCGCCGGAATCGGGCACAACCGAGGCTTCCGGAGCGTTACACCCGCGCAGCAATAGCGCGCCACCTATGGAGGGGGATGGGTCACCACAATGGCTACCGACTACGACAGCCCGCGCAAGACCGATGACGACCTGGGCGAGGACAGCCTGCAGGAGCTGCAGGCCCGCCGGATGGACAAGTCGTCGTCGACGATCGATCTGGACCCAGATGACGTCGCGGAGGGTCTTGAGCTTCCCGGCGCCGACTTGTCCAGCGAGGAACTCTCAATTCGGGTGATACCGAGGCAGGCGGACGAGTTCACCTGCACGAGCTGCTTCCTTGTGCACCACCGGAGCCAGCTTGCCGAAGACAGAAACGGCCAGCTGATCTGCCGTGAGTGCGCCGCCTGACGGCCGGTACCCGCGGGCGGCCCGCCCGCGGGTCCCAGCTGGTCACAACTACATTTAACTAGATTTCGCGCTCTCGTCCGATGCCGGACGTCGCATCGTCGAACGCACGATGAAGAACCGCGCCGTCTCGACGATGATCCCGGTCGCCACGCCCCAGGCGAGCGCCTCGGGCAGCGTGACCTTCGGATCGGTCAGATCCGTGGGCGGAACCCGCCCGGTGACCTTCTTCCACGCCGCGGCCAGCCCCTTGCGCAGCAGCAGTAGCCCGCCGGTGGTCGCCATCGTCGTGATCAGCGTGGTTGAGCCGCCCGAACCCTCGCTTTTCTTACTCATCCGTAGCCTCCTGGCCCCCTAGCGTAATTGCGCAATCATCCCACGGATTGCCGCTCGCCAGCGCCCGGCCCGCCGGCCCCCCGACCGCCGCTCGCGCCCGCGTCCCCCATCGCGGCCACCAGGCGGTCCGGGTGCCTGGTCGAGATCAGCCAGTAGGGCACCCCGTCGGACGGGTCGGCGATCGCGATGTAGACGCCCCGCTTGACGTAGGGCCGGAGAAACAGATGGGCGGCCGGGTCGGCCCGGGGGCCGCGCAGCAGCGCCGCCTGCTTCTCGTCGAGGGCCACGATCTCGCCCGCCTCGCTCAGCGGCAGCGTGTCCCGGCCCGCGCGGAGCACCCCCCCGGCCACCTCGATCGTCCCGTTACCCCAGTTGATCAGGAAGATCGCCGCGATGACGGCGAGGATGGCGAGCGTCAGCGGCGGGACGATGCCGCCGGCGATGAACCACGCCTCGGCGCCGAGGAACGCGATCGACGGGACGGCGAGCAGCCAGTAACTCACCGGCACGAGCAGCCGCTCGCGGTACGAACCCATTTCCCAGCCTCCGCGCGTCATGATCTCAAGTATCACCCGGGGGGACGACCCCCCCAAATCCCCCGAGAAAAGCGCGCTTGAGCGCGCCGGGGGTACACACCCCACGGTAGTTGGTTAGATGGACTCATGATGGGGCGGGCAGCCAAGCGGGCCGCGCGGTGGGGGCCGGGGCGGGCCGGAACGGCCGTCGTCGAGCCACCGCCATCACCGCCACCCACGGTGCCACCGCCACCCCCGGCGCCACCGCCACCCGCGCCACCGCCCCCCCCGCCGCCGCCGCCATCACCACCGCCACCCACGCCGCCGGGCGCGCCGGCTGACGTCCCCCGCTGGCTTCGGGTCGGCGCGGCCTGGTCGTGGCGACTGGTGCTGCTCGCGGGGCTGCTCTACGTGGCCGGCCGGGTGGCCTCCGACCTCTACCTTGTCATCGTCCCGTGCGCGGCCGCGCTGCTGCTGACCGCGCTGCTGCAGCCGCTGGCGCGCCGGCTGCGGCGCCGCGGCCTCGGGCCGCTGGCGGCGACGTGGTGCACCCTGCTGCTCGCGTTCGTCCTCATCGGCGCGGCCGTCTGGCTGGTGACCAGCCGGGTCGAGGCCGAGTACCCGGCCCTGGTCAGCCAGGTGAAGCACACCACCACCCAGATCCAGTCGTGGCTGTCGGGGCCGCCGTTCCACGTCAAGACCGGCAACCTGGCGAAGCTGTCGGACAACATCGTCAGCTACCTGAGCAAGCACCAGTCGGTGCTCGCGGGCACCGTGCTGACCGGCGGCCGGATCCTGGTCGAGGTGCTGGCGGGGGCGGTGCTCTGTTTCTTCATCTCGTTCTTCCTGATCAAGGACGGGGACCGGATCTGGGCGTGGCTCACCAGCGGCCTGGTGGCGGAGCGCAGGCGGCGGGCGGACCTGGCCGGGCGGGCCGCCTGGCAGGCCGTCGTCTACTACGTCAGGGGCACCATCGCGGTGGCCGCGATCCAGGCCACGGTGATGGGCATCACGCTCGCGGTCATCAACGCGCCGCTGGTCGCGCCGCTGGCGCTGATCATGTTCCTGGCCGGGTTCATCCCGCTGGTCGGGGTGCTGGTCGCGGGCACCCTGGCCATCCTCATCGTGCTGGCGGCCAAGGGGCTGATCGCGGCGGTGATCGTGCTCGGCGTCCTGGTCCTGATGAACCAGCTCGAGGGTCACCTGCTGCAGCCGCAGGTGATCGGCAAGATGGTGCGCCTGCACCCGCTCGCGGTGATCCTCGTGCTGGCGGTCGCGGGGGTGGTCGCGGGCATCGCCGGCGCGGTCGTCGCGGTCCCCATCACCGCCGCCATCACCAGCGCCGTGCGCGCCCTGCAGCACGACGATAACGACGGCCGCGCGCGGACCGCCGGTGGCGTAATCTCTGGGTGAGCGTTAAGGGAGGCACGGCAGATGACCCACGGCGAGACGGCGGCCGACGGCGGCATTGACGTGCAGCTGGTGCGCCTCGATCCCGGCGTGCCGCTGCCCGGCTACGCGCTGCCGGGCGACGCCGGGGCGGACCTCACCGCGGCCGAGGACGTGGAGCTGGCGCCGGGCGAGCGGGCGATCGTCGGGACCGGGATCGCGATCGCGCTGCCCGTCGGCTATGCCGCGTTCGTGCACCCCCGCTCCGGGCTGGCCGCCAAGCACGGCGTCACGCTGGTCAATGCGCCCGGCACGATCGACGCGGGGTACCGTGGCGAGATCAAGGTGATTCTGCTGAACACCGACGCGACCAGACCGGTTTCGCTGCACCGCGGCGACCGCATCGCGCAGTTGGTGGTGCAGCGGGTGGAACACGTGAGTTTCCGCGAGGTGACGGCCCTGCCCGGGTCGGCCCGCGGCGAAGATGGCTTCGGCTCGACAGGCGGCCACGCCGGCGGACGGATGCGTCCGGCTGGCGCGGCTACCGGAGCCTAACGGGAGGAGATCGCAGTGTTCGGTCGGCGACGGAACGCCGGTGACCGCGACCTGGTAAGCCAGGAGGCGGATCTGGCGGCAGAGGAAGCCGAGACCGCGGGCGGCGCGCCGACGGGCGCGGCCCCGGACGGGGAGACCGGCCCCTGGGACGCGGCCGAGCCGCACTCGGAGCTGCCCCGGGTGGATCTCGGCAGCATCCAGGTCCCGGTGCTGGAGGGGACGGACATCCAGCTGGTCTTCGCCGAGCAGCACGGCGCCTGGGTGACGGTGCGCTACCAGCTCAGCGAGCTGCAGCTGCAGGCCTTCGCCGCGCCCAAGCGGGCCGGCATCTGGGACGAGGTCCGGGGCGAGATCGTCGGCGAGATCAACGGCACCGGCGGGCGGTGCCAGGAGCGCCAGGGACCGTTCGGCACCGAGGTCGTGGCCGAGGTCCCGGCCGAGCCGAACCAGCCCGCCTCGGGCGTCCGGCCGATCAGGTTCATCGGCGTCGACGGCCCGCGCTGGTTCCTGCGCGGCCTGCTGGCCGGCGCCGCCGCCGTCGACCCGGCCGCGGCGGCCCCGCTTGAGGCCGTCTTCCGTGAGACCGTCGTGGTCCGCGGCGACCACCCGGTGCCGCCGCGCGAGCTGCTCGAGCTCCGCCTGCCGGCCGAGGCCGCCGCCGCCCTCGAGGCGCAGGCCCAAGCCCAAGCCCAAGCTCAGCAGGAACAGGGCGGGGGAGAGGGGCAGGGGCCGCAGGAGGAGCAGAGCCGGTTCGCCACCCCGCTGAACCCCTTCGAGCGCGGCCCGGAGTTCACCGAAACCAGGTAGCGGCTTACCCTAGGTAATTACGTGATTACCTAGGGGGTGCAGCTTGGGCACGTCGTCTACCCGCGCCGCGACGGCGACCACGGAAGCCGTCGACGAGATCCTGTCCGGCTACCCGGGTCTCCAGGCCGCCCAGGAGGCGTTCTACAAGGATCTGCACGCCCACCCCGAGCTCTCGCATCACGAGCACCGCACCGCCCAGCGCGTCGCCGGCGAGCTGGAGAAGTGCGGCGCCGCGGTGCAGACGGGGATCGGCGGCACCGGGGTGGTGGGGCTGCTGGCCAACGGCGACGGCCCCACCGTGCTGCTCCGGGCCGAACTGGACGCGCTGCCCGTCGCCGAGGACACCGGGGTGGACTACGCGAGCACGGCGACCGCGACCGCCGGCGACGGCCGGCCGGTGCCGGTCGCCCACGCCTGCGGTCATGACCTGCACATGGCCTGCCTGCTGGCGGCGGTCAGGCTGATGGCGGATCACCGCGACCGCTGGAACGGCACCCTGCTGGCGCTCTTCCAGCCCGCCGAGGAGACCGGCGACGGCGCCCAGGGCATGGTCGCCGACGGCTTGCTCACGCGCATTCCGGAGCCGGACGTGGCGCTGTCGCAGCACCTGCTGCCCGGCATCGCCGGAACCGTCGGCACCTGCCCCGGGCCGTTCATGTCGGCCGAGGACGGGATCGCGATCACCGTCTACGGGCGCGGCGGCCACGGCGCCCTGCCGCAGAACACCATCGACCCGGTCGTGCTGGCCGCGATGATCATCGTCCGGCTCCAGACCGTCGTCTCCCGCGAGGTCACCCCGGGCGACACCGCGATCGTGACCGTCGGCGCGGTCCAGGCCGGCGCCCGCGGGAACGTCATTCCCGACCACGCCGTCCTGCAGCTCAACATGCGCAGCTACTCCGAGCCGACCCGCCAGCGGATGCTGGACGCGATCAAGCGGATCGTGCGCGGCGAGTGCCAGGCCTCCGGATCGCCCCGGGAGCCCGAGTTCGAGACGGTGGCCAGCTTCCCGCTGCTCGACAACGACACCGCCGTCACCGACCAGGTAGCGGCCGCGTTCACCGCCCACTTCGGCCGGAACGCGCTCGACATCCCGAAGCAGACGGTCAGCGAGGACTTCGGCCTGATCCCCGCCGCCGCGGGCGCCCCGTACACGTACTGGGGCATCGGGCGAACCGAGCGGCAGGCCTACCTCGCGGCCGAGAAGGCCGGGCGGCTGCAGGACCTGCCGTCCAACCACTCGCCCAAGTTCCTGCCGCCGCTCCAGCCCACCCTCCGCACCGGCACCGAGGCCATGGTGGTGGCGGCCATGGCCTGGATCGGGCCGCACTGAGCACGTCGATCGGAGCCGGCATGGGGACCAGAGAACATCCGCTGACACCGCTCGCCGCCGTCGCCGGGGGAGCCCTGGCCGGGGTGGCGGGGACCGCCGTCATGGACGCGGTGCTTTATGCCCGCTATCGCCGCACGGGCGGCACGGACGCCCCGCTGACGTGGGAGTTCCCGCCGACTGAAAACTGGGAGCAGGCGTCCGACCCCGGGCAGGTCGCCAAGCGGGTCATCGAGGGCTTCACCCAGCGCCCGATCCCCGACCGCTGGGCCCGGCTGACCACCGCCGTCGCCCACTGGGCGTTCGGGTCGGCCTCGGCGGCCGCCTACGGCGTGGTCGCCGGGTCGCTGCGCCGACCGCGGCCCCTGGACGGGGTGCCGTTCGGGGCCGCGGTGTGGACGCTCGGCTACATCGTGCTGCCGCAGGCCGGCTTGTACAAGCCGATCTGGGAGTACGACGTCGAGACGCTGGCCAAGGACCTGGCCGCCCACCTTGCCTACGGCCTGTCCACCGCGACCGCCTTCTGGCTGCTCGCCAAGGTCCTGTGATACGCGCCCCTGATGGACGGCGGGTCAGTCGGCCGAGAAGAGGGTCTCGAGCTCGCCCTCGACGTCCTCGGTGGTGACGAAGAAGAGCTCGTCGCCCGCCTGCAGCGGGTCCTCGGGCTGGGGGACGAGCACCCGGCCCTCGCGCAGGATGGCGACCAGGGCGGCGTCGGCGGGCCACTCGATCGAGCCGACCTGCTGGCCCGCCAGCGGCGCGTCGGCCGCCAGCGTCAGCTCGACCAGGCTCGCCTCGCTGTGCCCGAAGGTCATCAGCCGGACCAGGTCGCCCACGCTGACCGCCTCCTCGACCAGCGCCGACAGCAGGCGCGGGGTCGAGACGGCGACGTCGACGCCCCAGGACTCGTTGTAGAGCCACTCGTTGCCGGGGTGGTTGACCCGCGCCACCACCCGGGGCACGCCGTACTCGGTCTTGGCCAGCAGCGAGACCACCAGGTTGACCTTGTCGTCGCCGGTCGCGGCGACGACCACGTTGCACCGGTCGAGGCCGGCGTCGTCGAGCGAGCTGATCTCGCACGCGTCGGCCAGCAGCCACTCGGCCCGGGGCACGCTGTCCACCTTGATCGAGGAGGGCTTCTGGTCGATCAGCAGCACCTCGTGGCCGTTCTCAAGCAGTTCACGGGCGATGGACCTGCCCACGGCGCCCGCGCCGGCGATGGCGACCCGCATCAGTGCTCACTCCCGTCACGCGTGGCAAACGCGGCCATGACCCGGTCGAGGTCGCTCTCGCGGGCGATGACGTGCACCACGTCGCCCTCCTGGAGCACGGTGCCGATCTGCGGCACGACCGCCTCGCCGAGCCGGTCGATGTAGGCGACTCGGGCGCCGGCCGACATCTCGGCCAGCTTGATGGGCTCGCCGATCCACTTGGGCGACATCGTCACCTGGGTCAGCACCAGCTTGCCGGTGGCGTCCCGCCAGAGCGGCTCCACCCCGCTGCCCGGCAGCAGCTTGCGCAGCATCTGGTCGGCCGTCCAGCGGACGGTGGCGACGGTGGGGATGCCGAGCCGCTCGTACACCTCGGCCCGCCGCGGGTCGTAGATCCGCGCCGCGACCTGGCGGACGGCGAACGTCTCGCGGGCGACCCGCGCCGCGATGATGTTCGAGTTGTCGCCGCTGCTGACCGCCGCGAAGCCGTCGGCCCGCTCGATGCCGGCCCGGGCGAGCACGTCGCGGTCGAACCCCACCCCGGTCACCCGGTCGCCCTTGAACGACGGGCGGAGCCTGCGGAAGGCCTCCGGGTCCTGGTCGATGACGGCGACCGTGTAGCCGCGGTCCTCT
>Ga0302325_10022663_pt1 | contig 13132 bp, 15 predicted proteins | sample Palsa_T0_2_FD_201948 | JGI IMG/M metagenome (GOLD analysis project Ga0302325, IMG submission 201948) | Peat permafrost microbial communities from Stordalen Mire near Abisko, Sweden - Palsa_T0_2 | ecosystem: Environmental > Terrestrial > Soil > Palsa > Peat permafrost | place: Sweden: Abisko... | reverse complement strand
CCGTAATCCAACATAAGTTTGACCATCTCAACGTGTCCCGTCCGTACTGCCGCGTGTATCGGAAAACCTTTCTTTGTGCTTAATGGTTTCTCCAGACTTGCTCCTTCATCCAACAAATATTTCGCTATCTCAAGAAACTCCTTGCTCCTTACTGTATTATAACAATGGTCAGTGGGCACCCACCGTTTTTTCGCCACATTCCATCTTCTCAGTATAGGAATGCGTGAAGATATTGCTGAATGTAGTACTGAATATCCATCTGTATTTTCCATATCCAGGTTTGCTCCGATTTTCACCAAGAGTTTCAGCATTTCCTTATCCCCTTGCATTGCCGCCCAGTGTAGTGGTGAGCATCCACCAGGACCTAGAGCATCCACGTTTGCTCCCATCTTCACCAACAACTTAACCATCTCTTTATCTCGCCTCCGTTTCACTGCTATGTGGAGTACTGAAAGTTCGTATATATTTCGGACTTCTACATTTGCTCCCCTGTTCAACAACAACTTCACTACTTCAATATGACCATTCGAAACTGCGCAATGAAGGGGAGGTATTCCTTGCGGCTCCACATTTGCTCTTCGATCCAGCAACACTCTCACCACCTCGACTTCTCCATTGTTGGCGGCCCAACCAAGCGAAGACAATCCAAAGTCGGAGTCTGTTTTATCGATGTAATCAGCTTTCTCCCAGGACGTATCATAGCTCGATCTGTTTGTTCTATGAGTTAGGTGTAAGCAAGAGGCCGTACGAATGTAATGGGATATCTGGGCTTCCATAATCTAGAACCTTGCAACAGACGCTCGGTAAGCCGCACATCGATGCCCATTGTAGAATAGTAATTCGCAGCGCCGACGGAAGGAAGATGCCGGAGTCGCCAGTGCTATTGACTTCGTCTCTCATAATCCGAAAAACGGCAATGCGAGTGGTTTCCATCTTAAAGGTTTCAAGTATTTGAGAATCAAAGTCAGTTTCTGATGCTGCGTGGACATGTTGAAACCAATGCTGCGCCGCATAAGCGCTCAATTTGTACCACTTCAGAAGGTACTCAGTTCCCAGATCTCCTTTTGAAAACGCCGGGAACGAAAAGTAGCGTAGACACGTCTTGACAATCTCAGCATTTCCCTGGGCTTGTAGGCGGTCTTGGAGGAATATTTGGGCCGTGTAGTGGACCAGTCGGAAGATCCCAGTTTCAGGCTCGAAAGTTACAAGGCCGGCGCAGTATGACACTAAATCAACGACGTCGATCAGGTCATCTTCGGAAATGTCGTCGGTCATTGAGTCGGCGAGAGCGTGCTGCAGTTCCTCTGCTTTAAGGTGTCGTTTGGCGCAAGTGACCCACTTTAAGACCCTCAGGCCGATTTCTTCGTTTGCAATGCGATCGAGTGCCGCTTGGTAGGTATCATCCAGATCCGCTGGTAATTGATTTAGTGCTGTGAGAACTCGGTTTCTGGTTCTTTGTTTTTCCAATGCTTTGATATGCAATCGAGCTAGAAGAAACCTGCAATCAGAGGAGGAGCCGGAAGGCGGGAGTCTACATCCCATCTGCTTTTGTCATGACAGTACTGATGACTTCCGCACGGAGGCCTCCATCATTATGTAAACATTTGTGGAAAGACGGCTTCATAAGCTCGGCCTCGAGAACTAGCCTCACATCCCTATCGTCTGCGCGAATATGCAGAATCTGGGAGTCGAATCTCGAGATGAGGTCGGCAACGTGCGGGCGGCCTGTGATCAGCATTCGTGCGGACGGAATTTGGTGAAGGTCGGAGAGAATGCCGAAACCCACATTGTCGTCTGCCGGACATTCATCGAGGGCGTCGACGACAACGAAAACGCTGGAAAGTCGGCTACTTTCGAGCCGGAGCAGATCGAGCAGCCCAGGTAGGTCTGGACATGTCTCTCTCTCCTCATGATCGCGATAAAGTTTCTCAACATCTTTCGATAATGGTTGCTTTTCCAGAAGTTGTTTCAAGACGTTTGCGATAATCTCTTTGGCGGTAGTCGGGGTCTTGTAGTTGAAATAGATACAAACCAATCCGACATCATCGAAACCATCGAAAGTCTTTTGCAAATAATCAAAAGCAATCGAACTGCCTGGGTCAGCAACAAATGACAAACTGAAGGCACCTCATTATTGTTTTGCCAACGCCCGCTACAGCATCAGTGATGAGCTCATGAGGGAATATACGATTTCCAGGACACCACAAAGTACGCAAATCTCCCTTAATCCAAGATTGAAATTCAGGAGAATTGAGTAACCATTTCCCCGTGTCCGGCTGCGCCCTGCTAAACATGTCCTTTTGCATCGCCCAAAAGTTGATGGGGGAAAACCAATTCAAGATCTTTCGTCGTTTTTCTCGGGATTGATTTTGAAGCAACTCTTAATATGATTAAACTTCCTGAAAAAGAAACATACCCTCCTTGCCTGCATCCAAGGACTCGAATTTTATGTTGAGTTCCTTCATTTGCGTCATCAAGTCCTCGTTCGAATTACTAATATTAGCCCGATTCTGACAGACGTCATTACAAGCCGAGCGCGGTCATAAAGTCCAATTTGCTGCTCTGAATGTTGGACAAGATTTCTGCGTATTCGCCTTTTTCGAAGTGCCAAACCAAACGCTTCGTAACCTTGCGAAACATGTTCTTCGCAGGCTGCCCCTTTGCTTCGAGAGCCTTGAGCGCAGATTCAAGACGTTTTAGCGGTCCATTCACGGTCTCCATCGACTCGTGTGTATTCTTCCATTGAGGAGAGTCCGCTTTTTCCCGCAGCTTTTTGAGGAGCGCAGTCGTCGCCATAATGTCGGCTACCAGCTTCTCCCTTTCTTCTGTTGCGCGGACGGTGTTGCGGAGATACCCAACGACGCTTTCCGACAACTCGATGATGGCGCCGATGCTCGAGACGATACCAACGTAGAGGCCAAGTGCTTCCATGACTGAAGAGGTACGAGGTGGTCCCGCGCAATAAGGGCCAAAGGGGGGAGGCAGTGTTGTATGCACGGGCCTCCATATTGAGGCGCGGAATTGTCAACAGGCTTATTTCTCCCGAATTTGGTACTAGGCCGGAGCATGGCCGCAAACTTCCATTCGCCTGAAAAGGACTCGACATTGGAAGATTTCAAAGGGTCAGGGTGAAATCACTTTTCCTGTCAATATGAGTGTCATCGAAGTTCCCCTCATCGTGGTAGAAGTCCCATGTCGTCAGAGGGCGCTTTCCCAACACCATCGATTTTTTCTGACCTCAAGCCAGACGTTCTCAATTGGCATATTTGGATCTGCATGTCAGAGATCGAACCGTTGCGAAAAAACCTCAAAATAAGTCAATTATAGAATTCCCTCCAAGGGGAGGGAGATTTTGGGGACATGACCTGGATGGATCTTCTGCATCTTTTTTGAGATATCCTGAGAGGGTCGAGAGTGGAGCCTGATTGCATTATTATAGAAATAAGAATGGCGGGTCGGGAAAAGGTTATCCAAAGCCGGACCAAACTTTTGAAGCCGATCGCAAGTGCCATGTAGAGGATTTTGGGCCCGCAGGCGAGGATGGAGTGAGGTCATTGCGTAGGCTTGGGCCGCGAGACTGCGCTGGATGGTGTTCGGGTCTTGTTCGGAAAAGGCAAGGGGCAGTGGCCAGAGGCCTAGGGCCCAATCCAACAATTGTACCATGTCGTCTGCTGTCATCAGTCCAAGTGGCAGTTGTGGGAGGTCCAAACGGACGTTGCAATTGAGGATTATGACTGAATAGGACGAGTGCTTAATGCATAAGATGAGGCTCGAGTTCAGCGGCCTCAGCGTAGTTCCCGGCCATCGGAAGCCCAAATGAGCCTAGGTCGGGAAGCTCCATGTTTTCTGGCAGTCCGATTTTGATGGGGAAATAATCAACAAATTTGAGGCATTCACGTGCCGCAATTCATCTGACGTCTTCATTTCACATCTGACGAAAGAGATCTATACGCCGCCTTCAGGTCCCCGATTTAATTCTCAAGCCTCAGATCGGACTAAATATTCGGCGAGTAGAAAGGACCAGAAAGTATTGACAATGAATTCGCTGCTTCCTGTATGTTAGTTCAGTCAGTCAAGTTTAATCAATCTAATTTAATTGCAGTTCAGTGATTCATCTGGGGCACCTTTACGCTCAGATATCGCCGAAAGTTCGAATGAGATTTGATTCATATTTGCTTAATGTCGTCAACTTCCAGATATCCATTCGGAGTCTGTCACTGGGAAAGTGCATGCATATGAATCTGCACAATTGCAAGCAAAGAAGATCTGGCATCTCGACTTCAAGTTGGCAATACTAAACCTCCCTCTCCCTCTTCACGTACCCTGAAAAAACATACACAAGCATTGAAAAGTCAGAGATACTGCAGCAGATACGTACGTCGATCGTGATGACAATTCGGCCATAAGAAGACACAAGGTTACTATTGCCTTCAATTCAAAGCTTTTCCGATTCAATAATTCGCGCCTTTATAAAGGTCAACACATAGAGTACTACGGAAGGTGTGCTCCCAATTCTGAATGTATTCTGCCGTGTGTCTAACGATATACGGGTACCGTTTTGATTCGCAGAGTTCCCGCATGATCGTAAAGGGATGGCGCGTCTACCTCCAGCCACGTACAAACGTCAGGAACTCCTGTTATACCGCATGGGTGTATGTACTGTCTTCAAGTGCTTAAGAACACCTCATTATTCTATCTGAAACTCTAAAGTAGTGCCTTGATATACATAAGTCCCCCGGGATATGTCTTCAGCATTTGATCAACACCATCCGGGCCAACATTGCGCCACAACAATCCAATTCCCTTCGCTATGGTGATTGCAAATTGAACTTTTTCCCTCCTCTCGCACAAGGGAAGCGGTGCCTTCTCCCAGAATGCATCCCAAAAAACTTTCTCTAATTCCTCCTTCTCTTTGCGGTCAACCCATCCATCCACCCTCATATACCCCAAGAACTCGTCAACGCCATACAAATTCCAACCAAGCGGAAGATATTGTGATCCATTCCAGTCCAAAATCCCAGTCACGTTCCCGTCATTATCAGCCAAGATATTGAGCGAGCCAAGATCGTCGTGGATCAATACAACTGGAAGCTCCGCGAGTTTGTCTACAGAATCAGTCGTTGAAGAATATATTTCCATACCAAGGTTATCGATAAGAAATTGGACTTTGTGACCGAGTTCGGGGAGAGTGAGACAGTCTTTCAAATAACTCTCAAGGGTAGCAAGTGAAATTTCCATAACTTCGCGCGTGTGATAGCAAGATTGCGCGAAGAACGCGGCTAAGTCGGCGAGGGTTTTTTTCTGGGCATCGAGGGGAAAAGAGAGGATCCCTTGTTCGCAATAGGTCTTTCCACGGTAGGGAGAAGTGTAGACGTAGACAGGTTGCTCGCGTTGGAGGACAATGGGGACAATGTATTTGCTTCCGTGAATCGACAGGGCAAGTTCCTGAACAGCCAAATCCACGGGCTTCGAACGAAATTGAACGACGAGCTCCTCGCCGACTCGGACGCTATAACTGTTGGCGCCTTGAACAGCAAGGGGCGTGATCTCTCCAGAAGCAAATTCCCTGGCAACAGTGTGGCATGCTTCTCTTGACAAGGGAAAGCTTGCGAGAAAACGTTCGCCGGCCGCGGGGATCGATTGCAATTGCATCTTGACGACGTGGACTAAAAACACTCAAATCACAACATCCACCCCTAACCCTTCTTGCCCCCGGGATTTGTTGGTGCAGAATGGAATGCTTCCGAAGGTACATGAATCATGTAGATACTCGGTACTTGGCCGAAGTGTATGTATAAGAAATCCATCAAGCGATTGTTTCGGCGATCGCCGCGCGCGCCGCGAATCTGGGGTTAATCCAATTGCCCCTTTGCGGGGAAGAGCCCCACAACCGGCAGATCGGCAAATCCCACCGCCGCCGCCGCGCGCAGCGGCATATAAACCACCCCCATCTCTTGAGTATGCGCACCTGTCCAGAACTCCACACCACAATCTAAGGAAGGAAAGGAACTTTGATTTCAAAGATGGTTGCTCCACCGGTTTTGCATCAGGAGATTTATGCGGCGGTCGATCCCGCCAATTTCAATAATAAGGGGAAAGTAGTCCTTGTGATTGGTATCCCCCCCTGCGCGTACCCCGGGAGAGCTGAGAGGAATACTGATGGGAGGGTCTGCAAGGGGAATTGGACAGGGGATTTGCATCAACTTTGCAAAGACTGGGGCTACTGTCGCGGCGTTTGATTTCCGCGAGACAAAGGAGACCATCGAATTGGTCAAGAAGGAGAATGGTGGGGCGCCGGCAAAGGGCTGGCAAGTCGATGGCACAGATAACAAAGCCGTCAAGGCGGCTATCGATCAAGTCGAGAAGGAATTAGGTTCCATTGATATCCTAGTCAATTGTGCGGGGATTTCGAATTCCCGGCCTGTGTTGATGGAGAATTATGAGAACTTCGAGAAAGCCATGAACACCAATTGTGGAGCGGTATCCCCCATCCCCACCAACCCAACCCTCTTGTTTTTGTCAGTAGTACATAAGACTTACATTCTAGACGGTGATTTCAATTCTCCATGTCCTTCCTAAGATGAAAGAGCGCAAGAAGGGCGTCATCATCAACGTCGCTTCCAGGGCAGGGAGCATGGACTTCCCCTCCGGCCTAGCCTACTGCGTGAGCAAAAGCGCCGTGATCCGGTTGACGGGGTGTATCCAATTCGCTCTGGACGCAGAAGGTCTCGGCGACGATATCCAGATCTATGCACTTCATCCCGGCGGTGTCCTCACCGACATGCCTAAAAGTCCCCCCCTCTCCCATTTTTCCCCACCACCACCAAATGTCCAAAGACTAATCCCCAGCGACGATCCCCGATGACGTAGCAAAAGCGTATCCGAATCTTGTAGCCGCGCGTGAGTCGTGGCTTCCCATGTTCCAGACAAGTCGCTTCTTATGCGGTGCGACGTGCGTTTACCTCGCCAGCGGAAAGGCAAAAGTCCTCAAGGGGCGGTACTTTGATGTCCAGCAGGATATCGAGTATGTTGTTTCGAAGGGCGCAAAGGACATTGAGGAGCAGGATCTGTATAGGATGAAGGTTGATTTCTTGGGGGGGCTGCCTAATGATGGTGGGCCGGCGGGGGAATTGAAATTGGATTGAGTCGTCACTAGATTGAGTAGAGATATATAACCGCGGCATTGCCGTCGGAGACTCTCGTTCAAGTTGTTGGGAGTAGATGTTCCGACGGGAGATAAATTGAAGTTTTGGAATTGAGGCACTATACTTGTTCTCTCCATGCCCATTGCGACCAAGAGTGATAGGGCATCCGACCAGTGCCAAATAAATTACGAGGTTAAAATTCCCTCAACTGCTCATCGTAAGAGCCTGCTCCTTGATTTCAGGTCACATGTCGGAGTGGACAAAACTAGTTTTTCGTCCTACCTAGGCCTCGCGTCCATGGACACAAATGGATTGCAGAAACACAGGTCTGTAATTTCAAACACAGAACATGAAGCTCGGGCTGCCGCCTATACAATATAACTCTCCTCTATCATGGCAATATGATCTCTATCATGGCAATATGACAATTAGCTCGCAAAGTGCAAAGTGACCACATCGTATAATTTAATGCGGAACGGAAGGTGGACCAAAGAAGGTGTGAATGTCGCTCTGTCTACAAAGAATCGCTCTGACTACAACTCGCAAATGATATATAGCCGTCCAATCAGACGGGACGAGGACTGCATATAGTTCAATAAGAAATGGTCACATGACGAATCTCGATGTCTGATTGGTCTTGCCTACAGATCCAAAGCACGGTACAAAGCCACACCACCACCCCCTCAAAACCACGAAATCCTGGCCTCAGCACATTTTCCAACTATAAAGATCAAAACCACAAGACATTGATATTAATACATATCCACGACCATTTCTGCTCAAAAAACCTATAAAAAGCACTTAAACCCCTCTCTGAAGTGAAATAACCCTGCCACGTATTCCAATCCCTCTCCCGACTTCCCGTGATCCCTCCTGACCTCGCGTTCATATCCCCCATTTCCCCCACACTACTCACGATCGACACCACGACGAGCATCAAATGCTCCATCAATCGCAATATCGAGCAACGCAAATACCCAGGCCATGGTTCCGAGTATAACGACGACCGCAGGACTCACAACCGTGTCATTGTTCATGGCATACATGACTGCAATCCACTGGAGGGTCTGTGATGCTCCCCGAACTGTTGCGAAAATCAGTTTCTTTGGATCTCAGGGGTGTTACAAAATAATTGTACGAAGAAAATGTAATGGATGACACGTGCAAGGACCATTTCCAGCGATGCGAAGGGGACGAAGGACGATTTTTGGTAGGCTTGAATGGCTTAGGAGGGTGAATGAGGCTCATGGACAGGATGCGTGGGTATAATGCTGGGCAGTGAGGGGAAGTTGACGGCAATCAGGACCCTTTGGAGGAATTCTCTCAGGCACGATAATTCCACTTGGAACGACTTAAATATCGGCACGTTTGCTGGTATTCATCATCGACGACGACTCGAGTGTCGAGTCGTTCCAGGTCGAAATCATGCCTCCAGAAGAAATACACTTCCTAAACTGTCCACTCAAACTGACAGATTGGCACGGTGTAGCATTTCAGGGGCCAAGGTAGGGCTCAAGTGCCCACCCCCCTGACGTCAGAAGATCACCGACCACGCCTGACTTGGTCACCCGGCGGGCCCGCGCTGGTAGATGCCTGTCTTGCCGTGGAGTGTCGCCGCGGAAAGTCGTGCGAGTCCCGGGTTCAAGAGACGAATAGATGATGCTGTCAACGCACTTCTTGTCAAGGCTGAGGAAGTACGAGTCTCCGGACGCGGCACGTAATCCCCCCCGTATCCCTCCACCCGCTTTCTTTCCCTGACGAGTTATCGGCCGTTCCTCGCCATCCATTCCATTGAAATCCGACTGACATTCTAGTATCACGCTAGACCCAATCCAGGAACCCTCGAACTATGACCCAACAATCCAATCCGCGCGTCTAAAAACACTGATCCATGCCCTCCAATCCCCCCCGAACTTCGACCCCAAACGCGGGTCCTACCCCCTCGCCTGCGAATGGACTTCCACCGTCCTCGCCACCTTGCTAGTAGACTATATGCGCCTCACCCACTGCGACTCCCATTTCCCTCACCTGGTCCAATTCTACCACCATCAACCCGTCCTGCACTTTCATACGCAGAACTACGACGACCAGGCCTGGGTGGCATTGACTTGGCTTCGTGCGGCGGCCTCTGTTTCGGCGGTGCTGGGGGATCAGACCTGGCGCACCAAATTCGTAAGTAGGGCGAGGTGGTTTTATGCGCTTGTGAGACGGGGGTGGGACGAGAAGTGCTGTGGTGGGGGGATGTATTGGGGCAGGTGGTCGCGGTATAAGAATGCTGTGACAAGTGAGTTGTTTGTGGATTTGTCTGGGGCGGTATATGAAGTCACCCAAGAGAGCAGGGATCTGGAATGGGCTATCAGGGGATGGGTTTGGTTTCGCGAGTCGGGGATGGTTAATGACCAGGGGTTGGTTAATGACGGACTTACTCGGGATTGCAGGTATCCCCTGTCCGAGCAGTGGTTGGTCGGTTGTGTATTGTGGACATTGTTGACGATAGGAACAACGGAGAAACGACATGGACTTACAACCAAGGCCGACCCCTCGCTCCTAACCTCAGCACTCAACCTCATTGACGCCGTCCTATCAAGTCCCCATCTCGTCCCCTCCGACAACGGTATTCTCATCGAACCAGGCGATTCGACGGGCTCATGTAACCAAGACCACTGGATGTTCAAGGGTATTTTCTTCCGCCATCTGTGGTATTTTTTGGGAGATATCGCGGAGATGAAGGTCCCTCCCCTATGTCTCACGTCATGATCACTCTCGCGTTACAGTCGCTCCTATTCCTTTCTTTTTGTTTTGTTTTGTTTGTTTTGTGTATTTGCGGTAGTTGATGACAGGAACTTAGTATCCAAACCAGACGACGGATTCTTACCAAATACGCCCCATTCATACATGCCAACGCCCACGCAGCATGGTCATCCCGCGGGCCAGATGGCATGGTGTCAAGTTGGTGGGATCCCCCTACAAACGGAAAATCAGGGATAAGGCAAGTCAGTGTAGAGACTTTGGGGAGTGCGGTTTCGGCGGTCATGTGTGCTGTACGAGTTGATGAGTTGTTGATGTTGGAGGGGGACAATGTGGTGGACCATGATTGAGAAAATGGGCATTGTTAGAGGGGTATTTAAGCATCGGGGGTCTCCCCTTGTAAATATGTAGAGTTCCTCAAGTACTATGTGCTCATTCGATTATAGCAAACCTGCCGTTAAGCAGCCGAAGTCAAATCCCCATTATACACACTCGACAACTTCCTTTGAACCGAGTCTTCGAAGTAAGAAAATGAGTTATTGCGAGGGCGGAGTGATCCCAACCACGCTTGTATGGGTTCGCTATTCATTCCACCCCTTCGTCGCATCTCCGTGCTTTGACCATGGGAGACGTCAAACCAACGACAACCCTCGCGGCATCAGTCCTCAATCTTCTCAGAGTCTCCCATGATTCCGCCAGACCTGACGACTATTCCTGGACCACGGGCGGCAATCGCGCTCTCGTCCACCGGTCTCGCGTGGACGGTGGGAATTCCGGCGAAGTCCACGAGGTAACGCCCTCCTCCCCAATATCGTCATTAATTTCCAGATCCTAGACTCCCGCACCGGAAAAGTGAGCTTTTCACACCTATTGATCTAATTTATATAGGTTTTTGCAAGGAAACTCCTTCGTCCGTTCGGGAAGGTCAAGGCTTCGGATATCAAGGCTGAGTTACGTGCGGTAGGCAAGCTGTGTAAACCCAACGGACATCGCAATATTGTCGCTACCCTGGACCTAGGGAAACTACGAGACTCTCCCTATTATTACATCGATATGGAACTATGCGCTATAAGTCTAGATGCATATATTCAACGGAAATGGAGTTCGGTGGTCATGGAGAAGTTACCTCAATTTGTTAAGGTCGATAGTTTATCTACCGACCTTCAGTGGGCGCAGATACGCACTATTGCGACGGATACGGCCTCTGGAATCGCATTTCTACATACCCAAAAGGCGATTCATCGGGACTTGAAGCCCGCTAACGGTACTCCCTCCGCTCTTGCTTGCCTTCTAACAGTGGATAGTCCTGTATTCTTGTGAACGACAAGCCTGGCAGATTGCCGATTTCGGGTTAACCTCCGAAGGGACATCCAAAGCCGCCCACGGCACCGCCCACGCAAGAGGAACATCCTGTTACCGGGCCCCCGAACTCGTCATTCCCTCCAAAGACAACAAAGAAAATGATCTCTGGGTTTACACTAATAAGATCGATATCTGGGCCTTTGGATGTATCTTATTTGAAGTCGTCTTCCGAAAACGGGCGTTCAAGGGCGATGGAGATGTTCGTGAATATGCACTTGAAGGGAAACCATATGAGATCTCGGAGGCGGACAATATCCTTTGCAAGAGAGACTCCCCGCTTGCTGTTTTGATTCTTCGGACGTTGGAAAGTAATCCTGCGAAGCGACCCTCTGCGGATAAAATCTGTGCAATCACTGAGTTTGTTTTCGGATCGGAGAGCCAGACTACCGGGGAACCATTCAAACCGCTTTTACCTAGTAATTCTGCCACAGACACAAATCCCTTGGAGACGGACTTACAAGCGAGAACATCGTCAGTAGAGTCGTCACATCGACAGGAACAGAGTGAAGAGATCGGAACTTCCAATGAAAACAACACTTCAACTTTACAAAGAACGGACACTGTAACGGGAGAAATAGAATCTCTCGAATTCGTCACGGTCAGCGGGCCTAATACTCACATCGCTGCACTCGCATCAGAATCCAACAACAACGGTTCCGCAATACGCCAGTTCCGTCTATGGGACGCGAGGACAGGCGTCCTGCTCTGGAAAAGTCGATTGCCTCAGAACGATTCAGACGCCGTGCTCCCGGGGGTCTTCTCTACCTGCGGACGACATTTCTGTTTCTATGATGGTGTCGAAAAGATTATCGGGTTGGACATAGAACAACTCCAAGAAGAGGCTCTGGTCAATCTCAGTTCGTGTATCAGCTTCGAAGCTGAGATGCCTCCCTTTCGGCCCGTCGCCATTGCCGTGAATGCCGCCGCAACTAGAATTGCACTCGCCGAGTGCGACGCCGAAGTCTCATCAACCTCTCAGATCACATTGAATACTGTTTCTCATGACGGCGACGAACGGAAGGTGGAGCGTGTCCGGGCGAAAGGCATATCCACGGACGATACCTCCGTTCCAACCATGCACTACACCGATCAAAAAGATCTGTTATTTGTTGTGTGGAAGGGCCAAACCACTCTTCTGGTCATGGCCTTTAACGTCAAAACACAGCAGACAATAGGTCGTATTGAATATGAGCGGGACACAGTTCGTGGACCTTGGCATAATAATGTTCGAGTCTACGGGTGTACCATTATCAACAAAGCCGAATGTATTATACTCACAGTCCCCACAAAACTGAAACCGGGAATATTCGACCGATTACGAGGGCAGAATAAACCCTCTGGATTTGCGGCCGTTGCAGTGAATTTCAACGGACAGGAGGTGGCGCGGTTTTTCGAATTCGAGGGGAAATTATCGAGACAATCTCAAGACATAACTATATCAGATGGAGAGATTATTCGATGGCAGGGAGCCATGAATGGTCAAGGACTGGTGGAGGTTTGGGCTGACGGACACTTTCAAACTTTGTACCGATTCATGTGCAAAGATCTTTCATCTTCGGGCGACAGAGTGGCTTATCATTCTGATACACTCACTTTGCTTTCTCGACTAGGGAAACTACGGATCCTGACTCTGAGTCGGAGGGCGCGGAATCTAGGTAGAGGCTAAAGCGGCTTATCGTTCTATGATGCAACAAGGACCCCTGATGGAAATGTGTAAATTTAGTAATAACGACTACTTCCGCTCTCAATCACAGCCCCTTCATACATAACTTTGACTTGTATTTCTCCGCCAAAGGTCAAGACGAGGTCAAAATGGACCTCGTAGAACTGGGTGGATCCATTGTCGCCGCGCCGAAAGGCTCCCTGGGGCAGTTTCC
>Ga0302325_10022661_pt1 | contig 13134 bp, 9 predicted proteins | sample Palsa_T0_2_FD_201948 | JGI IMG/M metagenome (GOLD analysis project Ga0302325, IMG submission 201948) | Peat permafrost microbial communities from Stordalen Mire near Abisko, Sweden - Palsa_T0_2 | ecosystem: Environmental > Terrestrial > Soil > Palsa > Peat permafrost | place: Sweden: Abisko... | reverse complement strand
CGCAGGCTGGTTAGTAGTCATCGGCAACGCGACAAGCCGGCATTATCCTCCGGTCACTTTGATCGCGAGCCAACGCCGGTCGGTCACAAGAGATGCAGCGGAACGCCTCAACCCCAGCGAGTTGTCGCCGAGATCGGTGAAAGGTTGACCTGCAGCGCATCCACGAGCTCGAGGTCTATCGGCGGTCCTCGCTCATCCGTTGCAAGATCCTCGCTGGACCACTCGGGCGGACTTCCCAGGATGCAGCGAAACTCCCTTCGACGGGCCATGACCCGCTCGAAGATCGTCTCGTCGTATGTCCCTTGCATGAACGGCAGCCAGACTTGAATGCTTCCTTCATCGCCGGATTCGCCAGCAGCCACTAGTCGCTCCGACATACTCCCGATGCGATCAACGCGGCCGGTGCGCTGTTCTAGTTTGGCCGGATTCCACGGGAGATCGTGATGAACGACGCGTCGGCACTGGCGATGCAGATCAAGACCTTCAGCGAGGACCGGCGTGGCGATGATCACCTGCGGATACAGCGGAGTGTTGAACCCATCAACCGCGTTGATCCGGGTTGCCGGCTTCGTCTGACCGTGAACGAACTGGATGCGCGTGTTGCTTCGGAGCGCCACCGAAATACGATGCACCCGCTCGCTCGCGCCTTCGTTGCTCTCCACGGCTGCCATCTCCGCGGCTTGGCTCGAAATGGCCTCGAACCGTTGCTGCCAGGCGGTGTCCGGGGTGCACAGGAGCTTGGTCATCGCTCGAAAGTATTTCTTTGCATCGCCTGAGGCCTCAATTTGAGCGATCTCCACCTGCAGGTGGGATCCCGCGATCGCAGCCGCAGCCGCGTCAACGAGTTCTGCTCGATCGTCCGGATTGAGCCGACGCAGGTAGGCGACAGACGAAGCCCACGGCGAGGCATAGGCGAGATACGCGACAACGAAGTCAGTGTTGATGTCGCGTGTTTGGCGACGCCGCGAGGTGGCGGGGATCTCGGCCGTCGCGCCAGTCTCGTTTGACATCAAATCGAGTCCGTTCATGATGTAGCGCGGGTCAAGGATGCGATGTACGGACGCGAGCACTGTGTGCCCCTTGGCTTGCTTCTCCCATCCGGCCTTGGCCGCCGCATGGAAGACGACGTGTTCGAGGAACCGCTTCTCAATCTTGTAGTTACGGGAAGTCCCCTCGACGTCAACGCGTTGCCACAGATCAGCGGCGTACGGTGAGCCCACGAGCTTCAGAACATCGCGGGCCTCTGGTACGGACCCGAAGACCTCGACGTACAGCGTGTGCAGGTAGTTCTCACGCAGGGAGGGCCAGCCGAACCGCGAGGGATCCTGAATACGATCTAGGGCGTTGCTGTCAAAGCGTTCGCCGAGTGCCGCGACCACCAAGTCGCGGATTTCCTTGCCTGTCTCGGCGCGCTCGACGAAGACCAGGGTCTTCTCGCCCGCGCTAATTCCGTCAACGCACAGCTTGACGGTTTGAGCGACCTTCGGATGCGGTCCGAGGATTCCGGCTCGGTTCATGCTCACCAGCAGGTCACGCGTGGCCACCGCGGCACCCGTGTGAGGGCCGATGATCGCAGCCTTGAACAGCGCGGGCCACGACGAGCAGGCGCTGGTGAGAGCGGACGCGATGAATGTCCGCCGCTTTGCGGCGAGCAGCTCAGTGATGATCCGATCGACGAGAGCGAGTGGGATTCGACTTCCAGGCGTCAACAGCTCATTGCCGATCTCGAGACCGCAATGCTCCGTGTGGTTCCTCGACCTGACGGAACGCACGAGGAACGGACTGAGGCCGTCCTGCAGCTGTTTTCGAGCGTCAAGGCAGCGCTTGAACCGCACCGCGGCTTGCTGAGGGCGCGTTGCACCATCTAGGAGGTTACGGCTTCCGAGGGCCAGCGTCCGGGCACTATTGGTCTCGTCTTTATCTAAGAGTCGCCACGACTCTCCGAAGGCATCGAGCGCGCTGATGTAGGCTGTCATGCCGGCTTCCATTGCTGCAACACGTCTATCGAACTCAACCTCGCGGCCCTGATAGCTCTTCGAGTGCCGAAAGAACTCGACGATGTTCCTTAGCTCGCTACGCCCGAGCTGAAATGGAGTGGCCGTGAGGAACAAGAGCGCCTCGAATCGACCCGACAAAACCTGCATTAGAGACTTGTAGATTTGCGAGGAGGTCGACCGCAGGTTGTGGGCTTCGTCGATGACAACGAGCGCCGCATCTGGAAGGAGACGGCGGCCTGCCTCGCGCCGTACTTCTTGGACGCGCTCCGAGAGAACGCCCCTGAGGTTGCGATCGCCGGACTCCCAGCGTCTCCAAACCTCGTCTAGAGGCTTGAGCACGGAGGACGGCAGAACATCCCGAGAAGCCCACTGCGCCCAATCCTCGCGGTCCTGGTCTGGCGTTAGGCCACACGCCCGAAACAGCCGCGACCGCGGCTTGCGGTTCGCGCGGCACCGCTTATCAAGCCATGCCCCAAGGCAAACGCCGCGGTCCCATTCCGATGTCCGATACGCGAAGACCGAGTGTGTGGTGATGACAATCGCATTCGACCTTGCGGCCTTGCCGCCCGGACCGCGCAACGACCGATCCATGGTGATGACCCGTCCCGCCAGACGCTCCCCTTCGCGGCTGTCACGGACCGAGTAACGCAAGTAATCCTTTAGCTGTAACTCCCACTTTCTCCTCAAGAGCGCCGAAGGAACGAAGATCACCGCGCCCTTCTTAGGCTCGTGCAGGAGAGCGTGGGCAATTACCGCGAAGGTAGTGAACGTCTTGCCTGCCCCCACCACGTCGCCCAGCATGGCTCCGCCGAAGTTGTCCAGCCGCTCGCGCAGCGCGACGGCGGTGCGAAGCTGACCTTGCGCGACGTCTATAGAAACCGCCGTAGGTTCGGTGGCGTTCTGATCGAGCAGTTGCTCGAGCTGAGCGAGCGACGTCAAGCTGCCAGCTCCCGACTGAGAAGGCGCATCTGTCGTGCCAGCGCGCCCTTGAAGCTCAGCGTGACCCGCCTCAGCTCTACTCTGATCTCGGCGATCACGAGTTCGACCGAAGCGCGTGACTCCGGATGATCTGTCATCCCGTCACGCGCAGCTATCAACATCCGTAGCAGCTCGTGCAATGCGTACGCGTAGTCGGCATCCAGGAGCCTTCCGGACTTATGCGCTTCGCCGAGGCGACGCCGCAGCCCACCGAGCCGGGTCTCGTTCTTGAGTACAAACCCAACGCCGCGGGGAAACGGCGCTTCGCGCCGCAGCTCCTGATCGAGCCCGCGCATCGCGGCGAGCAGACGGCGCCATGGGATCGCCCCACGTCGACCGAACTCGTCAGCCGTAGACAGCGCGCCAGCAACCTGTGTCGCCGGCAGATCACCAGGGACCGGCTCGATCTCGCGCGCACCGGCGAGCAACAGAAGGAACTCCTCCAAGCCGATGCCCATCGGCGTCCCTCGCGGGACAAACAGCTCTGGGTCGGCAACGATCAGCGGGACGACGCCTGTTCGATCTCCGTCGCTAACTTCGATGCATAACGGAACGCGTACCTGAAGGGGCAGGAAAGTCGCTGAGCCCATGGCCGTCCCGAGCGCTGAACCGTCGTAGGCAACCGAGAGTTGGGGTGCTCCATCGACGAGACGTAGCTCGAGTTCGGACCGAGCCGACCAGTAGAGCGCGCTTTCGACCCACCGCTCGGCGCCCTCGTCGAAGGCATCGTCCTCCCCGCTCGGATCGCCCAGCGGGTCGATATCCACCTGCTCGCGCGCAACGGGAGACGCCTGCGGCAGGAGCTTCCTCGCTTGCTCGAGGGTTCCGTCGAGAACCACGACCAGCTCGACGTTCCCGGCCGGCGGCTGCATTAGGAGCGCTGCACGCGTCGCGTTAGCCGATCCGACGACAGTCCGAGCCCGACTGCCGGACACCAGGACGATGGCCTTGCCGTGCAAGGTCCGAAGGGTCGCCTCGGGATCGTCGTCTCTCCATTCCTGATGCACGCGCATCAGGTTCCAGCGCTTCGTATTGACCAACGAGTCGATCTTCTCCTCGGGGCCCCGGATGAGATAGCGGCCTCCGGCTTCGCTGGCGTTGAGGAAGAGACGGCCGGTCGGGCTAAACGCCTCGAGGACTGTGAACACCCCGTCTCCAGCGTCGCCCTCGAGGAAGGGAGTAACGACCTCGACGTGAGATGGTTTCAGGAACCCGTCGAGCGCGCGGGGCAGGAGCGGTCCGTCCCAGGATGAGATGACCGCGCCGCGGGCATCAGCAGCAACACCCGGGGGGAGGCGCGACGCGAGCTGTTCGACTTCAGCTCGACGCTCGAGGGGCAGCTCGCTCGCGAGTCGCATCACGAAGCGGCGCAGGCCGTCCGCCCAGGGGTGCGGTTCGTCGGGCAGCAGATCCTCGACGAGGAATAGCTCAAGCAGCTGCGTCCATGCCGCCCGGGTAAGGTTGGCCGAGGACACGATGGCACGCAGGTGATCGCCGTAGTCCAACAGCATCAGCTTGGGGTGAAACGCCCCAAGAACCTGAACTTTGTGGGGCACGTATTGGAGCTGGTTGCCCTCTCCGAGCAGGTGGTCGTACAACACGGTGACGGGGACGGTCTGGAGCGTCCGGTCGGCCGCGTTGAGATAGCCGGCTTCCGATCCAGCGAGGTGATCCAACAGCAGCCGCTCAGGGAAGAGCGGCGGGAGTATCTCATTCTCGAAGAACTCGGCATCGAAGCCGTACGTGCAGAACAGGGCCTGCTGCGGATCCCGGTTATCGAGGAAGGCCTCGCGTAGTCTTGAGAAGTAGGTGCTCACGCGAGCGCCTGCTGAACATCGCGGAAAACTCGCATGGCGCTGTACAGGGTGTAACCATGAAACTGGTCACCGGGCGGATCGAAGGCTCCGTGCGCGCCGAGAAGATAACGGCCACCACCATCGACGTCGATCCACCGGCGGCCCTCCTGGCGGTGGAATGAAACCAAGGCGTGAAGCATCTCCTTCGGCGACTTCACGTCGGTGACACGATGGGCGAGCGACGAGACCGGCTCCAGCTCAGGGATGCTGGGCAGCGCCGCGAGCGAGGTCGCGGCCTGAGCGGTCTCGTGAAGGCGGTGCTCGAGCTCCGTCGTGTCCAAATCGGTCAGGCGCGATGGCCCCCGACCCATGAGCTGGTGACCCAGCTCAGCGAATGCCCCGAGAGCCGCGTGGCGGAACGGCTCAAAGGTGATCGCGTACTGCGCGGCTCGCTCGATCGGATCCCCATCCGGGCGAGCGAGATGTGTTAGCGCCTTTTTAGCCGAGCCACCTTCCCGTAGTGGCTTCGGGATTCGGCGGAAGACCCTGGCTACTGAATCGTCGCCGTCGAACAGGACGCTGTTGACGAGCGTTGCCTCTGCCCGCGAGGGCTTGGAGAGAAGCAGCTCCTCGCCCAGGCGCTGGAGGCTTGAGCGTCGCTCCGGCGTGTTCGACAGCAACTTGCGTGCTTGCCGCGACTGGCTTCCGAAGAAGGCGCGGGCGAGATCGTTTCCAAGTGCCGTCAGGTCAAATCGGTCGCGTTGCACGAAGCCATAGCGACGAAGGGCGACCAGATACGCCCCCAGGCCGCCTTGCGCCTCTTGCGCCTTGAGGAGCCGGTAGTCGTGCGGTTTGACCTGCCGCTGATCGCCGGCGCGCCGATAGTACGCAAGGACTCTGTTCGCTCCGCGTAGCCCTTGGAATTCGCTCTTGAGCCGAGCATGCTCCACCACCGGCGGCAGATCCTTGATCTCTCCATTGACCGCGACGAGGTTTGTGAACGCCCACGCCGCCTCAAACGGCAGGAAAGCGCGCCGCCATTGACGAGCGGCATCCCGCGATTCCCCGACGCCCCCGGTCGGTCGCGTCAGCCAGAGACCGGCACAGACCATCCCGAAGTAGCGGAGTCGCTCCACCCGGCTCGTGATCCCAGGCAGCAGCACGTTGCCCAATCGCTCGGCGTACATGTTGAAGCGGAGAGGATCTACGGGCGAGGAGTCCCCTTCGAGCTGCGTGTACGCCGTCCAGTAGACGCGGCCAATACGTGGAGGCGACGCGATGCCCATTACGCGGCAAGCGGAAGCGATAGACGGGTATTGCGCGCCACGTCGCCGTTACCGCGACTACGAAGCGGTGGGGTCTGGATGGTCAACATGACCTCTCACAGAACCCCCGCGATCTGGGACGGGTTCCTCACAGTGCACGGCGCCTCTGTCGCAAGCCGACGAAATGGCCCGTGAAAGGTTTCTCAGTGGCGGGTTACCCTGAGGGTGGCCCTGCGCGAGTGATTCCAGAAGCAGCGGCCGAAAACGGCCCTGCGCCGACTGTACTCCTCCTCCGACCAATCGCGAAATGTCACTGGGGAGATCGCCTGACCCGGGCGTCGAGGTCAAAGTCTGGCTGGTCAGCGCGCATCGGAACATATGTTCGGCCTGTGGGCACAAAAAAACGACCGTCGACCGTGGCTGTCCTCGCTTGCGATGAGGTCGTCCGGCTAGTCCGCGTGGCGGAGCACCCCAGCCTCGATGGGGTGCTCCGCGCGAACTCGTCGGGCCCGGCTACCGCGTGTGGTTTAGGCGGCCAGCACCAGGTTGAGCGCCTTCTGCTTGAGGGACACGTCCTCGAATGAGCGTTGCACCTGGTTGGTGCGGGCGGTGTAGCGCCGCCCGTAGTCGAGCTGCTCGGCGACCGCATTGAACGCGACCCAGTTGCTGCCGGGGCTGTTGCCGGTCGTGTCGCCGGCGATCCCGCGCCCGGCAAAGATGGCGAGTACGTGCTCGATCGTCCGCTCGCGGTTGGTCCGCGCGACCTTGCCCATGTCGTCGTCGACCGTCCACAGGTGGTGCAGGACGGAGCGCTCGAAGCGCTCGGCCGTGATGCGCTCGAGCGCAAGCCGATCGGCGAGGGCCTTGAACTGCGCCTCGTAGTTGATGGTCATCCCCAGCACCTGCCGGGCTTCGGCGAACTTCCCCTGCAGGTTGCCGGTGTGCCGGAAGCGGAAGGTGCGGTTGGCGTGGGCGCCGTGCTCGGCCTGGTGGAGCGCGGCGCCGAGGGTGTTCGCGCACACGATCCGGATCGGCGTGACGGCGGCGGTGACAGCCATCGACCCGTCGTGGCTGTTGGCGACGTAGATGTAGGTCGCCGACAGGTCACCACCGAGCTCGACGTACTTGGGGAGGCGCGCGAGGCACCAGACTCGCCGCCCGCCCCAAAGGCTGCCGGCAGTCTCGAAGTGCATGTCTGATGCGATCAATGCGTCGAGGAACCGGAACGCGTCCTCGTTCGGCACGACCTCGTATTCGGAGGAGACGATGCCGAGCACCTCTCCCGTGTCCTCGCGGACGTTGGCCTTCCACCCCTTCGCCGGAATCAGCTCAGGCGGATGCTTGGTCCCGAAGTCATCCGTCCACTCGCGGGTCTTGACGACCAGCACGTCGCCGCGCGTGACGCGCCAGTGAAGCCCGGCCTTCTGTAGCGCTTCGTCGATCGAGGCTGGGTACTCGTCGAGCACGACCCCGAGGCCGTGCCAGGGGGCCTTGCGGACCGAGAACATCTGGTCGTTGCTGGTGATGCCGTGAGACATGTAGCTTCCTCCCGTTGAGTCGGGTTGATTGGTTGTTGTCTGACAGCCGAGGCCGAGATGGCGTGGGCTGGGGTTGGGAGCGCTTCGACCGGCGTGCGAGAAGCGCAAGCGCGCTTCCGGTGAATGACGCCGTCGGCATCCGTGGGTGGACGGGCCGAGGTGGACCCTCGTGCCCGATCAGAGCCGCGGCGCAGCTCGCGCCAGCCAGAGGACGGACCGAGATGCTCCACGCCCTATCCTCAGGTAGGCATCGTGGGTCTTCTTGCCTACCTGATCCTGCTGGCCGTCTCCGGCCTCTTCGTCGGCGCCCTCGCGCGGTTGGCGCTCCCGGGCCCCGACCCGATGACCGTCTTTCAGACGATCCTGCTAGGCCTCGCGGGCAACTTCATCGCCGGCGTCATCGTCTGGCTGCTATGGGCGCATCGCCTGCCCGGGCTCATCATCTCCGTGGCGTGCTCCTCGGTCATCCTGTATTTCATCCGCCGCTCACGCGGCGGTGGGCTCGCTCGTCCCGGTGCGCCACTCCGCTGACCGGGACTCCATCTCGGGCTGCCTCTCGGATATGCGTGCCTGTGGTGACAGTGGAGGCGCGGCCGGTTAGTCCTGCAGGAACTCCCGGTCGCGGCGGAAGTGCAGGGTCCGCAGCTCCGCGGCCGTCTTGTTGATCAGGTCCCCCTCGGTGATCAGGACTTCGTCTTCGTACCAGCGAAGGGCTTCGCCGGTCGAGCCGTCGCTCCAGCGAACCACGGCTCGCCGCGACCCGCGCTCATCGACGGGTAGCGACTCGAACCGCAGGACGGCTACGACGGTTGGCGCCATCGCGGGGATGATGACCGCTCGGCCCGGCGATGGGGAGGCAGACGGCGTGTCGGTCGCCTTCGCAGCTCGCTCATCTCCGTCGCGGTCGGTGAGCGAGTACAGGACTCCGTCGGGCGCGCGATAGGTATCGCCGACACCGACGAGCGCGCGCGTCATCTCGGCGATCACTTGGTCCCGTAGCGCGTCGCGATGCGACCGGTCGGGCGACTCGAGCAGTTCTGACCCCGCGTAGTCGGCGATCGTCTCGGCTTCGGCGCGGATCGCGTCCTCGAGCGGCTCCTGCCAGATCTCGTCGCCCACGTCGTATGGGTGCGCGCCCGGGACGTGAACGTGGAGGATCATCGCCTTTCCCCGCGCGTCGGTCCGCGGTCCGCGACCCTTGGCGGGAGGCTGGCGAGATCGCCGCCGACAGGTGGCCGGGTGGTGTCGGAGGGTTGTGAACGCATTTTCGTTCTCCTTGTTGTGGGGTGGATTTGACGAGCGAGGTGCTCGTATGCTCGGCGCCCTTCGTTGCGGTTGCTCCGCCGCAGGATCAGTACGCGGCGGCCAGGACGGCCTGCGGCACGCCGGCCGGCGGGGTGAGCAGGCTCGTCGCCCGGATCGCCAGCACGTCGGACGGGATCTCCGCGAGCGTGCGCTCGCCGTTCTCGACCAGGTCGCTCGAAGCGACGACGATCTCGCCGCGGTCGCAGCGGCGCCGCTCGACCGGTAGCCGCAGGCCGGCGCGCGGATGGTGCTCCCAGACGGCGCCGTAGTCGCCGCCCGCCTCGTTGCCTGCGTACACGTGGAGCTCCGCGGCGGTCAGCGCGGCGATCAGCTCGCCGTAGGCGGCGATGCCGTAGTCGGCGTCCTCGTCGACGATCACGAGGATCGGGCCGCTGTCCCGGTCGCCGGGGAGAACGGCGGCGCCGTTGCCGCCGAGGTACGGCAGGCTGATTGCCGTGTCGCTGTCGGGGAGTGCGTCGTGGCGCGCGAGCTCATCGAGCGCGCGTTGGGGGAGGCGCTCGCGGCCCCGGTAGGGCCACGCGAGCAGGGTGGTGTAGGCGCGATCGCCCATGGTGCTCTCCTTCGGTTGAGGTTGGTTCAGCACGCCCGATGTGGGGCGGTGCTGTCACAGCGGCGAGTCGGGCGAGCCGGGCGAGCGGCAGAACCCTGGCGAGGCGTCGATTTGGGGCCGCTCGGCTATGCGGCGCCGTACCACAAGGGCAGGGCGTCGGCGGCGCCGGGCGCGAGCCGCCGCCAGAGCACTTCGGTTCGGGCGCCGCGTCCGGCCGGCGCCCGGGCGGCGGTCGAGTTGTGCGCGAACTCGTGGCGCTCGAAGCCGGCGGCGGCGAGTGCCCAGTCATACAACGGATGCGGATAGCCCGACACGAGCACCGAGGCCCGAACCAGCTTCACGCGCCGGACAAGCTCTTCGTGGTCGCTTGCGTCGAGGTCGTGCTGGTAGGCGTTGTGGCGGTCGTTGCCGCGCGTGTCCGGGTGATACGGCGGGTCGAGGTAGAGCACGGCGCCGGCTCGGTCGTAGCGCTCGAGGCACTTGCGCCAGTCGAGTTGCTCGACCTGCACACGGCGGAACCGCTCGGCGAACCGTGCCAGGCCGTCGACGGCGGTGGCGAACGACGCGCAGCGGCTGCCGCCGCGCTGGCCGCCGTCGACCTCGAACCCCCAGCCAGATGTTGCCGAGCAGGCGAACGCCATCCGCGTGCGCACGTGCCAGCGGCGGGCGAGCTCGAGCTCCTCCTCGACGGACCGCCAGGTGTCGCGGCATTGCTCGTACTCGGCGCGCGCGTAAGGGGTGAGCGTCAACGCGTGCTGCAGCTCCGCGGGCCGGTCGCGGAGCATCCGAAAGAACGTCACCAGGCCGCGGTCGGTGTCGTTGTACACCTCGAGCTTGGCGGGCGCCTTGCGGAACAGGACGCTCGCGCCACCGCCGAAGCACTCGATGTAGCTGTCGTGACGCGGCAGCAATGTCACGATCCGTGCTGACAGCCGGCTCTTGCCGCCATACCAGGCGACCGGCGAGACGTTCGCGCTCATCCGATCACCTCGAGCAGCCGGCCGACGATCAGCGCCATCGCGGGCGGAGTCACGGCGTTGCCCATCAGGCGCATCCGCTCACGCTTGTTGCCGAGCACGACGTACTCGGCGCCGTCGAGGTGGTGGCGCATCGCCATCGCGCCGGCGATCTCGTGCAAGGCGAACATGCGGAACAGGCACGCGTCGATGTCCTCCTCGGTGAGGACGCCACTCCGCCACGGGGTGTCGGTTCCCGCCCGCCCGGGTTCGTGTTCGGGCTCACGCGACTCGCTCCGAGCGATGCCGGGAACCAAGAGCGCGACGCGGTCGCTGCTCGTCAGCGTGCCGGTCGGCTGCTCGACCGGCGGGGGGCCATCGTATCCGCTCTGGTAGGGCACGATCAGGCTGTGCCCGTCCCTGGTCGTGATCGATCCGATCGGCTGCTGGCCGGCGTCGCGGGCCCACCCCGGGTCGTAGTGGGCGACGACCACGCCGTGGTGGTGGCCCCCGGCGCGGACCGTGTGCACCGGCCGGTCGGCCGGGCGGACCGCGCCGTGGCGTTGCACCTCCACCACGAGCGCCCGGTCACCCGCTGTCGTCAAGTTCGACGTCGGTCGGTCGGCATCAGTCGTGCGCTGGCCGTTTGCGCCCCCGTCACCGGTGGGCGTGAGCATCGCGAGCGCGCCCTCGGTCCGCAGCGTCTGGGCGGGCTGCTCGCCGGTCGGGCGCGGGACGCCGTTCTCCGTGTTCGCCATCACGAGCGACGCGCGCGTCGTTGTCGTCTGGGGCGGCGTCGGTGTCGTCTTCACCGGGCGCGCGTCGCCGCTCATCGGCGGGACGACGATCGCGCGGTCCGCGGTCCCGTGGACGGTGTCGAGCGGGGCTCGGCTCGCGTCGCGGGCGCGGTTGCCGGGGGTGCGCTCGAACGTGTTCGCGGCGACCGGGAGCACCATCGCCGCGTCGTGGCGGCAGGTGAGCGTGACGAGCGGCAGCGTCAACGGCCGCGGCGACCCTCCGTGCGTGAGACGGATCGCGAATGGCTCGCTCGCGAGGCGCTCGAGGCCTCGGCGGATCCGCTGGCGGGTGTTCTCCGCGAGTGGCCGCTCCCGTTCGCCGATCCGCGTCGCCGGCAGGCTACGGTCGATGATCGTGGCAGCCGGGAACACGCCCGGGAGCGCAGGCCGGTGGCAGTCCGGGCAACTGTAGAAGTACTGGGCGCCGTAGCGTCCCCAGACGCGCGGCCCGGGCTTCTTCCAGGTCTGCCGTCCCGCGACGATCCGTTCACAGTTTGGGCACCATGCGGTGGGCTCGACGCGCAGGTTCGGCGCCCGGATCCCCTTGCGCCAGCAGACGACGTACATGCGGTCGCGGGACTGCGGGACCGGCGCCGGGCTCGGCGGACAGAACATCGAGTTGAGCCACACAATCTCGTGCTCGTAGCCGAGCGCTCGCAACGCGCACAGCCACGCGCCGAACAGGGCGCCATCGTCATCGGAACCCCACTTGAACGCGTCGACGACGTTCTCGACGACGATCGCCTTGTACGGGCGGCCCTTCAGCAGCGCCTGCTCGGCGAACCGCACGACGTCCCACATCGTCGCCCGCGAGCGGTCCTGCTCGGCGTCGCCCGCGGGGCCGTCGTCGAACAGGCTCGCGGCCTGCGGCTTCCGCCGCTGCGCGCCCTTGGCGAGGGAGTGATTAACGCATTCTGGGGAGGCGAGCAGCAGGTCGCTGCCAGAGATGTAGCGGCGGATCTGGCTCGTGGTCAGCGCCGAGACGTCGGCGCAGTCGTGGTCGGCGTGCTGGAAGTTCGTGGCGTGCGTTTCGATCGCTCGATCCCAGTGGTTGAGACCGAGTCGCAGCCGTACGCCGGCGTGCTCGGCGCCGAGGCTCGAGCCGCCGGCGCCGCAGAACAGGTCGTCGACGGTGGCGGTCATCGCGACCGCCCTGCGTCGAGGAGGGATGGGAGGGGGTTGCGCATGAGCGCTCCTTCCTTATCTGGAGAGTTGGTGTTCGGTCGGTGTGGGTGGGGTCGGCGCGCGCCGAGCTCGGCGTGTGCCGCCCGCGGAGTTGCCGTTAGCGGCGGCGCGGCGAACGGGGCGATCAGGCGCCGATCAGGCGACAGCGGTCACCGGTATTGCGATAGGCGACGGCTCCTAGCTGGCCGCTGGGCCGCGGTGGCGTTTAGTTCAGGCCGCCGACTCTCGAACGTGTGGATCCCTACGAGTGCGCGAGAGTCAGGTCGGGATCGTATGTAGGGCCGCGCCGCGCTTGCTCCGCGGCAGGAGCGGCGACATCCTGCACGACGCAGCGCGTGATCTCAATCGTTGCTTAGCGAGCGCGCGGACCGTCGCACGCTGCCCACTGAGCCATCATCCGGGTCATGGGCGCCGCCGAGCCCATCTGTGGCCTCGGGGTCGTCACGCATGCCAGCTGAGCGGCGAGCGCGTGTGGGTGAAACCAGTTGTCGTCGAAGCCGTCGAGTCAGCGCGGTCCTGACGCAGAGGCTGCTCTTTTTTCCCATAGTCGCGGCTGGCCTACGACTTCGCGCAGCCTCAAACCGAAGTCCCGCCTTGGGTCAGCCCCAGTTGCGCCTGCGAAACGCCTGGAGCAGATCAGGGAGCCGTTCGGGCCGCGATCAGACGGTCAACGTACTCGTCGAGACGGCGGAGAAACACGTCGGCTTTCTCTGTCACGAGCCGGTCGTCGAGCGTTTGGTCCATGC
>Ga0302325_10022659_pt1 | contig 13135 bp, 17 predicted proteins | sample Palsa_T0_2_FD_201948 | JGI IMG/M metagenome (GOLD analysis project Ga0302325, IMG submission 201948) | Peat permafrost microbial communities from Stordalen Mire near Abisko, Sweden - Palsa_T0_2 | ecosystem: Environmental > Terrestrial > Soil > Palsa > Peat permafrost | place: Sweden: Abisko... | reverse complement strand
CGACATCCCTGGCATCGCGATGTCAAGGATCAGGCATTTGATTTTGTCGGCGACACCTGATTCGAGGAATTCCCGCGCGGTCGCAAACGACTCCGAGGCGAACCCAAATTCGTTAAGGAGGGGGGGTAGCGATTCCCGCACGGACACATCATCGTCGACGACGGCTACAAAGATTGCGGCGTTCTTCATGCGCTTTTTAAGCCTGCTTTACGAACGATCCGGCTAAATAACTGTCTTGTGCTGCTCCCCTTCCGGCGCGAAATAAAAAAGCAAAGAAGGCAACGTGGTCTTCGTTCGGCTCCGGCCTAACCGACGACCATCTGAGGCGACGATACTTCAATTGCATCGTTTCTCTATCCGCCACCCGGTCGGTGCCGCGGACACATCCGTCGATGTGCGTACGTACGGAAGTTGGAAGGATGTTGGCTGGCCTGGTCACTCATGCAACCTCACGGCTGTGCTACTAATCTGTGACAGGGCGTGCGTAACGAAATTGCGGCGGGGGCACCCGCCGAGGCCTCCATTGCGTCAATTGCGACGCCAACGCGAGCCTTATTGGGGCGCGGATCGCGCGCGCTCATAACTGTAGGTGGCCTGCCGGCTAAAATGCTTCGGGATTGAGGGTACATTAGTGATTGTTGCGCCAGATAAGTGGGTCGATCTATAACACTTAAGTATCGGCCGCCCGATCAACTACCAAGGTCATATAAAGTCAGCGGATCTAACTGGCACCTACTTGAGGCACCTGCGCCATCGCGGTTAACTATCTCCCGAACGGTTCAGCTCCCATGATAGGGCCTCAGTAGACCACGAGCACAGAGACGAATCTTTTAGACTATCGTATCGGTGATACTCCGATTTACGGAGGCTCGAATAGTTGGCGTCACCCGGGTGATCCTGGATATTGCAGATCAAGCCAGTCGATACCTTGGTGCAATAGCATCGGTTCGCTGCTGCGAGCCCAATAGCAGTGTGTGTCGGATTGTCCTGAGGCGTCCGAAGCGGGTCGGCGGACTCTACGTTTCTGAGCACATTCAGGCATGTAGTCCGAGCAGACCCGTTGACTTCGATAAGCATTGCGTTATTCCAGAGGAGGAGTCGCCATGTCGAGACAGACACGAGTAGCGGCATCATTCGTCATGCTTGCGGTCATGCTCATGTTCGAAGGCACGAGAGATGCGAACGCGGGCTCCAAACTGCCAGATCCCATCAACGCCGGCGTTGCCGAAAAGCTTTATAGGTTGGATTGTGGTCACTCGCTCGCAAACGACGAATCGGTATGGACGCCGGGCGAAAACGTCGGACGCGATATCGAATTCTCGTCTACTTGTTGGCTTATAAAGCATGAAAGAGAATGGCTGCTTTGGGATACCGGTGTTCCGCAAGCCACGCTCAACGACCCACGAGGTTGGTCCACCTTACCAAAATTGATTGTCTATCACCTCGACAAGTCAGTGACAGATCAACTCGCCGGAATCGGACTGAAGCCCGGCGACATCGGTCGTGTTGCAATATCGCACACGCATGGAGACCACATAGGTAACGTTGGGTTGTTCCCGAACTCCACAATTGTGATGCAGCGAGCTGAGTACAGTTGGATTCATTCCCCCAACGGGCCGAACGACAACGTAAACCAATTGATGGCGCTGGCGCGTAAGCTCCTAGGCACGCCGAAGAACCTCCAGCTCGTCGACGGTGATACCGATGTATTCGGCGATGGGAGCGTCACGTTGCTTTCTACTCCTGGGCACACCCCCGGCCACCAGTCGCTGCTGGTCCATCTTAGAAGGTCGGGCTACATCATTCTGTCCGGCGACGTTGCACATTTGGAAGAGAATTTCGAGAAGAACATCGTTCCGTCCCTTAACACCAGTAAGCCAGAATCAATTGCGTCAATGGACAGAGTCAGGCAGTTGATCAAAACGTACAAGGCGAAGTTCTTCATCAATCATGACAAAAGCCAAACCGACACGCTCAAGCTAATCCCGGCATTCTACGATTGAGATTTGCCGATTGGCCGTCGAACGCGCCGGCACGTATGCGCTGTTAACGGCAGCGGTTGACGGCGAGACGACAATATCGACCGCCATGCGCTTTTCGATCCCAGAGAGAGCGCGTAGCGTGAGCTGCCGGCGATCTCGAGCGACGCGGCGGCCGACCGACTGACCGAGCAATTCTTTACGGTCTTCACCGAAATATCCGGGTCCGTCTTGTATCGACGGAGCTGCTCCGCGGCTCATGTGCAACAAAAACGATCCGTGAACCTGTTTTCCACCTCGAGCAAGCGCCCCAGGTGCGTTACACGACGTGGGCGGGCGTGTTCGTTGAGGCGGAATATAAGAATCCGGCTGCGAGGTGGATCTCGGGGTGGGCGGCCCGGACATCTTCCAAGGATACAAAGATGGCCACTGATACCTTCGTTTAGTTACTTTTCATCTGGCCCTCTGGTGTTATTGCCCTGCAAAGCGGCACAACACCTAGGCGAGTGTGATACCCGTCGGTATTCGATGGTCGGAAGCCACATCGGAGCGATCTTGACATCCACGGGGACAGTCAGCGATTTCGACAGGGCCGGTCTCTTCGGCTTGATCATCGCAGATGACGGGGGTGTTCTGCTCTTCAATCTGCGGGAAACACCACTCGCGCTGCGAAGTCGCTTCGAGATTGGAAGGCGCGTCAGATTCACCAAACATGAATCAGAGCCAGCGGCGCGCGCTGTTGCGGTAGCCCCGATCGACGAGTGGAACGATGGCGGGTCGTCAAGCGAAACTGCTGCGAAGGTTTAAGGAGAGCGACATGCGAGCGTCCGATCACGATGGTTCGTCGGTGTATTACCGTTCGCGCGGCAACTGCGAGCCCGTATTGCTCATCCAGGTCTTGAAGGAAAGAGGTGTAGATTGGGCGTTGCAAATTCCCGCACTCGAAAAACGATTTCGGCTAGTCGTTCCAGATCTTCCCGGCTGCGGATCGAGTTCGCCACCCCCGCGAGGCTACTCAATTGCGGGTTTCGCTTGCACCATGTGGTCATTGCTGGATAAGCTTCAAATGCACCGGTAAACTTCGTTGGCTTCTCAATGGGCGGCGCGGTAGCACTGGAGATGGCGCTCCAACGTTCAGGACTCGTCGCTCGCCTGGCGCTCATCAATAGACTTGCGACCTATAGAGATCAGTGGCGAAAGTGGATATACGTGCGTTCTTGCTGCGTATTGATACGTCTTCTCGGCATGCGCAGGGCACCGCGAATCTTTGCTGCAGAGCTGTTTCCGGAACCGTGGCAGCAAACGTTGCGTGATCGGGCGGCAGCTGCCGTCGCCGCTGTTCCTGCAAGCATGCACTTGCCACGCGGTTGGGCGCCAGCATGGTAGTTGTCCATGGCTCACGTCACGGTACCGTTTGATGCTAGTGAGGCGACGAAGTCGAGCCTGGCGGCACTGCTTACTGACAAGCGCCCGCTATCGCATCACCGATTGGTCTGCGACACTCCGTCGCGCGCCCGGACCGAATTTCTCAACATCAGGAGTCGCGTATGGGACTTGCTCGACAATGCGGCGGTCCCTCGCAGATGCGAATCTTCCGAAAATGCTTGTGTGCAAGCTGCACCCCGTTGACGCTGGTTACTCGATGCCGTGGCGCGGCGCAATTAGTAGATGGAGACCTTTATGAAAAGCGATGAAAGTGAGAGCGGAGAAAGGGCGGTCGCCGGTGGGCGCGCTGCCCTACACGGCGCACACCTCAGGACGCTCGAAGCCCTGTTCCGGCATCCGACGGCACACAATCTCGAATGGATGGATGTAATCGGGCTGTTCGAGAAAATAGGGACCGTGCACCGGAAGGCCAACGACAAGTTCACCTTCGACTTGGCCGGAGAGCATTTCCTGATCCATAAGCCGCACACCAAGGATCTCACCAGTTCCGAGGTGGTTGATTTGCGACGTTTCCTTCAGCGGGCTGGCTGGTCAGCCGAAGGGCCCTCCCAGCCGGCGGCTCGTCGCGACGTGGAGGAGCCGGCCACTCTTATGGTGGTCATGGATCATCATGGCGCGAAGATATATCGCATCGAACCGGGGTCCAGTGGTGCTTCGCCGCACGAGATCAGGCCCTACGACCCGCACCATTTCCTGCATCACCTTGCGCACAAAGATCAGTTGCGTGAGGAGGGCCAGCGCGCGTCAGAGGACCCGAGCTTCTATGGGCGAATCGGCGATGTTCTCGCTGCGGCCGGCAGGATCCTCGTGGTGGGGCATGGAAAAGGGAAAAGCAACGCGGCGCGGCACCTTTCTGAATATCTGCGCATGCACCACCGCGAAACGTATCAGCGTGTCGTGCGCGAGATCGAGGCGGACCTGTCCGCCGTCACGACGCCGCAACTTCTGGAGCTCGCCGAGCAGGCATTTGGGTCGAGGCCATGAACCTCTTTGGCGGTCAAAGTGACTATGTGCGCTCGAGCCTTTCATGAGCCACAAACCAGCGGCTTCGGAAGGATGGTTTTTCGAGCGACGGCGAGAGCAACTGGTGGACCTGCGCGTCGGCGTGGCAAGCGCGTCGGAAGCTGGAGCGGGCGCCCAGGGTGCGCATCATGGGAGTGCGGTATTAGCTGGGAGGGCGCGGCGAACACGCATGCTGAATGGCAAAGTTGGCTATTACGCTGACTTCGTTATCTACGGCATGCTGGTAGTTGCTATGGTGGCGTTTGCATTGCGGGAGAGTCGCTCGGATCAGTTGACCTGGCTGGCTGCGGCGATCGCAGGTGGGAGCGGTTGGACACTCGTCGAATACCTTCTGCATCGCTTCGTGCTTCATCGAATGCCACTGATCGCCGATCTCCACCACGTCCACCATGCGACACCACGTTCCTATGTCAGCACGCCGACGTGGGCTAGTCTGTTGACTCTGGCCGGGCTATTCTTTGTCCCAATTTGGCGCCTGTTTTCGGTCAATGTCGCGCTCGGAGCAACCAGCGGGCTCATCACAGGCTGGCTTTGGTACGGGATTGTGCATCATGTCATCCATTATCGCCGGCCGCGGCGACTCTCAATCGCCCTGAGGGTAGCGTCGCATCGACATCTTCTTCATCATTCCCCTTATGAGTCCGGAAATTTCGGTGTGACGACCGCGGTGTGGGATTACCTGTTTGGTACTCACATCTCATCCGAGGGGAAGCGGCGAATGTCGCCGTACAGCGACCGGGCTAGATTACCCTCCGCTGAGTTGAAGCAATCGCTTACGTAGCGTTAGATTTACCCATCCGGCCTAGCTGCCGCCAGTCCGTTTCGCGCATCTCTACGTCGTAGTACTTGGCAGCCTTTTTTATGTTGACAAATGCGAGGTCGCGATCCGCATCACTTACGTCTGTCACCTGATTAAATCTCGCGAGCGCGCTGCGAACATGCGACGCATCTGTTATCGGTTCCTTACGCGATTGCGGGAACGCAAAAGCACTCTCGGGCAGCGCGTTCACCTGCGCAGCGTCCAGTCGACCGTGTTCCCCAGGGTTGTGCGTTGGTTCCCAGGTAGAGTTATCCGTTGATGTGCGCATGTGTGATATCCCCTTAACGGTTGGCATTGACTACGGTCGAAGCGTGCAATGCCGAACGAGCGAACCTTCGCAAAGCGGTGCCGCATCCTCTCCTCTGCGTGCACGCTAGCCCGCAGCTTAAACCTCTCAGGTTAGTTGTTCTCACTTCGAGCTGGGGAGGATGGACCGGTACGCTATGCCAACTTTTCGGCTAAACCCGCACGGAGATATGAGCACAGGGGTTAAATCGGGTCGATTGCACCATGGTATTGGTCGAGACGGATCGCGGGTCTGACACACTGAAGGCATCACGTACCTGCGCCGGGGCGAGGCCGCTGTCCGGGCGCTCATGCTCGGACGCGAGGTAATCGTAGAACGTTTTCACGATGTTTTAGCACTGCAGGAAGATCGCGAGCGCGGCGTCTGGCGCGGCCTCAGTGCCAAGTGACCCGCGTGAAAGTCAGTCGGCGCTTTGTCAGATCGGAGGTATTTCCCTCGAGGCTGTCGACCGACACCTTCGTGCAGTAGATGTGCGCCCCGTCCACGTGGTCTCATCGCCTGGTGGGAGGCGATTCGATCGGGATAGAGGTCTGCAGATGGCGGAGTCACAGAAGACAGCAATCGTTACCGGCGCCTCACGCGGCATTGGCGCTGGCGTCGTGTCGGCACTCGCGCGACGTGATTATTGCGTGGTTGCGAACTCACGAAACATAACTACAACGAATCCATTTCCGGCGTCTGCGAAACTCGCACTGGTCGACGGGAACATCGCCGACCCGGGCACGGCTGCAAAGGTTACGGAAGCAGCCGTATCCAGGTTCGGCCGGATCGACGTGCTCATCAACAACGCGGGCATCAATATTCGGAAGGATTTTACGGATTACACGGTGGAGGATTTGCGGTCTCTCGTTTCCGTCAACATCGAAGGTTTTGTGTTCATCACGCAGCTCGTGGTCAAACAGATGGTGGCCCAGGGGACCGGCGGAAGCATCGTCAATATCACGGCATCGACGGCGAGTCACCCGATCGCGGGAGTCAACCTTGCGGTTCCCATGCTCACTAAAGGCGGCATCGAAGCCATCACAAGGAGCCTGGCAATGGAATATGTGCAGCAGGGCATACGCGTCAATGCAGTCGCGCCGAGCGTTGTCAATCGGCCCTCGTATAAGGACGATTGGAAGGAGTTTGTGAAGACGTTTCAACCGATGGCACGGATTCCCGAGGTCGAAGACATCGCGGACGCGGTCGTTTACCTGACCGAAGCTAGTCAGGTCACTGGAGAAGTGCTCCACGTGGACGGCGGTGCACACATTGGCAAATGGTAACCTTCAGGCCGGAGGGGTGATGTTTAAGCGTGGCGTAACGGGTAGGAGTTTGATTGGCGGACGGGACGCGCCCCGAGATGACGAGAATCGTATGAGAGATCAAGAAATACGCGAGGCACTGAATCAGCATTGGACAGCATCCAACTCCGGCGATTTTGCGACGGAGCACGGCATCTATCAGGACGATGCAATCCTGGATTATCCGCAGTCCCGCGAGAGGATACTCGGCCGGAATAACATGCAGATCACCCGCACCCTCCAGCCGAATAAAAAGCGCTTTGTGGTTCACCGAATCATGGGGAGCGGCGACTTGTGGATCAGCGAGTATGTCCTAACGTACGAAGTTCAGCCCTACTACACTGTGAGCATAATGCAGTTCCGCGGCGTAAAGGTTGCACACGAAACGCAATACTTTGCTGGTCCCTTCGAGGCCAGCGAATGGCGTAAGAAATGAGTCGTAAGTATGGAGAGCCCGGAGGGTCAAGGCAGTCCCGTAGGGACATTCGCATGATTGGGCAACTGACCGTGCGCCGTCCGGAGCTAGCGAGTGCGCAATCCGTCAGAGAGGTATGCGGCGAGCAAGAGCTGGCTGCAGCAGGTGACAATGCAAGGCTCGCTCCACTGAGAATTCTCAGCTCGCGCAAATTTTGCACCTCTAAATTTCACGGTCACGTTTTCCGTATCTCTCAGGTCCGCAACCTGCGCGGCATCAAGAGCCGCTCGCAGGCCAGGCCGGCTGAAGGGCTTGAACGGAGGTTCGACGGTACCCTGCTTGAGAGGCCGAGTTCGGACAGAGTCATGCGCCAGAGCGGCGACGAAAATGATCGAGTCTTCCGTCGACGACGGGTAGGCTCCAGGTGCGGCTCCGGCCCGGACGTGCCCGGCGCGGCGATCTTACGGGTCAGGCACCGAGTCGCCCTGACGCAACCGGACGCGGTGAATTTCTGAGCGCTACAACAACCATTCTATCCGTCATCACGCAAGGCGCGCACGCCCTCAACGCTGCGCTGACACTCAATCGCGTGGCGCTCGGGGCGTTCTTCGCGATCGGCGGTTACCACAAGCTGTTCAACGCTTCCAGGCATGCGACACTGACACGCACCCTGCAAGACGACGCTGTCCACGACCTGCCGATCATGCAATGGCTGCTGCCTAGCATCGAATTCGGCGGCGGATGCGCGCTCATCGTTGGCTTACTGTCCGTGCTTGCGGCGTTCGGGCTGTTCGTGATTTGTGTCGGAGCCATTGCACTCGACGCCGTCAAACGGATAAGTGCGTGGCAGCCAATAGATCGCGCCGATTGGCTCGGCGACCTGCTCTACCTCCCCGAATCGCTCTACTGCATCGGGCTGAGCGTCGTGATGCTGGCGGGGCCGGGACCGTGGAGCTTTGACGCGACGATCGCAGCACTCCTAGCAGGCTAGGAAACCATTGCCACTGAACCTGGCACGATTCTGATACCACTCACTGGCCAGCGACGGTGTGGGCCGTGGCAACCTAAAGCCCGGCCTCAGTAGATTCCGATTTTAAGTACCTCTGCCATTCGGAATAAGCGTCCGCATGTTGCGCCGTGGGGACCTGGGCTAGGAGAGCGTTTCCGAAGTCGCGAAACTCGGCACCGAATTGTCCGGCCGACAGCTTCCACGCCGCGCGCATCCCGGCCGAGGCGAACCAGAAGCGAGCCCCTGTGACAAAGCTGTCGAATGCACGTCTATCGAGCTGCCCGGCCTGATACTGCAAGAGTGAATCTTCTCCGCTTAGAAACAGCGCGCGACACACCATCATCCATTGAGTGAATTCTTCGCGGGTGAGCGTCGTATCTCCCGCTGCACCTCTCTGAAAGACATGCGCCAGTTCCGGGCTTGCAATAGCGAGCGCCGCATTAGAGGCGCGGTCCGCCCGCCCTTGTTGCATGATCGCGCGCTGACTGCGTTCTGCGCTGCGCACCTCTAAACCAAGATAAATCAGTGAGCCCACGACCGCGATCGATGCGACGGATTGACTGATGTAGAAGTTCTGTTCGAGTGTCATATTTGGTTCCTGAGTCGCGTTGTTGCCGCGATTGGACCGATCACCATTCGACGTCACCGCGATTCACGATGCGCCCCGGTCCCGACCGAGCCCGACATCGACCTCACCGGACGCAATTGGCTTGTGCATGTAGCCCGCAGTGTGACGGATCTGGTCCTCGGGAATGCGCTGTTGCTGGAATTCCGCCCCGAGCGCATCGCAAACGAACGCCGACTGGGTCGGTCTTTCACCGGGAAGAGTTTGCAACCCCGGCGTCGGCGCGAGTTCCCGATAACCGCGGATTGGATTCTCGAGTGATCGAATTCCGAATGGATTTGACGCTGCCGACCGTGACACGGGCGGCGTGATTTCCCCAGCTCTGACGAATGAAAGTGGCTAGCTTCACCACTTCGGCGTCCGACAACCGGGATGCAAAACCAGGCATCCCAAGCCGGGAAGGCGCGCCGGCCGTCACGGGCGACGAGCTGCCCACCAGAATCAAGCGGATGAGTGAGGTTGCATCAGCGGATAGCACGGTGGAGTTTCCCGCAATTTCCGGGAACACCCGCATATAGCCCTCCCCATCGGTACGATGGCACGCGGCACAATTGTCTACATACAGCTCGGCGCCACGTGTGTCATTGATACCTGCCTGAAGCGCGCGTGCGGTGGCGGGATTCACGGCGAATGTCGATGCTGCGTTCCGTTCCGGAGGCAGCGATTTCAAATAAGCGGCCATCGCGTCGAGGTCATCATCGTACAGATACTGGGTGCTGTGCACGACTACATCGCTCATTGCGCTGCCGATCACGGCGTGAGAGGCGCTGTGCCCCTTCCTGAGCAGATCGGCAAGATCCTGCTTTGCCCATGTGCCGAGACCGTCGGCGCCATTGCCGCGCAAGTTGACCGCACTCCACCCGTCGATGATCTGCCCACCGGTAAGATAAGCAGCACCAGACTCATCCAGCGCTTTTTCCTGCAGCGTGAGCGCACGGGGCGTATGGCAGCTACCGCAGTGCCCCAATCCTTGCACTAGATAGGCGCCGCGTTCGACCACCGGATCGGAGTAATGGATTGCAACGGACGGCAGCTGATCCGGATCCGGCGCGAACAGCTTTCGCCAAATTGCCAATGGCCAGCGCATCGACAGCGGCCAGCGGATTTCGGAAGCGCGATTCTCGGCATGCACGGGCTTTACGCCGTGCATGAAATAGATATATATCGCAAGCACATCTTCGTCGCGCAATCTGGCGTATGAGGGATACGGCATCGCGGGATAAAGTGTTTTCCCCGATGGTAAAATGCCATGACGCAGAACACGGTCGAAGTCATTCAGCGAGTAGTTTCCGATACCGCTATCCCGATCGGGAGTGATGTTGCTGCTGTAGATGATTCCGACGGGTGAAGCTAACGCGAGGCCGCCGACATAGGCTTGGCGGCCGGCTCCGGTGTGACACGCAATACAGTCGCCCGCGGTCGCCAGATATCGGCCTTTCTCGACCAGCGCAGCATGCTGCTCCGTTGCTGCGGCCGCGGACATGACGCGGGTCGTCGTTGGGAGCCATGCGAACGTCAGGGCGGCAAGCAACGCGACCACGGCGACTGCAATCAGGCTAAGAAAAACTCTCCTCATGACTGCAATAATCTGCTCAGGCGAGCGCACCCGGGTTTTTCAGGTATTTCTCGCGAATCGCTTTTGCCGACCAATAGGCCAGTGCGCCGACCATGCCGGTTGGGTTGTAGCCGTTGTTCTGCGGAAACGCGTTGGCGCCGATCGCGAATACATTGGGCACGTCCCATGACTGCAGATAGCGGTTGAGCGCGGAGCTAGTCGGATCGGCGCCCATGATCGCCCCGCCACAGGTATGGGTGCTCTGATACTGTGTTACGTCGTAGTGGCTGCCATCCTTCTTCGCGTCACCGACCATCGAAACTGGATGGAGGGTTCTGCTCATTTCCTGCGCCTTACTGACCAAGAATTGCGAAGCCTTGATCTCGTTCTCATTCCAGTCGAACGTCATGCGCAGCAGCGGCCGGCCAAAGGCATCCCGGTAGGTCGGATCCAGACTCAGATAGTTCTGCCGGTACGACATGCACGCACCCTGCACCTCGAAATAAAACGAGTGCCGGAAACTGTCGGTAATCGCTTGTTTCCATTTAGTGCCCCAGTTGGGAGTTCCGCGCGGTACGGCGATGCCGCGCACGGGACCGGCGCCGGGCTGACGCGCCCAGATGATTCCACCGCCCACGAAGCCGCTCTTGGCGGCATCAAGCTGGTTGCCATTGAGGTCGTCCATCGTCGTGCCGGCGCCACCGTTGCCGATGAAGGCGTTGGCCTGGACGCTCTTGTCAAAGAACAACGTGACACGGTTGAGATTCTGGTACGAGTAGTTGCGCCCGAGCGTCCCGAGCCCGGTCTTCGGGTCGTAAGCTGTTCCGATGCCCGAGAGCAACATGAGATGCACGTTGTATAAGGAGAACGCGCAGAGCAGCACGAGGTCGGCGGGTTGCTCGATCTCTCGACCTTGCGCATCCAAGTAGGTGACACCGGTGGCACGCTTGCCTGCAACGTCCAGATTGACTTTCTGCACGTGCGCATTGGCGCGCAGCTCGAACTCTTTGCGTTGACGCAGGACGGGAATGATGCAGATATTCGGGCTGGCCTTCGAATAATTGATGCAGCCATAGTCGCTGCAGAAGCCGCAGAAATTGCATGGCCCCATCTGGCAGCCGTAGGGATTGACGTACGGCCGTGAAGCGTTCGATGCCGGGATTGGGTAGGGGTGCCAGCCCATGTTGCGCGCGCCTATGTAGAATTGTTCCGCGCCGAGGTAATTTGGATTCGGCGGCAGCGCAAAGTCACGTTTGCGCGAGCCCTCGAACGGATTGCCGCCTTCCTGAATTACGCCGTTGATGACCCCGGCTCTGCCGGAGGTGCCGCAAACATATTCGAAGTGATCGAAGTGCGGCTCCAATTCCTCGTAGGCGACCGGGAAGTCCGCGATGGTCATGCCGTCCGGAATGAAGCGCCGGCCGTAGCGTTTTTCCACTGTGCTGCGCAGTTTGAGGTCTTCTGGCAAGGCACGGAAATGACATCCCGACCAGTGGGTCCCGGCACCGCCGACGCCGGTTCCGGGTTTGAAGGATCCCATCTGCCTGTAGGGCACCGCGACCCCCGCGGGGTTGTGGCGTATGGTCACTGTTTCCTGCGAGAGGCTCTGCAGGAATTTTCGATGCACCGAACCGTCCAGTTCGTCGGCCACTTTAGGGTAGGCAAAATCGGGCTGAGTGTCCCGATCGGCGCCGCGCTCGAGGGCCACCACGGTGAGACCCGCATCGGTCATTTGCTTGGCCATGATTGCGCCGGTCCAGCCCATACCGACGATGATCACATCTACTCTTGGTTTGACGGTCGCCATAAGTCAGCCCCGCCTTCCGGCAAGATCCACCGGCGGCAGTGGATACGGCTTATCACGCACCGTCACCCAGTCGGTGTAATCGGCTCGCGCTCCCGGATAGCCAATCATTTTCCAGGAGCCCATGCCCTTATTGCCGCCATACGCGGGATCCGCAAAGTACCCATTGCGGACCTCGCCGAGCAGGTAAGCGAAAAACAATTTGGAGGAAACTGCTTCGAACTGCAGCGAGCCCGCTTCTGCGATCGCAAGGAGGCTCTCCTGTTGTGCGCCGGACAGCTGGACAAAGGCTTTGCCCTCGAACGCTTTTCTGCAATGTGCATCCATCTCGGCGATGCCCACGCGCAAGATTTCCCGCAGCGGCAGGCGGCCCTGGTAACCGAACTCCGGGGCGGCTTCCACGAACGGCCCCTGCATGTACCAGATTGCGCCGCTCGCATACGGAGTCTGCATATGCCGATCGAGAAACTCAGGCACGCCCAGATCCACCGCGCCCGGACCGACCTCGTCGGCGGGAATGAGCCGATCACAAACTGCGAGAACAAAAGCCCATTCGTCAGGGGTGAAAAAGCCGGGCGCGTAGGATTTCTCCGCGGCGCCCGCAGCACTCCGATCATCCGGGCGGTCGCCGCATGAACCGAGCGCTACGGCCACCGGGATGAGCGACAGGCTCCGAAAAAAGCGTCGACGCGACGGAGAAATGGAGGAATCGTCTTCCGGCTCCGACATAGTTTGGTTCCTATGATGCAGCTGCGACGCGCGCGCTGTGGGAGGATACATCTTCAAGACGAACTAACGACTGCGAGCCTGCGATATTTATTGCCCCGTCCATTGGCCAGTCCGCATTGTTCGACGCAAACCGCCTCGCC
>Ga0302325_10022658_pt1 | contig 13135 bp, 12 predicted proteins | sample Palsa_T0_2_FD_201948 | JGI IMG/M metagenome (GOLD analysis project Ga0302325, IMG submission 201948) | Peat permafrost microbial communities from Stordalen Mire near Abisko, Sweden - Palsa_T0_2 | ecosystem: Environmental > Terrestrial > Soil > Palsa > Peat permafrost | place: Sweden: Abisko... | reverse complement strand
CGGCGAGCATGCTCGCCGCCTCCTCATCATGCGCCAGCTCGGCCAGCAGATCGCGGATTCCGAACCCGGTCCGGTGGTCCTTGAGCGCTCGGCCGGCCGCCGCCATGAGCAAACCGCGCAGCGACCCGTCGGGCACGACGTTGAACCCGAAGCTCGTCTCAACCCGGGCTCTGGTCGGCGGTATCCGGGGACCGGCGGGATCCGGCTCAGGCAACGACGGCAGCACGGCCTCGCGGATGGCAGTGTCCTCGATGCCCAGGTCGACGAGGACCTGCATCGCGACTCCGTCGGGGACGCGAGCGAGCGCGAGGAGAAGGTGCTCCGGGGTGATGTTCCGGTGCCCGAAACTCAACGCTTCGCGCAACGAGAGCTCGAGCACCCTCTTCGCACGCGGCGTAAAGGGAACCTGACCCTCCGAGGCGTGCTCACCAGACGGGACGATCTCCACCACCCGCTCGCGCGCGCGATCAGCCGTGATCCCCAGCGAGTTCAGCGCCCGGCTGGCGTCGCTGTCCGGATCGGCGAGCAACCCGAGCAGCACATGCTCGGTTCCGATCTTGCCGTGGCCGAGCATCCTGACCGCCTGCTGTGCATTGACAACGACCTGGCGGGCGGACTCGGTGAAGCGCTCGAACACCTCTTGGAAGCATTGCACGACGCCCGGCTCGGACCGGTTCCAGGAATGGAGCCGAGCCGACGTAACCTACAAAGGGAGATGGCCGACCAGGCACATATCCGGAACTTCTCGATCATCGCCCACATCGACCACGGCAAGTCGACGCTGGCCGACCGCATCCTCGAGCTCACGCACACCGTTGACGCCCGCTCGATGCGCGCCCAGGTGCTCGATTCGATGGACCTCGAGCGCGAGCGCGGGATCACCATTAAGGCACAGGCCGTGCGCGTCTCCTATACCGCCGGCGACGGTGAGACCTACCAGCTCCACCTCATCGACACCCCCGGCCACGTCGACTTCACCTACGAGGTCTCGCGCTCGCTGGCGGCGTGTGAGGGGGCGCTGCTCGTCGTCGACGCCTCGCAGGGCGTGGAGGCGCAGACCGTGGCCAACACCTACCTGGCCGTCGAGTCCGGGCTCGAGCTCATCCCCTGTCTGAACAAGGTCGACCTCCCCGGCGCCGAGCCCGAGCGCGTGGCCGAGGAGGTCGCCGAGCTTCTCGGCGAGCCCGGCGAGGGCGTGCTCCGGATCAGCGCCAAGACCGGCGAGGGCGTGCGCGAGGTCCTCGACGAGCTCATCGCGCGCGTCCCGCCCCCGAGCGGCGACCCCGAGGCCTCGCCACGGGCGCTCATCTTCGATTCCGAGTTCGACCAGTACCGGGGGGTGATCGCGTATGTGAGGGTTGTGGATGGGACCTTCACCAAGGGTGAGGCCATCCGCGCCATGCAGGCCGGGACCGAGGCGGAGATCGACGACATCGGCTTCTTCAGCCCCGAGATGATCTCCGCCGGCACGCTCGGGCCGGGCGAGGTCGGATACGTGATCACGGGGGTCAAGGACGTCACCAAGCTGCGGGTGGGGGACACGCTGACGTCGGTGAGGCGACCCGCGAGCGAGCCGCTGCCCGGCTACCGCGAGGTCAAGCCGATGGTCTTCTGCGGCCTGTTCCCGATCGAGTCCGACGCCTATGCGGATCTGCGCGATGCTTTGGAGAAGCTGACGCTGAACGACGCCGCCTTGTCCTGGGAGCCCGAGACCTCCGATGCGCTCGGGTTCGGGTTCCGGTGCGGCTTCCTCGGGCTCCTGCACATGGACATCGTGCGCGAGCGGCTCGAGCGCGAGTACGACCTCGAGCTGCTGGCCACGATGCCGAGCGTTGAGTACGAGGTGACGCTGACCGACGGCGTGGTGCTGCCCGTGCACTCGCCCAACGACATGCCCGAGCCGACCAAGGTGGCCGAGGTGCGCGAGCCTTACATCCGCGCCTCGATCCTCACCCCCAAGGAGTACGTGGGCCAGATCATGGAGCTCTGCCAGGAGCGCCGCGGCGAGCACGCGGGGATGCATTACCTCTCGGCCGAGCGTTTGCAGATCAACTATGACCTCCCGCTGGCGGAGATCGTGCTCGACTTCTTCGACCAGCTCAAGTCGCGCACGCGGGGCTACGCGTCGCTCGACTACGACCTGATCGGGCTCCGCGAATCTGACCTGGTCAAGCTCGACATCCTCCTCGCGGGTGACCCCGTCGACGCTTTGTCGATGCTTGTGCACCGCTCAAAGGCGGCCGACATCGGGAAGATGCTGGTCGAGAAGCTGCGCAAGAAGATCCCGCGCCAGCAGTATGACGTCCCGGTCCAGGCGGCGATCGGCTCGCGCATCGTCGCTCGCGAGACGATCAAGGCCTACCGCAAGGACGTGATCGCCAAGTGCTACGGCGGCGACATCTCCCGCAAGCGCAAGCTGCTCGAGGCTCAGAAGAAGGGCAAGCAGCGGATGAAGCAGGTGGGCCGGATCGAGGTGCCCCAGGAGGCGTTCCTGGCCGTGCTTGAACTCGGGGAGAAGGGGTAGCGGGCGGGCTGCGGCCGCAGGACGGGTCGCCTCCTCCCTTGGGAGAAGGGTTAGACGCTGGGCGCTTCGGGCCGCGCCCGCGCCGCCAGTGAGAGCTCGAAGCGCGCCTCCGGGTCGTCGAGGTCGTCGCCCAGGAGCTCGCGCAGGCGCGCGACGCGGTAGCGGACCGTCTGGGGGTGCACGACGAGGTCGGTGGCGACGTCGGCCACGCTGCCGTGGCGGGCCAGCCAACTCGCCAGGGTCTCCTCCATGCGCAGGCGCTGTAGCGGCGTCAGCTTCGCCAGGGGAGCGAGCCGCCGGGTGGCCAGGTCGGCGAGCGCCTCCGGATCGGCGTGGACCACGAGGGCGGCCAGGTGCTCTTCGCTGTCGACGAGGCCGTCAGCGGGGATGGTGCCGGCCTCCTGGAGGGCCGAGCAGCGCATGGCTCGCTCGTAGCTGGCATGGGCAGCCTCGAGCGCCATGGCCGGACCGAGGGCCGCGCTCCGGTTTCCGAACGTCCGGGCGATCCGGGCGCGACGCCCGGGCGCGTCAGGATCGGGGACGACGAGGACGACGTGCTCTTCGATCCGGCCGCCCAGCGCCCCTTCGCCCACGAGGGCGGTCAGCCGCTCAGGATTGCGGTGGCGGCATACGAGCACCGCGAGGCGGCGCGGCACCCGCCAGCGAACCGCCTGCGCCAGGCGCTCGATCTCCTCGGTGGCTCCCGCGACGATGGCGCGCACGAGCGCCGAGTGCTCGCGCTGGCGCTCGCCGGCGTCGACCGCCTGCTCGCGGGCGTAGCCCTCGACCGACTCGGCCGAGAGCTCGTCGATGTAGGCGAAGATGGCCTCTGCGAGCAGGGCCTGGGTGGGGCCGTCGACGCCCGCGTTCCGGGCCGCGGCGGCGAAGCGCCGCCAGGCGACGCGCGCCCCGATGCGGTAGGCGAGCTGGAGCGCATCGAGTGAGCGCCCGGAGCGCAGCTCCCCGCGGCCGAGGGCGAGGTACACCTCGCGGCCCGGTCTCTCGGCCGGGATCGGGCGGCCCATCTGGTCGAGGAACTGGGCCAGGGCCTGATCGATCGCCGTGTGTACGCCGCGCCCGAAGGCGCCGCCCATCGGACGCCGGTAGGCGGGGATGGCGCGGACGATCGAGCGGATGATGTCCTCGGCGATCGTGCCGAGCTCGGGCTCGAGGATCGGTCGCAGCTCGGCGGGAACGGCCTGCCAGGGGCGTTCAAGCGGGATTTCTTGTTGATCGGTCATAAATCGGTGGTGGAGTCATTGGGATGATGGCAAGAATATTGTGTGCGGCGCATGTACCGTGGTGGACGTGACCAGAACTGAACGAAACGTCAATATCGGAGCTGTCGTAATTCCCTTCCTCGCCGTGGTGGCGGCCGCCGTCCTGGCCTGGGGCCACGCGTTGCACGGGCGCGACGTGGTGATCTTCGCCGTCATGTACGTAGTCAGCGCGTCCGGGATCACCGTGGGCTTCCACCGGCTATTGACGCACCGCGCGTTCGAGACCTACCGACCCATCCGCTACACGTTCGCGATCATGGGCTCGATGGCGGTCCAGGGCCCGGTGCTCGACTGGGTCGCCGACCACCGCAAGCATCACGTCTTCCCCGACCAGGAGGGCGACCCGCACTCGCCCCACACCGGCGAGGGCGCCGGCCTCAGCGGCATGCTCTCCGGCCTGTGGCACGCCCACGTCGGGTGGCTGTGGGAGAACAACGGGCAGGCGTCGAAGCGCCGCTACTGCCCCGATCTGCTCGAGGACCCGGTGATGCGACGGATCGGGAAGAGCTTCCCCCTGATCGTGGTCTTGAGCCTCGGGCTCCCGTTCCTGATCGGTCTGGCCTGGAGCGGGACGCTGGTGGGCGGCCTCGAGGCCCTGCTCTGGGGCGGGCTCGTGCGCATCTTCCTCGTCCACCACGTGACCTGGAGCATCAATTCGATCTGCCACTTCTTCGGCAGCCGGCGCTTCGACACCGACGACCAGTCGACCAACGTGTTCTGGCTCGCGCTACCTTCGCTCGGCGAGGCGTGGCACCACAACCACCACGCCTTCCCGCGCTCGGCCTTCCACGGTCTGCGCTGGTACGAGCTCGATCCCTCGGGGTGGCTGATTCTCGCCATGCAGAAGACCGGCCTCGCGTGGGACGTCGTCCGGGTCTCGCCCGAGCGCGCGCGCTCGAAGCTCGCTTCGGCCTAGCGCTAGGTCCAGGAACCGCGGCCGGGGCCGGCTTCCGCCTGCCGGTAGTCGCGACGCGGGCCGTACCCGCGATAACCGTAACGGCTGTAACGGCGGTGGCGGCCGTGGTGGCCAAAGACGTACCAGCCGAGGACGACCCACACGATCCAGGCCGAGAGGAAGGCGGTGACGGCGACCACGGCCGCCGCGACGAGCGGGACCGCGATGGCCAGAACGAGGGCGACGCGGGCCACCGGGCTCGCGGGTAGGGCGGTGCGCCGCCGCGCGGGCTGCGGGCCCGGCAGGTCGGCGACCACCGCCTCGAGCTCGCCGTAGGTGCGGGCGGCGAGCGTGGCGCCGAGGCGGTCCTCGAGCTCGTCAAAGCCGATCCGTCCCTCGGTGGCGGCCGTCCGGAGCCTCTCCGCAACCTGGTCGCGATCCGCGTCTGAAGCCCTGAGATGACCCGTCTTGGGCATCGATGAAGTGTAGCGGGCCGGGAGGGCGGGGTCACGGTGCCGACGCGCGCCGATCCGGGCCTCAAGTTCCGTCGCTCGTCTGCCGATGGGTACCGCGCTGGGCCGTGGATGTGCGCCCGGCCGTTATCCGATGATCGCCGAGCAGAATGCTCCTCGCCTGATCCGGCTCTTGCCCGTGGCCGTTGCTGCCACGCTGCTCGTGGCGGTCGCTCCCCTCGCCGTAGTGTGGGGCGTCCGGGTCACCGGCCTGGTCTCCTCGACGGCGGCGGCGACGGCGTGCGGAGTGGTGCTCTCGCTCGTCGGCTCCTGCCTCGGCGGCCTGTGGTGGGAGCGGCGACGCGGCTCGCGCGACGTCCTCTTCGGCGAGCTCATGATCTGGGGATGGGTGCGCCGTTACCTGATCGAGCGCCGGCTCACCTCCGCCGTCGAGCTCCTCGGCATCGGCCGACGACGCGAGCTGACCTTCACGACCGAGAGCTTCAGCGCCGAGCGCCAGGCGCACGCGCTCGAGCAGCTCGCCGCCTCGCTCGAGGCTCGCGATCCCCACACCCATGGCCACTCGCGCCGGGTGGCGCGCTACACAACCATGATCGCGAAACGCATGGGGCTCTCGCAACGCGAGGTGGCGAGGATCCGCGCGGCGGCGGCGATGCACGACGTGGGCAAGATCGAGACCCCCGTCGCCGTCCTGCACAAGCCCGGGCGCCTCACCGACGCGGAGTTCGAGGCGATCAAGCGACACCCAGTGGACGGCGCCCGGATGGTGGCGCGCGTGGGGGACGAGAAGCTCACCGCGATCGTGCGCCATCACCACGAGCGACTGGACGGGAGCGGCTATCCGAACGGGCTGCGCGGGGCCGAGATCCCCCTTGGCGCGCGCATCATCGCCGTGGCCGACACCTTCGATGCCATCACCTCGGAGCGTCCCTACCGGGCCGCGAAGGCGCATAGGCAGGCGATCGCGATCCTTCGCCGCGAGGCCGGGACCCAGCTCGATCCAGATGCCGTGCACGCGTTCTGCGATGTGTACTTCGGGCGGCGGACGCTCGGATTGTGGATCGGAGCGACGAGCGCGCTCGAGCGGGTCGCCGCGTGGCTCGTCGCGGGTTCGACGGTCCGCGTGGCGGCCATCGCCGCGAGCACGGCCGCGCTTGGCGCCGGCGCCGTCGCCCTCCCCGGCTCGGCCGCCCGATCCTCGACGCGCGCCGCGCGGGCGCGTTCGGTCTCGGCCTTGGCCGCGGCTGGGGCCGGCGGGACGGTCGATCGCGCTGCTCGCGTGGGTGACCTCGCGCGGGCCGCATCGGCCCCGCGCCGGGGCGGCCGTGCTCGCGCTGTTCGCGGTGCAGGCACAGTGCGCCACGTGACTTTGGGGAACAGTGCCGGGGCCGAGACGCCGGCTCCCGGTGCGAGCAGTCCCGGCGGCGGGTCAGCGGGCGCCGGCTCCGCGGGTTCGGACAGCTCGGGCTCGGGCTCGGGCGCGGGGGGCTCGGGCGCGGGGGGCGGAGGGTCCGGGACCACGGTGGTCTCCACCGGCGCCATACCCGCGGCCGGGGTGCCCGCCGTCGCCGTCACCAGCAGCCCGGGGCAGTCCGGCGGCCTGCCGAGCGTTGGGGTCAGCGTGGGCGGGACTACGGTCGCGAGCGCGGGCGGGACCCCGACCGGAGGCGTCGGGGTCAGCGTGGGCGGTAGCGGAGGCGTCGCCGTATCCGCCGGCGGGAGCGGATCTCTCGGGGTCGGGGTCACCGTCGGCGGCGGTTCGAGCGGCCTCCCGCCGGTGGGAGTGAGCCTGCCGTAAGGGCGCGGTGGGGTGGGGGCGGGCGCGTTCGCCGGGTCCCCGAGCCGAGGTCGTGCTACGAAACGCCGGACCCTCAGGCGTTTCGTAGCACGCCCCACCCGTCAGAGCAGAACGCGCCGCCGGAAGTTGCGCAAGCCCAGCGTCAGAAAGAAGGCGCAGAAGGCGATCAGCACCGGATAGACGATGTAGAGGTGCATGTGCGATACGTGGGTGAGACCGGCGCGCATTCCCTCGGCGACATAGATCAGGGGATTCACGAGTACGAGCGTCTGTAACCAGTGGAAGCCGTCGATCTGCACCGGCGCGAGACGCGTCCACTGGTAGTAGGTGCCGCCGAGAAAGGTCAGGGGGAGGACAACGAACCCGAACATGAGGCCGATGTTGCGGGCCTCGAAGGTGGTGCCGAGCAGGAGCCCGAGCGAGGTCATGGTGACGGCCGCGAGTGGGATCAGCGTGAGCACGATGGCCCAGTGGACGTGCAGGTGCGCGCTGGCGCCCGAGGCGTGGACGACGGCGGCGATGGGGAAAACGATCACGGCGGCGATGATCCCCTGCACCGCCCCGGAGAGCACCTTGGAGAGGGCGACGAGCCAGATCGGGCACGGCGCCTGGACCCGGTCCTCGATCTCGCGCGTGTAGCCGAACTCGGTCGACAGGGGCATGGCAACGGCCTGGATGCCCTGGAACATGATCGAGATCCCGACCACGCCCGGGACGAGCACGTTGGCGAAGTCGGACGCCCGGGCCGCGCCGGCGTGGGCGCCGCCGACGCCCTGACCGATCTTGGGGAACACATAGAGGAAGACGAAGACGAGTAGGAAGGGCTGCACCAGCGTGCGCACAACGAACTCGCCGAAGTGCTTCCTGAGGACGACGAGGTCGCGCAGGATCAGCGCTCTCAGCGCGATGCGGCTCGCCTCGAAGGTCGAGCGCGGCGGTTCGCGAGCGATCTCGCCGGGTGCCTGGACAGCCGGGGTCGCCGTAGTGGTCATTCGCGAAGCTCCTTGCCGGTCAGGTTGATGAAGACGGTCTCGAGGGTCGGCTCGGCGACCGCGAGGTCAACGAGATCGAAGCCTCCGCGCTCCGCGGCGGTGACGACGCGGGGCACGATCCGCTCGGTGCCCTGGACGTGGAGCTCGACGCCGCCGTCGAGGAGGCGGGTGCGCGTGACGCCGTCGACCTCGGCGGCGAGCCGCTCGGCGAGCTTGGCGGGGTCGCCGCCGGTCTTGACCGTGACGATCGTGTCGGCGCCGATCGACTGCTTGAGACCGGCGGGAGTGTCGAGGGCGAGGATCTTCCCCCGATCCATGATCGCCACGCGATTACAGAGCTGGTCGGCCTCCTCCATGTAGTGCGTGGTGAGGAGGATGGTCTGCCCCGCGGCGTGCAGCACGCCGAGGATCTCCCACAGCGCCAGGCGGCTCTGAGGGTCCAGTCCCGCCGTAGGCTCGTCCAGGAACAGCACCGCGGGCCGGTGGAAGATGGCTCGCGCAACCATCAGCCGCTGCGCCATCCCGCCCGAGAGTGCGTACACCGACGCCTTCGACCATTTGGTCAGATGGAACTGCTCGAGGAGCTCGTCGGCGATGCGCCGCGAGTCCGCCGCCCCGATCCCGAACAGGCGGCCATGGAAATACAGGTTCTCCCACACGGTGAGCTGGCGGTCGAGCGTGTTCGTCTGCGAGACCACGCCGATGAGCTGCTTGGCCAGGGCGGGATGAGCGACGACATCGACGCTCCCGACATGGGCACCTCCCGAAGTCGGGATCACGCGCGTGGTGAGCATCCCCGCGGTCGTGGTCTTGCCCGCGCCATTGGGGCCCAGGAGCCCGAAGATCTCGCCCGCCTGCACCTCGAGGTTGAGGTGGTCGACGGCGGCGAAGTCGGTTCCCGGGTACACCTTGGTCAGCTCGTCGGTGCGGATGATCCCGGGCTCTCGAGGGGCGTCGGCGGTTTGGCTCGCGTGCTCGATGGTCGTCATGGCCTGTGGCCAATGATCCCCGATCGGCTGGCTCGGGGCCTGAGACCAATGCCCGCGTGGATCTCGGCCTCGGTGAGCGCGCCTGCATCGTTGCGGTCATCATCTGAGTGCGATGTCGATCAACACCGAGGCCATCGGCAAGACCTATCCGCCGCTCGTGTACGCCGTCGGGCGCGAGAAGATCCGCGAGTTCGCGGCTGCGGTGGGGGAGACCAACGCGCTGCACGCCGATGTCGAAGCAGCTCGCAGCGCGGGCTACGACGACGTCGTAGCGCCACCCATGTTCGCCGTCGTCTACTCGGGAGCGTCGCTCACCCCCGCGCTCTTCGACCCCGAGGTCGGGATCGTGTTCGCGATGATGGTCCACGGCCGGCAAGAGTTCCGCTGGGGCCGGGTGGTCGTCGCCGGCGACGAGATCACGACCGTGACGACGGTCAAGGACATTGCCTCCCGGGGCGGGCTGGGCTTCTACGTGTTCGAGACCGAGTCCAAGGGTCGCGGCGGGGACACCGTCTGCACCGGCACCTGGACCCACATCGTGCGGGGAGCCGAGTGATCATGGAGCAGGGCGAGCGCATCGAGCTCGAGGTCACGCCCGACCGTTACACCACCGTCCGCTACGCGGGCGCCTCGGGCGACTTCAATCCGATCCACATCGACGAGGAGTTCGCCCGCGAGGTCGGCCTCCCCGGCCGGATCCTCCACGGCCTGTGGATCATGGCCCAGGTCGCGCGCGCCCATACCGAGGCGGCGGGCGGCCCCGAGCACCTCAAGCGGCTCTCGGTCCAGTTCCGGGGCATGGGCCGGATGGAGGAGAAGATCACGATCACCGGCGAGGTGCGCGAGGTGACCGATGGGGTGGCCGTCGTCGCCTCCAACGCCGAGCAGGGTGGGAGCCGGATCATTCGAGGGGCCGCGGCGGAAGTGGCGGTGGAACGTGCTGGGGCGACTGTGGACGGTCCTGGCGCCACTTCCGTTGCGAGTTCGCCTGGGGGCGAACTCGCGGGCTCTGGGGAGGGCGAGGGGGAGGGACCGGCCGGATAGCGCGCCTGGGGGCGAACTCGCGGGGCCTGGCGAGTCCGCCGAGGCCGAAGGCTCGGAGTAGCCCGGCCGCCCCCGGGGAACTGCTCGCCCCGACCTACAATCTTCGCAGTGCTCTCAGAACGCCAGGAACTGGTCTTGCGGATGGTCGTTGAGGATTACCTCGAGGATGGGGCGCCCGTGGCCTCGAAGGCGCTCGCCGCCGGGGTGGAATGGGGCCCGTCGACGATCCGGCACGAGCTCGCCAGCCTCGAGGAGCTCGGACTGCTTGCCCATCCCCACACTTCGGCGGGGCGGGTGCCCACCCAAGCCGGGTACCGGTACTTCGTCGACAAGCTCCTGCCCGAGGACGACCCGAGCCCGCCGATCGCGCTCACCCTCGTGCGTCGGGAGCTCGACGAGGCGATGCGCGTCACTACGGAGACGCTGTCGCAGGTCAACAACCTGCTCGCGCTCGTGACCGCGCCGCCGATCGAGACCTCGACGATCCGCCACATCGAGGTGTTGGTCCTCCAGCCCCAGGTGGTGATGGTCGTGGTCATCACCTCGACCGGCGGCGTGAGCAAGCGCCTCTTCACCTTCGGGCGCAGCGTCGACGTCGGCCTCGCGGACTGGGCGGCCAGCTACCTCAACGAGCGCCTGGTCGGCCTCGGCCTCGGGGCCAGGATCCTCAATCAACGTCTGCACGACCCGTCGCTGAGCGCCACCGAGGCGGCGTTCGTGGACGCCCTCGCCCCGGCCTTCATCGAGCTCGAGGAGGCCCCGCAGGAGACGCTGTATGTGGATGGCACCTCGCGCCTGGTGCGCGGCGAGCGGTTCAGTGACGTCTCCCAGATCAACGCGGTGATGGACATGCTCGAGCGTCGCGTCTCGCTGCTCGCCGTGCTACGTCAGGCCCTCGCCGAGCGCGACGTGCTCGTCCGGATCGGGCACGAGAATGAGACGCCCGCGCTCCACTCGCTCGCGCTCGTCGCCGCCAGCTACGGCCTGCCCCAGCGACGGCTGGGAGCCGTCTCGGTGATCGGGCCGCTGCGGATGGACTATGGGCGGGCGATCAGCTCCGTGCGCGAGGCCGCGACCCAGCTTTCCCGCTTCGTGGTCGAGATCTACGACGAGCGCTGAATCAGATGCCCCGCGACTACTACGAGGTACTGGGCGTCGACCGCGGCGCCGACGAAGGGCAGATCAAGAAGGCCTTTCGTCGCCTCGCCCGCGAGCTCCACCCCGACGTCAACAGCCATGACCCCGACGCCGAGGAGAAGTTCAAGGAGGCCGCGGAGGCGTACGAGGTCCTGTCGGACTCCGAGCGCCGCGCGACCTACGATCGCTACGGCCACGATGGGCTCAAGAGCGGCGGCTACGCCCCGAACTTCGACGCCTTCGGCTCCGTCGCTGACATCTTCGACGCCTTCTTCGGGGGCAGCAGCCCGTTCGGGGGCTTCGGCGGCGGGGGTGGCCGAGGGGGCCCCGAGCACGGCGGTGACGTGGCCGTGGCGGCCGAGATCACGCTGTCGCAGGCGGTGAGCGGCGCGGCGGTCGACGTGGCCTACGAGGCAATCGAGCGCTGCGAGCACTGCAACGGCAACGGCGCTGAGCCCGGCACGCCAATCGAGACCTGCAACCGGTGCGGCGGCAGCGGGCAGCTGCGGACGGTGGCGCGCACGCCGTTCGGCCAGGTCGTGCGCGCGACGGTGTGCGACACCTGTCAGGGCGACGGCCGGACCGCCACCGATCCCTGCCATGTCTGCCGGGGCCGCGGGCGCAATGTCAAGCGCACCAAGCTCACCGTCGAGATCCCCCCGGGGATCGCCGACGGGCAACGGATCCGGCTCGGGGGTCGCGGCCATGCCGGCGAGCGCGGCGGGCCGCCCGGCGACCTCTACGTACTCGTACGGGTCCGCGAGGACAGCCGGTTCGTGCGCGACGGCGACGACCTCGTCACCGCCGTCGATGTGGCGGCACCGCTGGCGGCGCTCGGAGCGACCGTGCAGGTGCCCACGGTCGAGGGGTCGGTCGAGCTCGAGATCCCCGCCGGGACCCAGCCGCACGAGACGCTGATCGTCCGCGGCGAGGGCATGCCCGCGCTCCGCGGCCATCGCCGCGGCGACCTGCGCGTGGTCGTCAACGTCGTCATCCCCCGCCGCCTGCGGCGCGAGCAGCGCGAGCTTCTTCAGCAGCTCGCGGACACGATGACCGACGAGAACCTGCGGACCGACGAGGGCGTGTTCGGGAAGCTCAAGCGCGCTTTCGGCGCCTAGAGACGGGCCCGGCCGTCCGTGCTGCGCCTGGCGATCCGGGTGCGGCGCGAGGAGGCCGAGCTCGTGCTCGCGGAGCTCCTCGAGCTGGCGCCCGGCGGGGTGGAGGAAGTCGATCTCGGCGACGCGATCGAATACGCCGTCTACGGCGCCCCCGGCGAGCTCCCCGCGCTCCCCGATCTGCGTGCCGCGGCCGGCGCGGCGCTCGTCGAGGTGAGCACGAGTGAGATTGCCGACGATTGGGCCGAGCGCTGGCGCGAGTTTCACCGCCCGCTGATCCTCGACCGTCGTCTCACCGTCCGGCCGCCGTGGGAGCCGCCGGCCGCGACCGCCGTCGACGTGGTCATCGACCCGGGCCAGGCCTTCGGCACGGGCGCGCACGCGACCACCCGGCTGTGTCTCGAGCTCATCCTCGACCTCGCGGGGCGCGAGGCGACCCCGAGCGGATCGAGCCGCGGCGCCTTCCTCGACGTGGGCTGTGGCTCGGGAGTCCTCGCTATCGTCGCCGCCCGGCTGGGGTGGGCGCCCGTCACCGCGGTCGACTACGACGCCGCGAGCGTGCATGCCGCGCGCGCCAACGCCGTGGCCAACGGCATCGGCCTCGATGTGCGCCGGCTCGACCTCCGGACCGAACCGCTACCGCCGGCGCGGACGATCGTCGCCAACCTCGTGTCGGGCCTGCTCGTCTTGGGGGCGTCACGGCTCGCCGCGGCGGCGTCCGGGGACCTCATCGCCGGCGGGATCCTCGTCCACGAAGCCGACGGTGTCGCCCGGGCCTTCGCGGCCGAGGGTCTGTCCGTGGCGGCCCGTCGCGAGCGCGGGGAGTGGGTGGCGCTGCTGCTCGAGCGGGCCGGGGGCGGAAGCTGACGGCGCAACGCGTGGACAGGT
>Ga0302325_10022657_pt1 | contig 13136 bp, 9 predicted proteins | sample Palsa_T0_2_FD_201948 | JGI IMG/M metagenome (GOLD analysis project Ga0302325, IMG submission 201948) | Peat permafrost microbial communities from Stordalen Mire near Abisko, Sweden - Palsa_T0_2 | ecosystem: Environmental > Terrestrial > Soil > Palsa > Peat permafrost | place: Sweden: Abisko... | reverse complement strand
CGAGCGCGCTCTTGACCCGCAACCACCCTCCGGCGAGCTCGGCCCGCTCGCGGATCGCTGCGAGCCCGAGGTGCCCGGGGCGCGGCGCCGTGACCTCGTTGACGAAACCGACTCCGTCGTCGACCACGCGGACGTAGTAGCCGCCCTCGCGGGCGGCCAGCGTGACCGTCGCGTTGTCGGCGCCGGCGTGCTTGCGGACATTCGTGAGCACCTCCTGGGCGATGCGGTAGAGAATCACCCGTGTTGCCTGCGAGGGCTGCGAGGTCAGCCGATCCTCGAGGCGGTAGGAGGTCGAGGTCTGCTCGTCGGCGACCTCGAGGTACATGCGCAGGGCCGGGCCCAGCCCCTCGTGGTCGAGCGCGGGGGGGCGGAGCTCGAACAGGAGGTGACGGAGACGCGAGATCGACAGCTGGATCGTCCGCTCGAGCTCGTCGAGCAGGTCGAGCTGCTTGGCGCCGTCGATCGAGCGCCGCAGGATCTGGAGCCTCATCCCGGCCGCCGTCATGACCTGGATCGAGTCGTCGTGAATGTCGGCGGCGATCCGCTGGCGCTCCTCCTCGCCGGCCGAGACGAGGTGCGAGAGAATCGCGCGGCGCGCCGCGACGTCGCGTTCGTGATCGCTCTGAGCCCTTCGCTCGCTGGCGTCGCGCACGAAGGCGGCCGCCAGCCGTCCGTCGCTCGTCTCGATCCCCGAGAGCGAGATATCGACCGGAAACTCGGTCCCGTTCTTGCGCCGGCCGGCCAGTTCGAGGCCGGCCCCGATCGGCCGAGGGCGCGGATTCGCGAGGTAGCCGTCGACGAGCGCCAGATGACGCTCGTGGAAACGCTCCGGCACCAGCACCTCGATCGGGCGGTCGAGCAACTCGCTGCGGTCGTAGCCGAAGAGCTTCTCGGTCTGTTCGTTCACGAAGAAGATCTGCCCGGCCGCGTCCACGATGACGACCGCATCGGGAGCAGACTCGAGGAGCGCCTCGAAGTGCTTCTCGTTTTTGCGCAGCATCGCGTCGGAGGAGCGGCGTTCGGTCATGTCCCGTATGAACGCCGTGGCAACGTGGCCGTCGTCGGTCTCGATCGCCGACAGCGAGACGTCCACCGGAAACTCGCTCCCGTCCTTCCGCAGTCCGGCGAGCTCCATCCCAGTCCCCATCGGGCGCATGCGGGAGTCGGCGAAGTAGTCGCCGCGATGGCCGACGTGCCGCTCGCGGAAACGGGTCGGCAAAAGCATCTCGATCGGCTGGCCGAGGAGCTCCTGGCGCGTGTAGCCGAACAGACGCAGCGTCTGGGGGTTCGCGAGCAGGATCTTGCCGTCGGCCTCGACGATCACGACCCCGTCGGGTGTCGACTCGAGCAGCCGCCGGAACTGGGCTTCACTTCGGCCGACCATCTCGTCGACCTCGGCACGATCGGCCACGTCGCGGGAGAGGTCGCCGACGACATCCGAGACGGTTTCGGCAGAGAGGCTCGCCTGATGGCGCCCGGCGCGATGGATGGCCTCCAGGATCTCGGTCGGCGACACGCCCTTGGTGAGGTAGCTGACCGCGCCGGAACGCAGCATCTCGAGCACGTTCGACCTGTCCTCGTAGGCAGAAAGGGCAACCGACTGCGTGCCTGGCGATACGACCCGGATCTCCTTTGCGGCGCGCGCCCCGCCACCGCCCGGCATCCTCACGTCGAGGAGCGCGACATCGGGTTGCAGAACGCGGGCGAGCTCGATCACGGTATCTGTGTCCGACGCGGTTCCGACGAGCTCGAGGCCGTCCTCGCCTGCGATCAGGTCGGCGATCGCGGCGCGCAGCGGCTCCTCGTCCTCGGCCACCAGCACCCGGAGAGGGACATCTCGCCCACCCCCGACTGCGCGGGCCGTCGTTGCCACCGGGACGGAATCAAGCCGATCGGATGCCATGACGCAACCTCCACGCGACGTCGAGAGCGAGCCCCGACCCTGAGGTGGCCGGCCTACTCCAACCTGCGCATCTGAGGAAGGAAACGTCCCGGGCGAGACCGCGCTTCTGGGATCTCGTGCTGCATCTACTGACTCCGCGCACGCCTGCGGCCCTGCGCCCGGGATCGTAGCACGAGGGAGTGCATTTTCCTTCCCCCGCGTGCGCCCGCTCCGACTCGGCGACGAGCCTTTCCGCTGCAACCTGCGCCGGACAGGGCCTCGGCATCCTCGCTCTCAGCCGATGCGGGCCGCGCGCGCCACCCACGACGGCTCAGTCAGCTCGAGCCTCTAGGTGATGAGCGACTGGCGCAGTGCGCTTGCAACCGCCTGGGTGCGGGTGTCGGCCTCGAGCTTCTTCATCGCGTTTTTGACGTGTGAGCGCACGGTGAGCGCCGAGATCAGGAGCTCGCTCGCGACCTGCTCGTTGCGCATACCGTCCGAGAGCAGCCGCAGGACCTCACGCTCCCGCTTGGTGAGCGTGGGTAGACGCTCGGCTGCCTGCGGTCCGGCCAGCACCCCCGCGAGCACCGGATCGATATAGGTGCCGCCATCCGCGACGATTCTCGTCGCGCGCATGAGGTCGACCAGGGGAGACTCCTTGAGGACGAAGCCCCGCGCGCCGATATCGAGGCATTCGAGCAACAGACCACGCTCGGGATATCCCGTGAACAGGATGACCGGCAGCGGATTCTTCGCATCTGCAAGTTTCTTCAGAATCTCGATACCGCCCAGCTTCGGCATCCTGATGTCGAGGACGGCGACGTCCGGCTGGCGCGTCTCGATCAGGCGAACGGCGTGCTCGCCATCCGCCGCACGCGCCACGAGTTCGATGTCCTCCTCGTCGGCAACAAACAGCGCGACGGCGTCGAGGATCGCGGGATGGTCGTCCGCAACAAGCAGTCTGATTGGAGCGTCGAGCCGCGCGTCGCCTGGTATGTGCTCCACGTCCCCCCCATCGTCGCACATCAAACTGCTGGCAGCGAAGATTCCTCGCGGGAGAGACGCCGCGTTCCGGATCTTAATCGCCGGCGTCTGGTCGGCCCGGCCCGCCGCGCCGAGCGAACCGCGCCCACGATTGGATATCGGGCCTTGAGCATCTCGGGCGGCTCGGGCGGGGCCCGATCAGCGTCCCGACGAATCAGCGTCCCGACGCCGTCCCGCGGCCGCTTCGGCCCGCGGCGAGCGCACGAGCGGGTCCTACTCGGCCAACGGCAGCCGCGCCCGCCGAGGCCGGCATGCCCCCGGGGAGGCGAGCGGACCCGAATGGCGTCGTACCTCCTGGCGGCGGGCGCGCGCGGACCGGCCGACGCACGCCGCGCACCTACAATCGGTCGGTGCCGTCGCGACGTACGGGCCCGGCTCAACGTGCGCGACGCGAATCCGAATTAACCGGGATCGGAGCAGACATGAGCGATATGAACGAATGGAATCGCCAGGTCATCGAGGAGTTCAGGGCAAACGACGGCGAGGTCGGAGGGATGTTTGCGGGTAGGAACCTGCTTCTCCTCCACCACACCGGAGCCAGGAGCGGCGTGGAGCGCGTCAACCCGCTCGTCTATCAGGAGCTCGGTGACTCGGTCGTGGTGTTCGGCTCGAAGGGAGGCGCAGCCACGAACCCGGACTGGTTCCACAACCTGGTCGCGCACCCCACGGCGAGTATCGAGCTCAAGTCGGAGAACCGCCGCGTGATTGCACGGGTCGCGAGCGGCGAGGAGCGGAAGCGGATCTGGGAGGCACAGAAGGCTGCCGACCCGGGCTTCGCCGAGTACGAGGCGAAGGCGAAAGGCAGGCAGATCCCGGTCGTCGTGCTCGACCCGGCCTGAGGCGCTCGACCCCGTTCACGCTGGCTGCCGCCACGCGCCGGGGTCGGGCACCTGCGCAGACACGCTGGAGACGGGGGCGGCGCCCCACGCCGAACACAGCTCAGGCCCGCCGGGCTTCCGGCTGGCAGGGGCGGTGATCGCCACCAACGCCGCCTTCCCGACGGTCACCGACGTCGCGAGCGGCGCGGCCGAGCCGTCGGCGAGCGCCCGCCCGGCAGGGGCGCAAACGACCGCGGCCGCTTCGAAGCTCGAGCTTGGCCCTGTCGGCGGGACCCGCGCGATCGTCGTCGCCTCACCCCGGCCGCCTCTCGGACCGGTCGATCGAGCTCAGCTGATCGTCCGGAATGCCTCCACGCCGTTGGCTGTCGGAACGAGCACCATGCCGTCACCGACCGCCGGAGCCACGAAGTGGTCGAGCGGGTCGGTTGCCCGCTCGATCAGCAGACGCCCGGTCGCCGGCGCCATCCCGTAGAGCTCGGCGCTCCCCCATCCGAGCGCCCACACGACGCCGCCGGCGACGATCGGCGAGCCGTTCGCGCTCCCGGTCGCGGCCGACCACAGCGGCCGGAACGTCCGCGCCTCGGTGTTGACCTCGAGCGCCTCTGTGCCGCTGCCGCAGGGAGCGAGGATGAGCACCCGAGCGTTCTTCCCGCTGCCGAGCACGACGGATGCGTCGGCCCCGAAGACGCCGCCCCCGCCGCAGACCCCGCCGGTATACGCACCGTGCCCGATACCGCCGAGCTGCCCCTCGCCCATGAGGTAGCCGAAGCTGCCGTTCGACGCGGGCTTGCCGGCCTCGAAGAGCAGCGAGGTGCCTGGCACCTCGATCGGCCCGCTCGAGCCGAGGTCCCAGTCTTCGTCGTTCAGCTGGACCCAGTTAACCGGCGCCCAAACCCCGAGCCGGCGGAGCGACGGCGAGAGCTCGACGACCGCGTTGCCCTCGTCGAAGTCATCGATCGAGTTCGAGCTGCCGTTTCCCGTCGCGACGTAGAGCTCGCCCTGAGCCGAGACCAGCGCTCCCTCGGTCTCCCAGATCGCACCCTCACGCCGGGTCGGGACCTCGTAGCTCTCGAGCGCCCCGGCGCCGGACTCCGGCACGGCCACGATGTAGCCGTGGTACTGGCCGCAGTCACCGTTCAGGCCGCCGAAGGGGATGTACAGATGGCCGTCTGCGAGGGTGAGTGCCGGTCGCTGCTGCTCGGCGGGGATGTAGTAGCTCGCCGGGCTGTTGGCATGCGGCGGGTCGATGTCTCGGTGCCACAGCTCGCGGTGAGTCGAGAGGGACACGGCGACCAGCCAGTGCCGGACGCCCTGCCAGCCGCTGGCTCCGGGAGGCTCCGTCTCCTCGGCGACGAAGAGCTCGTCTGCTCCGGGATCGATGACCGGAGTGCCGGTGATCCCGAGCGGGTCGATGTCGCCGCAGCCGGGCCCGAGGGTGGGCGCCGCGTCGACCACCGAGAGGCTGACCGCGTCACCGACATGGAGCCGCCAGAGGACCCGGCCGCTCCCAGCTGCAAGGGCGTAGATCGAGTCGTTCTCGGTTGCGACGTAGACCCGGGCGTCGTACACGAGCGGCTGACCGTACACGGCACCGTCGAGCCCGCTGTCGTCCCAGGCGGGGCGCGTCGAGAGGCCGACGATCCTGGGGTCCACGCTGTCGTCACCCGAGCGGCTGTTTCCGTAGTCGTAGGTCAGAAGCGACCCGAGCGCGGAGGACGCGAGGGGCGCGGCCGCGGACGCCGCCGTGGCCGACACGCCGCCGCCGGCCGGGACCGCGCTCAAAAGCAGCCCGGCGCCGCCGATCGCAGCGAGGAGCGTGCCGCGAAGCACTCGATAGGACAGCCGTATTTCCACCGCGGGCTCCTTTCCCGACGCGCCAAAAGCGAGCCCACTCTACCGGCCGGTCTGACGAGCGCAGGCGCGCGCGGAACCGGCTCGGAGGTCGCGACGGCCCTCCTCTTGGACCCTGTCGCGGCTCGCGCGAGCGTCCCCTGCCGGATCTCGCGGTCTTGGGGGTCGCGAGCGGCGGACCCGTCCTGGCAGCGCCGCGGTCGTCGCTCGCGACCGCGCGGCGACGCCGGTGCGCGGGAGCGCTCCGCTCGTCGTTCAGCCGGAAAGGAAGAGCTCGATCAGCTCGCGTATGTCTTCTGCGCTCTCGATGGCCCGAGGGGCGGGCAGGCGCTTCCGTGGGAGCACTGGGTGCGGCACGATCGACTTTGGGCCCGGAGCCCCTCCCAGAGCATCTTCGGGAAGAAGAAGCGAGCCTGCCTGCTCGGCGTGGGGGTGACCGATCGCCCTGCTGCCAAGCGCGAAGGAAAGCTCACGACGCGGGCCCGGGCCAAAGCCGATTGCCCGGCAACGATGCGACCTCCCGGGCGATCCGTTCGCTCGCTGCGTCCATGCTCACGCGCTCCCCCTTCGATCGCCCCGACGTGGGGGAGCCCGAGGCTACAAGCTCATATCGCTAGCTCGCCGCCAACGGGTCGACGAGGCGGTAGCCGACGCTCGCGACGGTCAGGAGGTAGCGCGGGCGCGCCGGATCGGGCTCGAGCTTGCGCCGCAGCTGGGAGACATACACGTGGAGGTAGTTCGACTCCTCGCGGTAGGCCGGTCCCCAGACCTCCCGCAGGATCGCCGGGTGGGTCAGCAGCTTTCCCTCGTTGCGGGCGAGCAGGCGTAGGAGGTCGTACTCGGTCGGGGTGAGCGAGACCGGCCGTCCGTCCATCATCACGAGCCGCCGCTCGAGGTCGACCCTCAACGCTCCGATCTCGAGCACCGCCTCACGGGAGGGACTCGTCCGCCGGAGCGCGGCGCGGAGGCGCGCGAGCAGCTCGTCGACGCTGAAGGGCTTGGTCACGTAGTCGTCGGCGCCGGCATCGAGTGCGGCGATCTTCTCGTTCTCGTCCCCGACCGCCGAGAGCACGAGGATCGGAGCCGACAGCCACTGCCGAAGCTCGCGGCAGACCTCGGTACCGTGTCCGTCGGGGAGCAGGACGTCGAGAATGATCGCTGCGGGCGGCCTGGCCGCTGCGGCGGCGAGCGCCTCGGCGGCGCTGCCGGCGGTCTCGACCTCGTAGCCCTCGCTCTTCAGCTTCATCTGGAGCGCCCGAACGATCTGCAGCTCGTCGTCAACAACGAGGATCCGGGTGCCGCTCACCTCGCCGGGTCGGTCGCAACGCGATCGCGACCTGGCGGCGGCTCGCGCGTCTCGGGCCGGGCACCTCGCTCGGGAGCGCGCGAGCGCGCGACGGGCAGTGCGAGCGCGAAGGTCGCCCCGCGACCCGGCCGCGACTCGGCCCAGATCCGGCCGCCGTTCGCCCGGACGAAGCCGCGCGCGATCGCGAGCCCGAGCCCGGTTCCGGCACCCGGGCTGAGCCCACCGCGCTCGAACGGCTCGAAGATCCGCTCGAGTTCGCCGCGCTCGAGTCCCGGCCCGTGGTCGGCGATCTTCAGCACGAGTTCGAGCGGGCCGGCCTCGGTCGAGATCTCGACCACGTCGGTCGGTGAGGAGACCTTGAGGGCATTCTCGAGCAGGTTGACGAGGACGCGCTCGATCTGGGCCGAGTCGACGTGGAGCGTCGGGGACTCCGCCGGGAGCACGACGCTGATCCGCTCGGCATCCGGGCCGATCGCCTCGAGCGCGCCCGCGAGGAGGCCGTCCACGGTCCAAAGCTCGGGGCGCGGGCGCGCTGCTCCGGCCTCGAGCCGCGAGAGATCGAGCAGGTTCGAGACGAGTCGCGTCAGCCTGCGCGTCTGAAGCCGGACGGTCGTCACGAGCTCGGCGCGCTCGGCCTGCGTCAGGCTCTCGGCACCACCGTCGAGCACCTCGCTCGCCGCACCGATCGCGGTGAGCGGCGAGCGGAGGTCGTGGCTCAGCGTGCGCAGCACCGCCGTCTTGATCTCGTCGCTCTGGCGGAGCCCCTCGGCGACAAGCGCGGCGTGCGCGAGCCGCTCGCGCTCCGTCGCCGAGGCAAGCAGAGAGGAGAGCGTCTGCAGAACGCGGCCGGTGACGGCGGGGTCGGGAGCTGCGTGCGAACTGAGGAAGAGCCGACCGAGATGGCGGTCGGCGACGGCCAGGTCGTAGGCCCGCTCGGCCGGCTCCGGGCGTCTGAGCGATCCGATCTCGATGTGAGCCCTCGGGACGCCGAGCACCTCCGCGAGGCGTGCCCCGATCGGGCGAAGCCGATCCTGGACGAAGCGGCACTCGAGCAGCAGCCCCGACACGTCGGCCGCGAAGGCGAACTCGCGCCGCTGCTGCTCGACCTCGGCGGCGCGCCGCCGCGAACGGGCCGCGAGCTCGCTCACGACGACCGCCGTCACCAGGTAGACGGTGAGGGCGACCCAGTTCTCGGGGTCGCTGAGCGCGAGGGTGTGCACCGGCGGAAGGAAGAAGAAGTTGAAGATCAGCAGGCTCACGAGCGAGACGACGAGCGCATAGGCGAGCCCCCAGCCGGCCGCGGCCGGAAGGACGGCGAAGACGTAGAGGACGCCGAGGCTGAGCACCGGAGCAAGCGGCCGTAGCGCGAAGACGGCGCCGGTCACGAGCGCGACCGCGAGGACGCTCGCAGCGACGCCCGCGAGGTCGATCCTCAGCGGAAGCGAGCGCATCTGAGCGGTCGGGATCCTCAACGCGTTTCCGTCCGCTCGAAGGATAGGCGCCGCCGCCGCCGGCCGCCCAGGGCATGCGGGCGCTCCTTCGGCGGGGCCGCGAGCGACCCTCAGCGGAGGTGGTAGGGCACGCTCGTGAGGATCACCCGCGGCTCGAACAGGAGCAGCCGCTTGAGGTAGAGCGCGCGGTGGTTGTGAAGCAGCCGGTCTGTGCCGCCCACGACGAGTTCGGGCATCACGACGACCGCGATCGAGCGCGGCTCGGCGGTGATCCGCGCGAGGTAGGCGCGCAGCGGCTCGCCGAGGTCGCGGAACGGGGCCTCGATGATCTCGAGCGGGACGTCGATTGAGAAGCGACTCCAGTCCCGCCGAACACGCGCGGCATCCTCCTCGTCGGAGGAGAAGAAGATCGCCGTCGTCTCGTCGAAGCCCAGCGAACGGGCGTAGACGAGCGCCCGAAGCGAGGCTGCCTGGACGCCCGAGATCGGAACGACGCAGGCCGCGTGCCGCGGCTCGACCCACTCGCTCTCGGCCTCGCTCCCGAGTCTCGGTACGTCTGTGACGACGACGCCGCGCTCCCGCCGCAACCCTCGCTTGAGCGAGAACGTCGAGCGGTTGAGGCAGGCGGCGAGCAGTGACGGGGTGCGGAAGAGCTCCGGAATGACGACCGTCACGTACTCCCCGTGTGGCAGCCCCCAGATGTACTCGAGCACCGCATCGAGCGGGGCGTCGGCCGCCGGGAGGATCTCGAGGTGCGGTTGACCCTGTGACCAGCGGAAAAACCGCGGACGGATGCCGGCGTCGCTGCCCGGAAACGGCACGTGAATCGCCCGGAAGGAGCCCCCCGAGATCCGTCGGGCATACCAGAAAGCCTCGCGCGTCGGCGCGTCGAGGTGTTCGACGTAGAGGACGACGATGTTGTGCGAGGCGGGCCGGGCGAGCACGCCCTTCGCCTGGGCACCGAGTCTGTGGGCGACCGTCCGGTAGTGGCGATGGATGGCGTAGAACCCGGCGATCAGCACCGGGATCGCGATCGTCACCATCCATGCTCCGGCGGTGAACTTCGTCCAGACGACGATGACGTCGACGACGAAGGTCGTCGCCGCGCCGACCGCGTTCATCGCCGCGCGCCGTCGCCACCCCGGCTCACGCGTGCGCTGCCAGTGGCGGACCATTCCCATCTGGGCGAGGGTGAACGCGGTGAAGACTCCGATCACATAGAGATGGATGAGCGAGTTGACGTTGGCGTTGAAGGCAAGCAGCAGCGCGCCCGCGAGGCCCGCGAGGATGAGGATCCCGTTCGAGTAGACCAGCCGATCGCCGAGGTTCACGAACTGGCGCGGGAAGAAGCCGTCGCGCGAGAGCAGGGCCGCGAGCCGCGGAAAGCCCTGGTAGGAGGTGTTGGCCGCCAGGATCAGGATCGCGAAGGTGAAGCCCTGGAGGAGGTAGTAGCCGATCGATCCCGGTGAACCGGCCGGGAACGCCCCGCGCGCGATCTGCGAGAGCACCGATGCGGTCGAGCTCGGACGCGCGTCCATGCGGACGGCGAGGTAGGAGACCCCGAGGAAGGAGACGATCGCGATCGCGGCCATCGTGAGCAGGGTGCGCGCAGCGTTCTGGGCCTGCGGATGCTTGAACGCGGTGACGCCGTTCGAGATCGACTCGACCCCCGTCAGCGCCGCCGAGCCGGAGGCGAACGCCTTGAGCAGCACAAAGAGGCCGATGCTCCCGCTGCCGACCGCGAGTGGATGAGGGACGACCGCCACCGGGCACGAGCCCACGCTGCACCGAACGACGCCGACTCCGAGCGCCGCAAAGAGCGAGATGACGAAACCGTAGGTCGGAAACGCGAAGAGCAGGCCCGATTCGCGCACGCCACGCAGATTTCCGACCGTGAGCACCACGACGCAGGCAAGCGAGATCTCGACCGCGTAGGGGCTGAGCGACGGCTCGACCGACGTGATAGCGAAGATGCCGGCCGCGATCGAAACGGCAACGGTCAGCACGTAGTCGACCAGCAGGGCTGCCGCGGCTATCAGACCCGCGAGCGTGCCGAGGTTCTGCTTGGCAAAGACGTACGAGCCGCCGCTCGAGGCATAGGCTCTCACCCCCTGGCAGTAGGAGAGCACGACGATCGCGAGGAGGGCGGCGATCGCACCCGAGATCGGAAGCACGAGCTGACGTGAGGAGAGCGAGGTGGCCACCAGGACTGTGAGCGCGGCCTCCGTCGCGTACGCCACCGACGAGATCGGGTCGGAGGAGAAAATCGGAAGCGCGAGCGTCTTGGACAGCAGCGTGTCGGCGAGCTCGCGGGTCGGACGCCGGCTTCCGATCATCAGCCTCTTGGTCGCCGAGCCGGCCGCGGAGGCGGCCGCGGAGAGCATCGTCGTCGGCCGCGGCAGCGGCTGGGCGAGCTCGAACTCGGCGGGCGGGAGGGGGACGGCGGTCTCGGTCTCGGAGACCGACGTCATACGCCGGGCGGCAGGGCCGAGACCACGATCCTGCAGGGGGCGTTCTTGAGGACGAAATCCACGCTCCTGGCGAAGACAGCTGCACCTCGCACAGCGGAGGCGGGCCTGCGCGGCATCCCGATGACGATGATCTCGCTCCCGCCAAGCGCGGCCTCCGCGACGATCGCCTCCCCCGCGAAGCGAGCGCGCCGGAGACGGATCGCGATGCCAACGCCGTAGAGCTCGGCGATCGCCCGGGCGTCGGATCCCTGCCGCTGGGCCTCCGCCTCCTCCTCGAGCATCTGGGCGGCGAGCGGAAGCTCGGCCGGGATCTCGATCACGCTGAGCGCGGTGACCAGCGCGTCCCGCTCCGCAGCAAGACGACAGGCGACGGTCATCGTCTGCGGCGCCCCGGGCCCGGCCGCGAGCGAGACGAGCACGCGCCGGTAGCCAACCAGCCGGCCGCGCGGCCGCGCCTCGCGGCTCTCGTCTTCGTCGTTCCGGGGGTTGAGCAGCGGTTTTATCAGACGAACAGACGTGCTGGCCACGCTACCCCGCGCTCTCTCAACGCGCCCTCAAGAAGAGACGCCGCGATCTCAAGACGTTCTTAAGGCCGGCGGGGAGCGTCAGGAGGCACGTCCCCTGTCACCCAGCTCGGCGCGCGCAGCGTCGCTCTTGCCGAGGTCGAGCTCCATCCCGCCGACAACGTGGTTGATGCAGGCGAGCCGGAGAGTCATTCGGCCTCCTTGCCCTGCTCGACGGAACGATCATGCCGGAGGCGCCGGGCGACGCCGGCGGCGGCGTGTTTGAGGCCGCGCGCGGCGACGATCGAGCTCGGGCCGTCGCGTTTCTTAGGGGCGTCTTAGACGTCTCTCAGACGGCGCTGACCTTTCCCTGCTGGGATGCACAGCGCGTGACGTCCCGGGGGGGAGATGCCGAGGGATCGAGTCGCTCGATGAGCGAGCTTCGCTCGCCGGGTGCGGCTCGTACACGGCTCGAGGATCCGACCTCCCTGTGGCGTCGGAGCGGCTATCCCGATGAGCTCGCCCGGGGATTTTGCCAGGGGTCGCTCCCGACCGTCGGGCTCGAGGAGGAGCTCATCCTTGTCGAACCCGACTCCCTCGAGCCCGCCGACGAGGCCGAGCGCCTCCTCGTGGCACTCGGCGGCGACAGGCGCTTCAAGCTCGAGCTGCGCGCCGCACAGCTCGAGCTCGTCACGCCCGTCTGCCTGACGGTCGCCGATGCCAGGCGGGAGCTCGCGGGGGCGCGCGCCGAACTCGTCGAACAGCTCGCGGGACGGGGGCGCACACTCGCCGTGGGGACGCATCCGTTCTCGACCCGACCGATCACGATCAGCCAGCAGCCGCGATATGTCGGCATTGCGCTCGAATGCCCCTGGGTCGTGCGTCGCGGTCTGCCGAGCGGGCTCCATGTCCACGTCGCTGTCGGCGACGCCGGCGAGGCGCTCGCCGTTTTCAACGCCGCGCGTTCCTACCTTCCCGAACTCGCGGCGCTGGCTGCGAACTCGCCCTTCTTCGAGGGACGCGACACGGGGCTCGCCTCGAGCAGGCTCAAGCTCTGCGAGGATCTCCCCCGCGCCGGGATCCCACCCGCGTTCAGCTCCTGGCACGAGCTCGCGAGCTTCGTGGTGTGGGGCGTGCGTGGCCGCTTGTTCCGCGACTTGAGCTACCTGTGGTGGGACATCCGTCCCCGCCCGGAGTACGGCACGCTCGAGTTCCGCGTTGCCGACAGCCAGAACGACCTCGACTCAGCCGCGGCGATCGCCGCCGTCTGCCAGACGCTCGTCGTCGCGCTCCAGACCCGACTGCGAAGCGGCGAGCGGCTTGCCGTCCACCCGTCGCACATGATCAACGAAAACCGCTGGCGCGCACTGCGCGGCGGTCTCGACGGCGAGCTCGTCGATCTCGAGACGGGCGTTCCGGAATCGACCCGCGACCGCCTGGCACGTCTGCTGAGCGAGCTCGAGCCGCACGCGAGTGAGCTCGCCTGCCGCGAGCAACTGGCGCACGCCCGGTCGCTGCTCGCAGACGGCGGCGGCGCCGAGCGCCAGCGGGTGATCGTCGGAGAGCGGGGCCTCGCCGGCCTCGTGGAGTGGCTCGCCGACACGACGGAGGGCGCTCCGCTGGGCTTCCCCGCTCCCGCCTTCACGGCAAACTCGCTCGGCCCGGATCCGGCGCTCCCCGCCTGATCGCTCCGACGCGGGGCTGCTGGGCGAGTTCGAGCGTGGGGCTCGGCAGCTGTCTCCTCCGGGGAGATCCGCTCCCGAAATCGCCAACGCGCAGCCGCCTTCGG
>Ga0302325_10022655_pt1 | contig 13137 bp, 5 predicted proteins | sample Palsa_T0_2_FD_201948 | JGI IMG/M metagenome (GOLD analysis project Ga0302325, IMG submission 201948) | Peat permafrost microbial communities from Stordalen Mire near Abisko, Sweden - Palsa_T0_2 | ecosystem: Environmental > Terrestrial > Soil > Palsa > Peat permafrost | place: Sweden: Abisko... | reverse complement strand
CGCCGAGCTGGACACGGTGCTGGAGCGCTTCCGCGCCCTGCTGCGGATCAGCGAGCTGGAGGCGCGCGACCGGCGCGCCGGGTTCGTGGCCACCGACCTGGCCGGCGTGATCGGCGAGGTGGGCGAGCTCTACCAGCCGCTGGCCGAGGCTGGCGGGGTGCGGCTGAGCTGGTCCGGCGCGCCGGGCGCCGTGGTCGAAGCCGATCCGAAGCTGCTGTTCGAGGCGGTGAGCAACCTCGTCGACAATGCGATCAAGTTCACCGGCGAGGGCGGGGCGGTGGCCTTAAGGCTCGGCGACGACCCGGCGCGGCCGCGCATCGTGGTCGAGGACAACGGCCCGGGCATTCCCACGGCCGAGCGCGGGGCGGTGCGGCGCCGCTTCTATCGCGGCGAGCGCGACCGGCTGGCGCCCGGGTCCGGGCTGGGACTGAGCATCGCCGCCGCGATCGTCGGCCTGCACCGCTTCAGGCTGGAGCTGGAGGATGCCGGGCCCGGCCTCCGGGCGGTGATCGATTGCCGCCCGACGCTGTCGTAACCTGTTGATCTGGCTGAAATATCCCCACTTCTAGTCCGTGAATCATTATTCACTGGCCCGTCCACCGTCGCGGGATAGGGTCCGGCTCGTCCGGCGTCGCCGCGCCTCCCCGTCGCGGCCGGTTGCCGGGTGTCCATCCGAGTAGGCGGAGCTGGTTGATGCTCGCGATCGTGCGGCTTGCGCTGCGCCGCCCGTATACGCCCGTCGTGCTGGCGATCCTGATTCTGCTGTTCGGCCCGCTGGCGGCGCTGAAGACGCCGACCGACATCTTCCCGGACATCAAGATCCCGGTGATCGCGGCGGTGTGGACCTACAACGGCCTGCCGCCCGGCGACATGTCCGGGCGGGTGGTCTACTACTACGAGCGCCAGCTCTCCTCAAGCGTCAACGACATCCAGCATATCGAGAGCCAGTCGCTGCCCGGCGTCGGCGTGGTGAAGATCTTCTTCCAGCCCGGCGTCGACATCCGCACCGCCACCGCCCAGGTGACCGCGATCTCGCAGACGGTGTTGAAGCAGCTGCCGCCCGGCATCACCCCGCCGCAGATCCTCGACTACAACGCCTCCACCGTCCCGATCCTGCAGCTGGCGCTCTCCAGCCCGAGGCTCGACGAGCAGCAGCTGTTCGACGCCGGCCAGAACTTCATCCGCCCGGCATTGGCCTCGGTGCCCGGCTCGACCGTGCCGTCGCCCTATGGCGGACGCGTGCGGCAGATCCAGATCGACCTCGACCCGGACGCGCTGCAGTCGAAGGGGCTTTCGGCCGAGGACGTCGCGGGCGCCCTGGCGGCGCAGAACCAGATCACGCCGCCGGGAACGGCCAAGATCGGCCAGTTCGAATACGACGTGAAGCTCAACAACAGCCCCGAGGCGATCGAGGCGCTGAACGACCTGCCGATCAAGAGCGTGAACGGCGCGACGATCTACATGCGCGATGTCGCCCACGTCCGCGACGGCTATCCGCCGCAACAGAACGAGGTGCGGGTGGACGGACGCCGCTCGGTGCTGATGACGGTGCTGAAGAGCGGCTCGGCCTCGACGCTGGCGATCATCGACGGGATCAAGTCGGCGCTGCCCCGGATCGAGGCCGGGCTGCCGCCGTCGCTGAAAATCACGCTGCTGAACGACCAGTCGCTGTTCGTGAAGGCGGCGATCTCGGGCGTGGTCAAGGAAGGGGTGATCGCCGCGGCCCTGACCAGCCTGATGATCCTGCTCTTCCTCGGCTCGTGGCGCTCGACGGTGATCATCGCGACCTCGATCCCGCTGGCGATCCTGTCGTCGATCATCGCGCTCTCGGCGCTGGGCCAGACGCTGAACATCATGACCCTGGGCGGGCTGGCGCTGGCGGTCGGCATCCTGGTCGACGACGCCACGGTGACCATCGAGAACATCAACTGGCACCTGGAGCAGGGCAAGGACGTGCGCACCGCCATCCTCGACGGCGCGGCCCAGATCGTCACGCCGGCGTTCGTGGCGCTGGCCTGCATCTGCATCGTCTTCGTGCCGATGTTCGCGCTCGGCGGCGTCTCCGGCTTCCTGTTCGTGCCGATGGCCGAGGCGGTGGTGTTCGCGATGATCGCCTCGTTCATCCTGTCGCGGACCCTCGTCCCGACCATGGCGCTCTACCTGCTGAAGCCGCACCAGGCCGGCCACGCCGAGTTCGCGCTGGAAGGTCACGGCGATGGGATGGTCCACACGCCCGCGCGCAATCCGCTGGCGCGCTTCCAGCACGGCTTCGAGCGGCGCTTCGCCAGGATCCGCGACGGTTATCGCGGCGTGCTGGCGCTAGCGCTGACGCGGCGGCGGGCGTTCGTGCTGGGCTTCCTCGGCTTCGTGCTGGGCTCGTTCCTGCTGGCGCCGTTCCTCGGCTCCAACTTCTTCCCGTCAGTCGATTCGGGCGAGATCACCTTGCACGTCCGCGCCCCGGTTGGCACCCGGATCGAGGACACCGCGGCGCTCTTCGATCACGTCGAGGCCGCGATCCGCCAGACCGTGCCGCCGGCAGAACTTTCGTCGATCGTCGACAATATCGGGCTCTCGGTCAGCGGCATCAACACCGCCTATTCCAACACCGGCGCCATCGGCCCGATGGACGGCGACATCTACGTCACCCTGACCGAGAAGCACCATCCGACCGCGGCCTACGTGAAGGAGCTGCGCACCAAGCTGCCCAAGCTCTTCCCCGGCGCGACCTTCGCCTTCCTGCCGGCCGACATCATCAGCCAGATCCTCAACTTCGGGGCGCCGGCGCCGATCGACGTGCAGGTGGCGGGCCCTGACCGGGCCGCGGGCGAGACCTACGCCGACGAACTGGAGCGCAAGCTGGTCGCGATCCCGGGCCTGGCGGACGTGCGGCTGCAGCAATCGACCCACTATCCCGAGCTCAGGATCGACGTCGACCGGACCCGGGCCGGCGAACTCGGCATCACCGAGCGCGACGTCACCACGACGCTGGCGACCACGCTCGCCGGCAGCTTCCAGACCGCGCCCACCTTCTGGCTGAACCCCAAGACCGGAGTCTCCTATCCGATCGTGATCCAGACGCCGCAGCAGGATGTCGATTCGCTGTCCAAGCTGGAGAACGTGCCGCTGACCACCGACAAGCCGGGCGGACTGCAGATCCTAGGCGCGCTCGGGACCATCAGCCGCGACGACGCCGATGCGGTGGTCTCGCATTACGACATCCAGCCCTCGTTCGACATCTACGCCGCGCCGCAGGGCCGCGATCTCGGCGCGCTGTCGGCCGCCGTGCGGCAGGTGCTGAAGGATACCGCCAGCGACCTGCCTCGCGGCGCCACGGTGAACCTGCGCGGCCAGGCCGCGACGATGGACGCGGCCTTTTCCGGCCTCGGTTTCGGCCTCATGGGCGCGATCGTGCTCATCTACCTGATGATCGTGGTCAACTTCCAAAGCTGGGTCGACCCGTTCGTCATCATCACCGCCCTGCCCGCGGCGCTGGCCGGCATCGTCTGGATGCTCTTCGCCACCGGCACGACGCTGTCGGTGCCGGCGCTGACCGGGGCGATCATGTGCATGGGCGTGGCGACGGCCAACTCGATCCTGGTGGTCTCGTTCGCCCGCGAGCGGCTGGAGATCACCGGCAATCCGGTGGTGGCGGCGCTCGAAGCCGGCTTCACCCGCTTCCGCCCGGTGCTGATGACCGCGCTGGCCATGATCATCGGCATGTCGCCGATGGCGCTGGGTCTCGGCGAAGGCGGCGAGCAGAACGCGCCGCTCGGCCGAGCCGTGATCGGCGGGCTGGTGTTCGCCACCGCCGCCACCCTGCTTTTCGTCCCCGTCGTCTTCGCCATCGCCCACGCCCGCAAGGCCCCAGAGCCCGCTCATGAACCCGAATCCGACACCCGCCTTGGGCCAGCCCACGCCTAGCGTCGAGGTGCTGCGCCATCGGCCGATCCGCTGGCTGCGGCCGGCCGGCGTCGCCGCGGGCGTGGTCCTTGCGGTGGTGGTCTGTGGCGGCCTGATCGCGCGCGGCGTGGCCGGCCAGAGCCTGAAGACCTGGACGGCCGCCGAGGCGGTCCCGACCGTCAGCGTGGTGCGCCCGGGCGCGGACCTCGGCGCGCGTGGCCTGGTTTTGCCGGGCCAGGTGCAGGCTTTCTACGACGCGCCGATCCACGCGCGGGTCTCGGGCTATCTGAAGGGCTGGTACGACGACATCGGCTCCAAGGTGAAGGCCGGCCAGGTGCTGGCGCTCATCGACACGCCCGACCTCGACCAGCAGCTCGTCCAGGCCAGGGCCGACCTCGCCACCGCCGTGGCCACTCGAGCGCTTGCCAAGACCACGGCCGCGCGCTGGAACGGCCTCCTGGCCCAGGACGCCGTTTCGCGCCAGGAAACCGAGGAAAAGAACGGCGATCTCGCGGAGAAAAACGCGCTGGTGAACGCCGCCAAGGCCAACGTCGACCGGCTCGAGGCGCTGGAGGGCTTCAAGCGCATCACCGCGCCGTTCGACGGCGTGGTCACCGCCCGCACGACCGATATCGGCCAGCTGATCGCGGCTGGCACGCCGAACGATCCGGGCCTGTTCACCGTCTCGGACGTGCACCGCTTACGCATCTACGTCAGCGTGCCGCAGGCCGACACCGCCCGCATCCATCCCGGCCAGACGGTCAGCCTGACCGTGCCGGAGTATCCCGGGCGGACGTTCCAGGCGGCGGTGGTGAGCACCTCCGGCGCGATCGGGACCCAGTCCGGCGCGCTGATGGTCGAGGCCCAGATCGACAACGCCGACGGCGCGCTGAAGCCCGGCGACTATGCCCAGGTGACGTTCGACCTGCCGGCCGAAACCGGAACGCTCAGTCTGCCGGCGAGCGCGCTGATGTTCCGGCACGGCGGGATGACCGCGGCGGTGGTGGGTCCGGGCGGGAAGGTCGATCTGCGCCACGTGACCATCGCTCGCGACCTGGGAACCACCGTGGACATCTCGACCGGGCTGCGGCCCGGTGAAGCGGTGATCGACAATCCGCCCGACTCGCTGGTCGACGGCGAGGCCGTGCGCGTGGCCGCGGCCGCCTCGTGATGCGTGGCGGACTCGGCCTCGGGGGTCTGCTCGCTCTCGCCGCCCTCGCCGGCTGCGACCTCGCGCCGGCCTATCACCCGCCGGCGACGCAGATCCCGTCGGTGTTCAAGGAGACCGGGCCGTGGACCGAGGCCACGCCGTCGGACACGCTGCGGCGCGGGTCGTGGTGGACGCTCTACGACGATCCGGTCCTGACCGGACTGGAATCGCGGATCGAGGGCGCCAACCCCACCCTGGCGGCGGCGGTCGCGCGCTACGACCAGGCCCGCGACTACGTGGCGGAAGCTCGGGCGGGGCTCTTCCCCACCATCGGAACCCAGGCCCAGATCACCACCAACCGGCAGTCGGCGAACCGGCCGCTGCGCAGCGCGGACCAGCCGACCAACTACGGCGACGACCTGGTGGGCGGCGGCGTCGACTACGACCTCGATCTCTGGGGCAAGGTGCGGGGCCTGGTCGCGGCCGGGAAGGCCGAGTCGCAGGCGTCGGCCGGCGACCTCGAGTCGGTCCGGCTCAGCCTGGAGGCCGAACTCGCCGACGACTATGTGCAGCTGCGCGGCCTGGACGCCGAAAGCGCCCTGCTGGACGACACCGTGTCCGACTACAAGCGGGCAATGGCGCTGACCGAGGCGCGGCATGCGGACGGCGTCGCCACCGGCCTCGACGTGTCGCGCGCCCAAGCCCAGCTCGACTCGGCCCAGGCCCAGGTCTCCGACGCGGCCGGCCAGCGGGCGCTCTACGAACATGCCATCGCCAGCCTGGTCGGGGAGCCGGCCTCCAGCTTCAGCCTCGCGGCCCAGCGCGTCGACCTGCGGCTGCCGGACGTGCCGACGGGCCTGCCGTCGACGCTGCTGCAGCGGCGGCCGGACATCGCGGCGGCGGAGCGGCGCGCCGCGGCGGCCAACGCCCAGATCGGCGTGGCGCGGGCGGCGTTCTATCCCGACATCAGCCTGCAGGCGCTGGCCGGCTTCCAGAGCACTGGCCTACCGGGCCTGATCTCGGCCCCCAACAGCTACTGGACGCTGGGGCCGCAGATGACGCTCACCTTGTTCCAGGGCGGTCTGAGGCGCGCCCAGCTCGCCGCCGCCAAGGCCAACTTCACCGCCGTCAGCGCCGACTACCGCGCCGTGGTGCTGGGCGCCTTCCAGGACGTGGAGGACAATCTCGCCCTGCTGAATCATCTGACCAACGCGGCGGCGTCGCAGGCCGCGGCTGCGGCCGCGGCCGAGCGGACCGAGAGCCTGGCCCTGATCCGCTACCGCCAGGGCGCGGACAACTACCTCAATGTCGTCGTCGCCCAGACCGCCAACCTGGAGGCGCGGCGCGCGGCGCTGGACATCCAGACGCGGCGGTTGGCCGCCAGCGTCGGCCTGATTCGGGCGCTGGGTGGCGGATGGAGCTGGGACAGTCTCGGCAAGGCGCCCGCGCTGGCGTCGAAGTAGCGCCCGCGGAACCCCGCCTCAGGTCAGCGCCCTGAGCGCGGCGTTGGCGATGGTGAGCTTGGCGAAACTCCAGCCGCCGCTGTCCTTCTCGATGTTGGAGATGGTCGACCTGGCGGTGCGCACCGCGTCGGCCTTCAGCGCGCTCCAGGAGGCGACGGTGGCCTTGGCGGCCGCTGCGTCCTCGCCGGCCTCGGGGCGGCCGGCATAGGCCATCACGGCGCGGGTGAGCGAGGCCTGCTCCTCCAGCATGTCCTCGATCAGCCGCCGCACGGCCAGGCGCTCGTAGACATCGTCGGCGGTCCGGGCGCCGGCCGCCGCACGCAGCCGGTCGAAGGCGAAGGCGCCGCCGATGTGGTGATAGAGCCGCGCCGCGGCGGCCATCGGCCAGTTCTGCTCGCGGGCGAGGTCGGCCAGCACGGTGGCGATGGTCAGCGGCTGGTAGAGCGCCACCTGGTGGGCGATCTCCTTCGGCGCGCCGAGCTTGATCCAGCCCGCCGCACGGCGCACCGCCGCCTTCTGCTCGAACGGCGAGAGCACCTGCGGGAAGAGCTGCTTCAGCCCTTCGGCGGCGGGGCGATAGGCGTCGATCATCGCCTCGACCCCACGCCCGTCGCGCGCCGCCCAGCGGGCGAGCCAGAAGGTCTGGCCGCGCAGCACATAGGCGAGCTCGCGGAAGAGGGCGAGCTGCGCGGCGGCTGGGGCCTTGCCGTCCAGCGCGGCGACGCGATCCCAGATCGCATCGAAGCCCAGCACCTCGCGGGCGGCGGCGAAGCTCACCACCAGCCCGGCGACGCTGCAGCCGGCGGCGGCGCGCAGCCGCGAGGGGAAGGTCGGGCCGCAGAGGTTGACCATCTCGTTGCCGATCACCGTGGCGATGATCTCGCGGCGCAGCCGATGGCGGCGCATCTCGTCCTCGAACGGCGCCAGTTCCTTGGGGAAATAGGCCCGCAGCGTCTTCAGGAAATGCGGATCGTCGGGCGCCTGCGAGGCGATCACGTCCTCGAACAGGTCGAGCTTGCCGTAGGCCAGCAACACCGCCAGCTCCGGCCGGGTGAGGCCCCGCTCCGCCTTGGCGCGCTCGGCGATCTGGGTCGGCGACGGCAGACCCTCCAGCCCGCGGTCGAGCCGGCCGCGCGATTCCAGGTCGGTCATGAACGCGGCCTGGGCCGAGAGATCGCCCGCCGCGTCGGCCTGCAGCATCGAGAGCGCCAAGGTCTGGTCGTAGTTGTGGGCCAGCACGTGGACGGCGATCTCGTCGGTCATCGAGGCCAGCAGGGCGTCGCGGTCGGCTCTGGCCAGCTTGCCGGTGCGCTCGGCCATGCCGGTGAGGATCTTGATGTTCACCTCGTGGTCGGAGGTGTCGACGCCGGCGGAGTTGTCGATGGCGTCGGTGTCGATCCGCCCGCCGCCGAGCGCATATTCGATCCGCCCGGCTTGGGTGAAGCCGAGGTTGGCGCCCTCGCCCACCACCCTGCAGCGCAGGTCGCGCCCGTCGATGCGCACGGCGTCGTTGGCCTTGTCGCCGACCTGCAGCTGGCTCTCGGCGGACGCTTTGACATAGGTGCCGATGCCGCCGAGGTAGAGCAGCTCCACCCGCGCCTTCAGGATGGCGACGATCAGCTCCGCCGGGGTCAGGTGATCGACCTTGAGGTCGAGCAGCGCCTTCACCTCGCCGCTCAGCGGCACGGATTTCAGCGTGCGCGAGAAGACGCCGCCGCCGGGCGAGATCAGCGACCGGTCGTAGCTGGCCCAGGACGAAGTGGGCAGGTCGAACAGCCGCTTGCGCTCGGCCCAGGCGCATTCGAGGTCGGGATGCGGGTCGAGGAAGATGTCGCGGTGGTCGAAGGCGGCGACCAGCCGGGTCGCCTTGGACAGCAGCATGCCGTTGCCGAACACGTCGCCCGACATGTCGCCGATGCCGACGCAGCTGAACGGCTCGGTCTGGATATCCTTGCCGAGTTCACGGAAGTGCCGCTTGACGCCCTCCCAGGCGCCGCGGGCGGTGATGCCCATGGCCTTGTGGTCGTAGCCGGCCGAGCCGCCCGAGGCGAAGGCGTCGCCGAGCCAGAAGCCGTAGGATTCGGCCACGCCGTTGGCGATGTCGGAGAAGCTCGCCGTGCCCTTGTCGGCGGCCACGACCAGGTAGGGGTCGTCGCCGTCGTGGACCACGACGTGGGCCGGATGGACCACCTTGCCGTCGGCGTCGATGGTGTCGGTGAGGTCGAGGAGGCCGTAGAGGAAGGTCTTGTAGGCCGAGATCGCCTCCTCGCGGATCGCCGCGCCGGTCCCGCCCTTGGGCAGCCGCTTGGGGAAGAAGCCGCCCTTGGAGCCCACCGGCACGATCACCGCGTTTTTCACCTGCTGGGCCTTCACCAGCCCCAGCACCTCGGTGCGGAAGTCGTCGCGCCGGTCCGACCAGCGCAGGCCGCCGCGCGCCACCGGGCCGAGCCGCAGGTGCACGCCCTCGACCTGGGGTGAGGCGACGTAGATCTCGCGGTAGGGTTTGGGATCGGGCAGGTCCTCGAGCTCGCGGCTGGCGACCTTGAAGCTGATGTAGGGCTTCGGCGCGCCCTCTGGGCCCGGCTGATAGAAGTTGGTCCGCTGCACGGCCGCGACCAGGGCCGCCAGACGCCGCAGCACCCGGTCGTCGTCGAGGCTCTCGACCTCCTGCAGCGCCTCCTCGATGGCGACGCTCGCCGCCTTGGCCGCCGCCTCGCGCTCGGCCGGCACACCCTCGAACGCGGGATCGAGGCGCAGCCGGAAGAGGTCGAGGACCAGCTCGGCGACCTTCGGGTGGTCGCTGAGCGCCTGTTGCTGCACCTGCGGACTGGGATCGAAGCCGGACTGCTGGCGATAGCGGGCGAGGGCCCGGATCAGCGCCGCCTGGCGCCACGGGATCGCCAATTCCAGCACCAGCCGGTTGAAGCCGTCGGACTCGGCCTGGCCGCCCCAGATGGCGAGGAAGGCGTCTTCGAACACGCCGCACACCGCTTCGAAGCTCAGCTGCTCGCCGCGCGGATCGTCGAGCACGAACTCATGCACCCATACAGTCCGCCGACCGCCGTTGGCGGCGATCGGGGTCAGGGCGAAACCGTCCTCGGAGAGCGCCTTCAGGCCCATGTGGTCGAGGATCGGCAGCACGTCGGCCAGGGCTACCGGCTCGTCGTCGCGATAGAGCTTGAAGTGGAAGCTGCGCGGCGAGTCGCCCGCCTCCCGATAGGCGCGGATGGCGATCGGGACGGTGGGGCCCAGCCGGCCGATGGCGATCAGGTCGGCCATCGCCGCGCCGGCGCCGTAGGCGTCGCGATAGCCGGGCGGGAAGGCGTCGGACCAGATGGTCAGGATCGCCGCCGCCTCGTCCGGCTGGGCGCGGCGGCGGACCACCGCCTCCAGATCATCGCTCCAGGTGCGGGCGAGCTGGGCGATGGTGCGCTCGAGCTGCGGCAGGTCCGGATCGAGGTGCGCCAGCGGCGTCACGCCGACGATGTAGTGGACCCGCGCCAGCGGCGCGTCGGAATAGTTGGGATAATAGGCCGAGACATGGCCGCCGAACGCCTGCGCCAGCCGCTGCCCGACCTCTTCGCGCAGCCGCGCGTCGTAGCGTTCGCGCGGCGCGTAGAACAGGATCGAGATGAATCGGTCGAACGGGTCGCGGCGGACAAACAGCTTCACCCGCGGCCGGTCCGAGAGGTGCAGCACGCCCAGCGAAATGCGCAGCAGGTCGTCCTCGGAGGCCTGGAACAACTCGTCGCGCGGATAGGTCTCGAGAATGTTGGCCAGCCGCATCTCGTTGTGGCCGCCGACCGCCTGGCCGGCTCTGGCCATGATGCGGTCGATCTTGCGCCGGATCAGCGGCACGTTGCGCACCGGCTCGTCATAGGCCTGGGCGGTGAACAGGCCGACGAAGCGGATCTCGCCGCTGGGCTTGCCGTCGGCTCCGTAGCGGCGCACGCCGACGTAATCCATGTAAACCCGCCGGTGGATGGTCGACTTCAGGTTCGACTTGGCGACCGTGAGCGGCGGCGCGGCGGCCAGCTCCTCGCGCATCCTGGGCGAGAGGATCGCCGGTTCGCTCGCCCGGCGCAGCACCAGCCGGCGCGGATCGCGCAGCACGCCGAGACTGGAACCCTCCACGATCTGCGGCTCGTCGATCGCGTAGGATCCGTCCGGCTCGCGCGGGTATTCGTAGACGCGGGCGCCCAGGAAGACGAAATGGCCGTCGCCCATCCAGGCGAGGAAGGCGAGGTCCTCGGCCAGGCCGGCGGGATCGCCCGTCGGCGCGTCGGTCTTCAGCCCCTCGATCGCACGGGCCATCAGGGCGGTCATGGCGTCGAAGTCGGTCACCGCGATGCGGACGTCGGCCAGGGTGGCGGTGAGGCCGGCGACGATGGCGGGGCCACGCTCCTCGCCCATCGGCTCGATCCAGACCTGGATCGCCGAGCGGCGGCCGTCGGCGGTCTCGACCACCGGGTGGAACATCGCCAGCACGCTGGCGCCGGCCTCGATCAGCTCGCCCATGACGCTGTCGACCAGGAACGGCGCGTCGGGCTGGACGATCTCGACCACCTCGGCGCCCAGGTCCTCGCCCACGGCCGAGGTCGCGGCGAGAACCCGGATGGCGGGCTCGGCGCCGATCGCACCCTGGGCGAAGGTCCAGAGTTCGGCGGCCCGGTGGGCGACGTCGGCGAGGGTGACGCCGGGCAGCTCCTCGGGCTTGTAGTCGGCGGCGATCGCCTCGACGAAGGCGTCGACGTCGCTGGCCGCGGGCGGGCCGGCGGCGCGTTCGGGCAGGGCTTTGAGGAACGCCGACAGGAGCGGCGCCTTGGTTTCGGCCGGCGGGCGGGTGTCTGAGATCATCGCGGCGACCTTAAGCCCGCAAGACGTCCCTGTCAGCGGACAGCAAAGCGCCGCCGGTGGGGGGGACCGGCGGCGCGAGGCTGGCGTACTCTTGGGGAGGAGCGCCGTCCTACTCTGACCAACAGCGTGCCGCCGCTGGCCGGTGTCCGGGAGGGGGGAACTCCCGGTCCGCCTCTAGATATGAAGGGCGCCTCAACTTTAAAGGGCGGACGCTTCACTGTTCTGTGACGCGACCGCCGGCGGCGGCCTGATGGCCGTGGCGCCCAGGCTGTGCGGATCGCCGTCGGCCGACAGCAGCACCGCGATCCAGCGCGAGCCGTCGAACTGGGCCAGCACCACCATCACCAGGATGGTGAGCGGCGTGGACAGGAACATCCCCGTCACGCCCCACACCGCGCCCCAGAAGGCCAGCGACAGCAGGATCATCACCGGATCGATGTTGAGGCTGCGCCCCTGCATGCGCGGCATCATGATGTTGCCGACCACGAACGACAGCGCCAGCATGCTGAAGCCGAGGAACGCCCCCTGCCAGGGCGTCGGGAACTGCAGCAGGGCGAACAAAGCCGGCGCGAGGATGCCGATCGCGGCCCCGACGATCGGGATGTAGCCGATCACGAAGATCAGGAAGGCCCAGAAGAAGGCGCTCTCCAGCCCGATCATCATCATCAGCGCCCACGAGCCGAGCGCGATGAAGGCGCCGCAGACGGTCTGGATCCAGAGGTAGCGTTCCAGCGAATCGCGCACCCGCAGGAACACCTGCAGCGCCTCGTGCCGGCCCACGCGCCCGACGAACAGCCGCACCACCTTGCGCTCGAAGCCGTGCCGCGAGGCGAGCAGAAAGCCCAGGTAGATCAGAATCAGAACGCCGTTGGTGACCAGCGTCTGCACGCCCGCGGCCACCATCGGCACATATTGGCCGGGGTTGAGGCCGGCGATCAGCTGGTTGACTGTGCGCGGCAGCGCCATGTGCAGGGTGTGGGCCAGCTCGGAGAGCAGGGCGTTCAGCCGGGGCTGATAGGTCAGCAGCTTGGCGACGAACCCGGCCGCGTGGGCCGCGACGAACACCACCGTCACCCCGAACACCACGATGCACGTGAGGATCGCGCCGATGAGCGAGGCGTCCGGGCCCAGGGCGGGAATGCGCTGGTGCAGATCGCGCGCCATCGCGTCGATCATCAGCATCAGGAACACCGCCAGCGCCAGCGGAGTCAGGATCGGCGCCAGCCACACCATCGCCGCGCCGGTGAGGATCACCGCGACGATCACCTGGGCGTTGCGGCCCGTGTCGGACGTGGGGTTCGGGTCAAGCGCCATGCGGCGAATGTCCGCGCCCGGCGACCGAAGGTCAACGACCCCGTGCGAATTCGCCCCGAGACGGGGGCGCCTCAGCTGCGGGCGTCACCCAGCCAAATCAGCGGCGCGGCGTCAGTCGCCCTCCTCGGGCACGCGCTGGCGGAAGATCGCGAACAGCGCCGCCAGCAGGCAGCCGGCGATAATGCCGGAGGTAAGGTCCCGGACGAGGGTGAGGCCGAAGGTGGCGATCAGCACGACGGCGGTGCGCCAGTCGCGCAGCAGCCGCACGAACTCGGCCTTCTCGGCCATGTTCCAGCAGACAACCACCAGCACGCCCGCCAGCGCCGCGAGCGGCACGAAACTGGCCAGGGGCGCCGCGACCAGCATGAACAGCAGCAGGAAGCCCGCGTGCATCATCCCCGCGAGCGGGCTGCGGGCGCCGGCGCGGATGTTGGTGGCGGTGCGGGCGATCGT
>Ga0302325_10022650_pt1 | contig 13139 bp, 13 predicted proteins | sample Palsa_T0_2_FD_201948 | JGI IMG/M metagenome (GOLD analysis project Ga0302325, IMG submission 201948) | Peat permafrost microbial communities from Stordalen Mire near Abisko, Sweden - Palsa_T0_2 | ecosystem: Environmental > Terrestrial > Soil > Palsa > Peat permafrost | place: Sweden: Abisko... | reverse complement strand
CGACGGCCTGGTCGAACGGCGGGCGCTCAAGGACACCGCCCCCCAGCACGTCGAGTACGCCCTCACCGACCTCGGCGCGACCCTCCGCGAGCCGCTGGCCGCCATCTGCGCCTGGGCGGCCGAGCACGCCTAGCGCATCACGCGCCCGCGGTCGCCTTGAAGAACGTGTAGCAGAAGACCCCATCGGGTTCGGCCGTGCGCAGTAGGGCCCGGATGCCCGCGTCGAAGTGCTCGGCGGTGGTGAGCCCGCCCGCCACGGCCGGCTCGCGGATGCCCTCGATCATCGCGGTGAAGGTCTTGCGGATAAACCGGTCGGCCCGGCCCGGATCGCTGCCGTCGACGTAGACCATCCGCGGCGAGACCGACACGTCGCGGAAGCCGCCCTCGGTCAGCAGCGGGTGCAGCCGCCGGCCGAGCAGGGCGTCCCCGCCCGCGTTGCGCTGCAGGGCCACCTGGCAGGCGATCGCGTCGCGGGCGGCCGGGCTGTCGGGGTGAAAGCAGATCAGCCCGTGATCGCCCTCGATCACCGTGATCGTCCCGCCGGGCTTCAGCATCGCGCGCAGCCGCCGCAGGGCTTCGACCGGTCGCGGCAGGTGCTCGAGGAGGAAACAGACGAAGATGTGGTCGAACATCCCGGCCGCGAGCGGACCGTCGGCGCGCGGCAGCGTGTAGACGTCGGCCTGGGCGAACGCGATGTCGGTGAGCCCGGCGTCGTCCGCGCGCTTGCGCGCGGACGCGAGCGATTCGGCCGACAGGTCAAGGGCGGTGAGGCGCGCGCCAGGACTACGCTCGGCGACAGTCAGCGTCTGCGCGCCCACGCCGCAGCCGACTTCAAGCACCGCGCTCCCGGCCGGGAAGCCGGTGTCGGAGTGCAGCAGTTCTGAGAGGGTGTCGGCCTGGTCGTGCAGCCTGGTGTTCTCGGCGGCGCGGTAGCCGTGGACGTACTGGTCGAACATCGTCATCGTCTCAATCACCTTCATCAGCAGTTCGGCGTCATCAACCGGCGCCCGGTCGAGTTGGTCGTGGTCCGCGTCCGCGTGGTCCAGTGCGCCGAGGGCGGCGGCCAGCCGGTCCCGCAGCAGCCCGCGACGGTGCAGGTCGGCGTCGAGCTCGGCCAGGTGCGCGCGCAGCGTCGTCGCCGCCGACTGGGGATCCCGTCCGTCGAGCAGCGTCTTGATCTGCGCCAGCCGCAGGCCGGCCTGGCGCAGCGCCAGCGCCTGGTACAGCCGGGTGATCTCGCTCGGGCCGTAGCGGCGGTGCCCGGCCGCAGTTCTGGCCGGGGTGACCAGGCCGAGCCCTTCCCAGTGCCGCAGCACCCGCTGCGACAGCCCGGTCGCCTGGGCCAGATCGCTCACCGTCCAGGTGGCGTCGGCGTCGCCTCGCGCAGAATCGGAACCCATGCCTGAACGGTAAGACCTCACACCGTGTCAGTTGCAAGCACGCTACTCGGCCGTCCCCGCGGCCGTGCCCGCAGCCGGGGTCGCGGCGGGGCTCGCGGGCGGGCTGGCTGCCGCCGCCTGAACAGTCTGGCCTGCCCGCGGCAGCACCGCCCGCACCAGCAGCCCGGCCACCAGCGCCCAGAAGGCGGCGCCGATGCCGAGGAAGGTCAGGCCGGACGCGGCGACGACGAAGGTGATCGCCGCCGCCTCGCGGCCGTCGACCGCCGACAGCGCGCCCGACAGGGACGCCGAGAGCGTGGCCAGCAGCGCGAGCCCGGCCACGGCGCCGGTGACGTCGGCCGGGGCGGCGCTGAGGAACGTGGTCAGCGCGGCCGAGACCAGGGCGAGCACGAGATAGACCCAGCCCGCGGTCCAGGACGCGATCCAGCGCCGCCCGGGGTCGGGGTCCGCGTCCGGTGACGCGGCCATCGAGGCGGTGATCGCGGCCAGGTTAATCGCGTGCCCGCCCGCCAGGGCCCCGGCCGCGGTCCCGATGCCGGTGACGGTCATGGTCTCGCGCCACGGCACCTGGTATCCGTAGGAGGCCATGACGGCCACCCCGGGGACGTTCTGCCCGGCCATCGTCACCACGTAGAGCGGCAAGGCCAGGCTGAGCAGCCCGGCCCAGGTGAACGCGGGCGTGGTCCAGTCCAGGTGCGGCAGCAGCGCGCCGTGGACGCCGCCATGCCGGGCGGCGTCGATGCCGACGACCACCAGCGTCACCGCGAACGCGGCCGGGACGGCCCACCGGCGCGCGAACCGGAGCAGCGCGACCCAGGTCAGCACGATCGGCCCGACCAGCCACGGGTGGGCGGCGAATCCGCGGACCGGGTCAAGGCAGAGCTCGAGCACGACGCCAGCCAGCATTGCCTGCGCGATCGGCGTCGGGATGGCGGTGATGAGCGCGCCGAGCCGAGGCCAGAGCCCGGTGACCAGGATCAGCCCGCCCACCAGGAGGAACGCGCCGACGGCGGCGGGCCAGCCGCCACGGATCGCGCCGGTGCTCGCGAGCAGCGCCGCGCCCGGCGTGGACCAGGCCAGCGTCAGCGGAATCCGGTGCCGCCGGACCAGCCAGAGGATGCCGAGCCCCTGGGTGGCGCAGACCGCGAGCAGGCCCGAGGCGGCCTCGGACGGGGTCGCCCCGACCGCCCGCAGCCCGGTCACCACGACGGCGGACGAGCTGGTGAACCCGACGAGGGCGGTCAGGATCCCGGCCAGCACCGGCTGGCTGATGCGTTCCATATACAGAACTCTAGTGAATGTCGTTCTGTATATGGAACCCATTAATTAGACTCGGGGACCGTGGATGATCTGGCGCGGCTGGTCGGTGAGCGGCTGCGGGCTGCCCGCCACGAGCGCGGACTGTCCGTCGCCGCCCTCGCGGAGGCGGCCGGGGTCGGCAAGGGGTCCCTGTCCGAGATCGAGAACGGCGTCCGCAATCCGACCCTGAGCACGCTCTACGCGCTGGCCGACACGCTCGGGGTGCCGCTCGCGACCCTGCTCGCGGACCGCGCGGGCGCGCGGATCTCCTCCCCCGGCATCGAGGCCCGGCTGCTCGACGTCAGCCGCGACGACGGCGCGATCGTGGAGGTCTACCGGCTCCGGCTCGACCCCGGCGCCGCCCACCGCTCGGCCGCCCACGGCCCCGGGGTCACCGAGCACCTGCTGGTGACCGCCGGCCGGGCCCTGGTCGGCCGGGTCGGCCGGGAAACCGAGATCGGCCCGGGCGAGACGGCCCAGTGGGTTAGCGACGCTGCCCACGGGTACACCGCGGTCGGGTCCGACCCGGTGGCTTCCGTCCTGGTCATCCGGTCGCCGACCGGGTAGCCCGTCCGCCCGCCGAACCGGACACGGCAAGATGGCGGTATGCGCATCGAACGCCGCCTGGCCGAACTCGGCCTCGATCTCCCGCCGCCCATGCAGCTGCCGCCCGGCCTGACCCTGCCGTTCCCGTGGGTGCGGGTCTGGCCGGGCCGCGCGTTCATCTCCGGTCACGGCCCGCTGCTGGCCGACGGCGCGCTCAGCCCGATCGTGGGCAAGGTCGGCCGCGACGTCACCGAGGAGCAGGCCTACGACGCCGCCCGGCTGACCGCCCTCGCCATCCTCGCGAGCCTGCAGCGCGCCCTCGGCGACCTGGACCGGGTCACCGGCTGGCTTCGCGTTTTCGGCATGGTCAACACCGCTCCCGGCTTCACCAGGACCCCCGCCGTGATCAACGGCTTCTCCGACCTCATCCTCGACCTCTGGGGCCCCGAGGCCGGCCCGCACGCCCGCTCCGCCATCGGCGTCGCCGAGCTGCCGTTCAGCCTCCCGGTAGAAATAGAAGCCGAGGTAGCGATCGACTAAAGACGAAACCCGTCATCTCGAACGGACCCCGGCGACTCTCCACCGCTCACCTTCGACCTAGCAGCCGCTAGGCCTCCCCCAGCGCCTCACGATCAGCGGCCAGGTTGCGAACCGACTGCTGGGTATCAGGATGCTCTTCTCCGAGAACCCGGCGACGCCGCGTCACCGTGTTCTCGTCCAACGCCCGCGCCGCCTCGAAATCACCCAGGTCACGGAGGTCGGCGGCCAGGTTACTGGCGGAGATGAGGGTGTCAGGATGATCATCACCCAGCACCCGCCGACGCCGCCCCAGCGTCTCCTCATCCAGCCGCCGCGCCGCCTCGAGCTCTCCCAAGTGGCGCAGGTCGATGGCGAGGTTACTGGCCGACACGAGGGTGCTCGGGTGCTCCTCGCCGTAAAGGTGGCGCTTGCGGCAGAGGCTGTCCTCGTCCAGCTCCCGAGCTTCGACGTAGCGACCCATTTCGCTCAGCGCCTGACCGAGGGTGTTCGCTGCCCGCAGGACGTGACCGTCGTCCGCCCCGAGCCGGTTCCGCCACTGCTCATGCAGATGCCGGGCCAGCTCGTGGGCGGCACGGGCATCACCGCGTGCGCGCAGGTACCAGGCCGCCTCGCAGGCCACGTCTCGCAGATCGGTGCTCGGCGACGCCGCCGGGTCGAGTGCCAGCAGGTGCGGCAGGACAAACGCCCAGGCCGGCCAGTTGCCCGGCAGGTCGGGGTCACCGGGGTCGTTCGCGGCCAGCACTGCCCAGGCGAGGTCTCTCGCGGCCATTACCTGTTCCGGCGATAGCAGGCCACGGATGATGGCCTGGGTAAGCCGGTGCATCACCAGGTCCTCGCCGTCCACCCGGGCGAGGGAACTGCGGCCGAGCCTGGCCAGCACCCGATGCCAAGCCACCGGGTCGGCAAACCGCTCGCCCAGTGAGGCAGGCGCACCAGCGGCAGCCACCGGGAACCACTGCCCCGGGATCGGCTCCGCGGCCAGGAACGCGCAGATCCCGGCCAGCTCGGCGGCCGCCGGATCCTGGCTGCGCAGGTGATCGACGGCGACCCGGACCACCGCCGCCAGTGAGAGCCGATACGACGAGGGTCGCCCCTGATCGAGCATCTCCGCCGCACGCTCCGCCAGCAGGCTGATGTACTCGCCGGCCGGCATCCCAGTCTCGGCCAGATAGCCGGCCGCCTGCGCGACCGCCAGCGGAAGGTCGCCGACTTCCCTCGCCACGTGGTCCGCATCGGAGTCGGTCAGGCTGCGGACCCGGCCCCGCAAGATCGTCACCGACTCCGCTCGCGCCAGCAGCCCGATCTCCACCGGCACCGCGATCTCCTCCCAGCCGGTGGAGCGGGAAGTGATCAGCACGTGGCCGGTGCCGCCGGGAAGCCAGTCGGCGATGTCCTCGGAGCTCTCGGGGTTGTCGAAGACCAGCAGCCACGACCGCCGCTCCCGGAGCTCGTTCAGCACCGCCTGGCGCAGCAACGGCAGTGGGGTGCCCCGCTCCCCGCAACTGAGCCTCGCCGCCAGCATCGCGAACTGCTCGCCGATCAGGCTCGGCTGCTCGGCGTTGACCCACCAGACGACGTCGTAGCCGCTGGCGAATCGATGCGCGTATTCGGTCGCGAGCTGCGTTTTGCCGACGCCGCCCATGCCGTGCAGCGCCTGCACCACGGTCCGGTCACCCAACAGCAGCGCCGCCCGCACCGCGTCGAGCAACTCCTCCCGCCCGGTGAAGGCCGGATTCCGGGCCGGGACGTTTCCCCAGACTCGCCGCCCGGCCCGCTCCCGCGACAGTTCAGCACCGGTGGTGACGTTGACGACTACCTGGTCACGACCGGCATCGTAGGCGTCCCGGTTGGCCTCATAGGCCATGCCGCACCCGCAGTCCGGCCGGCCCGCGATCCGCCGGCGCTCGCCTCATCGGCTCTACTCGCCGCGGCGGCGGTAGTTCACGACCGTCTGGTCGCGCCCGGCGATGTACGCGTCACGGCCCGCGTGGACGTTCTGGGTCACGGACCTAGGCGGCGCGGATGCGAGTATCGTCCGCACCTCCGCCAGCATCGCCGCGTCAGCCTCAAGCGCCTTGCGGATCGCGTAGGTCACCGCGCTCAGCGCCATCGCGTCGTCGGGATCGGCGGCCAGATCGGCCAGCGGCCCCGGCAACGGCTCTTCGGAGTTCCTGCGTCCGAACACCCGCTGCAGCAGCCGTCGTCCGAGTCCCACCGTCGCGTCGGCGGCGTCATCGCGCACCTTCGCCAATACCGCGCCCCCGTAGGCGCCGAATGCGGCCGATACGTACGGCGTCATCTCCACCGCAATCGACGCGACTTCCCCGGCCATAGCGCCTCCCGCCCGCCCCATCCACTGCTCCAATTATGGCGCTTGACCGCGCGAATGACGGAGTAACCGCGCTGGCCGTTAGGGTGACAGTGTGCGATATTGACCTGGCCCTCCAAGCCGCGCTCGTGGACCTCCACCGAGCTCAGTTAGCCATGCCTACTGAGAATCACGACCAGGAGGATTCATGATGCACCGTGTTCGTATTGCGCACCGCGCCGATGCCGCCGTTATCGGGCGGCTGCTTTACGACTTCAACCAGGAATTCGATGAGCCCACGCCCGCGCCCTCCGCGCTGGCGGAACGACTGCGAGAGCTCATCGAAGGCGGCGAGACAACGGTCCTGCTCGGCGGCGACGGACCGGACGGACTGGTCGTGCTCCGTTTCCGCGCCGCCATCTGGAGCAGCGGCCTCGAGTGCTACCTGGCCGAGCTCTACGTCGTCCCGGCCAGGCGCGGGCGCGGTCTGGGGCGAGCGCTCGTGGAGGTCGCGATGCGCGAAGCCCGACTGCGCGGCGCCGACACGATGGACATCGGCGTAGACGAACCGGACCTGGTCGCCCGCCGCCTCTACGAGAGTCTCGGCTTCACCAACCGGGCCGGCGGAGCAGACGGTCCCCTGATGTACGTCTACGAACGGGAGCTGGGCGACGCCTCGCCGGGCTGAGCTACCGGCCGTAGAGGACTGGCCCGAAGCGAGCCAGCGGCTCGAGCAGCTGGTGTTCCTCGTAGGAGAGGTGGGAGAGCAGGGCATCGGTCAGCAGGTCCACCGCCGCTTCCAGCCCGGGCATGCCGCGGACCGGGTCGGTGACCAGGGCGACGAGGGCCGCGTCGACCCGGGAGAGCAGGCCGGCGATGATCTCGTGCTCGGCGTGCAGGCGCTCGGTCACCGGGGCCAGGCGGCCGTCCAGCCGGCTCAGGCCGGGGAACAGCTGGGTGGACTCGATCGTGTGGTGCAAACCGACCAGCCGGCAGTAGCTCTCGCAGTACGCGCCGACCGTCCACTGGTTCTGCCGCATGGTCAGCTTGTTGATCTCGCCCCGGGCGGTGGCGACATCCAGGCTGCCCGCCGCGACCTGGGAGATCATGTCGCGCAGCTGGGACAGCTCCGACCGCAGGTGATTGTGGACCCCGACCAGGTCGGCGGCGTACGAGCGATCCGACTCGGGGTAGCGCGCGGCCGCGTCGGGGGCCGGGGCGAGCGGGCGGGCCGACTCGTCCCAGACGGTCTCCGCGCTGAGCCGGACCCCGTCGTCGGGCGTCGGAGCGATGCCGAGGCGCTCCTGCAGCTCACGTGCCGTCACCGTCGCGGCCGTGGTCGCGGCCGCCGTTGTCGCGAGCGCGCCCGCCAGGATCGTGGACCGGCCGGGTGCAGCAGCGGTCCGTTCGAGATCAGCTGATTGTGAAATCCGTGCGGGCGAGCCTGCCGCCGACGCGCGCTCGCGCGCGACGAGCTCCCGGACTGACGGCGCGACTTCGGCCGCGAACCGCTCCACCGTGAGCGCGTCGTCCGCCATCAGGATGAAGCCGCTCATCCCCTCGTCGAGCGCGAGCCCGGCCAGCTGCTCGGCCCAGGCCTTGGGGCGTCCCTGCAGGAACCCCGAGTCGGAGGCGGCGAACGACCCGGCGATGTTGTAGATCCGGCGCACTGCCGCGGGCGAGCGGCCGGCCTCGACGGCGGTCGCGTCGATGACGGCGTTCATCGCCGCCAGCTGCTCGGGCGGTGCGTAGGGAGAGCTCGGCAGCCAGCCGTCGGCCAGCTCGCCGGTCAGCCGGAGCATCCGCTCCTTGTACGCGCCCACCCAGATCCCGACATTATGGGCCGGGAACGGCCCGGGCTTCGCCCCGTCCAGCTCGTAGTGCTTGCCGTGCAGCCGCGCACCGGAGCCCGGCGTCCACAGCGCTCGAATCACCGTGATCGCCTCGCGGAGCGCGTCGACCGACTCGCCGGCGGTCCGCACGGGGCCGCCCATCGCGCCGATCGCGTCCCAGAACGCGCCGGTCCCGAGGCCGAGCTCGACCCGGCCGCCGGACAGGATGTCCAGGCTGGCCGCCGCCCGGGCGAGCATGGCCGGCGGGCGCAGCGGCAGGTTGGCGACGTTCGGGAACACGCCTATGGTCGCGGTCGCGGTGGCGATGGCGGTGAGCAGCGTCCAGGCGTCGAGGAAGGCCGGCTGGTACGGGTGGTCCTGGACGCTCACCCAGTCAAGGCCGGCCGCGTCGGCCCGCCGCGCAAGCTCGATGAGGTGCGCCCCCGCGTCCGCCCGCGGAGTCACGAATATCCCGAACGAAAGGTCATGACCATAGTCAGCCATCGCCAGCCCTCCTAGCCAATATGTGCTGCCTCAAAGATAATCTAATTGACAGACTATCTTGCGCGCAGCGCTGTCGTACCATGGAGAGATGACGGGGACTTCGGCTGGAAAGCTGACCACCGATGCCGCGCTGGCGCCGGGCGACCGGCTCGCGGATGACCTGGGCTGGGGCCTGGCGGTGGTGTTCCGCGCGTACGTCAGGGCGGCCGACGCGGTCACCGACGGCATCCCCGGCGGCCATCGCGGCTACCAGGTGCTCGTCGCCGCCGCCCGTGACGAGCCGGGCAGCCAGGCCGCCCTGGCGCAGCGCCTAGGGGTCGACCGCACAGTCATGACCTACCTGCTCGACGACCTGGAAGCGGCCGACCTGGTGGCGCGCCAGCCCGATCCGCTTGACCGTCGCAGCCGCCGGATCGTGGCCACCGAGCACGGCCGCGACGTCCTGGCTGACCTGGAGACGCGCTTCGGCCACGCGGAGCAGCGCCTGCTGGCAGGGTTGGCCCCGGACGACCGGCCGGCCTTCCGGGCCCTGCTGCGCGACCTCGCTGCCCACGCCAACGCCCTCGACCCGGTCGCCACCGCCTGCGACGCCATCACCGACCTCGCCGCCCGCGACCCCGGGTAAGCCGAGCGCGAGCGGGGCCCGGACCGCGAGGCGGGGTCCAGGGGTGGGATTGGGGTCGCTGGCGTAGCCGACAGATTCCGCATCCTGCCACCGACGCCATCGACCGCGTCAATCGGTGTCGATGGCGTCGGCGACAGGTCCTGGGGGCCGCGGGGGGTCAGGCCAGGGCTGGGGATGAGCGGAGGCGGGGAAGCAGCTCGTCGCCGATGCGGGCACATTCGCGCAGGTAGGGGGCATCGGAGATGATGAAGTGGGTGATGCCCAGGTCGGCGTACTTGCGGAGGGCGGCCGCCACCTCGTCGTACGCGCCGACCAGCCAGGTGGTGGCCGCGCCGCCGCCGCCGACGCGGCCGGGGGCGGTGTAGAGGCAGGAGTCGAGGACCTCGGCCCGGTCGGCGAGATCGAGCAGGCGCTGCTGGCCGACCGCCTTGGCGAAGCGCCGGCCGCCGCCGGTGGCATCGGACTGGTGCACGGTGCCGATCGTGGGCACGCCCGCGCCGCCGGCCATCGCGTCGACCCGGGCCCGCGCGTCACGCCAGGCCTCGTCGCTGGTCTCGCGGACCACGGTGGTGATCCGGAGGCCGAACTCGAGCGGCGCGTGCGCCCGGCCGAGCTTTCCGGTCAGCGCGCGCAGTCGGTCGATCCTGGCGGCGATGTCGTCGAGCGGCTCGCCCCAGAAGAGCTGCACGTCCGCCTCGGCCGCGGCCACCGCCTCGGCCTCCGGTGAGGCGCCGCCGAAGTACAGCCGCGGATGCCGGCCGAGCTCGGCCCCGTGCGGTCTCGGCACCACGGTGGAGTTCTCGACCTGGAAGTGCTCGCCCCGGTAGGTGACGTTCTCCTGGGTCCACAGCGCCCGCACGATCTGGAGGAACTCCCTGGTCCGCCCGTACCGGGCCGACCGGTCGGCCTCGTGGTCGCCGTAGGCGGCCAGGTTGTCGTGGCCGCTGACGATGTTGACCAGCACCCGTCCGCCGGTCAGGTGGTCGAGCGTCGCGGCCGCGCTGGCGAAGTGGGCCGGCTGCCAGTAGCCCGGCCGGATCGCGATCAGCGGCTTGAACGTCGTGGTCCGAGCCGCGATCGCGGTGGCGACGGTGAACGTGTCCGGCCGCCCCCAGCTGGTGCCGAAGAGCGCGCCGCCCCACCCGTGATCCTCGGTCATCCGCGCCAGCGTGACCGATCGCTCGAGGTCGGCCCACCCGGAGGCCACGTCGTCGCCGCGGATCCCGGCCTCGACGGTGTTCGGGATGTACCAGAGAAATTCGCTCATATATTCCACATTAACCTATAGGAATACTAGGAAGTCAACGTCCCTAGGCGGCGGACGCTCTCGCATCCGACGCCGCCCCCGACTCGATGGCATCGGAGATGAGCAGCCGGATGGCACGGGCCAGGGCCTCGTCGAGCTCCGGCTCGGTGGCCCGCGCTCCGGCGTCATTGTGTTCCATCTGTGTCATCTGTGTCATCTCCCTGTTATGGACGGCCTGACACATCGAATTAAAGTTACACAGATGTAGTTCGTGCTCGCGCACACTTCGTCACATTTGGTGCGTGATCTCCGTGATCTAGGCGAGACCCCACCGCTGGCGGATGGACTTGTCGGCCGCGCCGAACAGGCCGTCGACGAAGATCCCGATGATGAAGATGACGATCATGATCGCGGTGGCGCCCTGCAGGTCGGACAGCGACTGGTCGTTGTTGAGCAGCTCGCCCAGCGTCGGGTGGTTGAAGACCAGCACGAGCAGCTCGCCCGCCATCAGGCTGCGCCAGGCGAACGCCCAGCCTTGCTTGAGCCCGGCCACGAAGACCGGCAGCGAGGCGGGCAGGATCAGGTGCCGCCAGAGCGACAGCCCGCGCAATCCCATCGTCGCGCCCGCCTTGAGCAGCAGCGGCGACGTGTAGTCGACGCCGGTGATCAGGCCGTTGGCGATCGACGGGGCCGCCCCCAGCACAACCAGGAACAGGATCGCCGAGGCGTTGTTGCCGAACAGCAGGGCCGCGAACGGGACCCAGGCGATCGATGGCATCGTCTGCAGGCCGGTGATCAGCGAGCCGACCGCCGCCCGCAGGACGTAGATCCGGGACACCAACCCGCCGATCAGGCAGCCGATCACGATCGCGACCGCGAAGCCGATCACGGCGCTCTGCAGCGTGTTCCCGATGGCCTCCCAGAGCGTCCCGGTCTTGGCCTGATCCCACAGGTCCGCCAGGGTGGGGCCGGTGCCGGGGAAGATCTCCTTCTTGTAGCCGCTGAGGGTGACCAGCTCCCAGACCCCGAGCACCAGCCCGATGGCCAGGACCTTGGGCCAGAAGGCATTCCAGAGGCGCAGCGCCAGCCGCCACCGGCCGCCGCCTGGCCGGCCCGCCAGATCGAGCGCGTCAAGGCCCGCGAGCGCGGTGCCCGCCGGGGCGGCGCCGTCCGCGACCCAGCTGTCGTTACTCGCCATGACGGCTCATCTCCTCGCGCAGCCGGTCGGTGATCTGGCCGGCCAGCTCGGCGACCGGGGCCGAGTCGATCCGGCGCGGCTGCGGGATCTCCACCGGGAATTCCTCAAGCACCCGGCCGGGGCGGCTGCTCAGCACCACCACCCGGTCTCCGAGCCGGACCGCCTCACGCACGTTATGGGTGACGAACAAGACGGTCAGGTTCCGCTCGGCGGTGATCCGGTCGAGCTCGTCGTGCAGCACGTCCCTGGTCATCGCGTCGAGCGCGCCGAACGGCTCGTCCATCAGCAGCACGTCCGCGTCCTGGGCGAGGGCGCGGGCCAGCGCGACCCGCTGCCGCATGCCGCCGGACAGCTCGTGCGGGCGCTTGGCGCCGAAGCCGCCGAGCTGCACGATGTCGAGCAGCTCGCCGGTCCGCTGCCGGCGCTCGACGCGGCCGACGCCGCGCGCCCGCAGCGCGAGCTCGACGTTGGCCCCGGCGGTGAGCCAGGGGAACAGAGCGGGCTCCTGGAACATCATCGCGACCCGGCCGGAGACCGCGATGCTGCCCGCCGTCGGCTTGTCCAGCCCGGCCACCAACGACAGCATCGTTGACTTGCCGCAGCCGGACGCGCCGATCAGGCAGGTGAACTCGCCCGGCGCAACCGAGAGGGACACCTTGTCCAGAGCCTGGACGGCGGCCGGGCCGCGTCCGTACACCTTGGAGACGCCGGCCAGCGTGACCGCCGACGTCTCCGTCACCGTGTTGGTGGTCATCTCAGTTGCGCTCGTCTCTGTTGCTCTTACAGGGGTCAGGAGCCCACGGTCTGCTCGCCAGCGGCGGACAGCAGCGAGTTGAGCTCGGTCAGGTCGTACATCCCGCTCAGGCTGACCGGCTCCTTGAGCAGACCGAGGCTGACCGCCTGCGACGCGTCGGTCGCGATCGACGACTCGTCCGGGTCGGCCGTGAACACGATCTGCTGGAACGACGCGGCCACCAGCGAGGACTTGATCGCCTTGCCGGTGTAGGAGGCGTACTCGGCGTCAGCGTCGGCTTCCGCCTTGGTCGGGTCGGACTTGATCAGGGCGAGCGCCTGGAGGTTCGCCTTGAGCAGGTCGGCGACGACCGTCGGGTGCGCGGACAGGAACGACTGGGTGACCATCAGCAGGGTCGTCGAGCCCGGCTCCGACAGCAGCACCTTGCCGCCGTCCTTGACCATCTCCACGTCGTACGGCGCGGGCTCGGAGGCGCCGGCAATCTGGCCCGACTCGAACGCCTGCACCGCGTCGGAGTTCGGAGTGGTCGGCTTGACCAGCACGTCGCCGCCGCCGGTGGCGGTCGTGGCGAGGCCGTTCTGCTTGAGGTAGTACCGCAGCGCCACATCCTGGGTGTTGCCGAGTGACGGGGTGTCCAGCGTCTGCCCCTTCAGCGCGGACGCGCCGGAGACCGAGGACTTGACGACGATCTCCGCGCCGCCGGTGGCCACGCCCGAGACAACCTTGATGGAGGTGCCGCCGGACTTCTCCCAGGCGTTGATAGCCGGGTTCGGGCCCACGTAGGCGGCGTCAAGCTGGCCGGCCAGGATCGCGGTCGTCTCCTGGGTGCCGCTGGAGTACACCGTCGGCGACACCGACCCGGCGCTGCCGAGGGCCGACTTGAAGTA
>Ga0302325_10022649_pt1 | contig 13140 bp, 3 predicted proteins | sample Palsa_T0_2_FD_201948 | JGI IMG/M metagenome (GOLD analysis project Ga0302325, IMG submission 201948) | Peat permafrost microbial communities from Stordalen Mire near Abisko, Sweden - Palsa_T0_2 | ecosystem: Environmental > Terrestrial > Soil > Palsa > Peat permafrost | place: Sweden: Abisko... | reverse complement strand
ATAAAAGACATCTTTACCTAGCCCCTAGAAATATTAGATTTTACGTTTAAGGATCGTTATTCCTCAAGTGTATTTTAAGGAATTATGCCCGATAGTGGCGCATTAGGCGTATTAACTGCAAGAGAACTTCAAGTTTAAGCACTACAAAAGCTCGACCCGACAATTAAGATTAATCGTACAAATACTAGAAATTACTATATTCGATTCGGCAAAGGATTAGCGATTGCACAAGGAACAATTACTATAAATACACTACTTAGACCGATTATATTCTATATTATACCGACAAATACGCTATTCTTGTATTGCATTTAAGATATAGACAAAATAGGGGTCAAGTTGGATAACCTGGCTAATGTTCTAATTTAAGGCAAGAAGACTATGCTAATTGTATAGAAATAGGGCTATCTATAGATGCTTTTGCACAAAGAAGAAGCTATAGCATATAGTCACTTAACAGAAATAGAGCTAAAGCAACTCTATTGCCGTTTTAGACACCCATTTATACGAAGACTAGCAAAAGTACTAGAGCGGGCCGGATATGCAAACATTAATTAACGCATAATCGAACGATTAATAAAGTACTATAAGAGTTGTCAATTGCATGCGAAATTACTTGGCCGATTCAAGTTTACCCTTAAGGACAATTACAATTTTAACTATTTAGTTATAATTGATATGCTTTACTTGGACGGCAAACTAGTGCTTTAAGCTATCGATGAAGCTATAGCATTTAATGCTACACGGTTCTTAAAGGACATGTTAGCAAAAATAGCATGGGATACTATACAAGTATGCTAGATTGACATGTACTAGGGTCTACTTGATTACTTAGTGCATAATGCCGGGAAGAACTTCTTATCGACAGAATTCCGGTAGCACGCAAAATTACTAGCTATTAAAGTGAGGGAAGTACTAGTTAAAGCCTACAATAGCATTAGCAAAGTCGAACGATACTATGCACTATTAAGGCGTTTATACGAAATCTTACGGGATAAATTGCGAGATGAAAAGCTCGATAAGGAGGTGATTTTGCAAATGGTAGTAAAGGCTGTAAACGATATTGTAAGACCGGATAAGCTTGTGCTTACGCTCCTTGTTTTTGGGTTATATCCTAGAATTACGGACCAAGACCCCCCGGCACCGATTATTACTAGGAAAGCAAAGGCTATTTGTATAGCAATAAAAGAAGTATAACGATTCTACGCGGAACGCTAAGTCTAAGAAGCACTTGCTGCTAAAAATGGACTAATTACGGATAGAATGCACGATTTACTGCTTTAATCGGACGTACGAGTATAGCGCGAGAACAAGGGATAGAAGGGCTTATATAAACTAATTGCAATAGACGGCGAAACTTATATAATTTAAATGCTATACGGACTAACCAATTTTCGGTTTACGGTTATAAAGCCATTTTATACGGATTTGCAAATTAATTTAATTAGTGTAGAAACACACTAAGCAGTTTTAACCCACGATTTAATAAACCCGGCAAGGGTTATTAACAAAGCAAAGGAATTAGCAACTAGCACTCGAGCTATAAGACTAGTTGTCGAAATTCCTTTTTACTAGCACAAAGAAAACTTAGAAGTTTTTAGTACTAGGAAAGAGGAGGCTAACTTGCAACTTTCACTTTAGCTAAGGAAGTAGGGGGTGATTATTACACCGGGACTACTATTTTAGGCTTCACAAAAGCAGGAAATCGAGGCCTTAATTGCAAGAGATGTTTTTGAGTTTATCTTGTATAATCTTAAGGTTTATAAAGGCAAAATTTTCAATTTTAGACTAGTAAACGAAGTTAAGGGCAAGTTAACTAACTTATTATACAAGAAATCACGATTAGTGATTTAAGCATATAACGACGAAGGGAAGGAAGTGATTTTAACATAATTACTTACGATTTAGCGGGCAAGCTAGAGGCTAATTATGGCACTTGCACTATTACTTGCAAAAATGGATATTAACTTATTCCTCCGGGACGTTATACAAGCATATGTCTAATCTACGACGTTCTTAAATCGACAAATCCTAGCATATTTACTTAAGGAACTTAAGGCTTAATTCTTACTTAGAATAATTATAATTATACGGAAACTATTATATAGTATACTAGAAGCTAGAACCCATTAGTGGGCTATATACTACAAACATTACTAGGAAAGGCTATATATAACGACTTTATCGTATAATCCTTGCCTTTTAGTAATAATAGTATATGCGTTCGGATTGGTCGGAATGCAGACGGACGACACCTTAATTTTAGGGGATAGTAAATTTAAGGCCTTAGAGCACGAGGAACTTGCAAAAGCAAATATTACTACAAAACCTACAGAGTAGTTGTTACCCGATATGCTATTAATTTTTAACGGGTGTGTCCTCTGACAAGAAGGGGATTCGATCTTACTAGTGCAAAAAGGCTAAGGCAAGAAAATCGAGCTAGTCGACGCAAAATTACTTGCCCGGAACGACTAGTATAGGGAGCAACAAGCCCGTAGAGCATACATTGCAACAATCTGCTAACTAGAGGCTATTTTCGACTTGTCGATTGCAGCTTAGCACTAAGAACTAACTGAAAAAGACATAATAATGCTAAACAAACGACTGTAATGGCAACTAGATAACCTAGAACGAGGAATTAGATATGTAAATCTGGATTTAAAGCATACGAAGCTATTTGTATTTGTCGATGGATCGTTTGCAAATAACAAAGATTTAAGCTCTTAGATTAGATATGAAATTATCCTTATAAACGAAACTACGAGCACAATATTGGACTCATTTAAGCTACGAGGCAACTTAGTGCATTATAGTAGTATAAAGAGCAAACGGGTTACTAGAAGTGTCCTTGCGTTAGAGGTATACGGAATAGTAAGAGGTATTGATATAGCTATTGCTATTAACATTACTATTAAAATGGTTACTAACTAATTAGGACTACCTTTAACCCCGATTATTGTTTGCACCGATTCTTATTTATTGTACAAATGCCTTGTTAAGCTTAGAACTACTAAAGAGAAGAGGCTAATAATCGATATTATAGCCATCCGACAATTGTATAAACGAAGGGAACTTATAGAGATACGATGGATTAACGGCCAAGACAACTTAGTAGACGCTATGATTAAGGGGACTCCGAATAAGGCCTTAGAGAGGTTTATCGATACGAATTAATTGGATATACGGGTTAAAGGATAAGTAAAGAGAGCAGATAGCGCAGGCGCAATTAGGGGCTTTTAGGCCAAGGCACGTGACGCGGTTAATGCCTTAAGTTTAAGGCTGCTCGGAGAGAGGCAAAATTGGCGAGTTGCCCCTCCGGGGGCGGCTTAAGGATTAAGGCTACTCCGGGAGGGGGAATTCCCCCTTTAAGGGCGGCTTAAAAAACAAGGCAGCAATAGCACGTGACAGAGGAATTTTTAGGTTCCCCGGTCACGTGAGGACTAAGGCACGTTGCAGCTCTTTCGGGTTTTTTTTTTCTTGTTTTTGATCTATTTGATTACTTGCTTTACCTTGCTCGTTCTTTGGTTACTTAAGCACGGTTTACATTTAATTCGAGTGCGTTTTGTACGAGAAGAAAAGGTTACTAGTGTCGGAACATATACTGCATTTACCCCTAGTATTGCGTTTACTTCTATTCTTATATAGCTTAACTACCGGCCCTATTCCAAATCCTACTTTCGGGTTCTAGCGGGCCTGCTTTTCGGGCCCTAGTTTAGATCCTTTATACGCGCGGGCCCGATGCATTTAGTATATCCTACTTCCTTTTATAAGTGGGATATACACGACTTATATAGTTATACTCGGCCCGTTCAGGCTATGCATAACTCGTACGAATCGGCACTTGCTTTGCGCGTACTATTTTACTTCTTACGCTTATTATATGTATGTAGCAGTCCCTATTCAACAAGGGGCACACATTACAGACTTATTTAATATATTACTTTTGGGGTACTATTGTGTGTCACACATTCGGATTACCTGGCTGTACCAACACTCGATTTTCTCGCTTATTTATATAGTAAATTTGATATTTGTTGCGTGGCCACATCATGTGACCTCGCTTAGCTAGATCATAGATTACCTTCTAGCGATACAAAATAAATCATCCTTCACCACAACTACTGCATTCGCAATAATAGTAGCAATAATGCCATTCCATTTGTTAAAGGCTTTATAATTGCCCGAGACACGATCACAGTCGACCTCCCGCCCGTCGACATCGCAAATCCGCTGTCGCATAAAGCCCTAATGCTAGTGCAATACGACCTTGCGACTATCGATCTCGCCTATTAGCTTTATAACGTCATTGTCAAAAATATTAAGCTTGCCGATTTTATCGGACCTTAAACTCGCATTACAATCGGAAATATCCTTTATAATTATCCGGTATAAGAGGTTATACTATAGTTAAAGTCAAGTCGCGTAAGCTAAACCCGAACCCTAATTAAGCGTAAACTATTCCTTATATAAATTTTCGATATTAGCATCCCTTTTCCTCTTAATTTTAGCCTTATAAGCAGCAAGCTAACAAACGATTTGACACAAAGCCCGCGCTATTAGTTTTTAGACTTAGACTAGCGCTAATAGTAGGCTTTGCTTAGGTATAAGGAAAATTAGACGATAAAAAGAGAGTTTGCTTCGAATTTAGCTCTTATAACGACAACTTTAACCCTTAATAAAATAGTAGTAAATTTTGTTAGTATAAGAGATATAATAGCGCTAACTTTTTAAAAGAAGACTATTATAACGTTCTCGAGGAATATAGTAATTAGTATAACTAAGAATTAAAGGAGAAAGGATATTATATAAGCGAAAAGGCAAGTTTCCCGCTAAAGGATAAAGAGCCCGAAGATAATAAATAATTAGTATTGTCGGTTTAGTCTTAAAAGGAACTTAATTGTCGGAAGTGCTATTAAGTGTTCCCCTTACAAATATAGCTTTTTAAGCATGTATATGCAAATATATACGAGATAGTAATAAACGCAAATACGGTTTACTAAGCTTAAGTAATAGTTTATTTAAGTAACTAGTTAGCGTTCCTTGCTTATTAAAAGTTAAGTGACATTTATTATATAACTTCGCTATTTTTTACATTTGTCGATAGGATTATCGATGCTTTATTAAGCAAATTTAAAGGAATCTTTATTCTTAAATATATATACGCTACTCTCGAAGTTCGGTTTATTAAGGACAATAAATTATAAAGGATTTGTGTAAATATAAAATGCTCTCGACTACTTGTAAATCGCGAATAGATTTTAAAGTATAAAGGCGTTATTATTAACTTGACACAATCGATAATAGTAAAGGGAGTAAGATTAAGACTAAAATTAGAAGGATTAGCTACATTTAACTTATATATATTAGGCAAAGTCGGCAGTTAAGATGCACTCGCTAAAGTTACCGTTAAAGTATAAGTAATAAGCGCTTTAAACCTTGCTTTCTTTTAAGCAATAAATTCTTATATTTATATAATATAGTTATTAATATAAATATTAACAAGATTATTATTAGCGCGTGTTAAAGTCTTATTGCCCCGATAAGCGTTTATTATAAAAGTAACTATATAAGCTAAAAGGTCTTAGTTGCAAAGTTAGTAACTATTCCTCTAAAGACTACTATAATAATATTAGCAATATGCGCTTTATTCTTAAAAGGGCATAATTACATTTTCGAGGGTTCTTTTACTAGTACGTGTAATGCAATTATAAATCACGCTAATTTTGTAGCCGTTATTAACTTCTTTAATAAACCTAAAAAGGTTCTTATAAAGGTTAAGCTAAGCATAATTACCGAGTACAAGGAAGATAGCTATTATTAAGTAAAGGAGCTAAAGCTAAAACTTATAATAATTGCTAATAACAATTAAACTAAGTCTTAGCTAAAGGAATTTAACGATATTACTTTAATAATTAGCATCTTTAAACTATTAAATATTCCCGAGATTGTCGCAAAAAATAGAGTTTATATTTATAACCTTAAGCTCGACTTAGCAAATAAGATTTATAATATAATTCTCGAGCTTGCTATATGCTAAGAAGAGAAAGGCTTTATAAATATGCTTAAAGAAGAAATAATATTTATCTTACTTGTTAACAAATAGCAAAATTGCAAGATCTTTATTAAAGTTTATCTAATTAGCATTAAAGATAAAGAAGTTATCGATAAAGTATTTGATAGCTTTTACGTAAAAGATGTTATAAGTTATACTATAAACCTTACCTTATTTAAATATGCTATATTTGTAATTTATTATATAATAAACAAGAAGCTAGTTAGCTATCTTATCGTGGATTTATAACCCTTTAACCGATTAGCGATCTTAGATGCTTATCTTATGCTACTATAGTCGGAAGTTATCGAAGTATTACGCGGAATAGCTTATATTTCTATAATTGATAAGTTTATATTCTTTTACTAGTTTCTTATAAAGCTTAAATATCGCAAGCGGTTTATTATTATTAGCTATTGCAATTAAGAGCAATTTAAGGTTGCGCTAATAAGTTTTAAGAATTCGCTAGCTTATATGCAATGCTATATAAATAAAAAGTTATAACCGTTTAAGGCCTTTATATAAGCATTTATCGATAATATAGTCGTGTTTTTAAAGATAGCTATTAAGCACTTTTATTACTTTTATAAAGTCTTTACTTTATTTGCAAAAATCGGACTTTCTTTGTCGGCTAAGAAATCCTTCTTAGTATACTTATTAATTTAGCTATTAAGATATAAGGTAAACGGATTCAGCATAGCGATAATAAAAGAATAAGTAATAGCAATTTGTAATATTATATTTTTTAATAACTTTAAGGACTTAAAAACTTATCTTAATATAACTAGTTTCTTAAGATAATATATGCTATATTATACTAAAATTGCCGAGCTATTATAATTATAAAAGATAGAGATGTTAGCAAAAGCATGCTAAGTCGGTGCTATTAAAGCAAAGAGGAAGTTATTTTGCGCTTAAAAGAAATAAAATTTAATAAGTGCAAAAGTAATATCCTTTAAAGTATTAAAAGGATATTTATTAAATACTAAATACTTAATTTACTTTAATCCGGATAAATTTCTTTACTTAAAGATTGATAAGTTATTAGCGCGCGGTTTTGCGGCAATGCTATTTTACTTTAAAATCGGATATATAGCACTATTAAATCTCTTAAAAATTGCATTAACGGCAATAGAACTTATCTTGTTCCTTAGCAAGTTATTAAGCCTTATAAAGAAGAACTATCGCCTTATAAAGTTAGAAGTTACTTGCTTTATATATATATATATCGCCGATTTAAAGTTATATTTTAGTTATTAAAGTATAAAGTAATTATACTTATAAATTACTTTACTACTTATAACGTGTGCAATTAAACTAGCCTAGTAATATCTAATGCGACTCGAGCAAATATGCGTCTTTATTAAGCCTTGTAATACTTATTATAATATAACTTTAATATATATTATATTCCGGGAAAGACAAATATTGTTTTTAATGCCTTATTTAAATTAAAAGCATTTAAGCTAAAGGATATGTTCGAAGATAACACCTTAGACGACATCTTCCTCGTTTTAGAAGCTTTAATAATTAAAGACTTTAAGAAACGATTTACTAAAAGCTATAGCAATAATCTTTACTTTTATTATACCCTTTAACTATTAAGTTATAAGTCTAGTGCTTTTTTAGATAACTATATCCGCTTAAGAGTGCTTTTTCTTATTAAAGAAGGCTTATTATATAATATAAGCATTAAAGGACCCGATTGCTTATATATTCCCGATTTTATTTTATAAGAAATCCTCGACGAGGCTTATAATAAATAACACTTTAGGATCTAAAAGACGGTTTATAAGCTATAAGGCTTTTGCATCTTTAGATTTACTAAAAAGCTTTGCAATTTTATTAAATATTACTCGAGTTATTTGGTAAATATAACCTTTAAATCCTTGCTTAATAGAGAACTTTAGCTTATTCGCATAATATTAACACTATTTTATATTATTATAATAGACTTTATTTTAGCATTGCTAGAAATTAAGGCCGCTTCCTTATAAAGCCTTAAAACTTATAATATCTTTAACGCTATAATAATAAATATATGCAAGTTTTCTTATAAGACTTTGCTTATTCTTAGATATAATACGTACTTTGCTAAAGATTAAGCTAAAGCACTTATATAAATGCTATTGTTAGTATTATAAGGCATATTAAAGGAATTTATTTCGGATAAAGACTTAAAGTTTGTATTTGCCTTTTAAAGAAAGCTATTTGCTTTAATAAAGACGAAGCTTCTTTATTTTATAGCTTAGCATCTATAAACAAATAAGCAATTAAAGGTTAAGAATTAGCATATTAAGATTGCTTTATGCTATTAAATCTTTGAATACCTTAATCGTTTATAGTTAAATAGAGTATTGCCTCTTTAATACGCATTAGACAATTCGTTTTGTGCACTAATTAATTATAGCCCGAACGAGGTTATAATAAGTTTTAAGCTAAATATAAGTCTTAGTATAATTATTGCAAATTAAGAAGGAGTCTTAGTAGTAATTTGTGAGCTTCGATAGCTAAACGTACAAATCTTTATTAACTTCGCGGCAAATGTAGCAAAAGAGCAATATAATATAAAACATTAACCGATCTCTTTAAAGGTTAGTAATAAAGTTTACTTAAAGCTTTATAAAGGCTATAACTTACCCGGCTATTTAAATTTAAAGCTCTTAAAATAACGCACAAGACTATTTAAGATAATATAAAAGGTTGGCCGTTTAGCTTATAAGCTATAATTGCTATTATATTAAAAGATTTATCTTATAATCTTTATCGCTTACTTTAAATTAGCTTTTAAAGGAAAAGACCCCTTTAATAGGCCGAAGCTAAATATCTAAGAACTTGTCGAGGGCATTAAAGGTGACTCGGACGAGTGGCAATTATATAAGATCGAATAATTAATAAACAAATGCATTATTAAATATAGCAAAAAACTTAACCTCGAATACTTAATTAAGTATAAAGGCTATTTTTTAGCATTTAACAAGTAGTTCCCGGTCAAGCTACTTAAAAACGCTTAAAAGCTTATAAAGGAGTACGAGTAAAAGTTAGCGTCGGGCCTAATATAATAACACTATTTTGCAAAAGAAGAATGTATAATACCTTATCGTCGAGGATAGCTACTTAAAAACTTAAAATTATAGTAATTACTAAGAATTTTAGCGCTATTCTTATAGTATATAGTTTTCTTACCCTTTATTACAGCATTATCCTTTGCACTTTACTATTTACTTGCATAAACTTACCCCTTTTATATTATTTTGCAATAAACTATAGCTCTTAAAACATTATTACTATTCTTCGAAGACTTTAACGACAATATTACGATTTTACCGAATATAACTTTAACGCAATTCCCGGCAAATATTTAAAGATATATTTATAACGTGAAGAAAGAGTAAAGCGAAGAAGAGTTTGCCTTTAAAGATTTAAATAACAATTATTATAATTTAAAAGACGATAACTTGTACGATATAGACATTATTAACTCGATAAATGGCGTGTAAACTACTCCTTTTATAGGCCTAAGAATATAAGCTATTTTAGACAAGCACTTTTAAATTCTTTAGCTTGCTAAACTAGTTCTTTACTCTTTAATCGGTAAATAGACGCAAGTTTTTTTTAGATAAACACCTCTAAATTCTTTAGCTTACTAAACTAGTTCTTTACTCTTTAATTAGTAAATAACTTTAAGTTTACTAATTTTAAAAGGACGTTCCTTATATTTACTAATAATATATATTAAGGATAGTAAATATAAGCGCTAAAGCTCTTAAGACACGTTAAGAACCATCTAAAGAACTCGAGTAGGACTTAAACGCAAATACTATTACTAGTATTATAGCAAGGAGGAAGCGCGAGAAATAATTAAATAGTCTTTTAAGATAAGCTATTTATAAGAAGATCGACTATAAAGTATAAAAAGGAGAGCTACTTAACTAAGAGCTAATTGATAAAGCTATCGATTACCTCGGCAAGATCTTTATTTAATTGCAAGAACGTATTACTTCCCTTTTAGCTTAAGTAAATAAACTAAAAAAGAGAGGCAAGATCCGGCTTAACTTTATAAAGAAAAACGCGACTTTTAAGAAAATGGTCAAACCGGCATTATTAGTATTTATTATAGCTTTATTAAGAGTATTTAAAGCCCTATCGACAAGCTTGCCTTCGAAAATAGCTATAATACTATAGCTTATTATAATAGATGCAAAGCTCTTTATAATTGCATAAAGACTTCTTTTTATATTTAACGATATGCTATTTTAATTAAAGTATAATATTAAGCTACTTGCAAACGCTAAATAACTTACTAGACCCGCATACGAATACTTGTTAGCTATAGTTACTAAGGATTACAATAAGGAAATAGCAAACTTTCGAAAGACTTTCTTAGGGTATAAATTCGATAATTGCTTATACTTTATAGTGCTAACGTCGAAAATTAACTTAAAATAAATACGAGGCTTCTTTAACGACTTTTAAGCTTTATTAGTTTACGACGCTACTAACCGAATATTAGGCTTATTTGCACTTAAATAATTAAGAATATAAGAGCTACGCTTAAATGTTTGCGCTTTTATAAATAAGGAGATTACTTTATTAAAGCAAGTCCGAGGAGGCAATTTACATATAAAAAATCTTATAACAAGAACAAAGGACCTTATAATAATTGACTTAAAGACTACTAAAGACACGGAAAAAAGAGCTGCAAATAGAGATATTAACGTCGAGGAGGTTATTACTTATTTAAAGAGAAAGAATCCTTGCTTTGCAATCGATAAATATAAACTTGGATAAGATAGCAAGAGCAAGCTAAAGAGATTAAGAAGCATATTATATCTTTATAAGAGCTTTTAAGCCGCAATCGAGAATATTTATAGCCTTAAATAAGCTTAGTAGGAGGAAGTATAAATAGACATCGATATAGCTAAAAAGAGGCTCGCTTTAAGCTTAATTAAGCTAAACTTAGATTAATTTATTTACGATTTGCTCCTTAGAAGATAAGCACTAGTTCTCGATAATACATATATACTAACAAGATAAAAGAGCGCAAGGATAAAAATAATCGATTTAACTAGCGACAAAGCGACATCGATCCAAGTTAATTGTATAGTAATAGAGGCAGCTTCCAATTAAGGATCGCAGGCTTTTGATTAATGCTAAACGTCTACTACACTAAACTATAACCTATAGCATAGCTAATAGCAAATCTGCCCGAGCTTTATAAACTAAATAAATTAGTATAGTTTGTTCCCTTCGTCGTCCGGACTAGACTTTATAGTAGCAAGCCTTAACTACTTTTAAGGAATATAATAGCTATAGTTTTATATATAAAACCTATTCCCGAATATTGCATTCTTATAATAAGCATTATAGCAATAGCATTTTAGTTAGCTATACTAGTATTTCCCGCAAGTTTAATACTAGGTTAAGCAAAACGATTAACGTCTTCCCTAAGAAGGCAGTTAAAGTTAAGGTAAACAAGACTTCGGCTAAAAGTAGTAACAAATGGATAGTCAAGTAAATTGCATTATTTTATAATATATGGATTAGCAAAATAGCTTTATTTCTTTGCTTCGTTTTCAAAAGGGCTATATATTCTTTTGCTTAAGGGAATAGTTATAACGAGAGGAATAGGAAGAAATGCACTTGCTTATATAGCGCTTGACGTCACGAGGGCGTGATTATAGCACATAGGGGGGATATGTTGCGTGGCCACATCATGTGACCTCGCTTAGCTAGATTATAGATCACCTTCTAGCGATATAAAATGAATCATCCTTCACCACAACCAATGCATTCGCAATAGGAAGTAATCTCTTATAATTAAGAGCTTATAAAGCTTATAATATAAGGCTATAGTATTATAAAAATTAATAGTAATATTAAATAAAGAGAATCTACGAATATATTCCGCTTAAACCCTCTTCTAAGACATATACTCCTTATAAACCTATAAACCTTCTATAAAAAGTGTAGAGCGAATGGGTTATATAATAATCATGTGATATATCAATTCAACTTAAGAAGCTTAAGGGACACTTTAAGAGTGTTCCAAAGGCTTTATATATATATATATATATATAAAGAGTGGCTAATGACTTATAGAGTACACGTAAGCTCTATAGTTATAAGGAAAGCTAATTGGAATCAAATATGACTCTTTTGCCACTTAGGAATCATATTTGCCACTTATTAGAAATCCGCATTAGAAATAATATCGGTTATTAGGTTTAAACCCGAATGCCTTACAAATCAACACCTTCGGTTAAGAAGATATTACAAATGCTTTATAATTAGGGCAATAGTAACATCGACAGCAAGCTTACTATAATAGTGGGATAATAATGGTATTGAAGGCTTTGATAAGAAACTCGTGGTATATTAATCTTTCGCCCTTAATTATAAAAGTTAGCGTTCCTTTTTTTCTTTCCTTTTTTTTGTTCATGCGATGGTGCCAAACGGGCCCTTATGGTCCAAGCCTTGCTTAGCACTACAAGTTTTGGAATGTCGGGAATAGATTTCAACAATGTGAATGTAATATAAGTTTAATCAAATTAGATTTGTAGGGTTCTTAAGTAAAGACAGTTATCATATTGATCTAAACTCGATCGTTACACATCGATTCCATTGATCACCACTCGCTCAATTCTCTAAAGTTGACACAAAACAGCAGACTTGATCATTACCGGAGTTGTAAGACCACTAGACAATAGTTGCGTCGTTATTCTGTGGTGATGCTAGGCGTCGAATGTCACACTCTCTCTTGTTTTCACTGGTAGGACTTCCAACCACTACTGACGCCATACCTCAACAGCATAATTCTGAGTCGTGGTGTTGAACACATCCTCGACCAGCAAGTATTCATCTCCCGCCAATCTATTTATTCAGAGGCTAGTGAGTTCAACCATCATCTTGTTTGTATTTAATGCACGGCACTAGTGATATTCGTCTCGAACGCAGTCATCCATGTCAGTTGGTCGAGCAGTTGTTCCAATTCATGGAGAAGGTAAAAATGATTGAAGTTGTCTACTGTTCTACAGTGAAGGAAGCCCGTACTTATAGGGACTTAAGGCCCCTATAATTCGGCATCA
>Ga0302325_10022647_pt1 | contig 13140 bp, 4 predicted proteins | sample Palsa_T0_2_FD_201948 | JGI IMG/M metagenome (GOLD analysis project Ga0302325, IMG submission 201948) | Peat permafrost microbial communities from Stordalen Mire near Abisko, Sweden - Palsa_T0_2 | ecosystem: Environmental > Terrestrial > Soil > Palsa > Peat permafrost | place: Sweden: Abisko... | reverse complement strand
TGCGCAGGATCTGGCCAACATCGAATCCACCTATACCCTCCCCGGCGTAACCATCAGCTCGGTTGACATCAACCACAACGCTGTCAACTTCTTGAACAAGTCCTACACGGTTCAGAAGTTTCCAACTCTGCGCCTCGACTACAACCTGACCCAGAACTTCCGCCTTACCAGCTCCGCCAATGAGACAAATTCCTACTACGTGAGCACCGGCGCTCCGCCGTTTCCCGGCCCGCTCTTTACCAACCAAATCGGCTACGGCATCAGCAGAAATTACCAGATCGTCAGCGGATTCGATTGGAATATCAAGCCGAACTTGATCAACGCATTCCGCGCCGGCTACCTCTATACCTACGGGCAGGGAGACGAGAACAATCCCGCTACTCCAGATGCTGCGCTTTTGCTCCAAGGCGATCTTGGCTTCGGTTTCGGACTCAACAGCGGTATCAACAACTTCAATGCCGTCAAGGGCGCAGGAAGCCTGTACCCGGTCCTGAGCTTCAAGGACGATTCCACCTGGCAGCATGGCCGGCACACAGTCTCCTTCGGCGCCGAATTCGCGACTGAAATCGATCACTATTACAACGGCCAATTCGTGCCCTACGTCGGGGTCAGCTCTCTCGGCACGGGCGATCCAGCCATCAACGGGCTCCAGAACGGGCTCAACAACGCGATCACCAGCAGCGAGTCGCTTCCCGCGAACGCCCCCGGAGATGTTCAAGGCCTTTACGCAACCCTCAATGGCCGCTTGAGCTATTACAGCCTCGGTCAGTTTGTTAACCCGCACACCAAGCAGTTTCAACCCGGCATCTCCTTCAACCTGGATGAGAGGCTCACTCAGTCTGCGGTCTTTATCGAGGACTCCTGGAGAGCCAAGCCTTCGCTTACGGTGAATGCCGGTTTGCGGTGGGATTTTACCGGCGCTTCCGAGGACCAGACCGGCTTCTACACGCATCCCAACATTCCCAACTTCTGGGGACCGTCGGGCGTTGGCAATCTCTTCAAGCCCGGTACGCTGACGGGCGTTCAGAACCCTGTCGAAGGACCTTCCTCGGAAGCCTATGCTCCGACATACGTTCACCCCGAGCCGAATATCGGCATCGCATGGAATCCTCACGGCTCGCCCGACAGCCGGATCGGCAGGCTCCTGGGCAATGGAGACACCGTCATCCGCGCCAGCTATACCTTCAAGAACTACACGGAGGGCGCGCAGAACTTCTGGAACTATGGCTCCAATGGCGGATACAACTTCAACACCTACTACTATGCCGACCCGACTCAGCCAGTGGCCGGCGTCACACCGAGTCCCGGATTCTACAACTCCGGCTCTTATATTCTGGGTGGCCCGCTTCCGGCGCTCACTTCCACCGCGCCCTCGCCCTTCCAATCGGTGATTCCAGAGTCGTTCCTCACCTTCGGCGGCGGCTTTTCGACTATCGATCCGAATATCAAACAGCCTTACGTGGAATCCTGGCAAGTCGGCATTCAACGCGCGATCACCAAGAGCGACGTCTTGGAAGTCCGCTATGTGGGCAACGTTGCCAAAGACCAATGGCTGGGAATCAACGACAACGAAGTCAACATCTACGAGAACGGCTACCTGACCGAGTTCAAGCAGGCCCAGGCTAACCTGTCAGCCTATATTGCAGCAAACCCCGGCTGCGTCCAAGCCGGCACCTGCAGCTTCCAGGGAACACCCAACTCCCTGCCGATCATGACTCAGGCTTTCGCAACCAGCGGCCAATCCAACTTCACCAATAGCCAGTTCACAACCTACTTGCAGCAAGGCCAGGCCGGCGCGTTTGCCAGCTCCCTCACCAGCAATGCTGCCTACCTCTGCTCTCTTGTGGGCGCGGCCAAATTCAGTCCGTGCGGCACCGTAGGTGCAGGCGGCTCTGGAAACTACCCAATCAACATGTTCCAGGCCAATCCATTCGCCACGGGCAACGCCATCCTGGAGCTGACGAACGCCGGCTCTTCCAATTACAACTCGCTTCAGGTTGAGTTTCGCCAGAGCCTCAATCACGGCATGCAATTCAACGCAAACTATACGCTGGCGCATTCTCTGGGAACCAGCGTGCAGGGAAGCACTGCTCCCGGCACGTATGGCGGCGGCGGCAACAACAACTCAGGCAACAGCGCACCCGGATTCTATACGCTGCGCGACCGGCACTTGAACTACTTCCCGAGTTCCTTCGATATTCGCCACGTCTTCCACGTCTTTGGGACCTATGACCTGCCCTTTGGCCATAATCAACCGTTCTTGAATCAGAACCATCTCGCCAATGCAGTCATCGGCGGATGGACAGTAGGAACGATCCTCACCTGGCAGAGTGGCGATCCGCATCTCCTCACTGGCGGCACAAACACCGTCAACGTCAACAACAACGACTCCGGCATCACATTGAACAACGTTACCGCATCGCAACTGCAAAAGCAGGTTCACGTTCGTCCCGCCCCGGGTCATCCCTGGGTGAACCTCTTCGATCCCAAGTACATCTCAAGTTCGGGACAGTCCAACCAGTCCTACATCAGCCCCAACTTCACCCCCGGCGTCTTCGGCAAATTCCTTTGGCTGCATGATCCAAGGTGGATCAACACGGATATGTCGTTAACCAAGGTGATCCCGATCTATCATGAACTTAACTTCAGCCTCCAGGCGGAGTTCCTGAACGCCTTCAACCATGTTGCCTGGGCAGGCATGGATACGGGCTTGCAGGACGGCACCTTTGGAACCACGAGTGCAGCCGCCAACGGACCGAGAAACATCGAGTTCCGCGGCAACTTCCACTTCTAACCAGACAGGCCCGGCTCGGGATGCGTTCTCTTCCGCAGAACGCATCTCTGATCCGGGTTTGCGCGTTCTTTCTACAATGAGTCAGCCGCGGCAATCGGCGGCCAATCTAACTTGTTCTTACGCCCTTGCATCGCACGATCCGCAGGATCAGACCTCCGAATTTACAGAATTGGATTGAGGTAGCCGATGGCCGCAAACCGTCGCGAATTTCTGCTGGGAGCTGCAACCCTCGCCGCCGGAAATTCGCTTCCTTCCCTCGCCCTGGCAAACAATCTCGCAGCCGTTCCAACCCCTCAGGAAACTCCAGCTTCTCCATTTCTTCTTGAGTTCGACGGGGCTGCGCTAACCAGCCTCCGTTTCGCGACCGACGCCTTTCCCACCAACTACATCGCAACGGGACGGCAGCTTGGCCATGTCGAGATCGTTTGGCGCCGCCCGAACGGCCCCTGGCAACGATTTCGCTCACTGGATGCCTCGAAAGGCCAGGACACTCCAGGCGCTTACACGTTGAGTGACGACCAAGGCACTGCGCTTGGACTTACCATCGCTCTGAAGCCTCAAGGCAGCGTACTGCGATGGATCATCGATCTGTCCAACCGCTGCTCCGATCCCGTCGAGATCGGTGATATCGCGCTTCCTCTGCCGATGCACTCCAGCTTCAACGGCAAAGAGCCGCCGACCGCATCGGTCCTCAAACATAGCTTCATCTCAGGCCATGGTTCGTTTCTCTTCTGGATGCGCTCCAACAGCGTAGGACCCTACCTGGTGATGACTCCCGAAGGCGATACGTCTCTGGAATATTGGGACCACATGCCTCCTGCCAAAGGGGAACGTCCCGCCTTCCGCGCCTACATACATTCCGCGGCCGCTGGCGAGGCAGTCATGGCCGCCAATGGCCGTTGGCGCCAGCCGTTCACGAGCGTCACGCTTCAGCCCGCCGGCAAGCCCGGCTCAAACCGCTCCTATGCCTTCCAACTTGCCTGGGCCGCGGATTACGCGGGCGTCCGTCAGCGCCTTGTAGACGCAGGCGGGATCGACGTCGAGGTCGCTCCAGGCATGACCGTGCCGGCCGACCTGTTTACCTGCGTCGCGATGCGATCGCGCGAGCCAATCAAGTCCATCGTCGCGGAGCATCCCCAGCAAACAACCGTCGAATCACTCGGCGAAAAAGATGGGCGCAGCTTCTATCGCGTGAAGTTCAACCGCCTCGGCGAGAACCTGCTGACCGTGAACCATGGCGACGGCCGAAGCACGCGGCTTGAGTTCTTCTCCGCGCAGCCGCTGGAGACGCTCATCCACAAGCGCGCCGCCTTCATTACCAAAAACCAGATTCGCGATTCAGCCAAGTGGTACAACAGCCTCCTCGCCGAGTGGAACATGGACTCGCAAGTGCAACTAAGCCCCGACAACTACGACCGCATCAAAGGCTGGCGTATCTATGAAGTCACTTGCGACGATCCAGGGCTAAGCAAACCAGCGTATCTCGCCAGCAAGAATGCGGAGTTCCCCGATCAGGCCGAAGTAAGAGCGCTCGACGACTACATCGAGCACTTCGTCTGGGGCGGCCTGCAGCGCACCACCGAAGAGACAGACAGCTACGGTATTTACGGCATTCCAGACTGGAAGCAGAACCGCGACAGCTCCGACCCGGGAAACAAAGGCAAGCGCCATATCTGGCGGCCTTACGACTACCCGCACATCATCGTCATGTACTTCAGCATGTATCGCATCGCCCGCGATTACCCCAGCATGACGATGAAGCTGGATCGTGCTACGTACCTGGAGCGAGCCTATGGCACGGCGCTGGGCATGTACACCATCCCAATGCGGGTCACCGACTGGTCGGCCTACGAGACAGGTTTCTATAACGAGGTCGTGTTCCCGCAGCTCATCGAAGAGCTTGACCTCGTTGGCAAGCACGACGAGGCGACAACGCTGCGCGAACATTGGGAAAAGAAGGTGGCGTTCTTCGTAAGCGGCGGGCCTAACCTCTTCGGATCGGAGTACGCCTTCGACTCCACTGGCTTCGAGTCAACGCAAGCAATCGCACGTTACGCACTCGATCGTCCGGCTATACCCGGCGTCACGCCCGATGCGGCTTCTCGCTTCGCCGTCACCCAGATTCGCGCCAATCTCTTCTGCCGCGGCGTCATCGAAAAGGCATATTACTACTACGGCAGCGACTATCGCGGCGGAGCAGGCGACTCCTTCACGCTTTCCTACATGTCGCCCATGGGGGGATGGGGCGTGCTCAATCATGCCCTCTATGACCGCATGGAACCAGACGCTACGATTCGCCTTGGCTACGCATCGTTTCTCAGTGCGTGGTCGCTGATGAATACCGGCACCAGTGAGACCGGATTCGGATACTGGTTTCCAGGCGAAGCGAATGATGGCGGCACCGGCGGCGGCTTCGAGCCTGCCGCGTATGGCGTGACCTGGCTCGGCCAACCTCACCATCGCGGCCCATGGTACTACTCCTCTGAGACCGACCTGGGCTACTGCGGCGCGCTGCGCACAGCGGCGACCATTGTCGCGGATGACCCGGTCTTCGGCCGCTTCTGTTTCGGCGGAGAAATGCAAACCGAGGACGCATCCCTTCATATCATCCCGCGAGACGGCCTGCGCCGCCGTTTGCGATTGCGCACAGGCGGACAAAATGTTGATCTCGAAATAACCGGCGCGCGGTTCTGCGAAGAAGAGCCAATACGCTGGTCCACCGACAAGCAGGAATTCCTCTTTACACTGGAAACCGAAGCTACGGCCGGCGGCGAAGTGCAGCTTCTCGTCACTGGCCTGCCGGCGCGAAGTTACATGGTTATCTGCGGCGAGGAGCGGAAACAGTGGTCGCACGAAGACCACGCGCCTCTTCGCCTCCACATCCCAGCCGGAAGCTCAAAGGTAAAAGTGGAGATAGCTCGAAGCTAGCAAACTCCAGACCTTCAGGCGCCATCACTCATCAGAGAACATCATCATGACCGCATCGCTCTGTAATATCGCAAAGCATCTCGCCTTCGCTCTCGTGTTCGCCCTACCAGCCTTCCATCTTGCGGCGCGCGCCGAGACTGCAACCGGCGCGCCTGACACAGCCAGTGAAGCGGATCGATTGCGCGGAGCCTACGGTCCATTTCGCGCCAACAACGATCTGCTCTACTACCATCTCGATGTCCGCGTCGATCCGGCACAGAAAACGTTGAGCGGCAAGAACGTAATTCGCTTCGCCATGCTTCAGCCCGGCACCCGCATTCAGCTCGATCTCGTTCCCACCTTCAACATCGACAAGATCCTTATCGATGACGCCGATGGCAAGACGCGCCCACTCAAGTATGAGCGAGCCGCAGGAAGAACCGTCTATGTGGACTTCCCTGAAACGCTGAAGAAAGGAAGCATCAAAACCATCGAGTTCTACTACTCCGGCCATCCCGTCGAAATGGGGCGCTTCGGAGGCTTTGTCTTTCGCACCGACCCAATGGGGCGCCCGCTCGTCAACACCGCCTGCGAAGAAGAGGGCGCCAGCGTCTGGTGGCCTAACAAGGACCAGTGGCGCGATGAAGTCGAAAAAATGGACATCAGCGTTGAGGCCCCCAGCGACCTGGAAGAGGTTTCCAACGGCCGGCTGCAGCGCAAGACCGATCTCGGCGATGGTTTTACGCGATGGGATTGGCATGTCAGCTATCCGATCAACAACTACGACGTGTCGCTGAACATCGGAAAATACGCCCACTTCAGCGATGTCTATAGCGATCAATATGGCCCGCTCACGCTCGACTACTACGTCTTCCCGGAAGATCTGGAGAAAGCCAAACACCAGTTCCTCCAGGTGAAGAACATGCTCAAGGCCTTCGAGCATTCCTTCGGCGAATACCCGTTTTACCGCGACGGATACAAGCTCGTCGAAGCGCTCTATTCCGGCGTTGAGAATCAGACCGCAATCACCTACGGCAATCACTTCGAGAACGGTTATCTAGGAAGGCCCAAGACCGGTATCGGCACATGGTTCGACTTCATCATCGTGCATGAGAGCTCGCATGAGTGGTTCGGCAATAGCATCACGGCACGCGACCGCTCCGATATGTGGATTCATGAGGGTTGGGCGAACTACTGCGAGTCGGTCTTCGTCGAATACATGTGGGGCAAGGGCGACGCCATCACCTACATCAATACGGGCAAAGAAAACGTGAAGAATGCCGAACCCGTCATCTGCCAGGAAGGTATAGTCTGCACACCGCCGGTCGACCAGTACAAGAAGGGCGGTCTCTTCCTCAACACCGTCCGCAGCGTGATCGACGATGACCATGAATGGTTCGCACTGCTGCATGACTACTACCAGCACTTCAAATACCAGACCATCATGACCACAGACGTAGCGGCCTACTTCAGCAAACATAGCGGGCGCAATCTGACCCCGATCTTCAATGAGTACCTGCGCCACGCCGCGATGCCGACGCTCGAGCTGCGCTTCGATCCACAGGCTCATACCGTCGCGTATCGTTGGCAAGCCGACGAGCCAGCCTTTGCCATGCCCATCAAAGTTGGCGATAAAAATCACTGGCAGACTGTAACTCCGGTTACGACTCGCTGGCAGACGACGAAGACCGAGCTCAGCAGCGAACAATTCGACGTAGCCACGGACCTCTACTACGTGAATGTTCACAAGCTCTAAGACAGCCGGGAACCGACCCAAGAGAAGGATCAACCGATGCTCCAACACTCCATGCAAACACAACGACTGCACCTCGCAGCTGCGCTCCTCTGCGCTCTCACCGCGTCAGCTTCCGCAGTTGCGCAGGACTGGATGTCTCCAGGCAAGTCGATTGGCACAGTCACCACGCAGGGCAATCTGATCATCCTCTCACTCAACGAAAATGCGCTGGGCAAAGCGCATCTCTTCGACCTCGAGCATCGCACCGTGCGCTTCACTCCGGAGGGCTCGCGCTATCGCGTGGAGACTCTGCCCGAAGCATGGGACAACGACTTCGGCTCCGAATTGAAAGACAGTCACGTCAAGCTGACTCAGTTTTCATTTCCCTTTTCCGGACAGAGCTGGAGCGCCTTCGCCGTCGGCGTTACAGGCTCGATCACCTTCGGCGAGTCCGCAAACACCGGCGAACGTCCACGCGGCGCACCGGACCGCGACGGAACTCTACCCGCCGAGCGATACGCCTTGCTGCAGCAAGTGGGCAGCACATTCATTGACGGCACTCCCGCGATCAGCGCCTTCTTCAAGCCGCGCATGTCCGGCGTCCGATACATCAAAGAGCTGAGCGACCGTGCCGTCGTCACCTGGACTCTCACCGAGCCATACGCGGGCATTCAGGACTGGACCTGGAAGCCGACCGTGAATCGCTTTCAGGCCGTGATGTACAAGGATGGCAGGATCGATCTCTCCTACGATGAGGTATCGGCTCGAGACGCCGTCGTAGGCATCTTTCCCAAGCTGCACGGCGGTGAAGAAAAGAGCATAGCCAAGCTTTCCACATCCGCGGAACCGTCATCCGTTGCGCCACATCTGGCAATCAAGAACATAGAACTCAGCGCCGTCGACGGGCTCTTCCTCAAAGCAAAGCTCAGGATGGCAGGGCCTGTTCCCGCACCCGGCGATCCCAACGCCGCCGGCTTAATCTATCGCTTGTGCTTCAACGCAACGCAGCCCTCCAAGCCATGCGCCAGGGGCGATGTGGATTCGACAACGTGGGTCGTGCGAGGGCCACGTGCTTTCCGCAGTCAATCTGGCGCCGCAGGCATCCGCGAGCCTCGCTATACAGCCAACGGTACTGGCGTCTCAGCGGAAGTGGCCGTCGATGGAAACACCATTGCAATCCGGGGAGTGCCGCCTGCCGCCCTTCGCGGACACTCACCTATCTACGTGTCCGCAAGCGCCGAAAGCGCCGGAGAAGGCGCGCAATCCGCACACACCTCCGCGCAGCCCGTTCGTCTCGAAGGCTTGAGCAATCCAGAGATGCATCTCTCTGCAATGAAGAGGCAGGACGGCGCGTTTCCCGTCATCTATGAGAGCTTCTATTACCCTGAGGCTTTGCGTCCGAACGATCTCACCTGCACCGTCATCAACGCGCTTGGCGACCGCTTCGACATGCTCGCCTACTACTCTGACTTCCGCATCGACAACCCCGAGGCCGGAACGCCGAGCACAGGTCCACTCGGAGGCGGCCCGGACGGCGGCGAGGTTACCGGCATCAACGCGAAACAGGAAAATCTCGCCTCGTATTGCAGCAAGGGACGATTCCAGTGGCAGTTCGTCCAGCCGGTCTACATGGGCTCCAACCAGATGGCCGAATACCCACCGAACGATGTCGTCGACCCGAGCCGCCACGACATCGTTTCGTACACCCATCAGTTGGCCGAACGTACTTTCAACGGAAAAGTCCCGCCTTACGACTACGCGATCTCGCAGATCGGTCATGAAATGGGCCATCGCTGGTCGGCCTTTGTTTCGGCCAAGATAAACGGCGAACTCATTCCGCTCGGTCCAACCCACTGGGCCACCGGCCTTCAGGCGCCAGTTGCGTTTCCCTATCAGCGCCCAACAGAAGCTTCGGCCATGGGCGGCGGCGTCTGGCAGGATAACTTCGACGTCACCTTTACGCAGCTTGACGACGATTACTATGTACCGGCCACCGGCTGGTCTTACCTCGACCTATACCTGATGGGGTTGATCGCTCCCAACGAAGTGCCCGATTTCTTCCTGCTGCGCAACCTGGTGCCTCAGGGACGCGACGCAAATGGCCACATGATCTACAATGCCGAACGCACCAAGGTGACGATAAACGATGTCATCTCCGCCGAAGGCCCCCGCATGCCCGACGTCGACCACGCGCAGAAGCGCTTCAATACCGGCATGGTCGTCGTCCTCGAGCATGGACACGCGCCTTCACCCGAACTCCTTGAGCATGTCGAAGGGATTCGCCTGCGCTGGATGGACTACTGGGATACGACGACCGGCCATCGCTCAGTGATGACCACCGACCCGCACTGATCCTGCGCCCACTGTCCAGATACCGTCCATATTCGGACACTTTTTCTCGTTTCCGGACACCAAATCCCCTCTAGGAAGGCGGCATCTGCCTGTAATCGAACATGTAAGGTTGATCCTCAGACGGCACGCAACGTGCTACTAAACTTCCGCACGCCATCGTGTGCGGAGGTCTGCATTGAGGGTCTTGATCCAGGATATTACCTATTCCTTTCGCCAGTTGCGCAAGACGCCTGGCTTTACTGCCACCGTGCTCTTGACGCTGGCCCTCGGCATCGGCGCAAACTCGGCCATCTTTACGCTGGTCAACGCCATCCTGCTCCATAACCTTCCTGTGACCGATCCCAAGACTCTCATTCGCATCGGCGACCATGATGATTGCTGTGTTAACGGCGGCTGGCACGACGACGGGGACTACTCGCTCTTCGCCACAGACACCTACTACATGTTCAAGAAGAGCCTGCCGGAGTTTGAAGAGCTTGCGGCCATGGAGTCCGGCTATGCCTGGCGTCCCATCACCGTCCGCCGCGCGGGCCCGCAGACCGTTGCCAAATCCGTCATGGGCACCTTCGTCTCCGGCAACTACTTCCGCGTCTTCGGACTCTCGCCTGCGGTTGGCCGCCTACTGACCGACTCTGACGATCAGAAGGGCGCGCCCGTTACCGCCGTGATGAGCTACGAAGCATGGCAGCAGGATTACGCCTCCGACCCAGGCGTTGTCGGCAGCACGTTTTACATCAACACCAAAGCGGCCACCGTCATCGGCGTGGCTCCGAAGGGCTTCTACGGCGATCGCATCGACACCAATCCGCCTAAGTACTACCTGCCCATGAACGCGATGGACCCGATCATCGGCGCGCCGTACTTCAACGACCCCGATTCCCAGTGGGCTTACATTATCGGCCGCGTCAAGCCTGGCACCTCCATCCCAACGCTGCAGGCCAAGGCCAGCACGCTCCTCAAGCAGCTATATGCGCCGCTTAAGACATTTACCGATCAGCGCGCGAAGAAAGCCCTTCCCCGCACGCACGTTGTGCTGACGCCCGGCGGCGGCGGCATTCAGAACATGCAGGACGGCTACAAGGACCACCTGCAGCTTCTGCAATGGATCGCGGCGCTCGTCCTTCTCGTCGCTTGTGCCAACATCGCCAATCTTCTTCTCGTCCGCGGCATGAGCCGCCGCGCGGAGCTCTCCATCCGCTCGGCTCTCGGCGCGCAGCGCAGCCGCATCGTACGCCAACTGCTTACCGAAAGCGTGCTTCTCTCCGGCACAGGCGGCCTGCTCGGACTTGCAATCTCCTACCTCGGAGCACACGCGTTGCTGGCGCTCGCTTTCCCCGACCAACACAACATGCCGATCGACGCCGCGCCTTCGCTACTCGTCATCGGCTTTGCCTTTGCGCTTTCGCTCGTTACAGGAGTGCTATTCGGTCTTGCCCCGGCGTTGATGGCTGCGCACACGCAACCCGCCGAAGCCCTGCGCTCCAACGCCCGCACCACCGCCCACGGAGCATCCTTCCTCCAGCGCGCGCTCGTCGTTCTGCAAGCCGCTCTCTCGCTTGTGCTTCTCGTCGCCGCTGGCCTCTTTACGCAGAGCCTCAACAAGGCCGAGAACGTCGACATGAAGCTGGATGCAACGAACCGCTACATCGCCCACATCAATCCCCAGGCGGCCGGCTACAAGAACACCGAGGTCGAGCCCCTTTACCAGACCATCGTAGACCGCTTCCATGCCATTCCTGGCGTTCTCAAAGTCGGCCTCTCCACCTACACGCCCATGGAAGAGAACAACTGGGGATCAGGCGTAAAAGTTCAGGGAGAACCTGACCTCAATAAAGGCGCTTCCTGGGTGAAAGGCACTCCGGAGTACTTCGACTCCGTCGGCACACACGTCGTCATGGGCCGCGTATTCAAGCTGCAGGACACGCTCAATGGCCCGCCCGTCGCCGTCGTCAATCAGGAATTCGTCAAGCAGTTCTTCGGCAAACGAAATCCGATCGGCCATCGCTTTGGCTTTTCCGGCCCAGCCAAGACAGCCCAGGATGGAGCGCATGAAATCGTCGGCGTGGTGGAAGACACCACCTACACCAGCGTCTACTGGAAAGACCACGCCATGTACTTTCTTCCGCTCACCCAGCCATCCGGCGTCCCCAACGACCCCGATAACCCCATCGACAAAGACCAATCCTTTTACGCCGGCGCAATCGTGATCCAGACCAATCGTCCCCTGCCCGGCTTTGAGAAGACCGTCGGCGACGCTCTGGCGACCATCAACCCCAACCTCACCGTCGTGAAGTTCCAAACCTTCCAGCAGCAGATTGACGACCGCTTTACCGAGGAGCGCCTCATCGCGCGTCTCACTTCCCTCTTCGGCCTGCTGGCGCTTCTGCTCGCCGCCATTGGCCTCTACGGCGTTACCGCGTACACCGTCGTCCGCCGCACAGCGGAGATTGGCATCCGCATGGCCCTCGGCGCCCAACGCATACGCGTCATAGGCATGATCATGCGCGGGGCCATGCTGCAGGCCCTCATCGGGCTGGCCATCGGTGTTCCCGTCGCGATCTTCTGTGTGCGTTACGTCAAATCGCAGCTCTACGAAATCACCAGCGTAAACCCAACCGTGATGGCGGGAGCCATCGGCGTGCTGGTTCTCGCCGCGTGCATTGCGGGCTTTATCCCCGCTCGCCGCGCCGCGTCCATCAACCCAGTCCAGGCTCTGCGCATTGAGTAAAGGGAAGCACCCAAAAAGCAGGGCGTATGTTGCAAGAGTTGCGGTTCGCAGTTCGGATGCTGCTGAAGCAGCCGGGGTTTAGCCTCATTGCCACGCTGACGCTGGCACTGGGGATCGGGGCTACGTCCGCAGTCTTCAGCTTGATTCAGGCGGTGCTGCTCACCCCGCCGCCATATCAGAAGCCGGAGCAACTCGTTCTGATTCCAACCGCGCGCACAGATGGACAGAAGATGGACAGCCCTCGCGGCTGGCCCGCGACGATGGAGATCGAGGGACAGCCTCCGGTCGTGAAAGAGAGCGACAAGATTGCGCTGCCGATGCGCGCGGCGACGCCCGATTACTTCAAGTTGATGGGAATGGCGCTGACGGACGGGAGGGAGTTTCGATCGACGGACGACGATAAGGCGCCCAATGTAGCCATCGTGAACCGGGAGTTTGCGGATCGCTACTTTCCGCACAGCAATGCCATTGGGCGAAAGGTCTGGTTCAACGGGCGCGATAAGCCGGGCATCGAAATTGTTGGGGAGATCGCGAATGGCCGCACTGACGACCTGACTCAGGAGGCGTCGCCGGAGCTCTATCTGCCGCTGTGGCAAGCGAACGCGTTCTCAAAACATCTGGTCG